>LLEN01000006.1_pt1 | contig 43070 bp, 49 predicted proteins | sample 595881 | NCBI WGS metagenome assembly LLEN01 (sample SAMN02919314, study PRJNA255460) | bioreactor metagenome | biome: chemostat; feature: culture 2012_10.3; material: sediment; isolation source: day86 10degC chemostat 2012 inoculated with Wadden Sea sediment taken from... | place: Germany: Bremen ...
AGAGCACTAGTCAACCCTGGCTCTGACCATGACTGCGACAATAGCAATAACAATGGCGAAGGAGTAGAAGCATGAGCTGGCGAGCCTTGTTAAAGTTTGAGTTGACCGCCATTTTTTTACCAATCAGTCGATACTTTTTACGGTATTTGGCGGCGTATTGATTTACTCGTTCTTATACCCGCTTCCTTATTCTCAGCAGCTTCCGCGAGAGCAACATGTTGCCGTGGTCAATCTAGACAACAGCCAGACCAGTCGTGAACTGGAACGTATGGTTGATGCAACTCCACAAGTTCAGCTTGCTGCCCGGGCCCTGAGTATTGAAGAAGCCACGATGATGTTAAATACGGGCAAGGTGGAAGGCTCTTGGTGATCCCTGAGCATTTTTCTCGTGACTTACTACTCGGCAAAAGCCCTACGCTGGCTTATGCTGGTGATGCGGCATACTTTCTTGTCTATGGTTCAGTTGTTGAAGGGCTTGCCACAGCAGGGGGAACATTAGGTGCCAAGGCCAAAGTATCACGGATGGTTATGTCTGGTGAAAATATTGCACTGGCGGCAGAGCAGCATTCGGCTATGAATCTGACAATGCAGCCAGTCTTTAATCCGACGATGGGCTATATCAATTATGTCGTTCCGGCTGTCTTTGTGTTGATTTTGCATCAGACGCTATTGATCGCGGTGGCGTTATTGGGGGGCGGGCAAAATGAACATGCCAGACAGGGGAGAAACGGCTATTGGCTCCAGTATCCGCCCTTGAGAGTGACACTGGTTAGAGCCTGTCTGTTTATGCTGATTTATCTGCCGTTGGTAATGTACTACTTTGGTTTTACTTTTTCTTTCTATCAAATCAGTCGACTGGCTGCGATCTCTGACCTTTTGGCTGTTACGGTCCCTTTCCTGTTGGCCGTAATTTTTATTGGGGATGGCTATTGGGCAGTTGCTCCCAAGGCGGGAACTGGCGACAGTTGTTGTCCTGCTGAGCTCGATACCGTTGATCTTTTCTGCGGGCTTTATCTGGCCGACATCTGCAATTCCGGCGCCGATAAATATGCTGGTGCAACTTGTACCGGCAACACCTGCAATTCATGCCTTTTTGAGGCTGAACCAGATGGGAGCAGATTTTCATCAAGTCGTGTTGCAGTGGGGGCAACTATGGCTGCAGGTGCTGGCGTATGGCGCGATAGCGGTGACGTTAATGCTGAAGAATAATCGGCGTCAGAAGCCTTCTGCAGTGATCAATTAGCACCAACGAAACCTAGCAATAACAAAAAACGCCAAACTTGGCGTTTTTTTTGTTTCTGGTATAGACCGTTATTTCTTGGCTTGTTCTTCTGCCATCAGCGCAGTCCAGGCTTCAGAACCGTACAGTGGTACGGTCGACATTGAGTGCTTGTAGCTGCCCTCAGTTTCTTTGGTTGAGTAAGACAGATACATCAAAGTCTTGTTCTTATTATCGTAAATACGCCGAATTTTCAATGTCTTGAACAAGAAACTCTTAGAGGCCTTGAAAATTACCTCGCCATTTTTAGAACGATCGACATCGGACATCATTGCTATGGTAATCGGCCCCGTCTGGCGGCAGGAGATCCCCATATCAGATGGATCGGCAAAGTCGAGATCGGCCTTAATATGGCTGATGTGGCAGGTTACCCCATCAATTTCAGGATCGTTGAAGGTTTGGATCTTTATATCTTTGGTGGTAAATAAGCCCAGGCTAACATCACCGACTTCATCGTCTGAACAGCCTGCCAACAAGGTTGTCGCTGCAAGTAAACCTGCAATTAACGGCATTTTTTTTCATTATTTTTCTCCATGCGAAGGATTAAGGCCGGGATAAGTGCAGCCGGATATCAACCAATGATACCAACTTCATCAAATTTACCAATGAAAACACCCAATTATCTGGAAGGCCGGTTGCCAATTTGCCATAATTTTTCTGCATGTGAGCCTATCAACCAGAAGGTGAGGGCTAATACGGCAAAGAAAATTGTTTTATGGAATGACTCCCAAAAGTATTCAAAATACCGTGTGTATAAATTGATCAGCAAAAATGTGATTCCAAAACTACGGCACAAGGTGTTGTCTGATTTGATGCCAATATAGAGGATGGTGAGACAGGCCGTTCCTGCAATCAATGACCAATGTAATAATTCAATCTGTCTGACTTTTGTCCAGCTCGCCAGATCTTCATAGTTGCCGAATATAGACAATAGCCACAATGCCGTCAGGAAATACAGTAAGCCAACAAAAAGGGTTGGTTCCTTTAAGTGGCGGTACTGCTCTTTTTGTTTTGCGGCTAGGCTCAGAGAGATAACGAACAGTCCGACAAATACAAAGCGAAGCGGAAGATTCATGCCAAGGAAATAGCCGCTTGGATCGGCCAAATAACTTGTTTGTGATAGCACCCAAGCGCCAAGACCAAATAAGGCAAAGAGCCAGATAAGTACGGATGACAGGCGAATCCCTAACACGGCGTAAACACTGGTGAGGAATAGCAGGAAAAAAAAGCATCATGGGTAGTGCTGAGCAGAGTGGTTTCACTGAGAAAGCCCACCGAGACAGCCGTCAGCAAAACGCCAAAAAAAAGAATGTTGCCTCGTTGCTGATATTCTTTTCTGGAGATTTTTCTCGGCGGCGAATACCAGCCCGATAAAAGAGCACTGCCATTGCGGCACTGATAGCCGAAAGGATGCTTGCCGGTGTATCGATGATTTGAGCCAGTAGCTTCATCAAATAGTCGTCGGCAAGCAAAATACCAATAGAAATAATGAAGCAGGAGATAGCAATCCAGAACGAATAGACTGCCAATAGCTTCCAGTCAAAAACCAACGACTTGATAGCTGTGGCGAAGCTGTTCGGCTTGTTCGTCAGAAATGAGCTGCTCTTTCTCCCAATTTTGGATGGCAGAATTCAGCACTTTTGCTTTTTGTTTACTTAATTTCATACTAATCATTGGTTTGGTACTTTCTGTTATTCAAAAAGGCGCTAATTAGCGCCTTTTGTAGAGAGAACCACCCTGATTTATTGGGGGGATTCTGAACTCGTGACGGCTTCAGGCATGAATGTCAGGATATGTTGTTCCGAGGTCAGAGTCAGAATATTATTTTCAAGCGCAATGCTATTCCATTTTTGCAGTGACTTGGTCATCACGGATTCTACAGTTGCTTGATCATCTTGAATACACGCCATTTTAGTCGAACCCATCGCGGTGATCCGGAATTTACTCTCTTCGGTTACCTCGACCTGACCAAAAAAAAGCGATTACAGCCGCTGAAACCAGCAACCTTTAACGCTGTATCAATTGACATGCCGGGAGGGGTTCTCGGTTCGTTAATGTTGACATCTTTGCCATCAATCTTTGTCAGAACCCAGTTATCTTGAAGATTTTCTTTTGAAAAACCAGTTTGCACTTCCGCCTCACAACCAACCAGGAAAAAAAAGTGCTAAGAATCCCTGCCATCAGCCACTTTTTCATAGAAATTACCTCATTACCACGATAATAGCCCCGTGTGCTAATAATAGTATACCCACTTGTTGGGGGAGCTCGTTTCGGGGCGAATGAAATAGTTTAGATATCACCTCGTCCAAAATAGTTCACTTCACCATCGCGAAAATGAAAATCTTCATTACATTTGGCTTGGTAAGCCTGAAGCACTTCTTGTGCCTGGCAGTAGCTTGCATTTTCACTGAATGCTTTACGGGTCGTGTCGATAGCACGTTCTGCAGCACGACGAATGTCGGGATCAACTTTGCTATCACTGAAAATGACATGTTGCTGGGCCAGTAGTTTTCCCACCGTCGCCATACATATCTTCTCGTTATCGGGAAGGGAGTGAGGGGATTGCGCTTGCACAAAGCCTGATAGAACGAGAAGAATTAGGATAAAACAGCGGGATTTCAGCATCAGGCAATTCTTTATGTTGACAGAAATCGAAGATTATAAGCACATAGTGCAAATACTCAACTGTTGACAGTAAAATTTAGAATGCATTGATTTAATATCATACAAATATGGAATGACTGTCATACATCACGTAAAGGCAATGCGGACAAGCACTCTCGGCAAAGGCAATCCGGTGATTCGATCCCCGAAGTGTCCCTTTTGGCCAGCTCGAAACACCAGCAGGTTGATCTCCCGGCGCTGATATCGCAATAGGCTGGCTTACCGCACAAGCTACAGCTATGGTTGAACGCTCACCTTGAATCTCATCGATGGTATTGCTCTGTTTTACTTCATCTATCAGGCACCACTCGGTAATTTCTGTCATGGTACGGAAGCAGCCGCTACACATCCCTTCGTTGTTCTTACATTTTGCGATACAAGGTGTTTTCACGCTGATATTGGTCTGCACTGCTCGTTAAGGGAGCAGTACAGTAACACCAAGTTCTATCCCCAAGCTACCGTTTTCGCCAGATGGTCATTTCCGATATGCTATGTTGGAATTTCCGCTTTGTTTCGCGGATCACAAAGGGAATTTCTTTTACGGCGATCAGTTCGAAATGGGGGATCAGAGTTTCAGTCAGGCCATCTAGGGTAGTGAAGTTCTCACCATGCACTTTGATCCCGCCCAGCCAATTGGCTTTGGTCGTGTATTCCTCCAGCCATGTGTAGGGGGAAGTGATAACTAGATATCCGCCTTCATTTATACGCTGGTGGATAGTCATTAGGAACACCTTGGGATCGCCGAGCCTATCGATAAGGTTTGATGCATAGACGAGATCATAGCCGCTGAATTGCGGTTTGAGGTTACAGGCATCACCTTGGACAAAATTAATTTTTTTTGCCTCTTCAATGTAACTAAATTGGGCCAAAGTAATGCTCTTGAACTCAACCAAATCACCTTCTGTACGGATGGTATAGCGTTTTTCACCCAGTTCCGTCAGGTTATAGGCCTGCTGGATAAAGCGTGCTGAGAAATCAATGCCGTCGACATGATCAAATGTTTTGGCGAGCTCGAATGAAGCTCGGCCAACTGAGCATCCAATATCTAGTGCTTTGGTTGTGTGGGTGGACTGAATCTCGTGAATGCATTGCTTGATACCATTTACACAGAAGTTAGGTACCGAGAAATATTCGTCACCATAGTGAAACTCGAGATATTGGGAAATGAGCTCGTCAGTTTCATAGATGTTCAGCGAAGTCATACTTGCTGGATCTTGGTGAGATTCGACGTAGCGAAATCCCGCATGTTGGTAGAAGTGACGACGAAAAGCGTAGCGTGATGATTGCGTTGATTCGTTTCCTGTTGATATCCATGATCCGCCTTTTATCAGGTTATGTTTTCCGTCAAACGTTGGCGTCGAGAAATCATCATAAAGCGGGTGCACTTTAAACCCTAGAAAGCCGTCGATAGTGGTCTCTGTCCATTGCCAGACATTCCCTACGATGTCGCAAAAACCTCATGACTAAACCGGTCGATAGGGCAGGAAGAGGCGTAATAGCCCAGTTCGATATTACCCGGCGCTTCTTGCCAGTCGGGTGAATCATCTTCAATGTTGCTACGCAATAAATACCATTCCGCCTCTGTGAGCAGGCGAATGCTGGCTTGTTGCTGTTCAGCCTTCCAATTACAAAACGCTTTGGCTTCCAGTTGGTTGACTTCAACGGGCCAGTTTAACGGCAACGGGATCTCCTCAGAAAGGTTACGCTGTAACCACTGATCGTTCCGTTTAAGCCAGAAACGCGGCATTATTGCCCGTGTGAACTTAATCCATGCTTTGCCTTCGTCATTCCAATAACGGAGCTTCAGATAGCCATCATCTGCTACAAATGCCATAAATTCTTGGTTAGAAACAAGGTACTTAGACGCTTTGAAGTTGTGAACCTTGAATGATTGTTGCCCGAATTCGTTATCCCAGCCGAACGTATCATCTTCCTCGTGTTTTCCTAATGTGATTGTATCGCCACCGACAGATAATAACTGGTTTGCCGCAGGAACACCGACATCACGACATGGTTGCCAGTCGGGGTGTGGGGTTACATCGCAAAGCGGAAGCTGGCGAATGATGACGGAAGAAGTCTCTAGGTGTATACGTTCGTGCTCAACTCCCATCAAGATGATCCAGCCGGGATCAGTTTGGGCAATGGGTAGTGTAATAGGCATGTTATCGATAACAGTGTTGACCAAATGATTGACTTTGTGCCGATATGCTTTGACTTCACTGACTGACGGCCAGTGATAATGTGTATCGTCAAGATCATCCCACGACATTTCATCTACCCCGATGGCGAACATAGACTCAAAGTGTTTGTTAATACGGCTATCTATGTATTTTCCTAGTTTGAGTTTGTTGACGAAAAAGACGGCAGTATGGCCAAAATAGAAAATTAGAGGGTGGCGTAGCGGTTCGGGCTTGCTGAAATAGGCTGTTTCATTATTGATGATCTCAAAGAGAGACTCGTATAGTGCCCAAGTATAATTAAACGCTTCTTTTAGTTCCTGTCGCTTCGAATGTTCACTGTCTCCTGAGAGCAATAGGGTTCGCGTTGCTTTAGTCAGTTTGTTATTCATTCTGTTCTTTCCTTCATAAACAGTATCTTTAAACGTAGTCAGTGTGAAAAAGGTTCACAAAAAAAATTCTGTTGGATTTTTGCCATACTGATATGAAAGGAAATAATGGACATCTTGATTAAGGTATATAGCTATATGAGAAGATGGACAGTGCCTACCTGGACATTGGTCGCAACAGGGTTGCTGCTTAATGTAATATCTGCACTTATGACCAATTTTTTTTATTGATGGTATAACTCGACAAGCCAATGAACTTATTCAGAGGCAGCAAAATAACGATAAGCTAATTAGTCTTACTTGGCAGCAAGTCGAAACAGTTGAAAGGAAAAGGGAATATATATTGCAATTGATCTCATCCAGTAAATTGAATAAGCAACCTATTGCAATTGAAATAAGTCAGCAAGTAATAAGTGAATTGAACTATTGGTTAGACGAAAAGATAGAACGGTTGTCGCTTAGTGAGATTCCTAGGCTGATGGTAGTGATGAATAATGTTCAACAGAGTCAAAGAGAAAAGATCAATCAGTTATACTTGGATAACTTAGAATTGGTCGAAATACATGATGAGAAGATGAAATCAATTTCCCAGTTAAGGAATCTTGCTTTATTTTTGCAGATTATTGGGTTGTCGTTGGTACTGGCAAGAGATTTAAATAGGCGTGACTATCGGAAGGGTGATAGTTAAAGGCCCTGATGTAGGGGCAGGGCCTTTAGAGTATTCGCTACTTGTTAGTAGAGTGGAAAGCAAAGCGTGATGATTCACGACCGCTTTCAGTTTTAGCTTTATATTTGATAGAACGCGAATTTTCCAGAGTAAGTGGAATAAATACCCGACCTTTCTCATCAGTCTGGTATGCTTTTTTTTGTTGTGGAACATTTGCAACAGAAACCGATGCATTAGCTGCTGGTTGTCCGTTCTCCGTAACTGTAATCCATGCGCCGTTGTGCGTATCCGCAACGCGGATATCAGCAAATGCTGAAGTTGACATCACGATCACAGCTGTAGCAGTTAGTACTTTCAAGCTAGACATAATCTTCACCTCATTAGTCAGTGGCATCAGCCATTTTTATATGTGCATTGTGTCCACATTCAAAATATAAGACCTGCCATCAATAACTATATTTCAAAAAAAAGTTTGCATAAAATTATTTTTTTATTGTTGTTACAGTAGGTTATAGGCTTATTTGAAACTCCAGTTGAAGCTGTGTTGTAAAATAAGTCACAACTTATAGCTGAATTGATAAAGCATACCTCTTTATTGCTTATCAGTTTTAGTATAGCCTAACCAAAAAATTCACATTGGAATTTTAATAGGGAGTATGCTCAACGCTTTGTTTCATTGAACGTTATTTGTTATAGATGTTCGTTATATACAAAGTATTGAGATGATATGTATTTATAATGAGAAAAAAAAGGTATTTAATTCAATGCCATTGTCACGTGTTAAAAATAACACTTTCAAGAGGATTATTTTATAAATTTAATTTACTTTAGTGTCGGTATAATAAGGCTATAATGACTGGTTTTTCGTTGAGAACAATACATTCGACACTTTAATTCCGCTCATTAATATTCTATTTATAATCTCAGCTCCATTTTCATCAATGGCTATGTGAGAATTGCGACTGTCTCATATTCTGGACAACGTATATAGCTTACTGGCGGAGAAAGGCGGTAAAGTTGAAGGGCAAGCAGGATGGTGGTTGAGCGTTAGTCAGATTGAATTGACAGTGTATATCGATAACCATACAGCTACTGCTCTTTATGAGAAGCATGGATTTGTTATTGAGGGAAAAACGGGCAGAGGATCAAGCCTCTGCCAACACTTTGATCTCATAATATTCAAGATCTTCAGTGATCATATTGACTCTAGTTGCGTCACTTTTTGTCATAATATGCTCCATGCCGATCTTTTGCATAATCTTACCTGGCGACGGATCTCGGCTTAAATGTTGGCCGTAGATCATCTCCAGATCCATACGTTTGAAACCAAACTCAGTCAAGCGCTTTGCAGCTTCTGTACAATAGCCTTGGCCCCAAAAAGGGACACCAATCCAATACCCGAGTTGGGCATTATTGTCAGCAATATTATGGAGTCCTACGCAGCCTATTAATTGATAATTGGATTTTAGTGTTATGGCGTAGATAGCCGATTGCTGGCTCTGCCAGCCAGCAAGGAGTTTGCCAATCCATTGCCCGGCAATGCCATCTGAGTAGGGATGCGGAATGTTGATGGTACCGTTTGCAATCAACTCATCACCAGCGAGTTTTTGTATCTTGGTGGAGTCTGATAGCTGGAAAGGCCGAAGTATGAGTCTTTCCGTTGTTAATAAAGGTTGGTGTCTCATCTGCCTGTCCTAACGTATAAGAACGATATGATAAATAAAATTATTAAATCGTGTTCATAATATTTATGCAATCGATTGGATCAAATATTGGAATGAATACCAATACTTTGATTTTTTTTGTTTGTTGGCAGGAAGATACCTTGTAAAGGGCGACAAATACCAGCCTTGTGGTATCTGCCGAAGGTGCAGGAGAGATAGCGAGCTGAGGTATGGCTGTTATCTTCATCCTCAGTGACGTTTCCATTCTGATTCGCCGAATTCTGCAATATGACAGAGTGCTTTCTTGATATCTTTCTCCAGAAGCAACTTGATAAGCCATCCTGTTCCCCGTATACGAGGGGAAAATTTGATCCGGTAATGAATTAAGCTTTGGTTGGCATTGATACTCTGAAAACGAATCCAGCCGCCATGCTCATCGATGGGGCCTCCTTGGATGATCTTATAGTGGAGGTGTTCATTTTCTTTGTAGTCGATGATTTGCTCTTGAAAAGTAAATGGCCCGGAAATAACTTTCCTGACTGCACCTATTCCATTGATCTCTGGCTTTCCATGCTTAACGAGAGAATACTCGGCGTCAAAAAAAAGCGTCCAAGGTTTTCATGGTCAGAAAGTAACCCGAAAAGTACTTTCTTGGGCACATCAGCAGTTTGCTCTAAAGTGATGGTGTGTATACCCATGTTTTCGACCCCTTGTCAAGATGTAATTGTGATGTTAACAAAAGGTATTGTTATGTCAACAACAAGTTGAACATAACCTTCTATTGAGCCGTGGGATGCCTGGATGCGGATATACTCAATTGTGGTAGCGTTGAATCTGAGAATGGTTGTGAAAAAGTGTTTTGCTCGCTAGAATTTAATTGTGATATCGGTTTACGTATATTTCTTTGTTATTTAATCAGTTACCTGATTGATTAGTTGGTATTTACACTCGTTTTTCCCTAAAAAAAAGACATTTATCACAAAAATAATGCAAGATAGTGGTTGCAAAGCAAACCATTGGCTCTTATATTAAATTGGTTGATATATATTGGATGGTGAATTTTATTAGAAGAAAATGGAAAGCCTTAATCCGTTAAATAAGGTCGCTTCTAAAATCATTCCTTTGAGATATCACACTGTTCTTTAACCCCTGAGCTTTTTATCGAACCAATATACAATTAGTCGTTCTATTTTAAAAAGTTGATTTGCCAGGGAGTAGCGAAGTTTTACTGTGACCTAACTGTCATCAAGATGTAATGATCCGCTAGGTATAGTAGAGCTGATTAGATGAGTAAGACGGTATTAATAAAGAGAGATATCAACCTTACTCGTTTTTGGAAAAAAAATGAGAGGTAAAATATGGCTAATAGAAACCGCAGACAATGGTTCTATCATCAGTCGCAAACGACAAGTGAAAAAGGGAAGTCACAGTAACAATTTGAGTGCAATAGCACCAATATGTTGATTTCTTTAATGTTTTTTTAAAAGCATGCCAGAAGCACAAGATGTACGAAGAGTGTTTCTGGCAAATATCCCCATTCCTAATGTAATTATTTATCTGTTACTTTAAATTCCCTTCGATCTTATAACTATTTGCTTTTATTTTAATAGCAACCGTTTGCTATTGAGTGTGTTCATTTTGTTTTTATAAATATGACAAGCTTAATATTCGATGATAGAAGAAGCGGCTAGTGTTGATAACACATAGAAGTGTATTCATCAGGATTGCGAGCTATCTTAGATTTGTATCAAAAATTTCAGATAACTATCTAAATATACTGCCACCAACAGTTATTTGCTCAGGTATTTCGCGAATGAGTGTACCACCAAGATAGATATCACCTTTTACGACCAAAAATTTTGGAAGCTCAGTAATTGCCGAATTTGCAAGATATAAGTCGCCACCTACATACAGGTAAGGTGGGAGTTGCGTGATTTTGGTCCCCATGAGGCTAAGATCTCCCCTGACCTGCAGACCATTATTCAGATAAGTGACTTGTGAGTGGGCAAGGTTTATATAGCCAAAGACAACTAATTGTCGTGGGAGTTGTTTGACAGAGCTATACGCTAGGTTTAGGTTTCCTTCCACTTTCAGCTTTCGTGGCAAACGTTCTATTTTGCTGTATTCAAGATTAAGGTTGCCTTTGACTGTCATTGGGTTAGGCAGCGTCAAGTTTCGTGCATTTCGCAATGACACGTTGCCGTATGTATCAGTGTAGTTTAGTAGCTTAAGCTCAGATACGTACTGGTTGGCGTGGGTACCTATCGAAAAGAGAATAGTGAATAACACAGTGGCAATGGTGATCCCCCTGAATCGATAAGGAGAAAAAAAATTAACGTCTTTTTTTTGAGCGTTAGCCATTTAGAGCCGCCTTGTATTCATTATCTGCAAATTATGCCTAGCTCCAGCTGATAGTCAATTCTCGGTACTTGATTCAGATCTTAATTATTCGAAACAATGTATTAACTTCTCAATTCCTCATCTATCAATGCTGTACGAAAGTTGAAATCTTGACAGTTCATAGCCAAAAGAGGCGGTTGTTCAGCCTTAGTCAAGGTATAAAACATTGTTTTTTTTATCTTAAGGTTGCGTTCAGTTAAGCGGTGTAGATTAGTCATCAACAAAACGAAGGGCCATCGAAGAAGACGATGTTTGTTCTTCATATAAAGACACTTAGGAGTATCACAGATGAAAAAAAATTAGCCGTTGTTTCAACCATCACTTTGGCTACTGTTATGGCACTACCGGCTTTTGCTGCGGACACGGACTGGTTTGTTGGTGCTGGTGTCGGTTATCAAGAAGATAATATTAAAGGTGAGTTTAGCCAAAACGGCGAAGATGCGGCTTACCAACTACGTGGCGGTGCCATCATCAATGATCACCACCGTGTGATGGGTACCTATAACTATATGGATAAGTCATCTCAGAACATGTTCTTGGCATCTTATGACTATTTACTGCCAGTTGCTCAGCAAGTTAACTTATTCGCCGGTGTGTCTGCAGGTGTTGCTGACAGTAAGATTTCAGGAGAAAGCTCTTCAGATTTTGTATGGGGTGGACAGGTAGGTGCGATGTATGAAATCAATGATAAATGGTCAACTGATCTAACCTACCGCTATCTTGACCAAGATTATAGCGAAAACAATACTAAAATTGATTATTCCCAGCAAGTTGTACTATCAGTCGACTATAAGTTCTAACTCATTCGCGGAATGATTTGAATACACGGAAGAGGGGATATACAAGCCCCTCTATATCTTCCCATCTATGCCCCTCCAGCCTGTTTAAGCTTTGCCTATTTTTGTAGTGGTAGAAATTAAAACACAATAAGGTAAAGTTGCTCAATTCATACTCATTCGAATCTAGATCACACAAAAAAACGTTTTTCGGGTTGTTAATGTGACCTATATCTCTATATACTCCGCTTCCGGCCAGAACCATCGAGTTCAGCCACCTTAGTTACAAGCTGTCACCATGGATATGTGAACGACCCACGGAGTTGGACCGGCGATATTTTAGCTTGTTATCAAGGTGACTTGTATGTTGTACATGTGGGCGGACAAACACGCATTTTCTGAACATTCTTGTTTAGAACCCTCCTATTTTGCTTTCTCCCCGAGAGTAGTGGTTCCCCTATTGCAGCAGGCAGTAACACCTTCATATTTCGGCATCCCATTTATTAGAAACAACAGGACGAAATAATGCAGTTGTTAATTAGTTTGGCCGGTATTTTAGTGCTGGTAGTTTGCGCTTGGGCGTTATCTGAAAACCGTAAAGCGATCAACTGGCGAACCGTCGGTGGAGCGTTATTCTTACAGGCAAGCTTTGCCGCTTTGGTACTGTATGTACCGGTAGGGCAAATGATGTTGGGAGCAATGAGTAGTGGCGTCGCCAGCGTATTGGGTTTTGCCGATGAAGGGATTAAATTTTTATTTGGTGACCTAGCGACTTCTGGTTTTATTTTTGCCTTCCGCGTTCTTCCCCTTGTCATCTTCATCAGTGCTCTTATTTCTCTTCTTTATCATTTAGGTGCAATGCAATGGGTCATTAAGGTGATCGGTGGCGGTATTCAGAAAGCTCTGGGTACCAGCCGGGCAGAATCACTGGTTGCAACGGGTAATATCTTCCTTTCTCAGGGTGAATCGCCTTTATTGGTCAAGCCTTTCCTTCCTAAAATGACCCGCTCGGAGTTGTTTGCTGTGATGACCGGTGGTATGGCGTCAGTCGCCGGTAGTGTATTAGGTGGCTATGCGGGGTTGGGTGTTGACCTGAAATACCTTATTGCAGCTAGCTTCATGGCTGCACCGGGTAGCTTGCTGATGGCTAAGCTTCTGGTGCCAGAGCAAGGCAAGGCTGTTGAACAAACTGATATTGAAATGGCTAAAAGCGATCACAGTAATGCGATTGATGCTCTGGCGGCCGGTGCGATGAACGGCATGAAAGTGGCTGTCGCTATCGGTACGATGCTGATTGCGTTTGTTAGTGTTATCGCAATGGCGAATGCAGGCCTTGAGATGGTTGGTGAGTGGTTTGGTATGCAGAGCCTGACCATGCAGGGTATTCTAGGTTACTTGTTCTCGCCACTTGCTTTCATCATTGGTGTGCCTGCCAGTGAAATGCTTCAAGCCGGTGCATTCATTGGCCAGAAGATGATCTTGAACGAATTTGTTGCCTTCCTTGATTTTGTAAGCGTCAAAGAAACACTGTCTACTCAAAGTCAGGTGATTATTACGTTTGCCCTATGTGGCTTTGCCAACATCGGTTCTATTGCTATTCAGATTGGCTCTATCGGTGTTATGGCTCCTGAGCGCCGTGGTGATGTAGCAAGTCTAGGTTTTAAGGCGGTACTTGCGGCGACCTTGGCTAACCTGATGAGTGCCGCTCTGGCTGGTATTTTCGTTAGCTTGTAAGTTAGTTCTGCCAATAAAAACCGCCACATTCAGTTGGCGGTTTTTTTTATATCTGAAAACATATAATACAATGTTTTATTGTGTTAGAGTTTGCAGCAGTTAGTAGGAGCAGGTTAGATACGGATACGATGCGATATTTTGGAACAGTTCTTGTGGGATGCTTATGGGGAGTCTCTGCTCATACCAATGCGGAGACATTTCTGAATGACTCTACGCTGCTGCAACAGAAGCCGGAGTATACACAGTCCGTAGGACTGGAGATAACAGATGAACGGCAATATATTGGCAAGGATAATGCGGAGAGTGTCATTAGTATTAAGCCTAAGCGTGGCCATGCACCTGCTACAGAATTGCCAGCACCTTTAAATCAGGGGTTCAGGTCTAGCCATGAAGCGATGCGAGAAGTTGAAGAAAAGCGCGAAGCTGATGATCGATTGTTGATGGCAATCTTTAGTTTGTTCTGAGTTTGGATATATTGAGAAAATAGACACCAAGCCAGTGAATGAGGCTTAGTGTCTGTATGTAGTGCGATAATATTAAATGGCACTCAAGGCAGGAATCGTTAAAGGCTATTTATCGAACTGCTTGATCAGAACTGATGTATCAGCCCGGCTAAATCCACGTTCTTGCAGCTCTGAATATTTCCCATCCACCTGCCTGGCTAGCGGTAACTCTACCCCAAGTTTTTCAGCGGCCTCAAAGCAAATACCGAGATCTTTGCGCATCCAGTCAATCGCAAAACCAAAGTCGAACTTATCTTCGGACATTGTGACGGCGCGATTTTCCAGTTGCCAGGAACCTGCAGCACCATGCTTTAACACATCTGTCATTTTCTCTATATCGAGACCGGCAGACTTGGCAAGCGTGATTGCCTCCGACAGCCCTTGCAGGACACCGGCAATACAGATTTGGTTCGCCATTTTGGTGATCTGACCGTAACCCACATCCCCCATTAATGTTGTCGCCTTGGCAAAGCAGTCGATGATAGGCTTTGCTGTATCAAATACCTCTTCCTTACCCCCTACCATGACTGTCAGGCAGCCATTAACGGCACCGGCCTCACCACCAGATACCGGAGCATCAAGGAAGGCTGTACTTACTTCTGTGGCAGCAAGTGCAATTTCACGGGCAACCTCAGCCGAGGCTGTGGTGTTATCGATAAGGATTGCTCCCGGCTTGACGGTCGAAAGAATACCGTCGGCGGCTTTGTACACCTGGCGAACGTCTTCATCGTTTCCCACGCAGGTAAAAACGAAGTCAGCATTTTGGGCGGCTATCGCAGGGGTTAACGCGATGTCTCCCTGATATTGCTTTGCCCACTTTTCAGCGATGGCGGTCGTACGGTTATAGACAGTGATGTGATGGCCGGCATTGGCTAGATGACCTGCCATTGGGAAGCCCATTGTTCCGAGTCCGATAAATGCGATTTTCTTGGTTGTCATGAGTTAGCTTCCCTGTATAGCGGTATGTGGATGAAATATAACGATCATATTCTTAACATTCAATGAGAAATTGTTCATGCCGCCATAAATGCAAAATGTGATCTAGTGCAAATAATCTCTTGTGAATTTTCGGCCACCATCCTATGATGCTGTTGGTTCTTATTAGTGATGTTATGTATATGCTGGCAACTTTTATTCGAGCGGTGATGTTGGTGTTCTGTCTGGGGGCTGCATCAATGGCTCATGCAGAAACCTATCAAGCTGCCAATAACTTGGCATTGCCTGCTAGTGTTACTCAGCGTATGGTTGAATCATCCAAGTTCGACATACTTGTTGCTAAGGCTCATTCGGAGACTGACAGCAATCAGGCTACGGTGGATAAAGGATCGCTGGTCTGGAACCTTTCCCAGCAAGCTATTCCAAAGCAAATCATTTCTAAGCAAACTACTCCCAACCAGGCCAATCCACAGCCTCAAAAACAGCATTCCACTGAAAGTCGCGACTATGATCCAGCACTAGCCAATTCTTCTCGAATGGCGAATTTATTACGCCATGATCCTGAAGAGGTTCAGCCGTTATATCAACTGGCAATAGAGCTGCCGATCGAGCCCATACCTTCCCTGGTGAAAGGTTACTGTGTCAATTTCAGCGATAGCCTTAATTGGACGCTGAATACGAATCCGCCTTCTTGCCGAATATCGGGTTGGAAGGAGAGTAATCTCACCTATACTACCTACCACCACCGTTTTCTCCGCACCTGATTATTATCAACCAGCATAAGTATTTGATTCTTCCTGTGTAATTACCTGAACGCTTACTTATCTCGATTGGTATACATAATGTTTTGTTGCTGGTTATAGCAATTAAACAGACTGCTTCGGACTTCCCAACCCAGCGTTAGAACGACCGGTTTTTGCCGTCTAACGTTCTAGCTGTCTGGTTCCGACTGAGTTTATCTTTAGTACATTGCTGCGGCTTTAGAGCCTGCGATGCTTGCTGTTATCTACTCAGGAAATTATTCCATTACACCAGATATTACTGGTGGAGAATGTGGTGCACTAACAATGAGAAAACCCAATAAACAGCGATTACTCAACCATTATCCGACATGGAAGTACGTCGTGCTGGTCGTTACCGTATTAGTCATGATGCTAAGTGCTATTCCGACCTGGTACGGCGAGAATGCGGCGGTGCAAATTGCGGCAAAGAGTACACAAGTTCCATCTATTTTAGTTCTGCAGCAACAACTGGAAAACCGCGGGATTGATGTAAAGCGAATTGATCAGCAAGAAAATAAAACAGTTGTTGTACTGCAAAATGAGAATCAACAGACAGCGGCAAGAACCGTACTGGCTGAAGTGATCAATGAGCAAACCAATAGCAAATCGCAGCTGACATTGGCACTAGAGCCAGCTGCACCGCAGTGGTTGCAGAGTATGGGCTTTGCTCCGATTAAGCTAGGGCTAGATTTACGCGGAGGTGTTCAGTTCTTACTGGATGTTGATGTTGAACAGGTGTTTAAGGCACAAGGAGAGCAGCTTAGCGACGAGCTTCGCCAACAGTTCCGTCAAGAAGGGATCCGTGGTGCGCGTGTTGAAGCTTCTGGTGTCGATGGGCTGATTGTGCGTCTGCCTGATACAGAGGCTAATCGAGTGGTACGAAAATTTATTCGTCAAAGCTATCCGCAATGGCAGCTAACGAACGGTAGCGGAGCCGGACTGAAACTGGCATTAAAAGACGATGAGAAAACAGCGCTACGAAACCTGACCGTTCAGCAGAACCTGCAAACAATGCGCAGCAGAATAGAAGAGCTGGGTATTACTGAGGCCTTGGTTCAGCGTCAGGGGGAGAACCGTATTCGTATTGAATTGCCGGGGGTACAGGATCCGGCTGCGGCAAAAAAAATGTGATTGGTGCGACTGCCAGCCTGGCTTTTTACTCGGTGAAAGAGCCGGGGATTGGCAGCACGATGGAAATGAAAGACAAAGATGGTCGCCCGGTGCGGGTGTCTCGCAAGCCTGTTTTAGGTGGTGATCATATTGTTGATGCCCGTGCCAGCTTTGGCGAAATGGGCATGTCTGAAGTGAATATCACCTTAGATCATGCTGGCGGGAAAATCATGTCTGACTTCTCACGCCACAATATTGGCAAAGCGATGGCAACGGCGTTCAGCGAATACAGCCGCGACAGTGAGGGGAATGCCAAGCAGACCAGTAGCATTATCAGCGTGGCCACGATCCAAAGTCAGCTGGGTAACCGGTTCAGGATCACGGGGGCGGGTGCCATGCAGGATGCCCAGGAACTGGCACTATTGCTTCGTGCTGGCTCCTTGACGGCACCGGTGACGATTGTCGAAGAGCGTACGATTGGTCCGACATTGGGGGCTGAAAATATCGAAAATGGTTTTGCCGCACTCGCTTTGGGACTAGGAATGACCTTGCTGTTTATGGCTGCTTGGTATCGTCGCCTAGGTGGGTAGCGAATGTCGCACTCGTCTCGAATATGGTGATGCTGTTTGGCCTGATGGCATTGATCCCGGGGGCTGTGCTGACATTACCTGGATAGCAGGTTTGGTGCTGACTGTCGGTATGGCCGTCGATACCAATGTGCTTATTTTTGAACGGATCAAAGACAAACTTAAGGAAGGACGTAGCTTTGCTCAAGCCATTGATCGTGGCTTCAGCAGTGCGTTTAGCACGATTTTTGATGCCAACTTTACCACTATGATCACTGCTGTGGTTCTGTATGCCATTGGTAATGGTCCAATTCAGGGGTTTGCTCTGACGTTGGGGCTGGGTTTGTTGACGAGTATGTTTACCGGTATTTTTGCTTCTCGCGCCATCATTAATTTGGTGTGGGGACGAGATACCAGCCGTGAAGTGAGGGTTTAAGACGATGAATTTTACTATGAAGAATGCAACTAAGTGGCGACACTTCACTAGCGCTGTTTCAATTTTGCTAATGGTTATTTCGATTTTCATGGTTGCAACCCGAGGGTTGAATTGGGGCTTGGATTTCACGGGGGGCGTGGTTAGCGAGATACAGCTTGATTCAAAGATAACAAGCAGTGAAATCGAACCGTTGTTAAAATCTGGCCTCAATCAGGAAGTGAGTGTCGTGTCTGCCGGTGAACAGGGACGCTGGGTATTACGCTATGCTGTCCCTGAAAATGCAGAGCAAGCTCCGTCAATAAAGCAGCTTCTCGCTCCTCTGGCAACGGAGATCAGTGTGCTGAATACCAGTATCGTTGGTCCGCAGGTGGGCCAGGAGTTGGCTGAGCAGGGAGGTTTGGCATTACTGGTGGCGGTATTGTGTATCTTAGGGTATCTCAGTTACCGCTTTGAATGGCGATTGGCGTCGGGGTCGCTGTTTGCGCTTGCGCATGATGTGATTTTTGTTCTTGGTTTTTTTTGCTGCGACACAGATGGAGTTCAATTTAACGGTGCTTGCTGCCGTCATGGCAATCTTGGGTTATTCGCTCAATGACTCGATCATTATTGCCGATCGGATCCGGGAGCTATTGATCGCCAAGCCGAATAAGCCAATACAGGATATTAACAACGAAGCGATTGCAGCGACATTCTCGCGGACTCTCGTGACATCCGGCACCACATTGATGACGGTAGGTGCATTGTGGTTGCTGGGAGGAGGACCTTTGGAAGGTTTTGCGATTGCATTGTTCATCGGCATTATCACCGGTACCTGGTCATCCATTTCGGTGGGGACGTCCCTGCCTGAATTATTTGGCCTGCGGGCTGAGCATTATATGCCAAAGCCAATAACCGACGAGCCATAAAGCGCGCAATAATACCGTGGGTTGTTACCGATAAATCAAGGCTGCATTACGCAGCCTTGTATGCATTTCTAGATATGAAAGTGTTTTAAAGTAGAGACGTGTTGAATTTTTTTTGTGCTTTTTTTTCACTTTTATGTATGCAAAAAGTGAATAACTTGTCGATAATAATTTTAATATTTGTTTTCAAATTGAGGTTTTTGTCACAAATATACTTGGGTGGGCAGTGATAAAGGTAGATATTAACAGGTATTAATATTGCATTTATCAATAGTGAGCGTGAAGAGTACAACTTAATCCACTGATAAATGACAAGGGCGACATTATGTATGATACAGAAATGAAGCTAAACCATCAGATTGTTCAATTTGTAGAAACGCAATTGCATGAGCTGCTACCGCCACGTTCCGAACAGGTGTTAGCGGGAGAGAATAATGATCAAAATATGCATGCTGTAATGCTGTCGATATTGGTTCAATATCTTTCGGGGCTAAAAGCCATCAACTGTCTGTTGAGCAAAGGGTTCGTTGCCCAGACTCGGGGTATCTTTCAGACCTTGGGCGATGATTATGAAGATATCATTTTCCTCAGCCTGCCTAGCCAGGATGGTCAAGTTACACCGTTGCACCATGAATACCTGAAAAGTGCTGCTGGCGACGAGTGCCACGGTTGCTACAGTCCTGTCTCCCGCTGCGAAATTCGCAATATGATCAAACGGGCGAAGAATATCAATCATAACGTGTTCCAGCTTTACCCGAAGAAGCAGGCGTTGCAGGTGCTGCGTCCGCATGGCGGTAAACCGTGCTCGGTTGACGTAGCTATCGATCTCCACCGCCATTTTGCCTATAAAGCAATTTTGCTCGCGGTGCTCACAGCCAAAGTTGCCGATAACGTAGAAATTATGCGCGCATGCCTGAACTACCGTGCCCATTTGGAAATGATTGACCCTCGCACTGTTGAATTTAGCCCAGCGTCCTACCCACACCATCACCGTGAAATTGGTGTTGCGCCTCGATATGCTGCAGCAAGGTAAAGAAAAGCAACGTCTACCCAAGGCTCGATCAATTGTGTTAACTTCATAGCATGCTGTTGAAAAGGAAATTTGGGTAGATCATGGGAAAGAAAGAGTTAGATACGAAGATTATTACGGCTGGGCGCTCGAAGAAGTGGACTCAGCATTTGGTTAATCCACCTGTCAGCCGAGCCTCGACGATTGTTTTTAATTCTGTTGAAGAGATGAAGCACGCAACGGCAAATCGAGCTAATAAAGAACTGTTTTATGGCCGTCGCGGAACCAATACGCATTTTGCTTTCCAGGATGCGATGGTTGAATTAGAAGGTGGGGTAGGCTGCGCTTTATACCCATGCGGTACTGCGGCTATTTCAAATGCGATTATGTCGTTTGTAAAAGCAGGTGATCACATCTTGATGGTAGATGCTGTGTATGAACCTACACGCGATTTTTGCGACAAGATGCTGGATAAAATGGGCGTAGAGACAACGTATTATGATCCATGATAGGTGAGGGGATCCGAGACTTGATCCGTTCTAATACCACTGTACTTTTCCTTGAATCGCCGTGCTCTATTACCATGGAGGTACAGGATGTGCCGACCTTGGCACGAATTGCCCACGAGCATGATTTGGTCGTAATGCTGGATAATACTTGGGCATCGCCAGTCAACTTTCAGCCATTTGATCACGGTGTTGATATTTCGATTCAGGCGGCAACAAAATATATTGTAGGTCATTCTGACGTTATGCTCGGAACCGCAACCGCCAATGAGCGTTGCTGGGATCAATTGCGTGAAAATAGCTACCTAATGGGACAGTGTACTTCGCCTGACGATGTCTACCTAGCGATGCGTGGATTACGTACCCTCGGTGTCCGCCTGAAGCAGCATGAGCAGAGTAGTTTGAAAATTGCTAAGTGGCTGGCCGAGCGAGAAGAGGTGGATCATGTTCGTCATCCTGCCTTGGAAAGCTGTGAAGGACATGAATTTTATAAGCGTGACTTTAAAGGCTGCAATGGACTATTTTCATTGGTATTGAATCGCGGAAACACTGAAGCTCTGACGGCATTGCTGGATGGAATGGAGCATTTCAGTATGGGGTATTCGTGGGGGGGGTTTGAAAGCTTGATCTTGGCCAACGAGAATATCAACTCTATACGAACGGCCAAGAAAAAGGATTTTGCCGGACCAATGCTACGCCTGCATATCGGCCTGGAGGATTGCGAAGATTTAATTCGTGACTTGGAAAAAGGGTTCGAGCGTTTCAATACCGTATTGAACAACTCGCTTTGATGTATACATTTTGACCAGACACAAGCAGGCCGCAATAGCGGCCTGTTTTCGTTATGGGCGAAGCTTCTATTTCTGACCGATTTCATCACCCAGTTGTTCCAGGAACCCCTTCATATAAGCAGTACGCTTGCGCGCTTCTGTTTTTCCCGCTTTTGTGTTCATCGATTTTTCTAATTTAAATAGCTTGTTATAGAAATGATCAACACAGAAATTTTTATCGTCATATTCGCGTGCCTGGCAAAATGGGTCATCATCAGAATAAAGACGGGCGTTGAATGAAGTGCTGACTTGAATGCAGCGTGCTATGCCAATTGCACCGAGTGCATCGATTCGATCAGCATCTTGGACGATAGCGGCCTCTAGCGTTCTGACCGGTATATTTGCGCTGTAGCTGTGGGCTTCTATCGCATGCTTTATCTCATCGAAATAGTTATCAGGATAGTTAATTTCACGTAAGACGCAGAGTGCCTCAATAGCAGCAAGCTTGGAGCTGTTCTGGCGCTCTGGGTGGTTTTTTTTGGCAGCGAAACACAATCGTGCAGCCATGCTGCAGGAATGATAACGGCCAGCTGAGCTTGTTCGGTAATCGCAAAGGATTTTGCGGCTGTCACAACACGTTCTATATGGCTGAGATCGTGTGCCGGATCGGTAGTCATCTGTTGGAGGATATAGCTTTTTAGCTGCTGTTCGAGTTTCCCAAGTTGCAGTTCAGTCACAGTATTTGCCTTAAATGATTCCATACGAGTTCAAGTCTTTGTCTAGACTAATATTACACATAAGCACAATAGTAATTAAGCGATCTGGATGACATCAATGGTAGAGATTGCTTTCGCATAAGGCTGAATGAAGGAGCCAGAATTACAATGACTTATAGACTGACAGTAATCGCGATATTGACACTTGGCGTAATAGGTTGCAGCAGCTCAGATTATGAAAATTATCAGCTGTTTCCTGATGAGTATGTCAATGATGTCGAGTATGACAGTATTTATCATTATGGCTATAACCAAGGCTGTGAAAGCGCATTAAATGTGAAAGGCCAGCCGGATATGGACTATCTCAAAGATATCACTCTAGATAACAGCGACACTCGGTTCAATGAAGGATGGGACGATGGCAATACAGCATGTACAGATGGGATCCGTAGGTTAATGCCTTCCTTGATTATTACGGGAGGTTCTCCACAGGGCGCATATTGAATCTGAGTATAGGCAACTGATTGAAAAGAAAAAAAACAGACCCGAGGGTCTGTTTTTTATTCTGCTCAATATTGCTATCGGCAATGAAGAAATAAACCTAGCCTGATTTTTTTTCTTAATCATTGTTGATGTCGATATTATATTTCGCAACTGATGCTTACGCAGCAGTAGGTCTTGTCAGTGAATGTACTTGACCTTCATGGAAGGCTACAGGTACAACGGCATGAACCTCAGGAAGCAGTAGGAATGCATCATCATTTGCATCATTATTCATTTCAACAACGATTTGAAGATGCTGATCCAGTGCCTTATAAAGGTTGGGTGTACGTAACTTGTTACCTTGATTGCCAAACTGACTATAGTGACCTTCTCTGGAGTATACCCAGATATTGAAAGGATCATCTCCCCTTTCAAGTTGCTCGATAAAATCGGCGATATGTCTCATAAAAGTCCTTTTTGTCAATATCAATATCTATGTATTGATACGTCTATTATGGGAGGAAGACAGGATTTTTCAATTTGAATTCAGTAGCTTTGTTCAAGTAATGTGATCCTTGTGGCGTTTTGTTTGAGATTTATAAAACGTGGTTATTCTATTTCACGTCTATGGTGAGGATGAGTGAATAAAACACTACCTGAATATACCAAATACCAATAACGGTAAATTGTTATTAATTATTAAGGACCATCATTTAAATATATTTATTGTTAATAAAGTTGGTTGTTTTAATATTAATCTAATTTGGTATTAAACTGGATGCTTATTAGTGTGTGTGAGCGTAAATATGCAATTAATCTAGATTGAATTATATTCAGATTTTAATTCTTAAGGTGGGGAGGAAGAGAATAAATTGTAGAAGATGAGAATAACATCGGGATCAGTGATGAATATAATCTCATGGTCTATTCAATCTCCCTTTATGTTTTACTCGGTTTTAAAATAATAATAGGTTGTGGCTGCGGCATCATATCCATCGTCCTGTAGAGTTCCATATGTTGGTTACGAAATTGCTGTGCAGCAGGATCTTCTGGCGGGCGAGAGCTTGAAGGTGAAGTACAACCAATTAGATACAGCCCAAAGATTATCGTGACCAGTGATTTACACATTGCTAAGCTCGTTGATATAGCGCTATTGACAAGAAAATCGCCAGGTTAGCCAGAAGAAGCTTGGGAGAACTTAGGTGAAAATAGTGTCAGTTGCATTTAGTTAAGTGTAATTGATTGGAGTAAATACCTATAAGAGCCAAATTTTGCATTAATGGACTGTTGCTAGAATTATTCATGATATGGTCATAATTCAGGTATCATAATCACCTGATTCATAATGAGTTGAAAAGATGTCAGAGACACCGGTAAAAGTTATTCAGAGAGCTACGTGGATTGGTTCTATTGCTAACGTGGGTTTAGCCGTTTTAAAAATTACGGTGGGCAAGATAACTGGCAGTCAGGCGCTGGTGGCTGATGGGGTCCACAGCTTTTCAGATTTGGTGACAGATACAGCCATCCTGATTGGATCGAGGTATTGGACTGCTCCTGCAGATAAAGGCCATCCATATGGGCATGGTCGCTTTGAGACTTTAACCAATATTTTTATCGGTGTACTGCTAGCACTTGTCGGCCTTGGGATAGGGTGGGATTCGATTAATTCACTGGGTCATGAGTCGACGGCCAAGCCGGGATTGCTAGCATTTATTGCGGCAATAGCTTCTATTTTGGTTAAAGAAGTATTGTATCGCTGGACGGTGATACAAGCGAAAAAGATCAATAGTCGAGCATTGCATGCCAATGCTTGGCACCATCGCTCTGATGCGCTGAGCTCTTTGCCGGTTGCGGTGGCAGTTATAGCGAATTTATTTTTTTTCCTGATCTCCATTACTTGGACCAGGTCGCAGCATTGCTGGTGACGGCGATGATTTTGAAAGCGGCGTTTGAAATACTATGGCCGGCCTTGCTGGAGCTGACTGAAGCGGAAGCAGACACCGAGATAGAAGAACAGATCCAGAACTACGCCGAGTCTGATCCGGATATCCGTGAAGTTCATGCGATTCGCAGCCGTCGTACCGGCAGCACTATTTTGTTGGATTTCCATTTGCTGGTAGAGCCAACAATGAGTGTCGATCAAGCCCACACGATAAGCGAGAACTTCAAGTCGTATATTCTCATGCAGATTGATGAGGTTGTTGATGTGATTATCCATATCGAACCTTACACCTGTGCTGAGCGGGTAATCAATCCCTGTTGCGAAGACAAAAAAAATGTGATTGAGCAACTTTAAACACCTGCAACTTGCAGGTGTTTTTTTTAACACCAGTAGTTTTTTTTTGATATCAGGAATAGTATTTTATTATCGTTGTCTCAATAATGAGATAGCGTCTTAACGGTGAATTTCACTAGGCTTTTAACTTAGTCACTTGTCAATGTCTCTCCTGATATGTCCCGGGTGGGGATGTCGATTTCGATGAGGGGTAGGTTATGCCATTAGTTAGAATCAAATCATTACCGTTTGAGCAGGATGTACGTATTCCGCAGGTTATCAGTGCCCTGTCTCAGGCGATATCTGATGCTGCCAATATAGAGCAGCATCATATTATGGTCACATGGGAGTACCTTGTTCATTCCCACTACGCCCATCATGGAAATATTGCCGATACCCAGCCTGTTGATACCCACCCGTTACTCATCGATCTAATCGCCCCCAATTTCAATACCGAGAAGCAGATAGCTTCGATGCTCGAGTTGATTGCCCATACGGTTGCTGAACAGGTGCCTATTGACAAAAATAATATATTTATCAATTTCACCCCGGCCTATAGCGATGGCGTATATGACGAAGGGCATATCGTTGAATGGGATATGTAGTGCTTTTCCGAAGAAAAGTGGTCGATTTTTGGTCTTGAAGCCTGATCGGGTACACAGAATGAAAAAAAAGTCAGCCATGATATGGTTGGCTTTTTGCGTTTGTGGTGTGAGTAATTATGTATTTAGCTTTCTGCTTTTAATCATAAGTGATGGCGCGATTTAGTAACGAGCTTGAAAGAACTGCTGATGTCTGAAGTGTCGAGAGTAAGCCTGATAATGATTTAGCGCCTGTGTTCGTAGGTAGAGATGAATAGTCATGCTCAGATTTGGTGTTTATATCTAATGTTTCTTTTCTGACTGGCTTTTTGTTCCGCCCTTGTTGTGAATGTAAATGCTTTGTTATCTTTAAGGGGTGGTACACCAACATGGAATGTCTATGAAAGCACTTGAAGCAAATTTTGATGGATTGGTAGGTCCAACCCATAACTACAGTGGGTTGTCATTTGGTAATGTCGCATCGGCAAAAAAAACCAGGCTGTCCCGTCAAAACCTAAGCAGGCTGCCAAGCAGGGGCTGGCAAAAATGAAAGCCTGTCAGATATGGGGATGGTTCAAGGGGTATTGGCGCCGCAGGAACGCCCGGATGTGAAGACATTGCGTCAGCTTGGCTTTACCGGAAGCGATAAAGCTGTGATTGAGCAGGCGGCGAAACAAGCCCCAAAGGTGCTGGCAGCTTGTTGCTCGGCTTCAAGTATGTGGACAGCCAATGCGGCAACGGTATCGCCATCGGCAGATACGGCTGACGGCAAAATTCATTTCACGCCTGCGAACTTGACCAATAAGTTTCATCGCTCGATTGAACACGAAGTGACTGGGCGAATTCTGAAGGCGACATTTTCCTCGGCAGAACACTTTGTACATCATCCGGCCTTGCCGGCGGTAGAACATTTTGGTGACGAAGGTGCGGCAAACCATACTCGCTTCTGCCATCAATATGATGAACAGGGAATTGAATTTTTTTTGTCTATGGTCGCCATGCCTTTGACAGTCGCCATCCGGCTCCGACGAAATTTCCGGCTCGGCATACGTTTGAAGCCTGTGAAGCGGTAGCTCGCCTGCACCAGCTTGAGAGTGACAAGGTGGTTATTGCGCAGCAAAATCCGGCAGTGATTGATCAGGGAGTGTTTCACAACGATGTTATTGCTGTCGGCAACAAAGACATTCTATTTTGTCATGAGCAGGCATTTCACAATCAGCAGGGCGTTTATGATGAGCTGACTAAGAAAATGTCTGGTGATTTTAAGATTATCGAAGTACCTACTGGTGCAGTGTCCGTTGATGATGCCGTAACAAGCTATCTGTTCAACTCCCAGCTGCTTGCCTTGCCGTCAGGAGAAACATTGCTTGTGCTTCCTGAAGAGTGTCGCAATAACTCTAATGTATGGGCTTACATTGAACAGATGTTGGCCGATAAACGTGGTATCGACAGAGTTCAGATTTTCGACCTGAAACAGAGTATGGCCAATGGCGGCGGCCCGGCCTGTTTGCGTTTGCGTGTCGTTCTGAACGAGCAGGAACAACAGGCAGTGACCCCGGCAACCTTGATGAACGAGACGTTGTTTAACCGCCTCAACCTGTGGGTAGATACCCATTACCGGGATAGCCTGGTTGAAGCGGACTTAGCCGACCCACAGCTACTTGATGAATCTCGTACAGCGCTTGATGAGCTGACGCAAATCCTTTCTCTTGGCGCTGTTTATCCTTTCCAGCGTTAGAGAAAGCAATAAACAATAAGCGGTACACTTGTGCCGCTTTTTTTTCATTGCTTTCTTGTATGCTCATGACGAGGAAATGAACGTTACTGTTTGATTATAAAAGCAATATTTTATAGTTGAGATATCTAAAATGCCAATTTTCTCGCAAAATCAATCGTGTATTGCAATACTTGTCCATTTATATTTATAACTTGTTGATTAAAAATGAGAAATAAATTGGCATAAGATCTGATTCCATGAGCCTAGGTTATTACTTCGGAGGAAGGAAATGAAAACTAGGCTGTTATTCTCTCTTTGTTTTATTTTGGCAGGCTGTGGCAGCGAATCTTCACCGTCGGCTCCCAGCACTCTACAAAGTACCCGCCTCAGCGATAACAATGCCCCTCCAAATGCACGTTTTGAGCAATACAGGATCAGCGCGTTTGAACTTGATCCCAGAGAGTTCGCGTTAACGGGAGAGAGGCTATTTCTTAAAGTTTATTTGTCGTCAGGCAGCGTGCTGTATCTAGGTCAAATTGATAAGCAGAAGTCTATTCTGCTTCCTCTCTCTTTGCCGAATAATGAAAAGATGGTGAAGTTTGATCTATTCAGTGACTTTGAGGGAGATAGAAGTATTTCAAGGGAGAGGCAGTTATGAGTCGAAGTTTGTTAGGCTTGTTGTTGATGGCCGTACTAGTGGCATCACAGGCGAATGCCGTGGCATTATCCGTTCAGTTGAAAGATACGATAAAGCAGGGAAGTGGAAGTATTGATTTATTCCGCGCCAAGCAGCAAAAAAAATAATTTATCTGCCGCTGATCTTGAGGAAATGAGATCAGATCATGGTGGTTCTTTGGTCTTTGCCGTAGATGTCAATGAGGCCGCAAATGGCTCTGAGAAGGCATCTTGTCAAGGTGTGGCGATTGAATCTGCGGTACTAACACTTGTTGTAGGTGGAAATAGTTTTTCATTCAGCGATTATTCAACACCAACTGAATCTATGCTGGCGAAGCTCGGCTCCACAGAGCGGAAGCTTTATCATACTTTGATTGGTCAGACTGGCTCATCATTGATCACACCGAGTAGTAGCAGTGCACTGAGTGGAAGCTCGTATGATGCGTTAATCACCATGCCGGTAAATATTGCCTTGGATAGCGCAACTTCGGCAACATTAGATATTACGTTGTTGGAAACGAATACTTCCTTGGGGGATCCAGAGGCGTTTTATGATTTTACGGCAGGTTTTGAGGATCTTGCGCTCGTTAGCGCAGAAGACTCCAGCTTTCTGGCGGGTCTGGCACCCGGTCAGAGTGAGGCCCCTTTGGTGATCACTCAGGGACAGGTATTGAACCCAATAGATTCGTGGGTCTATTTTCCTTCTTCCGTTGAATATTATATAGCTGCCTATGAGGATAACTATCCGGCAAAGAGTGACTACGACTTCAACGATCTCGTTGTTGGTTACCGGGTTGGTCTTGGTATGGCTGCGGACAAAGTGAGTTCCTTGCTAATTTATGGTTATATTATTGCCAGGGGATCGGGGTTCACTCATGATTGGTACCTACATATTGGCTTGCCCGATGAAGCATCGGGGACAGGAATGGTGAACTTGTTTCAAGCGGGATCAAGTGTACAAGAGAGCGGGTATCCAAAGTCTATTTCTCAATCAGGCAGCTTTGACCAACGTTTGCTTCAGGGGACTAAATCTTTGATGCAGGTACCGGGCCTTGAGTTTGCAAATACGGAAGCAGAAGTGTCTCTTATCCAAGGGCAAAAATTCAGTGTCTCGTTTGACTTCGATACACCATTGAACCTTGCAGATATCGCTCTTCCTCCCTATGACCCCTATCTGCATGTCACCAATACAGGCTATGAAATTCATTTGCCTGAATACGCCTCAAGGTTGGGGAGCTCGGTAAATAATGCCGAAGGTGTTGGCGGGTTTAAAAATGAGCAGGGTTATCCATTTGTTGTGATAATCCCTGAAGACTGGGAGCCGCCGTTGGAGCATGTTGATCTAGGTGAAGCTTACAGTACTTTTCTAGGGTATGTATCAAGCTCTGGTGCCCAAAATGAGTCTTGGTATACGGTGCCTTCAGCAACCAAAATCAAAGGGATTGGTAAAGCGTTCTGGAAATGGGACTGATTCTGGCTAATAAGCGACCTTGAGTGGTCGCTTTTAGCGCTTCATAGACTTGACCTGTTTCTCGTTGCACAGTGATAATATAACGATATATTTTAAGCAGCCGACATAGCCTTTCATTGGCACAGTCGGTTGTTATCATTATTTAATGAAACTGTGCCCGCGACGGAGTCAAAATGGCAAAGCTAACGTTACAAGAGCAGATGCTAAAAGCTGGTCTTATTGATAAGAAAAAAAATGAAAAAGGCCGGAAAATCTTCTAAGAAGTCCCGGACCCAAGCCAAAGAAGCAAAAGCCGCTGTTGAAGCAAACCGAGTAGCACAAACCGCTCAGGATCAAGAGCTGAACCGCCAGAAGCAGGCTGAAGCAGATAAAAAAAAGCGATAGCCTCACAGGTGAAGCAACTGGTTGAGATGAACAAGATTGACTGTAAAGACGGTGAGATTGGCTATAACTTTACTGACGGGACACTTGTAAAGAAAGTCTATGTCGACAAATCGATTCAGGATCAGCTGGTGAAGGGGCGTTTGGCGATTGCCCGCTACCTTGATAGTTACGCGATAGTTCCAGGTGTGGTTGCGGATAAAATTAGTCAGCGCGACGAAACAACGATTATCGTGAACAATACAGCTGACGAGCAGGAAATGGATGAAGATGATCCGTACGCAGACTTCAAGATCCCTGATGATCTGATGTGGTAATTGTACAATTTTATATCGGGGTGCCGCCCGGCCCCCCGTAATTTGTTAACCTGATCTATCTTCTTTTATTCAATTTACTTTTTGATTCGGCCTGCAATCTAAGCGACTTCCTGCCTTCTCTAAATTGCTTGATATAGCACTCTCTTAGTTAATGCTTTACAAGCATTTTTAATACCGGTTATTCCTGCAAAAATGGTAGAGCACGGTATTCCCTCTATACTTCATCCATTGGTTTCGCTTTTTAGCCAGGCACAAACTTTGACCTGTGAGAGTAAAATACAGGTGATTGTTTGAGCATTTGGTGTTTTCAAGGATAGGATAAGAAATAATTTAATGCGAATGAATATCATTTGTAGTAGGTTGTAAATGTAATCAACGTCGTAGGAACATCAATAATGAAGACAGAAATTTCTAGTTGGTTAGCGCGAGACCCTGACCCTAAAACACGCGGTGAGTTACAACAGCTTATTGACTCAAATGCTGAATCGGAATTGGCAGAACGCTTTTCAGGTCGGTTGGCGTTTGGTACTGCTGGATTGAGGGGAATAGTGGGGGCCGGACCTAACCGAATGAACCGCCTGGTGATTCAAGAAACGGCGATGGGACTTGGTAAGTATTTGCTGGCGACAGAGCAAGATGCGGCTGAACGAGGGGTTATTATCGGTTTTGACGGCCGCCCGGACTCGAAGCGATTTGCGCACGAAACGGCATCAGCGCTTACGGCGCAGGGTATTAAAGTCTATATGACAACCCATGTTGCACCGACGCCTATGGTTGCATTCGGGGTGAAGCACTTTGAGGCGGCTGCTGGTGTGGTCGTGACGGCTAGTCACAATCCTCCTGAATATAACGGCTTTAAAGTTTACTGGGGCAATGGTGCACAGATTATTCCACCTCACGATTCAGGCATTGCCGCGCAGATAGATATTGCGACTCAAAGTGATATTGAGTTGCTCGAGTTGGAGCTTGCCAAGCAGCAAGGCCTGCTGCTCTGGCTAAGTGAGTCGTTCTACGACACGTATCGCCAGGCCGTCAATAATAGTAAGTTACTGTCGAATCATACTCAGCCTGAGGGGATCAGCCTTTCCTATACTGCGATGCATGGTGTAGGTGCCAATATGGCGGAAGCGCTGTTGGCCGATGCTGGTTTTACCAAGGTCTATAGTGTTGCCGAGCAGCGTGAGCCGGATGGGCGTTTTCCTACCGTGAATTTCCCGAATCCGGAAGAGCCGGGAGCGATGGACATGGTGATTGCCGAGGCAAGAAAACACAACGCGACCTTGGCATGCGCCAACGATCCGGATGCTGACCGTTTTGCGGTTGCTGCCAGAACGGAAGAGGGTGAATACCAGATGCTAACCGGCGATCAGGTTGGCGTACTGCTTGGCCATTATCTACTGACCCATGCCGAACCGGAACAAAATCTGGTTGGGGCTACAATTGTGTCTTCGAGCTTATTGAAACGGGTAGCAAAATCAGTAGAGGCCAATTACTTCCAAACCCTAACCGGGTTCAAGTGGCTCACTAATGTAGCCATGCAGCGAGAGACGGAAGAGAGCCGATTCTTGTTTGCCTACGAGGAAGCACTGGTTATACCGTTGGTAGTGAGGTATGGGACAAAGATGGGTTGTCGGCTCTGGTCGCTTTTGCCCAGCTGGCAGCTGAGCTGGCAGTTAACGGAAAGAGTGTCTGGGATCAGTTAGAGGCTATTTATCGCGAGCACGGGTTATACCTCAATGTACAGAAGAGTATTGCTCTGCAGCCAGGCTCTCCCCCTATTGGTGATAGCTTGAGAGCTTCTCCCCCAGAGACAATTGCCGGTCGTCATATTGTCGTGACCGATGATTTGAAAACATCGCAAAGGATAGCTGCTGATGGCAAGGTTGAGTCGATTGATCTGCCTGCCAGCGATGTGCTGATTTATCATCTTGATGATGATTCACGCGTCGTGGTACGTCCATCAGGTACTGAGCCAAAGCTAAAATGCTACTATGAAGTGGTTGAGGCAATGAGCCACGAAGATACGCTGGAACATGCGCAGCAGCGGGCTGAGGCATCGATGGAAGAGTTAATCAGTCACCATCAAAGTTCGCTGACTGGTTGATTGGTTCAGACTGGGTACCGATATAATAGAAACCGCCGAATCAGATTTTGTTCGGCGGTTTTTGCCGTTATCTAGCTGTAATTACAGTACTTATTTTTCGCTTAGTTCGGCATATTTGTGCAACAATTCAGTGAGAACCTTTACCCAGCCGAAAGCATCATCAGGTGTCTTTTTCAGAATTTTTTTTCTACCTGCTCGCAGTGCTGCTCCAGTGATACGGCCTCTTCAAGGTTGAATGACATGGCATAGAAGTGCCATAGGATCAGACGGGTCATTCGCTCGGCATTTTGCAGTGCATTGTCGGATTCAGAGAAAGCCATTTTGACCTCGCCGAGTGCGATAGCTGTCATACGTAACATGGCATCGAACTGTGCTGACTTCATGCGTTCTTCGCTATCAACTTCTTCTTGTTCGAAAGTAAATAGCTCCTGCATCACGTCTTCAGGAACCATACGGCCAATTACTCTCATGCTGAACTCTTCCAGTTCGTGGCGTGGCATTGTCAGCAGGCAGTCAAGTTTGTAATCGCGTTCCATTTTCTTTCTCGGCAGTAAGCTAAACAGGGCGCGTATTCTGAGCGATTTTGCCGTGAAACTCCAGATTATTTCCACTTCCTAGAATTAATGGGAGCTGTTCTTTGACACTAGGATGACATCGAAGCCGACTGCCTTGGGTATTGTCTGCACCGAACTCATATCCGAGGACAAACAATTACCCGGTAATTGACTGTATAGAATTTAATGGCAACGTCAGATAAACAACCGCGACAAGATACAGAGCAACAACCGTCGCCCAATAAACAGAATCAACACGCTCAATCGACCACTTCTTCTTTATCACCTTCTTCCGATAGATCTCCCAAAAAGGCTGCACCTAAGAGAGGTAAGTGGCTTAAACGTGGTTGTTTGGTTGGTGTGCTGCTGATCAGCGCCGGTATGATGTGGATGGGCAATTCGCTCAACCAAATGGTAACAGAGAAGTTCGAAGGGCAGCTATGGCAGTTGCCTTCGGTTGTTTATGCCAGGGAGTTAACACTTCAGCCAGGAGCAATGATCCGGTATGAAGACTTGGTTAACGAACTGGAAGTGTTGAATTATCGCAAGGTCGCCAGTCCAAAGAAAAGTGGAGAGTATTCAACCAGCCGGTTGAAGGTCGATTTTATTCGTCGTCCGTTCGAATTTAGGGACGGGGAACAACAGCAGAGGCATGTGGTTGTCGAATTTGATTACTCGAAGGTTAGACGGATATCTGAAGCCGTATCAGGGCGTGAATTGGGCATTTTCAGTGTCGAACCAAAGTTACTCGGGATGCTGGAAACAAAGACGGATGAGCAACGAATTTACCTGCCGAAAGATGAAATGCCTAAGCCTCTTATTGATGCGCTGATAGCAACCGAAGATAGGGAGTTCTATCAGCATGATGGTATTTCACCCTCGGCTATTGCCCGCGCATTTGTGGCAAACTTAAAAGCTGGGCGTACGGTACAGGGCGGCAGTACGTTAACCCAGCAGTTAGCCAAGAACCTTTTTCTGACCAGCGAGCGTAGCTTGTGGCGCAAGTTCAGAGAAGCCTATATGGCGCTGATCATAGACTATCGCTATAGCAAAGAGCAGATCCTCGATGCCTATCTTAACCAGGTTTACCTAGCCCAAAGTGGAGCTGATGCTGTGCATGGTTTTGCGCTGGCTCGCGATTTTATTTTGATTTGCCGCTCTCGGAGCTGAGAGTGGATCAGCAAGCGTTGCTGGTCGGGTTGGTAAAAGGTCCTTCCTATTATAATCCGTGGCGATACCCTGATCGCGCCAAGCGCCGACGAGATTTAGTACTGCGACAAATGGCGGAAAATGGCGATCTGGAAGAAGCCGATTACGAACTGGCGGTTGATAGACCATTGGATTTGCAAGAAAAAGGGCAGATTGCCCACCGGCAACCAGCTTATTTTGGCCAGCTGCAGCGTGAACTAAAAAGATATGTCGACGATTATCAGCCCGGTCAGGGACTGCGTCTATTTACGACGCTTGATCCTGACTCGCAGGCCAAGGCTGAGCAAGCCGTTCGTCATATGATCCCTCAGTTGGAAAAGCGTGCTGGTAATGAGCTGGAAACCGCAGTTGTTATCGCAGATCGTCTTAGTGGTGAAATTCGCGCAATGGTAGGCGGAAGTCGTCCGGGGTATGATGGTTTTAACCGGGCCATAGATGCCAAACGTCCAATAGGATCGGTTGTTAAACCCGCCATTTATCTGGCAGCTCTTGAGCTGCCGGGACGTTTCTCGCTTGCAACCAGTCTTCAGGATCGCCCGTTAACCTTAAAAGGCAGAATGGTGAAAATTGGTCACCACGTAACTACGATCGTCAATACCGGGGGACTGTGCCTTTATACTTGTCATTGGCGAAATCATACAATATTCCGACAGTGAACCTCGGAATGGCGGTAGGTCTGGATCAGGTCATCGATACGATGGAAAGGCTGGGTATTGATCGAAATGAAATCCCCAAATTGCCGTCGATGTTGCTCGGGGCTTTTACCCTTACTCCCGTGGAAGTAACCCAGATGTACCAGACGATTGCCAGTGGCGGTCGAAAAAGCAAGTTGACCGCGCTGAGTGCGGTTGTCGATAACGGCGGTAATGTGCTGTATCAAAGCTTGCCGAAATCATCTCAGGTCGTGTCCAAGCAGGCATCTTGGCTAACCCTCTATGGCATGCAGAAGGTGGTAACAATGGGGACAGGACGTTACTTGAATTCAATACTACCTTCTTCTCGCTTGGCCGGTAAAACAGGAACGTCTGACAAGGGACGCGATAGCTGGTATGTCGGTGTGGATGGTAGAGAAGTTGTCACTGTTTGGATGGGGCGTGATGACAATAAGAGTGCCAAGTTGACGGGATCGTCGGGCCCACTACGCCTGTATGCTGATTACATTCAGCGGCGGGATCCTGAGCCGTTGGTTCTTCGGACTCCACCGCAGGTATCAGACTTCACTTATCAACACGGTCAAGGTGGAAGGTTGGATCAAAGCTGTATCGGATCAACAAAGTTACCAGTGTGGGACCCGAACGGAACGCTTAAAAAGGGATGTGTGAAGAATGTGGAGAAATTCTTTAAACGCGTCTTTAATTGGTGAACAGCACCTTGAGGTAGTTTGGATATAGGTATTCAGATAGAATGCACGGCTTGTTATTGTGCAGAAGTAGATAAATAGAGCCATGCGATTACTGAAATCAACTGTTCATCCTGATATTGAAAAGCTGGAAGGCCGTATTTTCCACCGCAAAGCGGCTCGCGGTATCATTTTGGATGGCGAGAATATCCTTATGCTCTATACCGCACGCTATCATGACTACACCCTACCCGGCGGCGGTATTGATGAGGGTGAGGATGCTATTCAAGGTTTGGTCCGTGAGCTTAAAGAAGAGACCGGCGCACGCAATATTCGTAATATTTCAGCATTTGGTCTCTATGAAGAGTATCGTCCTTGGTATAAGCCTGATTTTGATATCATGCACATGGAATCATATTGTTTTGTATGTACGATAGATGCTGAGTTGGGCGATACACAGTTTGAAGACTACGAAATCAACAATGGTATGAAACCTGTCTGGCTTAATATTTATGATGCTATAGCTCATAACGAAGAAACGATAGCCACCAGTGAGAAGAAAGGCATGTCGATTGAGCGAGAGACTTTCTTGCTAAAGCGTATCGCTGCTGAATTGCTGCCTGAATTACAGCAACAGATCGCTTAGCTTATTCTTCGACAGAAAGATTTTAATAGTACAGGGTATTCGGCGTGTAATTTCACTTGTATATGTCGAATGCCAGAAACTTTTCCCCTCTCCCCCTGAATTTCCCCCTTTACCATTCTCGAATGGCGTTTTGCTAATTTCACAGTAATGTACGTTTTGCACGGGCCTGAAGAGAATGGCTTTATTGCTCGATAGTCTCTCTGGGCATGAATTCAGCCTAATTTCCCATCTGTTCCAATTATATTTGTTCAAATTTTGAACTGGTTCAAACTTTATAAATATTCTCATTTCAAATGGAGGTGCACTTAACTATCGCTACCTAATATGTAACTAGACACATAATAATTATTCTTTTGATAAAAGAGTCAGTAGGTTAGAGCGATGGGAATAGAATTTGAATCATACATTGGCAGTGCTATAGCTCGTCTGCCAGAGCTTCCTTGCCCTGTAGAAGATCATGTATCACTTAACACCCCCGTAGGAAGCTGTCTGGACTCGTTTGGCAACGTTTGGCTTGCCGATACGGCACACAACCGAATACTTGTCTTTGATTGTGATCTTAACAAAGTCTTGGCCGAGTTTGGCTCGACTGGTGATGGTCCCCAGCAATTCAACATGCCTTTTCGTCTGCTGGCACATCCCAATAACAATTGGGTCTATGTGAGTGATATCGGTAATCAGCGAATCCATATTTTGCAGTACGACGACAAGCTTTCTATTCGGTCTATCCATTGTTTTGGTGATGAGGCAGATGTCGACTTAAAAGGCCCCAATGGCATCGCCTTTTATCAAGGTGAGCTTTGCGTGGCAGATGAATTTTTCGAGGGGGAAGGGGGAGCTAGCCGACTGGTTATTTTCTCTGAATCGGGGGAGTACTTGAGATCAATCCATGAGATTACAGGTGGTAACGAGCCTATTCACCTCTTGTGGCCTCAAGGGCTGAGTATGGATGCAGAAGGGCGTCTCTACGTTGCCAATACAGGGTTTGATACAGTTGTTCGCTGTGATTGGCATGGCAAAGGGGTTACTTTTGCTCGTAATGGTAAATGCTATATCGACGGTCTAGACCTGGCACGAGATGTCTCTGTAATTCAAAACCGAATCCTTATACCGGGCGCAAAGCCCAATGCCATATCGGTGTATGACATAGAAGGCGTACCGCAAGGGACACTAGAAGGCTTTTTTTGCACCCATTCAGATCACCCAAATGCGTGAAAAGAACCGAATTCTGATTACCGAGCCTGTTTTGGCTTCGCTTCAAATCCACCATGTCTCGATATCTTCACTGACAGATCAATCTGTTAGTGAAAGTACAGTGATTAAGGCAATTGGAGACGATAGAGGTAGTCCTGGCCAGTTTCATTTTGTTACGGCTGTTGCTGGTGGAATAGCCCCCAATAGTCAGCAACACTATCGGAAAAAAAATTTCCGGTGATTGAAAGTTGGCTCTCTCATCAATTCTCGCTACAGGACAAATGGTTTAAAGCAATGCAGCCTGCTGGTATGCCTTCATGGTTGAGTCTGGCCGTGACAGCACAGTCTGAGTGGGTGCAACGCTGGCAGCAGACTTGGCTAAGAGTGATACTCAATGATCGGTTTGAAGATCCCAAAGCGCTGCTGTGGATGGTTGATGCAGGAAACTACCAGCTTCAGGCAAGTGATAATGGAAATGAAAACTCGGCATCGCCAATTAGCCTTCCTATGATGCCCGGTTCTTTGGGTATTGCTGCCTATACACCTAACTCACCGTTACCTGATCAGATTGATCATGACATCCCTATGATTGTGGTGGGGAACTATTTAAGTGGCATTGTTTCTCTACTCCAATATGACGGCCAAATTGGGGAGTTGGTGCCCTATACCTATTTTGGTGGATTGGGGGCTGAGCCTTGGCAGCTTAATAAACCGCAGGGCATCACGATTGACCCGATCTCAAACGATATCCTAATTGCCGATTCCGGAAATCACCGAATATCTCGTTGGTGTATCAATGAGGAAGGTGTTGCTGGATTGGTGGATGTGTTCGGCAAGCTCGGTGCTGAGCATGGTGCATTTCATACTCCAACCGATATTGCGGCTACGCATGACGGAATTTTTTTTATGTTACAGATCAATACAATAATCGGATCGAAGTATATGGCTCTGATAATCAATGGAAATGGAGCTTCGGCCAAGAAGGGTATGGCATTAACGGTGATAATTTCTTATTGCCGACCAGTATCGATTATGACTCGGAACATTTGTTTATCTCTGACTTGGTAAACCGGTCGATAAAAGTCTTTGATCTTGAAGGCGATTTTGTCGATAGCTTTAGTGGTTTTGGTGCAGACCCGAAGAAAGGACAGTTGTGGATGCCCTATCTATTGCATGTCAATAACAGCAAGGTGTACTTGCCTGATTGTGCGTTGAATCGAATTAATATCTACCAATTTAATAAGAATAATACGTTAGCTGAGGTTTCAATATGAATAATGTGTTTAAGCGTGCGCAAAAAAAACGGCTAGACCATAAGTTGAATACTTCCGTGAATCCAATTTGTGAACAATCCCGGCAGCATTCAGAGCAGTTGATGGGGAGGTTTGACGAACTCGTCACTCATTTGTCTGGGGATGAAGGACAGGATGTTAATGAGAGCAAGAGAAAGTTGCAGGAATTGCACCGGCACCATCACCGATGTTTTCGCGACAAACGTCTGACCGGGCCTAATGAGCGATAAAGATAACCAAAAGGAATAGTGTTATGAATAGCAAGTTATCAAGTATGACTATCGCGACTCGTGTCTGGATAATCCTCGCGTTATTTGCCGTAGGTCTAGTCGCCAGCACACTCATTAATGCTGTGAAAACGCGAGAACATACGCGAGACAATTATGAGAGAGGTGTGGCCACACTAGTAGAAAGTGCGATTGGTATCGTGGATCATTACTATGGATTAAGTGTGGCTGGTACGCTTACGGAAGCGCAAGCAAAACAAGGTGCATTGGAGGCGGTAGCTGCAATGCGCTTTGATAATGGCAATTATATTTTTGTCGGCAATAATCAAGGTGTTCAGCTTACCAGTGGTGTTCCGGCGCTTGTCGGCAAGAATACCATGGGGTTAGTCGACCCTAATGGTGTTGCTTTTGTCAAAGAGATGTATATCAAAGGCCGCAGTGGCGGAGGCTTTGTCGACTACGTATGGGCGAATAGTAATGACAAAGAGCAACTTGAGCCGAAAACCAGTTATGCCGTTGAGTTTGGACCTTGGCAGTGGTTGGTTGGAACTGGTATGAACATGGAAGCTTTGCAGGCGGATATTCACCGCTCCGAAGTGGTCTCCATGATAAACGCCGCGATGATCCTTGGTGTTCTCTCCTTAATCGTTATTTTCTTCATCCGGTCTATTACGTTACCGCTTAAACGTACTGTTAATGCAATGGAGGCGCTGTCTAAGGGAGAGGGAGATCTAACGCAAAGGTTAAAAGAAGAGGGGACAAGTGAACTCATTGATTTCGCCAGACACTTCAACCAGTTTGTTGGATCGATACAGAGCATTATGCAAAATATCAGTGCCGTCGGTACACAAGTATCAGCCTCAGCACAGCAAATGTCGTTATCGATCAATACCGTCGATAACAACTTAAATCAGCAGCAGAATGACGTGGAACAACTTGCCGCGGCAATGACAGAAATGTTGGCGACAGTTGAAGAGGTAAGCAGAAGAACGGTAGAGGCCAACGATTCGAGTATTTCCGCAGCCAAAGGGACTCAGGGCAGTAAAGAGATCATCAATCACAATATCGCAGAAGCCAATTTGTTGGCAGAAGATATCGGAAAAGCCAGTGAAGTGATTGATCAGCTTGCGGCGGACAGTCGCAATGTAGATACCGTACTCGAAGTGATTCGAGGTATAGCAGAGCAAACTAACTTATTGGCGTTAAATGCTGCGATAGAAGCGGCTCGTGCAGGTGAGGCCGGTAGAGGTTTCGCTGTCGTTGCCGATGAAGTAAGAACGCTTTCGCAGCGTACCCAGGAGTCAACGTTGGAAATCCAGAATATCGTTGAGAAGCTTCAGGTAGGGGCGGAAAATGCCGTCAAGGTGATGAGTCAAGGAGCCGAAAAAGCTAATAATGCATCGAAGATTTCGACCTCTGCGGGTAACGCTTTGAATACCATCAATGATGAGGTTCAAACTATTCAGGAAATGAGTCAGCACATAGCGACAGCGACAGAAGAACAAAGTCTTACCGTCAATGATATCAACCGAAATGTGGTTAGCCTTAAAGATATGTCGTTATCGGTATCTCAGGAATCAGCACAAATGGCAAGCGCCAGTGAAGAGCTTAGTCAGGTGTCGGTAGAGCTAATGGGCACAATTAATCGATTTAAGCTCGGTTAATTTTTTTTCGCAAATAGCCTGCTCTTGCAGATGTAATTACTTCTGCTTGGCAGGCTCAATAATAATAACGGTAGTCAAGAACTGATGACCTATAGTGATGGGATAAGAACATCACTATAGGACAAAAAAAATGCGCGCGTGTTTGAAATTTTGGTTGACCGGTTTATTGCTGTTAGGGTTAAGCACCAACGTACTTGCCGATTGGAAGCTAGACAATAATCACTCTAGTGTGAATTTTATCTCTGTTAAGAATGATTCGGTGATAGAGCAGCATCATTTTCGAAATATCAGCGGCTCGGTCTCTAAAGACGGACAGGTGAAAGTTGTTATCGATCTTACTAGTGTCGACACACAGATTTCGATTCGGGACGAGCGAATGAAAAAAAAGAGCTGTTCGAAACTGAGGGATTTCCGCTTGCGACGCTGACAGCTAAAGTTGATCCGGTAATGATGAGTGAACTGACACCAGGGAAAACTCAGCTTGCTGAGGTGGAATTTACCCTTGAGCTTCATGGAATAAAGCAAAGCTTAGCTGCCAAGTTGCAGGTGACTGGTCTGGAAAACGGTGGTTTGCTGGTTTCAACGATATGGCCGGTAGAAGTCAAATCTATGCTCTTTGGGCTGGATAAGGGGATTAAGGTATTGAAGAAAATTGCTAAACTCAATTCAATTTTGCTCAGTGTCCCTGTAAATGCTCAGCTTCTATTTATCAAATAAAATGTGCGCATGAAAGAAATAAAGCTGGCGATTGCTAGCTTTATTTTTGTTCTCTTTATGCGGTATGTTTAGTTTTGAGTATATTATCGTTAGCCTAATGCTGCTTAAAGGAATAAGTATGAACACTGTTAGTTTTCACAATACCTTAGTTACCCCAAGCAAAATCGTTTGTATTGGTCGAAACTACGCAGCACATGTTCATGAGCTAGGAAATGAAATTCCGGATGAGATGGTGATTTTTGTGAAGCCGAATTCGGCGATAGGCAACGTTTTGTCTGCCGCTCATCGTGGTGAGGAGTTACATTATGAAAGCGAGATTGCTTATCTCTATCAAGGTGGGGGATTCGTTGCTGCCGCTTTTGGACTGGACTTGACTAAGCGTGGTGTGCAGAGCGAGTTGAAAGCTAAATCATTGCCTTGGGAAAGAAGCAAGGCTTTTGATGGTTCTGCAGTATTCAGTGAGTTTGTCCCCTTACCTGATAGAGACGTCCTGTTGGGTTTGACCCTACATATTGATGGGGGGCTAGTCCAGCAGGGAGATACAGCATTGATGATGTATCAGCCAGAGCTGATCCTTCAGGAGGTACAAACTTTTATGCGGTTGGAAGATGGCGATATTGTGATGACAGGAACACCGGCTGGTGTTGGTAAAATTCGTCAAGGTACTGAGTTTGTCGGCTGCCTCGTTTGCGATGGGCAAGAATTAGTCAGTCAGCGTTGGTTGGTGGAGTAGTGTGTTAGCAGAACGCTGGTTAGCGCTTGAATATGATGGTGTGATCAACGAAGCTTAAGGATGAGGAGAGCACTATGTTTCAAAAAGAACACTTAATCAAAGTTGCTAACGTAAAAATGCCGTTCGGCAAGTATAGTGGCAGGGCGCTAATAGACTTGCCAGAAGAGTATTTACTCTGGTTTCGGAATAAAGGTTTTCCTGAAGGAGAGCTGGGGACTCTGATGGCATTGACTCTTGAGTTTAAAATTGAAGGGCTAGAATCGGTAATACGGCCTTTGAGGCGCGACTAGCTGTGGTAGCTGCTCAAGGGGCAGTATTCACCTCCTGATTAAAAGTCCGTAGCTTAGGTTGCGGGCTCTCATGTTTGTGATGAGCACAATTGGAACTCAGTTGATGACGGAAAGTAAAATAATAGCTCACCTTCCAGCGTTAATTCACCGAATTGGTGGAGAGAATGTAAAAAAAAGCAAAACTCGTTGCTTTAGATTGTAGTTGTGAACTGAAAAGAATTCGTCGTTCAAGACATTGGCAAGTAGCTGGAGATGAATGTGCGTTAAGTAATCTCTCTGACAGGCTTCGAATTTCTGACTATGAAATCATGCAATTTCTAATACGAAAAATTGACGAAAGGCTTACAACATACAATGAAAAACTTGAACCATTAGAAGATAAGTTAAGGCGACTTGTTTTTGATACACCAAATATCACGCTTGCTGAGTTAATGCAGGAAACTAACTGCTCTATATCACAGGCTCGATTCGCGAGATTTGATGCTGATTCATTCTAATCAAACAAATCTTTGAGGTGTTGATCTTTTGTTAGTTGGTATCTAATTCACCGATATTCTGTTTATCAATGTCTTTCTGCATGTTTCCGTTATACAGCTTATACTTATGGCTATTATCATTCTTTGCCTCATACATTGCCGTATCTGATAACTTAATAAGATCTTCACTGTTATTCGCATCATCAGGAGAAATAGCAATGCCAATACTAGGGTGAACGTCAAGAATATTATCATTAATAGATACGGGTATGTTGAATGCCTCTAGTATATTGCTAGCAATGCTATCGATTTCTGAGTGTTTTTCTACTTTTCTTAGGAGAATAATAAATTCATCACCACCGACACGAAAAACATGGTCATAAGAGCGAATAGAACGCTTTAATCTAGAGGCCGTTTCCTTAAGTATGATATCACCAGCATCATGGCCGAGTGAGTCATTTATCTGCTTAAATTTATCTAAATCTAAGAAAAAGACCACCACTTTTGTATCAGTCAGAATAGACTCTTTTATCGCACTATCGATCTCATCAAAAACGGTTGCTCTATTCTTCAACCCTGTCAGCTCATCATGAATCGCTCTATGATGTAAATTTTGTTCTCTATCATGTACTTTCTTACTCATGCTATAAAAGCTAGAGATCAGCACACCCATTTCATCATGCAAGTAACCTTCTGAAATTTCGAGTTTTTCTCCCTGCCTTACTTTGGCAGTACTAGA
>LLEN01000007.1_pt1 | contig 41736 bp, 56 predicted proteins | sample 595881 | NCBI WGS metagenome assembly LLEN01 (sample SAMN02919314, study PRJNA255460) | bioreactor metagenome | biome: chemostat; feature: culture 2012_10.3; material: sediment; isolation source: day86 10degC chemostat 2012 inoculated with Wadden Sea sediment taken from... | place: Germany: Bremen ...
CTGCTATCACCCCAATCTGCAACGAGATATCACTTTCAATACCCAATACATGCTCTATACCACTAGCGGCCTGTTGGGCACCTAAGCCCAATGATGTAGCCAAACCAAACAAGGTTGCTAGAACAGCAAAAATATCAACAATGTGACCAGCCCAACCCCATACGCGATCACCCAGCAACGGGTAAAAAAAATCGAACGAATAGAAAGAGGCAAGCCCTTGTTATAAGCAAAGAATGCAAGCGAAAGCGCAACCACACCGTAAATAGCCCAAGGGTGGAAGCCCCAGTGATACATCGTTGCACCCATCGCCAACTTTGCAGCTTCGGGGGTATTCGGTGTCACACCAAGTGGAGTCTCATACCAACCTGTGTAATAGGCAACAGGTTCGGCAACACTCCAGAACATCAGGCCGATACCCATGCCGGCAGCGAACAACATCGATAACCAAGAGATCCGAGAATAATCCGTCTCAGCATCCTGTCCACCAATACGAATTTTCCCATATGGAGAAACAATCAAAGCCAGGCAGAAGATAACAAAAATGTTACCTGACCAGATGAATAGCACATCGAAATTATTGATGATGCTATTTTTAACGCCATTCAGGGCTGTCTTCGCCGTACCCGGGTCACTAATCAAAACAGCAACCAAAAACAGGGCGATTAAACCAGCACTCGTGCCAAAAACTGGATTATGAACGTCAAAACCCCACTTTTGGATATTGTCTTGTCCAACCGTGTAATCAGTATTATCTATACTGTATTTGTCATGTTTACTCATCATTAAATCCTACTTGGCACTACTTTCACCAAGAATACTTAGTCCTATAAATAAAAATGAAGCCCTGCGATCAAATCATTTATGTGGTTGAAGTGTCAAGTTTAATTGGAAATTACTGAAAAGCGATCAATAAACAACCAACCATTGTAGATAACTTCGATAATTATTAACCATAGCAACAAAAAAAATATTTCGTGTTCTAACCAATTGGTAATAAATATTGCCTTTGACTGCTCAGCGACTTCGAGAATGAGGTAGGATGAGAGATAGATAGTGTTGGAACTAAAAAGCGGCCAGAGGCCGCTTAGAAAGCCAAAACTAAGATGGAAGGATGCAGAGGCCAAAAGGTTCAAGCAGTTGCTCTTGCTGCCAGTCACTGATCATGACACCTTTTAGTTTCACTCTCCTGAGATCCAATCCAGTCAGATCCACATGGCATAAGTTGCATTCTTCTACTACAAACTGACCCCATTGCTCTTCAGAAAACTCACAACGGCTTAAATCAGAACCTTTTAGGGATGCCCTCATTAAATTGGCACCGTTCCATCGGTTTTCGAACAGGTCACATTTTTCCAAACGCTGGTTCTCAAAGTTTGAATACGACAAATTGCACCCAGTAATATAAGCAGAAGAGAAAAATGTATTTTGAGTAATGTAGTTGCAAAAACTTGCACGTGAAAAGTTGCAACCTTTCATATTGCACGATCTAAACTCAATGCCTAAACAGTGAGCGCCCGTGAATTGGGCCATGCTCAAATCACTTTCTTTAAAACTGGCATCTTTTAACTGTGCATATTCAAAACTACAACCATCAATATCACCTGCTTCAATAAATCGACAGTTATGAAATTTTACATCAGTAAGGTCAGTACGATTAAAGTTACACCGATAAAAGTTGCACTTATTGAACACTGAGCCTACAAGGTCTTTTTTTTGAGAAATCTTCTTCAGAAAATGTTGAACCTGTAACGTTCATAATTATTACTCAATCGCTAAATTTTGTAATAGCTTACTAAGATAAAAGGGTAGAAATCCAGAAGAAAGAAGCCTGTTTTTTTTACTTTTTCAAACCCTAAAAAAAACACCCTCAAAACGCCCCTGAGTAAACCATAGAGCAACGATTTTAAGCTAATCGCATAGCGGGACCAAAAATCACGATAAAGAGCTTAAAATTGCATAGATAAGCCTTGAGAGCAAATCTATACTTCGCCCCCGAAAAACCAACAAAAATGAAATATCTCGCCTTTAATTATCAACAAGCTCGTCTAAAACGTAACCTACAAACGTCCGAGTTTTTAATGGCAATTGCTTACTCTTATATAACATGTTAACAGGCATTGCTTTCGGTCGTTCGCTCTGAAGCACTTCAACCAAGGAACCATTCATTAGCACTTCTGAGAGTATTAATCGGGGTTGCAAAATAACACCAGCTCCTCTTAATGCTGCAACTTTCAACGCCAGCCCACTATTCGATTGTAAACGTGTGTGTTGCCGATCGAAGGCGTGGGTTTCAATTCCTAGTGCAAGCTGAGGCTGAATGTCACTATAGCTAAAGCCCAGGCAGTGATGATTCAGTAAATCAGCCTGTGAGCCAGGATAGCCCTTATGCAAAAGGTATTCTGGAGAAGCCGCAAACATCATTTCATAATCCGGCAACTGCCTGGCAATCAAGGACGAATCTGCTAGCTCCCCCACCCTAAATACGATATCGAACCTCTCATGCATCGGATCGATCCGCGCATTATCGACCACCAATTCAATATTAATATCGGGATACAGTTGTAAAAAAAATCAGCAACCAGCGGTGCCAGAACCAAGTTTCCGTAAGTTACAGGCGAATTTATCCTGACAGTCCCTTTCGGCTTGTTTTTGAGTGTTTGCAAACTATTTTCAGCATCCGCGATATCACTCAAAATACGTTCGCACTCTCTTAAATAAATCTGACCAGCTTCTGTCAACGACTGCTTACGTGTCGTACGGTTTAACAACTTAATGCCAAGCTGTTCTTCTAACGACTTCACATGTTTGCCAATCATCGTAGAAGAAACCGAAAAATGTGCTGCGGCCTTCGCAAAGCTGCCATTTTGAGCTGCATAGACAAACACCTGCATATTTTTCAATTTATCCACATTACCAACCTATAGTTTATAAACAACTAACCAAATGATTGTTTATCAACCTCACTGAATCAATTAAATTTATCCCTGCCGACCAATTAACCAAATGAATTTTCCATGCTAAAAGACATATTCCAACAAGGTCTGTTTATTACTGCAGAACTTGTCATCAAGCCCGACGTCGATTTAGATAATGCAATCAGCGCAATTCATGATTTTTGCGAAGGAATGAATAACGAACCGGGATGCTCCTTTGCTCTGGCACTCCAAGATTCCAAAGAGCCCAGGAAGGTCATTTTCTGGGAGCGCTATGAAGATCGTGCAGCGTTTGAAAAGCACTTCCAGGCCCACCATACCCAACGCTTTATTGATGCCGGGCTAACCGATCTCGTTCAAGCATTTGAATCTCAACTGCTGGCCAAGGAGCAATAAACATGTCACAGACAATAAAATGGGGCTTCTTGGGTACAAGTTTTATCTCGGGTGTTATGGCTGATGCGATTCATAAAGAAGGCAACACTCGTATTCATACTGTAGCCGGGCGCTCTCAATCCACACTCAAGCAATTTGCTCTAGATCATGAGGTTGCGTCAACAACAACAGACTTTGATGCCGTGATCAATGATAACAACGTCGATATTGTTTATATTGCTCTGCCCAATCACCTGCATCATGAATACATCATCAAGGCCGCAAACGCCGGAAAAGCCATTTTATGCGAGAAATCGTTGTCGGTTGATATGGGAAAAACGGCTGAAGCTCTCGCAGCAGTTGGGAAACACAACGTCTTTTTTTTATGGAAGGCCTGATGTACCTGCATCATCCTTTCACCAGCAAAATTCTGAATATGCTTGATAGCGGCATCATCGGTGAAGTTCGTTCAATTCAAGGCCATTACTGCGCTTCGATTGCCCAATTTGTCAACCCGGAGAGCAAAGGCGCGCTCTACAACCTTGGATGCTACCCAGCATCTCTTTTGCATCTCATTATGCAACATTGCTTTGGTGAAAAATCCTTTGATAATTACACCATCACAGCCAGCGGGCGCCGCGGAGCTGATGGGAATGTTTGCGAATCTGCTGCGACACTTCAGTTTGAAAACGGTGTAGTCTGCCAGCTTCATACTGCAGAGGATTACGGTCTGCACTCCGGTTTTACCATCCTCGGAACTGAGGGCTGTATACAGCTAACATCGAATCCGTGGCTGCCGGAGGCAACAGGAAACCAGATCATCATACAGAAATACGAGCAACAGGTAGAAACCGTAGAAGTAGAAGCGGACGGGGATGCTTTCCTATATCAAGTCAGAAAGACTCGCGAATATCTTGAAGCCGGATTCAAACATGCCCTGCGTCCAGCAGCTCAACCCAAAGACTCCTATCAAGTTATGGAGTTGCTAACCCGATGGGAGCAGGCAATAACTCTCCCAGAGGAAACCGGCCAGAAGCTGTAAGGAAATCAGCCATAAGATATTCAGGCCCGATGCACCGGGCCTTTGAATTTTCAACTTATTCTATTCTAGCGACATCAGGCTTGGCTCGGAGTCGAAATCTCTAACACGATACATTCTTGTTCGCACAAGAAAGGGCCATGTATTTCACCGGGTAAACGGTTGGCGTAATGCCCCTGCTCTAACCACGTTCTGTTTGTCTGATCATATAGTCGTCCTGAGACAATGAAAACCTCCTCAGGATAATTATGACGATTACGGCCAAACGGCGTAGTATCAGCGCCAGCTTTAAAACGCGTCAACCGCGTATAGTCACCGGTAACATCATCCATGCTTAATGTTACCTGCTCTATCATGCCATCGGTCCATCAATCGCTTGCCAGCGATTTCGACTTGATTCCGAGAGCACATTCCAATATTTAACTGCACGCTTAGTCATTGACTAGCCTCCCTGCTAATTAACGATTAGCCTTTTCAAGGCCCTATCTCAATAATGTAGAGCAAAAAAAACTTTAATCGCTTTAACTAACGTCGGGAAAGTGAACAACTTCTCACTATATCTGCCCAACTCACCCGCCACACGGTGACCCTGTAACTTCGCAGAAAAAAAATACCGAACCTACAACCACCAACAACTTAGTAACCCATTCAGACAATTAGCCGTTACTAATCGGCAACCAATGCATGCCATTTTTCATGCTTTGTTATGTAGTTACTAATAAAACCACAGACAGGCAATACCTGATAACTTTCCTTTTGAATTTGAGACAATACTGTATCCATCAGAATTTCTCCTAACCCTTGCCCTCTTAGTGAAGGCGGCACTTCGGAGTAATTGAGATGGAGAACGTTACCTTGCTTACTGTAAGAGACCAGTGCATAGATGCCTTGAGCGACTTCCATCCGGTATTGATGTTTTACCGTATCGTGCTCGAGCGGATAATCTTTTGTTGTCGTCATTTCTGCTCTACCTCTTTGAGTCACCTCTCCCTCAATCACAGCTCTTTGGCTTTGTTCAACTCTGTCACCAAATTTTGTCAGTAGCTTCTGTAATTTAGGGGTGATTTGATTTCTACAAAATGGCTTATTCGGGTTGGAATAATAATAGTCCTGATTCTGCTGGCATGATGACTCGAAGGCCTTAAAATCGAGTACCTGAGTAATGACAGGTTGGTCAAACTCCGCTTGCAAAGACTCAAGACAAGAACGTGCAGCCAAGTATTGCTCCGGGTTGTAAACGTAGACAGCCGACCGATATCGTCCTCGCAACACATGGTTCGAGGTGCAACTGTGAGTATGCAAATGAATTCTAATTAAATTTAATAAATCAATATCTTGCTCATCATAACCAACGATAACACCTTCAGAAGGCTCTTCTTGCCCTACAGCACTCAACCAACCTTGCTCTACTTGCTCAACCCCTATCAATGAACGAAAAATAGCTTCAGTGCACCAGTAACAGCTACCACCTAATCCGACTTTGGGCATGCTCAACACCTATTTAGCTTCCACTTCGATATATACTCAAGTGTACAATTTGTGCGTACACCGCTAGCCGTTAATAGCCGCAATAAGAGACAAATATGAAATCGCGTTCGCTTTCGGGTACGATAATCACCAACACATAAAATACAGAATACGTATAAACATGGATAAAACGCTGTTACTCAAACACATTGTAGATGAGCTCAAAGTCGTCCACCAGTCAGCGATAAATGCAGCTACGCGTGCATACGAAACAGCAACCGACGAGGAAAATGCACCTGAGCATAAGTACGATACTTTGAGTCTTGAAGCCTCATATTTGGCCCAAGGGCAAGCACAGCGGGTAACTGAATGTGAAGACGATTTGGCGCTATATGCCAAACTTGATATCAAGCACTTCGCAAGCGAGGATGCTATATCTCTTGGCTGCCTGATCCACCTAATTGATGATAATGACGGGGATAAGTTTGTCTTTCTGGGGCCAGCAGCAGGCGGGCTAAAAATCTCTTTTTCAGGCAAAGAAATCATCATCGTGACGCCTTCAGCACCGCTCGGACAAGCCTTGGCTGGCAGCCATGTTGATGATGAAGTTGAAATCCACATAGGGGGTGAGCGTAAATTGTTTGATATTGTCGCCATTTTCTAGTATCACGATAAACAAGGCGAACTCAATAGTTTGCCTTATCTACTTCAAGTCGGTTTCTAATTCAATTCGAACTATGGAATGAAAATTCAAAAGGAATACATCCTCCCGGCAGAGGCTGCGGCTCGCCAACCTGTTCAAACCCCATCGCACGGTAAAAATCTTGAGCATGAGTTGAAGAAGATAACTTCACAGACCCTTTTGGAGACATCCCTTGGCATTGTGACAAAGCCTCTAACACGAGCTTCTTACCTATCCCTCTGGCCTGAAAATCAGGATCAACAAATAAACTGGTAAGATTCCAAAATTCTTTCACCAATACCACCCCTACAATTCTTCCCTCTAGCCGACAAACTAAATGGACAGAACCTTGCTTGTTTCTCTTCCACAACAGCATGTTGTAGACGCTATGGGCGACGAGATCATTAGCATCGTCATCGATAACATCAATACAGGTTTTTATCGTCTGTTCAATCAGTACCGTTATTTCAGCAATATCATTATCTGATGCGCTTTCTATCACAACCACTCCCATCCATAGAAACATCCTTACAGGTTAAAGCTATTGGATATTACTCGCTTCCATACCCAGTTGATACCCAGCATTAAGCTTGTCCTGATCGGTAGTTATACGACCAACAGAAAAACTTTCTGGAGGTGCGATGACGGTAAGCTTGCAATCTTTGGGAGGGTTTTCAATAAAATCAATTGCATCATTATAACTTTCTGCACGATGGATCATGCTTTATACAGCGCAGGAAAGTCCGACAATAGTTTCCTCACCAACCATTTGTTCCGCACCGGTGTTTTCCTATAACCAAACGGGCGGGACAATACAACGGTAATGTTCCTTGCTCCCAGTTCATAAGCTTTGATGACCGGAATAGAATCGGCCACACCACCATCCGTCATCGGTTCATTGTTAATACGAGGGAAATGTCGGTAGGCGACAGGCACAGAGCAAGACGCCTTCAACAACTCATTAAGATTATCTGGGTGGCCTTAATGTATGCGGCCCTACCGGTATCGACTTTGGTGGTAACGACATAAAGTGGAATTGGCTGGCTTGCCATTGTTTTTGCATCGATCTTGATTTCATCGATAGTAATGTCCCATAGCCAGTCAAGATCAAGCCAATGACCGCCTTTTAAAAAGCGGGGGAAATTAATAAACTCAGGGCGACAGGAATAATCAGTGATCACTTTGTAACTTCTGCCCCGTTGGTTAGCCAACCATGCAGCCAAATTCGTAGAACCGGCAGATACGCCGATACAAAAATCAAAAGGATGATAATTGTTATCAATAAAACTATCGAGCACACCTGCAGCAAAAATCCCCCGCATAGCCCCACCCTCGACAACTAGCGCTGACGGTAAAGCCTCTTGAATTAGTTTCTGCTCCATACTGAATCCTTCCATTTCTGAACAGTTCTGATTCTATAACATTCATCCTAACCTTGTCTGAACCTAACCCTTAACAACAGTGATTTCTCTTTTCCTTACCCTATGAAGGATATAAACAGTAAAGCGAAATACCAAAAAAAAGAATGTAGCCAGCAAAAAGAAACTATCAAACTAACTTATTCAGTTTAAAGCGTTAAATACATGTGTCATCATTGAAACATTATTGTTATTTATGGGATAGAGAATCTATTTATGTCTTTTCTCTCCAATCTAAGGATCGGTCAGCGTCTGGGAGTAAGTTTCTTACTCATTTTAATCCCTTTTATTTATCATCTCAGGGGTTGCTATTGATAGAATGAAAACCTCATCAGCGGCATCAAAACAGTTTATAGAGCATGATGTTCAGCGGGTTACCTTGTCTTCGGAAATGAACATAGAAGCACAGCTGCCGCGCTGCGCTTGTTACAAATCCTTTCTACCAGCGACTGGGAAAAAAAAGAGTACAACTTTATCGCGAAATGGACACTCACCTGGAACAACTGGACAATACTATCAACCAGTTCGCTGAAGTAAAAACCACCGGACTGAATGAAAAATTCGTTCAGCTCCTGAGTAGCAAAGCTGCTTACCGCACCGCTTTTCTTGCGTCCGTCGAACTTGTCGAGATCGAGCCGGAACAAGCGGCTGGGCATTTCTCCGAACAGACTCAGCCAGCATTAACTGCATTCTTGAATGCCATTGAAGCGTTAAGTATGCAGCAACAAATGTTGATGATGAATGAACAAACAACAGTTGAACTAGAAGGTCAGCAAGCGCAGCAATGGGTAATGTTACTTTCTGGTGCGGCATTACTCCTTGGTATTGTTTTGGCACTGCTCGTCAGTCACAGTATCGTAAAACCGATTCGTGGTGTCGTCGAAGCTGTTCGCCGCCTTGCCAGTGGTGATCTTCGCCATCCTGAGCTACCACATGGCCGGGACGAAATTAGTGACATTACCCACGCTCTGACCGAAACATGTTCGAACTTGGATCAGTTGATCATTGCTATCCACCACTCGTCAGACAAAGTCAGCAGTGCTTCCGAAACTATTCAACAACCCGTCGGCCAAATCCAAACAGGATCGAACTCCCAGGAAGAGGCAGTTGAACGAATTAGCAGTACCATCAACACTTTCTCGGCTGAAAGTGTGCAAGTCGCAGCAACTGCTGAAGAAGCCAAGAAACAAGCACAGCAAGGTCATGATCTTGCTCTAGACGGTCAGCAGCGGATCAACCTTGTGACCGAGGAGTTTGATAAAATCTCCTCAGCCATCAGCCATTCGGCAAAATCAGTAGAAACGCTGCAAGAAAGTGCCGCCTCTGTCCGCCAACTGGTAACCACTGTCAGAGAGATAGCCGAACAAACTAACCTACTGGCGCTGAATGCTGCTATAGAAGCTGCTCGAGCCGGTGATAGCGGACGCGGTTTTTCAGTTGTTGCCGACGAAGTCCGCAATTTGGCCACCCGTACAGGCACTGCAACTGTCGAGATCAACAATGTCATCGATAAAATCGATCGAGAAACCAACGAAGCCGTAAATAGTATGGTTGAAGGTCGTTCTGAAATGGAACGAGGCGTTTCAATGGTAGCGACATGGTTAAGCCACTTAGCGAACTCAGCGATGGTGCAAAACTGTCTTTGGCACAGCTTGAGGAACTGGAAGAGATAGCTGCCAAGCAAGCTAACGACAGCATTAGTATCAAATCCGAAATCGATCACATTGATAACATAGCAAGTGACAATAAACAGATCGTCAACAATCTTGCGCTCACAACGGAAACCTTGCGTAGCCAATCTTCTGAACTCATTGAGCAAGTATCAAAATTTACGCACAGCCGCTAACGTTAACAACATTCCGCTATCATAGCCCCACGTTTCTGTGGGGCTATTTTCTAACTATTCTTTTTTTTAAGTACTTAACATGAGCTTCCATCTCTTCGCCGATCTCTTTGCGCATATTCATTAACTTTATTGCCGATTCACGAAGCATTTTATCTTCATCGGTTTGAGGTACCCACTCAGGCACAGATGTCGGTTTACCACTTTCATCCACAGCAACCATTATCACGATACAATGCGTCGTTAACCGCCTTTCCAAAGTCTTAGGATCGCTTGCCTGTACATCAATGGCAATGTGCATCGAAGAAGTACCGGTATAAATAACTTTGGCACTGACTTCAACAAGATTACCAACATGAATGGGAGCGACAAATCGTATGCCACCGGCATAAGCGGTAATACAGTATTTCCCGCTCCACCCTGCCGAGCAAGCGTAAGCGGCGAGATCGACCCATTTCATCACAGCTCCGCCATGCACCTTACCACCAAAATTCACGTCACCCGGTTCAGCAAGAAACCTTAACGTAACATCACGTTGCCCACCATCCATTTTCTATCTCCCGACTACTCTTTACGGCCAACACTCTTTGATATCATCACATCAATAGATGTTAACCTTATTAACAACATCTAAACATTAATCAATACATGTATGGCAGAGCAAGTGTTTTCGGCTAGATAGGATAAAAAAAAGCGCCCTGTGAGAAAGGCGCTATAAGATAAGTGAAAGAATATTATTCTGTATAATTTGAAGAGTGCTCCAACTGGAGTTGTAATTCTTCTATACGTTTGTGTAGGCCGTCTTTCTCGGCAATCAGCTTCGTCTGCTCTACCGTCAAGGCATCGATCTTTGAAGCCACCTCTTCAGAGTCACTTGCTTGCAATTTCGATTCTTGTCTCGCTTCAGCAAGCTCTCGTTCTAATTGATTATTTGTTGTCTGCAATAATGAATTATCCGACAATTGTTGATCGTATCTCTCTGTAAACTCATCGCGTTCAGCTTTTAATGCTAAAACTTGATCATTGCGTGATTCAAGTTCTGCCTTTATTTTTCGCTGAGCACGCTGTGCCGCTAACTTAGCTTTTCTCGCTTTATCTGATTCAGATTTCTGTAACAGCAATACCTCCTCTTTCTCTGATACTTTCTGTTTTAACGAAACATTTTGCGCTTTTAATTGCTTTTCAAGCCGTGAGAATAATTCCCCTTGGTTTTCAACTTGCTCAGCCATCTTAATCTCAGCCGTTGATTTCCCCCCCATCAACACTCGCCAATTGTCTAACGTTGCTCTTGAAAAATGATCCATAACATCAAAAGGAAATAGTAGATTACCGTCTACCGAGTTTCTTGACTTTGTAATACTGCCATCCATATCTTTTAGTAACTTTGTTGTTTGATTACAAGCCATCTCAATCGACTTCTGGGCTTGAGTTACAGCAAGTGTTTCTAACGTTTTTCCGGACATCATAAGCAACTGTATTGATTGATAAAATTTCTCTTGCGACATAATTAAAAGCAAAGGGTATAAAAAGTGTTTGTGCGGATGACAGTCCATTCATTCTCTCCCTGATATTTGTTTAAAACACCCCAAATTTATAGACTATTAATTGACAATTGGCGTATAAATAATTGATAAAATTTCAAACACCCGTCAACTGGTACAGCTATAGACTCAACCTGCTACAAAGCAAATCAAACAACCTTAACGTAACCATCAAGAATAAAAACCACTCATTTCAGCAATCAAATTTGTGCGATAACTACCTCTTCACACTACAATTGTTTTATTCAACACTCTTTTTTTTATTGCGGTTGAAGAAACCAATACAGATACACTACCCCCCCCCATTATCATAATAACCGCCTCCCATATAGAATAATCCATAATATGAAAATTGGTAAATGGTAGGGATGTAATAAAATATGCTCCAAGTGAAAAACCAACAGTTGATATAATAAGCGAATTACTAATCAAACAAATTAATACTTCACTATCATTCAAACCAATAACAATAAAAGTTTTAAACTCAGAAGCATTATTAACAACCTTGTTTCTTGCGATAACCCAAGTGCATAATATAAACACTAATATAACCACAAACTGTCCAATTAAACACAATAATCTATACTCGCTATCCTGTAACGAATTCAAAATTAATGCATTATTGCGAAAAAAAACAGTAGGAAAAAAAAGTAAAAAATACCGACTGAAATAATTGAAAATAGCGTAGACTTCCACTGATATACCAAACAGTTTTTCATCAACTTTAGCTGTAATACTAAATTCCCCATGCAGAGCCTCAGCGACCTTACGCCGTTGAATTGATGCAAGCGGAACATGCTCTACAACATGGCCATCCTGTAAGTGTATTATACGGTCACAACTTGCGGCTAACTCCGTATTACATGTTGCAATTAGCACCGCACTGCTAAGTTCTTGCCCTAGCTTTGTTATTAAATCTATAAGGAAAAGTGCTTCACGACTGTTTAAATCAGCTACTGGCTCATCAGCAATCACAGCTACTGGCCGATTAATAAACGCTCTAGCTACTACGACTCTACGTCTAACTTCATCTGATAATTGATCTGGCCTATGGTTTTCATATTTTTTTTCAATCCTAACTTGGCCATCATTTCTAATACACGAATCCTGCGCCTATCTTCAGCTATATGATTGAGGATTAGTGGAAATTCAATATTTTCAAATACCGTATACGCTGTAACTAAACTAAATCCGGGATAGATCAGCCCTATTTTTTTTCACGACGAACATCTATTGCAAATTCAGGGGTTTTTGTGACTGCCTCACCATCAATAATCACTCTCCCTTTATAGTTATTATCAAGCAAACTACAAATATTCAATAACGAGCTCTTTCCTGAACCAGAAGGTCCGCAAAGAGCAACAACTTCCCCTTGATTTATAAGGCCATCAACTCCTTTGAGAACATCATGAATACGATGATCCACCAAGTGGTAGTTTTTTTTGTATCCTCTGAAACTCAATCACAAGCATTCCTTAAAAATAACTGAGCACAGAACACTAACTTGACATCGCCCCCTATTAGGGGGCTCCGTTAAGTGCCAACTAACATTATTTATAATTATTTCAGAGTTATGATTGCCTCACTTGAAAGCGCTATTCCTGTAACGCTTTGATACAATTCATTCTAACCCTCTGTATATGCTGATAGATTACCAATTATGAACTTATCGTAAACATCAATGCGATAAATGGTTATTAAGTCGGATAAAAGGAAGATAACGCGATAAATGGTTACATTGATGATAAATTGGTACTTTGCATAACTTCATGAAGGTAGAATCTATGAAAAATCATTGCCCCCCATTCGAATGAATAAATCACTGATTAGTTGGTTGCTTCGACCTATTACCTATCACCATACACATTTAGACTCACATTTGTTTGAATAACCCTTGAGCATTTCGGCTTACAGCCAACTTTACATTGTCAGTTGACAAATGTACGTGCAACTTGCCTGTAAAGTCGCGTTTCACTCTCTCAATAGCTTCAACTCGCACAATCGTTGCTCTATGAATTTGCCAGAAAAGATCGGGATCGAGTTGTTTTATCAATTCTTTCAGCGGAGTACGGATTAAATACTCACCATACCGTGTGTATACACTGACATACTTATCCTCAGCTTTTAGGTAGTTAACATCATCAACAGGTACTAGACAAATATCTTCGCCTTTGCTGGCTTTAATCCAACGTAGGTAATTATTAGTGGGATACTGAATTCTCGCAACTAATCGCTCAATCGCTTCAACAGAGCTGGGGTGGGTACGTTCCAACTCAGAGTTCACAGCATAAATATGTGACTTGATACGCTCACAGGTTTTCACCAACCGCTTCTCGTTAATTGGTTTCAACAAATAGTCAAAAGCATGCTCGTCGAAGGCTTGAATCGCGTACTCATCATAAGCAGTGATAAATATTATTAGCGGTATTTTGTCAATGTCCTTTAACGCCTTCGCAACAGAGATTCCATCAAGACCCGGCATACGAATATCTAAAAAAAACAACATCGGGTTTCACTTGTTTTATACTTGAAAGCGCTGATTTACCATCAGACTCACTAGCAACAACATCTAGTTGAGGGAACACTTCTGAAAGAGTGCGGTTCAAATGGTGACGTAATAAAGGTTCATCATCAGCGATTACTGCAGTAATGGATTTAGAGTTAATCATTACACGCACTCCCTTGGGAAAAATTCAATTTTTGTAGTTACTCCTCCGCTTTCCGGTGCCAAAATTGACATATATGATTTATCTCCATATAACGCTTTCAATCGTTGACGAATATTTTCCAAGCTTACCCCATTCCCTTTATGAAGTGACTTCCCTTCAAAACCAACACCGTTATCTTTGATTTCGACAAGTAACCGTTCTTCTTTGCAGGTCATACAAACGATGATTTTTCCTCCTTCTTCACGGGGCTCAATACCATGGAATACTGCATTTTCTACCAATGGTTGCAGCATATAAGGAGGTATATTCCATAATGTATTAACATTTTCATCAATGATAAATCGATAAGATAACCTATCTCCTAAACGCATAGACTGAATACCTAAATACGCATCGAGCAAGTCAATTTCATCTTCAAGCATTATCCATTCACGGCGACTCTTTTTTTTAAACTGATTCGCAAGAGCTCGGTAAGGCGCTCTAACAACAGTTTAGCTTTCGTTGGATCGGCATCAATCAATACTTGTAAGTTAGCTAATGTATTAAAAAGAAAGTGAGGCTCAATTTGACTCTGAAGTACTTGAAGCTGGCTAGTCACGAGTGCCTTATCATGCTCGACCTGAAGTAATTTAACCTGCTTTAATTCGGACTCATACCTCAGCGCTTTTTCTCGATTATGAAAGAAATAATACATCAATGTTGAAAAGAACAAAGCCGAACCTAACAAACTAAAGAGTTGGCATAGTCCGCTCTCTCCTGGGATCCATGCAGACCATAGCATGGCATGGAGAGTCCCAAAGATGACAGTGCCGCTGACTACAATAATAAAGTGGGTATAGGTACGCCAAGATGGCCAGTAATTTCGAAGAAGCAAACTTATTAAGTTACAAACTCCACCGTAACCAAACACAATAATGAGTTGGCGACTAAATTCACCTCCTCTCGCAAGGTAAGTAACAAACGCAATACCAATACACAGCAATATACTGATATAGATATCGCTTATAGGATCATTAAACCTCATACGCTCATTTATACACATTCAGACATGATTGACTATTAAACAGCATATGAATCATGTTTTCTATTTAGATACATAGAAGATTTGCGAGCAAGTAGACAATAAAGTAAAAATAACGACATACCAGTGCCGCTTTATAGGCTATTTAACAAGATGTTATAAATGGCTCAAATGCAGTTTTGTTAGCCTATGCTGGTTGGTATAATCGTTGGTATTATCCATTTTATACAGATAATTCAGCCATGTCAGAACCAAACGACTTTTTTTTAACGCTCTTGTTCACTCTCGCCGCTCTGTCAGAAAATATGACCAGACCTCTGAATTTGACCATACTGCAGTAGCTCGCTCACTCGAACTGGCGATACTGTCGCCAAACAGTTCTAATATGCAGTTATGGGAATTTCACCGCGTCATCAACAACAAACAGCGTAATGAGCTTGCTAATATTTGTATGGGCCAAAACGCGGCCAAAACAGCCAATGAACTTGTCGCTTTTGTTATCACTCCCTATAAGTGGAAAGCTCGTGCTCAAATGAATGCGACACAAATCCGCCAAGCATTTAATGGCCGTGAAGATGCCACTGCAAAACGGGCTTTAAAATATTATGAGAAGCTCATCCCTTTTGTTTATAACAACGATCGGTTTGGCCTTTTCGGCTCGGACGCAAAATTCTTAGTCACTGTATAGGATTTAGGAAACCAATGGTACGGGAAGTCAGCAAAAATGATTTAAGAGTATGCCTTCACAAAAGCAGCTCACTTGCTGCAATGACTTTCATGATGGGAATGCGTGCTGAAGGGTATGATACCTGCCCAATGGAAGGCTTTGATTCAAAACGGGCAAAGAAACTACTTGGCTTACCTAAAGAGGCTGAAATCACTATGATCATCAGTTGCGGTAAACGCATTGAAGAAGGGATTTATAGCGATAGACATCGTGTTGATAGTCAAGATGTCATAATAAGTCATTAATTAACCATTTAGCTAGCTTCACCATACCTTATCAAATTAAATTGCGGTAAGGTGTGGGGACCACAAATCAAGAACAGATGATATGCAGTCACAGATTGAAAAACTCCTCAATTTAAAAAAAATGTCTGGATGGCCAGCCACGTAACCGAGGCCGAATTTCCAACGCCGCTGAGTGAAAAAGGCCTAGAGCTCTATCAAGAACAGCAGCTTCAGCAGTCTAGTCAACTGATATCATCTATTCTTGACTCATCTACACACGATCTCACAATCTACCCTGTTGACTGTCATCCATTGACGATTCGTTACTCATTAGTTTTAGCCAGCAAATGGCAGGATGAGCAGGAAAAAGAAGCTATTATTGAATTCCTAACCCAAATAATGTTTGATGATGATTCTCCAGCACAGTTATTCGTCGGCTTTTTGAATGGGAAACCAGTAGCGTGTGGTATGATTTTTCAGTCAAAAAAGTAATCTTGCGTTGGTGTCAGATGTGCACGCTCTACCACTTGCAAACCAGCAGGCTTTAATCGAAGAAATGGAAAGCACCTTACTCTCAAAAGTGATCTCCGAGAATAAAGAGCTCGCTATCAGCCGTAACTGATCTTGCCATTATTCCTAGATACAGCCAGAAAGGAACATTACCTTTCTGGTATAGCCCAACATAACTCATTTTATTGAATTGGAACATCTAGCCAATAACGATTCAATTTCCTTCAACTAACTTTGACGCACCTTACTTCACTTACCATAATGGTTTAGAGGTATAGCGAAAGGGTAAGAATATGAAAGGAATCATTTTTACTGAGTTTTTAGACATTATCGAAGATGCTTTTGGCCTTGAAGTCTGCCAAAAAAAATGCTTGATCAAGCCTCTGATATGGGGGTTTATACCGCTGTCGGTAGCTATGATCATCGAGCACTAGTTACTCTCATTGTTACATTAAGTAAAATCACAGGTGTTTCAACCGAAGACCTCCAGGAGGTTTATGGTGAAGCGGTTTTTACTCGCCTACTGCAAACGCTGCCTGCAATGACAGGTTTTCAACAAGATACGTTCAGTTTTATAAAAAAAAGTCGAAGATCATATCCATACTGAAGTAAAAAAAACTCTACCTGACGCAACCCCCCCACAATTTGATTTCCTATCAGAAACAGAAACACACATGGTAATGGACTACAAATCTGCACGGTGTATGTCGCATGTGTGCCTTGGCCTTATCAAAGGCTGTGCCAAGCATTTTGGACAAACCGTCCACGTTACTATGGCTCCACTGAACAAGAGCGAAAGCCACGTACGATTTAACCTCGATTTAATTGTGGAGTAAGCATGGATCAAAGCCAGCATATTGCTTTACTGCACAAGAAACTGCAGCGCGAAAAGCTCGCCCGTAAAGAAGCTGAAAAGCTACTTGAGGTAAAAAGCCATGAACTTTATTCGGCCAAAAAAAACTTATTGAGCAATCTATTGAAAAGCTAAAGGCACAAGCTGAAGTTGATTCAGAACTTCTTGCATACCAAGCAAAAATGGAAAACATGCTGTCAGAATATGGCCGCCTATTCCTCATCCACCCTCCGTCAGAAAAAAAATCATCCAGCAACTAGCAGAAAGCTTGATCGATAGCCTATCCGTAACAGCCTGTCGCATTGAAATCAGCACTCTACCGGATATTGGAATTAGCACTTATTTTTCCTCAGGAAGACGACAGGAATGGTTTCCGCCACCATCATTAGGTAATACTGGGATATACTGGGATAGTTTAGAAGGTATTCTCTGGATATCACTTAGTACCCTTCCTGCTATCAGCGGCTTTTTTTTGCCATCCGTATTAGAGCGACAGGCACATGGCTACTGACTATTAAGAAGCACATGGCGCTATTTAGTGAAATGCTCCGCTCATCAATCGGACGGCAGCTGAACTTTGAAGAAGCCATCTCGGCCAGAAAGCGAGCTGAAGCCTCAGAACAAGCAACTCGTGACTTTTTGGCATGATTAACCATGAGCTAAGAACACCGCTAAATGGTGTATTGGGTTCGGCTGAACTACTGGAAGATACCAAGCTTACACAGCACCAACATAAACTTCTCAATACGCTAAACCACTCAGGAGAATTGTTAAGGGCAATTATCAATGACCTTCTAGATTACAGTAAGATCAATGCAGGTATGCTTGAACTCTCCGAAAAGCCGTTTGATTGCCACAGCATGGCAAAAAAAACTTGATGATATTTTTCAGCATCGAGCACTAGAAAAACGACTAAAACTATCAGTTTGCTGCAGCAACACCGTACCAAGGTTGCTAATTGGCGACGAGGATCGGATCAAGCAGATATATGTCAATCTCATTGGTAATGCAATTAAGTTTACAACCATAGGTCAAGTTAATGTGTTTATTGACTGGCAAGACAGCAAACTGGTATTTACAGTGGCTGACTCCGGTTGCGGAATCTCGCCGGAGCAGCAACATAAGTTATTTAAACCCTTCAGTCAGGTTGATATTTCCAGCAAACGAGTTCATGAAGGGACAGGGCTAGGCCTTGCCATCTGCAAAAAAAACTTACGAATCAAATGCAAGGAGAGATAAACGTTGATAGCAAAGCTGGAAATGGGGCAACCTTCACAATATCCCTCCCATTAACTGTCCATGAATTAACTGTAAGCGAAAACAGCCCTCACCACGATGAACACCGATACATCGATGAACTTAAGGTATTGGTTGTTGAAGATCTGAAAACCAATCAGATGATAATCAAGCTAATGTTGAACAAAATGGGATTGAATCCGACTATTGTTGATAATGGCCAGCAAGCTCTCGATATATTAAACAAGCACTCATTTGATGTGATTTTGATGGACTGCAGAATGCCTGTTATGGATGGATACTGCGCGACCAAAAAGCTAAGAGAACATGGCTATCAGAAACCGATATTAGCGCTAACAGCAGGGACGACAACAGCAGAGCGCCTGGAATGTATTGATGCAGGTATGGATGATATTCTCTGCAAACCGTACCAATCGAGGGAATTAAAAGAAATACTGGAAAAGTGGGGAGCTCACTAGCTCCCCATAGAAAAACTCATCTCTGCTTAAATTAGCGCGATACAGTCACAAGGGCATTAGCCAGATAATCAAACTGCTGTTTCTGCAGGCCTGCAATATTAATTCGACCATCACCTACAGCATAAATAGCAAACTCATCACGCAAGCGGCCGATTTGTGCAGGAGTCAAACCTGTTACCGAAAACATCCCCTTGTGCTGCTCAATGAAATCAAAATCATCTGACCTTGTGCTCGAACCGCCTTCGTTAATCCCGCCCTCAAGCTCAATAAACGTCCCAGCATTTCATCCAGTTCTTGCTTCCAAATTTGAGTAAGAGACGGGTCGCTCAGAATTGTCGCAACTATGGCAGCCCCATGATCGGGCGGCATGGTATAAGTTGAACGAGCGAGGTTCAAAATACGTCCTTTGGCCTTCTGGGCTTCCTTCAGGCTGTCACTGATCACAATCGCAGCTCCGGTACGCTCTCGGTATAAACCAAAATTCTTAGAACAGGATGTCGCGATGATCATTTCTTCAGTATTATCAGCCATATGCTTCAAGCCCGCGGCATCTTGTTCCAGACCGTCGCCAAACCCTTGATAGGCAATATCGACAAAAGGCATAAAACCATTTTTATTTGCCAAATCGGTAATAGCCTTCCAGTCCGAAAATGTAATATCGGCTCCTGTCGGGTTATGACAACATCCATGAAGCAATACGACATCCTTCGGACCTGCTTTCGCTAATTCACTTAACATCGCATGACTGTCAACCTGTTTCGTCGCCGTATCAAAGTATGGGTAATACCTCACCTTCAGCCAGCAGCTTCCATGACCGGCTTATGGTTAACGTAGCTAGGGTTTGAGATCCACACGGTAGTTTCAGGTTGGGCAATATACATTAAATCAGCCAGCATTCTCAGTGCTCCGCTGGCACCAGGAGTCTGTACGGCAGCAGCACGAGAGTATGCAGAGGTATCGGTCAACAGCAGATCCATCATCGACTGATTGAATACTTCATTCCCCGCCAGACCAACATAAGCCTTGGTTGTTTGCGTCTCCAACACCTGCTGCTGAGCTTGCTGAACTGCCTGCATGATCGGAGTGTCACCTTGGCTGTTCCGGTACACCCCAATACCTAAATCCATCTTATCTGTACGCTCGTCTTCCCGGTAGGCAATTGAAAGCGACAAAATTGGGTCAAGTTGCGCTTCAGTAAGCTGCTTAAACATCGGATTAATTCCATTTAGTGGCTGTTCATAGTTTCAAATTATCACTTACCTAGCCAAAGGTCACTATGAAACCATTAAAATTATCAATGTTGTTTCTTCCAAAAAATGTGAGACATATCAGGCACAATTGTTGATCTCAAATAACATTCAGCCAACTTAACTTGCAGTCACCTGAGCAAGACCTAAATTTATAAGTGTATCTTTCGTTTTTAACTAACGAGCGACAGAAAACGGATGGAGGTAGCAATGAAAAACAGTGTTGACGTACGTACCTTGCTTAGCGTGTACGAAAAGATCAAGACTCAAGGAACAGCAACAGATACTGGCGTTAAGCTAGAGGATGTAACTTGTACTGAGCATCAAGATGGATACTATGTCAATCTCTCAGATAATACTGTCAGTCTTGATATAAACTTTCACAACACCTACCACTTTCATACCGCAAATGAAGATCCTGACACTGTCATTAATCAGACCACAACTGAGTTTCATAATAATAACGAAGTACAGATCCAAGAGTTCATTCACAAACTAATGGAGCTCGATAAAAAGTATTAATATCCCAATATGCCACCCAACAATAAACCGCAGGCATGGTTATGAGCGCATGTATAAGTTGTTCTCAGCATCTGCCTGCTCAAAGCATTGAACTTATACACTTTTTTTCCTGATTTTACATTCCTCTGACAAAATCATCTTTTAAAATCAATAATCTGGGTGTGTTTCTTACAACGACAAAAAAAACAATTACACGTCGTTCAGTTTGTATTCATAAGGGCTGAGATAAGGTCGTTATATAAAATTACGGTCCCGTTAATTCGACATGTACTAATAACGTTTCTGTTTTTCCAAGAAGAGAACCAAGATGCACACTCCACAACTCAGTACTAAAGAGCTTGATATTGCGATTGCAGCCTTAGGTGAATGTTATAGGCGTCTCGACGCAGCCGAGATGACAGCCAAGGAGTTATCTCAGGATGGCTTTGCTCTCATGTTTAAGTCAGCTTACGATAACCTCGCCAAGCAACACTAAGGCTCGCTGATTAATTGCATAAAAAAAAGCTCAGACCCTAGCCTGAGCTTTCTAGTTTACGAATATAAGTTAGCAGTCCCAATCACGATTCTGTAACACGACTCGATAACCATCAACATCTTCAAATGTTTTACCCACATTTTCCCAGTATGGGTTATTCGACTCAACCACACTAAATCCAGCATCAATCATATTACGGCAAGCGCGTTCCCACACTCTGCTGCAGTCAATATAAAACACCAGCGAGTTATCTTCGGAAGGAGCCTTTCCAACCGTGACTCCCTGCTGATGAATAAACTCTAAGTGGTATGCGTGTTTTTGATGGCCTAGCACCACACCATCAAAGCCTTCGTGATCTTTAAACTGCTTAAGCATCTCAAAGCCAAGGGCTTTACTGTACATTATAGTAACTTGCTCTAAATTATCGGTAGGTCTGACAACACGGAGTGTCGCATCTCTAGGTATCATGGCCGTATCATCCTATGATTATATTTACTTCGATTGTTACTGGCTCGGTATTATTTTTTTTCTATACAGAAAACAATGCCTAAGCCTCTAACAATGCCATTATCGTTCACCCTGAATACTCACAGAGTTGAATATAACCCATACTTTCACAGCAATTTCCCATACCGTCAAGCCATTAGATATATTAATCAAAGTTGATAATTCAGCTTTGCTGAGCACAGCACATTTTCGGCACTGATCACATTTGGCGCCGGTTGAAAAAAAAGTGGCTCTAACCCACTTTTCAGACAAAATTGACTTTAATACTTTAGCTCTCCAGCGGAAAGTAATGACAAGCTGTCAGGAGTAAATTTCTGATATCCCACTTTATGTCGGTACGAACAAACCTATGACTGCTCAAAAAAAACAACCAACACGCTGTAATTCACATTTTTGACTCACCACATGTGATCTTTCGAAAGAAAGTTCGATACACAACAATCCAAGCGTCTAGTTAATTGATTTACAATAAATCAGCTCACGCTTCTTCGACTCCCCACGTAGTTCGCAACGGCGCTTGTCCCATAGGAAACCCTCCGGTATAAACTTTTTGTCGATAGCGATAAACATGTCCGATTTAGTGAGCTTCATAATATCTGCAATCGGCTCACTTACTGCTTTCGCCCTACCGTTAGAGTAAAACTGGGCCGAGAAAGGTCGGTGATTGAGATAATACAACTCACTCTGGCTCGTTTCAGCCTGGGAAGCCCACTGAGCCATCAAACTTTTCTCCGCTTCTTTTCCTGTTAGATTGAATCTGAGTAAAACCGCTACAATTACAATCAATACAGGCGTAATTAAACCAAGTTTAAACACTCGTTCAGATAATTGTTGTTGGGTATGATAACCCGCAACGAGAAGAGCTAAAGCTGGCAAACCAGGCAAAACATAACTAGGTAGAATATTACCTGCAAGCGTAAACAAAATAAGTGGCGATAGCATCCAACACCAAAGAAATCCGAGGTATCCAGCTTCAGATTCAACCCCTTCTTGGCCCGAGCGGAAAAATCGCAATACTTGATAAATCAAAACAGGAGACCATGGCAAAGCAGCTAAAATCCAATACACCCAAATTGTGCCACGAATCTCTTTATGGGCTGAACCATATAGATCCCCTTCCCAACCACTCACGACAAACCGTTTAATATGCTCTCCGATAATAAAATAGTTTAGAAATCCAGGGCTTTTCCATTCAGCAAGTAGATACCAAGGCACTGACAATAGTAAAAATAAAGCAATTCCACCTTTCCATGGCAGACATGTTGCGACCTTTTTCCAGCGCCCGGCATAAGCAAGCCACAAGACTAAACTGATCCCTACCAACACTAGGTCAAAGGCCCTTTTGCCAGCATGCCAATGGCTAAACCAACAAAAAAAAGAGATACCCCCACAATTTTGATTTTCTATACCAAGATAACCAGAAGCTCACCATACTTAATGTGATGGCCAACGTCAGTGCCATATCCGTCATTACAGCGCCAGAAATAACACTAAACGCAGCTGTGGTCGCTAAAATTGCTGTCGCTAACCAAGCTTCGCCACGATTCCGCCTTGCTTTGTCTACCAGCAGCCAGACTAAGCATAAAACAACCACGCCGACGATAAGATGCGGAACGCGCGCTGCAAACTCATTAACGCCAAAAAGCTCAAAACCCGACGCACTTAGCCAGGTAAACAATGGTGGTTTACCCCAAAATGGTACATTGTAGTCAAACATCGGCGTAATCCAGTTTCCGGTCTCGAACATTATTCGAGCCATCTCGCCATAGCGTGCTTCCGTTGTATCCATTAGCGGATAGATGCCAAGAGTTAGTAATCGAACCACCACGGAAAAGAAAACTAATGCAATCGCATAGTGAGTAAGAGATAGTTTCTTTAATACCTGAATCATGCTTTCACTTCTTTATTCATTTTTACTGTGCCTTGTAGGTTGTTATCCATAACAACAAATAGCGGGCGTTGTTTTGCTTCTATAAACAACCTGCCGACGTACTCCCCCAGCAAGCCAATAGACAGCAACTGAATTCCTCCCAATAGCAACACGACCATGATTGTAGAGGGATAGCCAGCCACCGGATCCCCCACATCAGCGTCTTGGCGAAAACTATGAATGCCATTATGATAGCTGCCAAAGAAGTAACTAAGCCGGCACCTGTTGCCAACCGTAAAGGACGAATACTAAATGAAGTGATTCCTTCTAATGCTAAATGAACAAGCTTGGTATAGTTCCATTTAGTTTGTCCTGCTAAGCGTGGATCACGATCAAATAAAAGTGTTGTACGCCGAAAACCAGGCCATGCAAACAAACCTTTCATAAACCGGGTTCGTTCCGGCAACTTATTGATTTCATCGACTACACGACGATCTATTAGCCTAAAGTCACCGACATTTTCAGGGATCGGCATGTCACTTAATCGGTTTATTACTTTATAAAATATTGATGCGGTAATACGTTTGAACCAACTCTCCCCATGGCGTTGCCTACGCTTCATGTCTACAACATCAAATCCACTCTGCCAATGCTCAACCATGTCAGGAATCAACTCGGGCGGATCTTGTAAGTCTGCATCTATCAAAATAACTGCTTTGCCTTTAGCTGATTGCAACCCCGCACTCATTGCCGCTTCTTTTCCGAAATTGCGACTTAAACGAATCGTTCTCACTTGGTGACTTGTACTTGTCAGCCGACTGGCCAGATCCCAGCTACGATCTGAACTCCCATCATCGATATAGATGATTTCACACATCTGTTCTAAGCTATTCAGCGCTTTACAGAGCCGCAAATGGCAATCTTCAATGACGGCTTCCTCGTTATACATCGGGACGATGACAGACAGAAAAAAAACGCCCCACGACTGGTATTATGTTGTTGCTCCCGGTGGCGAGATAGCAAAGTAATAGATGACATTTTTAACCTCAGTACATAGCCTATCTTCAGATTCATATTTTATAGGTCACTATGTCGTAAAAAGGTCATCGACATTTTTTTTCACGTTAATTTGTGCCATCATAGAGTGGCTGTTTCTTTCAAACGGAAAACCTTCATGAAATTACTATTAGTTGAAGATCATCAAGACATTGCTGGGATCATTTTTGACTTTTTTTTGAAATCAAGGGATACACACTTGATTACGCCAGCAACGGCCAGCAAGGCTATGATCTGGGCTGCGAAAACTACTACGACCTAATTATTCTTGATGTCATGCTTCCTCGCATGGATGGCTACACCGTATGCAATAAACTGAGAGAACAAGGAGTCGATACGCCAATCCTAATGTTAACGGCCCGAGATACCCGCGAAGACACATTGGAAGGATTCTCTCAAGGTGCAGATGACTATTTGGTCAAACCTTTTGATCTTGAGATTCTTGAAGCTCGTATTAAAGCGCTGACTCGCCGCCGCACAGGAGAAACAGCGGCTAATACCCTGAACTTCGGCCAGTTAGAATTAGATCTTAGCAACCATACTGTTCACCGTAGCAACTGCAGTTTTTCTTTAAACCCTACTTTATTTACCATTTTGAGGCTACTTATGGTACGCGCCCCTAAATTGGTGACGAAAGAAGAAATCATTTCAACATTATGGGGAGATGATGAGCCAGAAGGAAATGTGCTGAGAAGCCACATCTATCAACTCAGAAATCAGATAGACAAACCTTTCAAGCACAGCTATATCAAAACAGTACCGAAAGTCGGCTATCAATTAATCCCAGAGGAAAGCAAGTGATTGAAAATAAAAAGGTTAAAAGTGCAAAACAACTCACCTTCACCTACTTTTCCATCGTTGCTTTTGCGATCATCAGCATACACTTTGCACTGCTCGAAACAACACTTGAAGACTTCGAACAAATAAATGCCACTAATCGGCTTCTGCACGCGAAAGAAATTGCCAAAGAAGTACTCAACGACAATGACGCCCAGAGCATCGCAATTCCTCCTTTTAGCCATGCTTATATTGGGAAGGAACGACTGCCATCACACCTTATCATTCCCGAGAGCCTGCCCGCCAATAAAGCCATCGAATTAAAGAGAAACAGATCCGATGATACCGAATTCTTTATCATGCGAAGTAGTTTGATGATCCAAGGAAAGCTGAAGGACGTGTATTTCCTGTATTTTGATGACATTTATGAGTTGAGTGAGGTGCAAATTTTCTGGAACCAGGCGAAACAACTATTCATATCATTTTCCTTAATTTTGATCAGCCTATTCGTCATTCTGCGTATATCAAAAAGACTCACAGCTCCATTAGCGCAGCTCACCAATGAATTAGAAAGTCGAACGGCAAATGATCTATCGCCCATTCAACCTCCACAAGGTGTTGTTTCAAAAGAATTATTACAGCTTGTCACAAGTTTTAATCTCTACTCAGAACGAATTCATCAACTATTAGAGAGAGAGCGTTCATTTAACCGTTACGCAAGCCATGAGCTACGTACCCCACTGATGGTAATGAAAGGATCTATATCGTTGCTCGGCCAGTCAACTAATCCGGCTTTTATAGAGAAGCAACGAGTACGCTTACTACACGCCAGTAACGAAATGAACGATTTTGTGACGACACTGCTTTCACTGACTCGAGAAGAAAACCTTAACAACCTCACGCCAAGAATGCTAACCAAAGATGAAATGCACAATATCCTTGTAGAACATGAGCATCTACTAACAGGTAAACCTGTAAGTTGGAGTGTTAATATGAGTGGCAGCACTGTCGTCAAAGCGCCCGAAACCACAATAAAAATCTTGATAGGTAATCTAATAAAAAATGCGTTTGCCTGTACTGAAGCTGGAACAGTTACACTTAATATTACTCCTGACATAATTCAGGTTGTTGACAGCGGAATCGGCTTAGGAAGCAAACCACGAGGAGACGAAGGGTTTGGCCTTGGGCTGCTCATTGTCAACGACATTTGCCGAAAGTATGGTTGGCAACTAAACCACTACAACAACGATATTGAGGGCTGCACCGCTGAAATTACTCTAAAACCGGACGATAAACCCAACGTGTTGCAAGAGTAAAATTAGCAACCACACCTAACAAAATCCCGGGAATCATTGCAACTAGTGGCCAAATAAGTAATCCTTTACTGCCCGCTAGTTGCATTAACCATGACTTATCGACCCACTCAATTAGCATCCAATAACACCCCCAGTTCGGTATAAACCCAACACATGCAGTCAGAAGGAACTTTAGCCATTGCCTCAGTGGTGCTCGTCGTTCAGCACTTTTAAAAGTAAACTGGCGGTTAAACCACCAAGTCGACGATGCAGCAACCCAAAAGGCACCAGCTCTTGCCGGTATAACGGGCATCACCGCAGACAGCAGCGTCATAGCCGTGAGATCAACAACGAAGCCGGCCACACCGACTAAACCAAATTTCAGAAACTTATCGTTCATTATATTCCGTACACGTTTATAAGGCGTATCAACGGCACAGAATAAACTGACGGCAGTCAAAAAAAAGTCAAACTGACACATTTCGTCACCGACAGTAAGCACTCCAGCTAAACCGCAAAAAAAATCACTTCTTTTTCACATCGACAGGTTATAATGGCTGAAAATTCTGCTATTCATTTTTAAGATTACGGAAAACCATGAACAAAGTTTTAACCTTTTTAAAAGGCATGGCGATGGGTGCTGCTGACGTGGTGCCCGGCGTTTCAGGTGTACAATCGCTTTTATTACCGGTATCTACGACACTTTATTAGAAAGTATTCGACGCGTTAACCCAAGCCTTATCGGGATTTGGCGAAAAAAATGGCTTCAAGGCTGCTTTCGAGCATATCAACGGTACATTTCTGATCCTGTTGTTGTCAGGCATCCTCACCAGCATCTTTACTCTGGCTCGCTTTATTACGTGGATGCTCCATACCCACCCGATCCCGCTTTGGTCCTTTTTCTTTGGCCTAATCATTGTATCGGTGAACCACATGTTCAAGCAGATTGGGCAATGGAAAGCTAACCGTTTTCTTTCCCTGGTGGCAGGCGCCGTTTTTGCTTACGGTATTACAGTTCTACACCCGCTTACCCTAGAGCCGACATCACTGAATATCCTTATTGCAGGCTCCATAGCAATTTGTGCCATGATTCTACCTGGCATTTCGGGTAGCTTTATCCTCTTAATACTGGGAATGTATACCCCCATCCTCGCAGCCGCTAAGTCAATGGATGTCATTACCCTTGCCACCTTTGCATCAGGTTGTGTGATTGGTCTGCTGAGTTTCTCTCACGTCTTATCATGGGTGCTGCGTCATCACAGAGATATCGCCCTAACTTTCTTGACAGGACTTATGATTGGCACTTTAAGCAAAATCTGGCCTTGGAAAGAAACCCTAACTTGGCGTACTAACTCGAGCGGCCAACAGGTTCCACTGCTAGAGCAAAATTTATCCCCTCTGAGCTTTGAACAAATAACGGGGCAACCAGCTCTTTTAGGTTATGCTATAGCGGCAATGTTAGTGGGTATCGGCATGTCTGGGGATTAGAAAAAAATCGCTGAAAAATAGTACCTTACTGCAACCTGCCCCGTTTACTCGGGGCAAGGTTTGCACAAATCTGCTTGACTGGTCGTTTATCTCCAACCCCCTTCACAAAATCTCTTTGTACCCGATTGAATATTCGATATTAATGATATTATTCACAAACTCATTACAAGTACGGGTCTACTGTAAATGTTGAAAAAAAAATCATGGCAACCAATCGCTAATCTTTTGCTCATCATTGCCGTTGGCTGGGGTGGTTTCCAAGTATTGGAGATCGGAAAAGAGAAGAAAGAAAAACAGCAATTGCTTACAGCTACTGCCAGCTTAGCACTCAAGTGTGCGAACAGAATAACGCATCTGTTACCCTCAGCACTGATGTTATTCATCCGATGAAAGCCACCGAAGTCAACGTTTCATGGCCCGAGTTACCTGCCGAAACTAATAACTTAATGCTCACGCTTGAAGGTCATGAAATGATGATGGGTGTTTATCAGCTAAAATTATCTCGAACCTCTGATGGGCAGTTTTCCGGGGACCTCTTACTTCCGTTTTGCACATCAAACGAAATGACTTGGCTAGGGAACATCAGGCCACTGTCTGGACCTGAACAAATTACGCCTATTAACATTTCATTAAGGATGACAAAATGAAATTTCAATGGATAATACTTGCTCTCGCTCTTTCAGCTGGCTTATTAACTCGTTATGTTGTCGATTCTAAAGATCCAGCAACAGCAGAAGCCAGCTACCCTCTGAATATTCTAGAGAGCGGGCAACAAGCCGTGGACCTATATGACGAGGAAGACCCCCGCCTTCGAGTTATTTACTTTGCTATACACATTGCCCGGACGTATGCCCGACATCGCTTGCCGTACTTTCTGCTGCGTTGCAAGAGCTAGATAATAAGCAACTAGAAAATATCTGGCCCATTTTTATCACTTTGGACCCACAACGTGATACACCTGAGAAAAGTGCCGAGTACGCACAATATTTCCACAAAAATATTATTGGAATGACAGGAACGGAACAACAGACAAAAGCACTTGCTGAGAAATATGGTGTCCTTTATATGCGAACAGAGTTAAAGGACTCTGCCTTGAGTATGCGGTAGACCACAGCTCATATTTTTATTTCCTCCAACCAGACGGTACCTTGGTTGATAAAGTTCAGCATACATTAAATCCAAAAATTATTGTCGAGACGATTGATCGGCTATTACCCGAGCCTTCGTAAAATTTAAAAACTAGGTTTTTATACCGCTCCGGCGGGTTTTCTCGATTTTGAGAGACCTTTTTTTTAGCGATAAATAGGTGAAGAAGAAGAAATTTGAGCAGCATATGCCATACTAATTCTGCCGACTGATAACATTTAACATTCGGTCTGTAGTGGCAAACAAAGGAGAAGAAAGAAAAATGAACCGTTCATTATCTATCCTTACCGGTATAATTCTGAGTGCAACACTAATTGGCTGTTCAAGCTCAGATGAAGTTGATCAAATGCAGCAACTCACCAATAAAGTAGATATGCTCTCTGATCAGGTAGGTGCTCTGCAAAGTCAGCAAGACCAAATGGCAGGTGCGGTTAACGATGCACGTGCAGCTTCTGACGCAGCGTATCAAGAAGCAATGCGTGCGAACCAGCGAATCGACAATATCGCGAGTTCATACAGCAAATAACTCATACAGTGGCGCTTTTATTTAGCGCCACTCCTTTTTATCTGTGAGTTATGTTTCTAAAACGACTCCCACTGACTCTAGAAAGCTATACCCTCTTCCGCGAACCGTTTTAATATGTTGCTTTGATAACCCAGACTGAACCATCTTACGACGTATATTACTAATATGCATATCCAGATTACGATCAAACGGGCTTAGGTCTTTTTTTTAAGCACTTCTTTTTTTGAAGCTCAGCCTTGGATATCACAACACCATTGTGCTTAACCAAATACTCAAGCAATTCAGACTCTGTCCCAGTTAAGGGTAGCCGAGAGATTTGGTGAGTAAGATCTGTTTGGCAATGATTAATAATCTGTCTCTGCCGCTCAAGGCCTACGCGTCTTAATATTACGGTAATTCGAGCTAATAACTCAGGAACCTGAATGGTTTGGATAAATACTGATCGGCACCAGCCTGCAGTCCTTCCAACATAGATGGTTCATCACCTAATGCCGTCAACATCATTATTGGCGTTGCAAAACGCTGGCATACCCGACGCGCAACCTGCAAACCATCAATATTGGGTAACATTACATCGAGCAAGACAAGATCAACGGCATTATTTTGCATGTACGTAAGAGCAGTTTCACCACAATGCTCACAATGCACATCGTAACCTTCTTCAGTCAGCACTTCTTCCAGCAATTCGCACAGTTGAACATCATCATCAACAACAAGGATCTGGGACACAAATAAACACCATAATAAAAACTATTCGCATTATTATCAATAATGATATTGAGTTCAATAATGGAAATAAAAATACTCAATTCAGATATTCAAATGAGCAAAAAAAACACACACATAAACGTCTCTAGCATTGATAACGCCACATACATCTACAGTAGTGAGTAACTGCGAAATATCTACTTTCAACATCTTCGTATCATTATACTCCTTCTTACATCAGACAAACGAACAAGAAGCACTCTCTTTAACAATATGAGCCGCACAACTTACAAAACCAGCACATTCAAAAGGCACTTTATCACGAACAATTATTGACATTTTTTTTGATATTGAACTAAATCAATCTATCTGACATTACATGACTTTTTCATACAGCCCAGTATTGACTTTGGTGAAGTCAGCATGGCTATTAGGCTTGCAGCATTTCCCACAGAGTTATTCACAGCTTCTGTGGATAAACAATTTATCCCAGCCAATTGATGAGAATTCGCAATCCAAATCTTCAATAAAACACCGACTTTTAGCAGCTTTGCAACCTGTAGACGATTTAATCATCAAAAACAGATATCAATCCAGTTAATGGCTCCAACTATTCATTTCGATGTACAATAAACAACCAAAATCAGTCTACAGTACTAAATCGCGCTATTGCTCATTTGACAGCCAAAGTATAAGGATGAATTCAGATGCTAACCTCAGATATGCTCATTCAAAATATTACTCTTCAATACAAGGAAGGCCTGCATCAAATCCTGATCGAAAATGGGCAGATCAAAAAGATCACTCTAATGAGTCAGGTTTTAGACTATGACGGTAATATACTTGATGGTGAGGGCGGTATGGCGATCGCCCCATTTTGTGAACCACATGTTCACCTAGATACAACGCAAACGGCTGGCGAGCCAAGCTGGAATATATCAGGTACCTTATTTGAAGGCATCGAACGCTGGGCTGAGCGAAAGTCCATGCTGTCCGTAGAAGATGTGAAAACTCGCGCGAAACAAACACTTAAATGGCAGATCGCCAATGGTGTCCAGCATGTACGCACACACGTTGATGTATCAGACCCTACGCTCGTTGCGTTGAAAGCAATGCTGGAAGTAAAAGAAGAAATGAAGCAATGGGTCGATATCCAAATTGTAGCCTTCCCTCAAGAGGGTATTCTTTCCTACCCAAACGGTAAAGAGCTGCTTGAAGAGGCTGTAAAGCTTGGAGCAGATGTCATTGGTGCTATACCCCACTTCGAATTTACTCGTGAATACGGCATCGAGTCTTTACATTATGTCTTTGAGCTCGCACGCAAATATAACCGCCTTATTGATGTTCATTGTGATGAGATCGATGACGAACAGTCTCGCTTTGTCGAGACGCTAGCTGCTTTAGCCCATAAGTTCAAAATGGGGGATAAGGTAACCGCAAGTCATACCACAGCCATGCATTCATACAACGGAGCCTATGCCTCACGCTTGTTCCGCTTGCTGAAAATGTCCGGTATCAGTTTCGTTGCCAACCCCCTTGTGAATATTCACCTACAAGGCCGATTTGATGACTATCCGAAACGTCGTGGTGTCACCCGCGTTAAAGAGATGTTGGCAGCAAATATCAATATCTGCTTCGGTCACGATGATGTCTTCGACCCCTGGTATCCACTTGGTACTGCAAACATGATGCAGGTACTCCATATGGGTTTGCACGTATGCCAAGTCATGGGCTACGAGCAAATCAATAACTCGCTAGACTTAATCAGCACCAACTCAGCTCGTACACTAAATATTCAAAACAATTACGGCATTGAAGAAGGCAAGCAGGAAGCCTACTAATCTTGCCTGCTGATAATGGCTTTGATGCTGTACGCCGTCAGGTTCCGGTTCGTTATTCTATTCGCTATGGTCATGTCATTGCACAGACACAACCGGCGACGACACAGATTTATTTAGGTGAAGATAAGGAAGAGATCAATTTCCGACGCTGAACACATCATTACTACCAACCAATAAACCAAGCCACCTAATCTAGCAAGGTGGCTTTTGTTGCAATAACTGAACGTTTAAATAGTCACATTACGGCGTTACCAACCAAAGAAAATACCAACAACAGGTCAAACCAAGAGCTTGCTCCGCCACTGGCAGACTTCATATTACAATTATTATGGGAAATCCCAGTAGAATCAGCAATGCAGTCATTCTTAGCCTCTTCTTCTCGAATAATATGTACCAATACGTGTATAAAAGCTCGGGCGAACAAGCCAGCCGTGGCAAATAGATGCCCCACTTTCATTTGGTATAATCCTTAGCTAAAAAAAAATAGCAATGTATCAGCGGATGTTAGAATCAAATATTAAGGAAAGAGTATTACGCGAGTGTATTCGGATTTATTCATTAAGGGAGGAAAACAAACATCATATATCAGTTAAATAGATCCAAAATTAAAACTTAAACCGCTTGCCTCAAACTAAACCGGGATTGCATAACAAACCCGGCGAAGCATTTTTTTTATCATATCTCTGGTAAATTATTGAGATATAAAACGGCTCACAACGCCTGTAATGAAGCACAACTTACTTCATTATAAGCGATATCAACATACAGCCCACCTACTTCGGCAGCCAGTTTAGGGTAAAAGCCGTTAGCCGAAGCTGTCTTAACTTTATCTAGGTCAATGGTGTACACTGCTAGGCCAAGCATGTTAATTTCACTAGGAATACAACTACTTGCATTACCGCTTTCAAAGCAAATTTGATTAGTAATATCAATTCTGCCGCAAGTCTCACCCTCTACTTTTATCCCTAAATTTTCCAGCGTGGACTTCGTAGCAACCGGCAGTCCATCAGGTGAAGTATTACCCTGGCTTGCGCTAGTGATAACTGCGATATCATAGTAACCAGGATCCAATGTACCAAGCTTACTGGCAACTTGTGCCCCGGTCACTGTAAAAACTTTAGTATTTCCCTGCGCAAGGTCTTTAACGTCATCTTCATCACACCCAACTAACGCAAGTATTGATAACAAGTAAACTGCCTTTTTCATTCTCTGTCCTTGATATGAGTTTGTAATATTAATTAAGATGATTATGATTTTAGCTTTTTTTTCTTACAACATTACAGCCTTTGAGTAACACACCAAAGGTTTCATCTAAACCGTTAAGGTACAATAACCCACTTCATCAACTATCTGACACTCAACAGAATTTCAGCCATAAACGTCCGTAATGTTCATTTACTATACTTTTTACTGTCAAGTAGTCATGATTCAGTGTGATCTAAAGCAGGATTTCTTCCCTTATCGCAAAATGCTGCATAATATCGCCACAACAAATCTACGGACAAATCCCTATGACTATTGAAAATATCGTTAAGCAGCGCGCTGACACAAAATGTGAACTTTGCTCATCTGAAGATAACTTGAGCGTGTATGAAGTACCTGCTTCTCCGGACACAACTGCTGGCAGCTGTGTGATGGTCTGTGGTACGTGCCGAGATCAAATTGAAGATGCTGATACAATGGATCAGAATCACTGGCGCTGCCTGAACGATAGTATGTGGAGCCAGGTTCCAGCTGTTCAGGTGATGGCTTACCGTATGCTGAAACGCCTTTCTGCTGAGACTTGGGCACAAGATCTGCTAGATATGCTTTACCTCGAAGAAGACATGATTGAATGGGCTGAAAAGGGCATCGCGCTAGAAGCACTTGACTCTATTCAGACACTGGATGTAAACGGTACTGCACTACAAGCTGGTGACAACGTCACTATTATCAAAGATCTTCCTGTAAAAGGTTCTAGCCTAGTTGTTAAACAAGGTACAGCAGTGCGCGGTATTCGTCTAACAGACAATCCCCTGCATATTACTGGCAAAGCAGCTGGTACAAACATGGTAATCATCGCGGCTTACTGCAAAAAAAATGTAACTTCTTTTTCAGCTGTTATGATATAACAAAGGCGCTTAATAGCGCCTTTGTTCAATTTGAATCAATTGTCTCAATGCTTAAAACTCAATTTTGCTTTATTAATTATCCGACCATATAGCCAACTCATTGCCACTCGGCTCTGTGAAATGAAAACGTCTCCCTCCCGGAAATGAAAAAAAATCGGCCTGACAATAATCCCCCCCGCTTTTTCTACATTAAGTAACGAGGTTTCAAGATCCTGACTGTATAGCACAACCAACGCACTACCGTTGCTGTCGTTGAGCTTAATGTTGACTGAAAAAAAAGCCACCATCTAATCCTTGATTGGAGAACGCCGAATAGTCATCCCCGTAGTCTACAAAATCCCAGTCAAAAGCCTGTGTAAAAAAAATTCTTTTGTTGCAGCAAGATTGATAGCAGGGAACTCGACGTAATTAATTTTCTCATGTTTTTCTTTCTGTGAATTGTCCATATTTCACCTCATGACGTTCAATAATTCGACTTAAATATGCTCATATATATTCCTTAACGATGATTATACAGCCTCTCCATTGTTAATAAAAAAAACTACCAACACCAAAATTTTCACATTCATGTTTGCCCTACAGTAAAAAAACATGGTTAGAATAGCGGGATAATTGATAGCAGCATCAACGGCTGTTTGATCAAGCAAATATTCATTATTTTGTAAGTTAGTCGGGGAGCCTTTGGCTGAGACCACTTCGGTGGGACCCGTTGAACCTGATCCATTTAGTAATGGCGTAGGGAACTAGCAAACGTGTCTTCATGTGGCCTTTCCTAAGCGCCCTTTCTCAGACACCTGCTACCCTGCGCGTAATTTAAGGGTAGTTATGGCCGTTCCATCAAAAACACCAATCACACTAACAATTGCTGGCTCAGACAGTGGCGGCGGAGCCGGTATTCAGGCCGATATTAAAGCTATTTCTGCAACAGGCAGTTATGCCTGCTCGGTAATCACTGCTTTGACCGCTCAAAATACGCAAGGCGTCTCCGGAATCCTTGCTGTCGATCCGAAATTTGTAGAGAAACAGCTAGATGCTGTCTTTACCGATCTTGATATCAAGGCTGTAAAAGTTGGTATGTTGAGCGATACCAACATCATCAAGGTTGTTGCAGCCAAGCTACGTCAATATAAACCCAAATATCTCGTAGTTGATCCAGTCATGGTCGCCACCAGCGGTGATCTCCTGCTACAGCAGGATGCTATATCGTGCCTAAAAACGGAACTGCTACCCTTAGCTGACGTTATCACCCCTAACCTACCGGAAGCTGCCGCTTTACTTGATGTCGCCATTCCTCAAAGTGAGAAAGAAATGGCAAGCATGATTGAAGCACTACGCCAGATAGGAGCGAAATCCGTACTACTTAAAGGCGGTCACCTAGAGCAAGATACCAACAGTACTGATCTGCTTATAATGAATAACGAAGTGATCCGCATGAGCACACCTCGGATCTCAACCCGTAACACCCATGGAACCGGTTGTACCCTTTCTTCAGCCACAGCCTCATTTCTTGCACAGGGGATTGAATTGAGAGCTGCGGTCCAAAACGCAAAAACTTACATCACCATGGCAATCAGTCATGCAGACAAGCTTGAGATTGGATCAGGGCATGGACCTGTTCATCATTTCTTTGCCGGTCACTATCAACCAGAATAAGAGAAATGGCTATGCTAGCATCCGCTAAAACCAATCTTTCTTCTGCTGTTGAAGTGCAGCTACAGCACGCCTCGCTGACTTACAAAGACGCCAGTGATGCTTTGTTCGTTGATCTTAATCTTACCCTCCCAGCAGGAAAGTGGACTTGTTTGCTCGGAAAAAGTGGCTGTGGAAAAACAACATTATTGCGCCAACTTGCTGAGTTGAATGAGGATAGTGTTGACTGGCACGGGAAGCTTGTCACTTCTGATAATAAGCCTCTAACTGAGCGTATCGCCTATATGGCGCAGCAAGATCTGCTGCTGCCATGGCTATCAGTCATGGACAATATCTGCCTTAGCTATCATTTCGGATCGCACCCCAGCCCGCTTGACAGTGATAAGGCCATCAAACTTCTGCAAGCTGTTGGACTCGAAGAGTACGCGTCTGCAATGCCTGATCAGCTATCTGGCGGAATGCGCCAACGTGTTGCGCTTGCCAGGACACTTATGCAGGACAAGCCTTTGGTACTAATGGATGAACCATTCTCAGCGCTGGATGCGGTAACACGCCATAAATTGCAAACTCTGTCAGCAGAATTACTCCAGAATCGTACCGTTTTGCTGATCACCCATGATCCACAAGAGGCACTACGCCTGGGGCACAATATCTACATCATGTCCGGCAGGCCTGCCCGCCTCATTGAACTAGGCGTACCTGAAACAGTACCACCAAGGCAGTTTGATGCCCAAATGGCAGTCCACCAGCAATCTATTCTCGAGCAACTGGAGCAGGACTATGACTGATCTACAATCATCCGGCAATGTGAAGACATCGCTTCAGATCCAGCAACTGATCCCGCAACAACACCGAGAGTTATCAAAGAATACATTAAGAATTCTAATAAGTTTTGGCGCGATTATTGGGATATGGCAAGCCGCTGTAGTGATATTTAAAATGCCAGCATTCATTCTGCCCGGACCAGCAGCAGTATTTAGCAAACTCATCGAACGTTACGATGTTCTATGGCACCACACAATTGTCACAAGCACCGAAGTTGTGCTCGGGCTATTGCTTGGTTTGATGATGGGATTATTTTTCGCATTGCAAATGTTGCTGTTCGCCCCGTTACGTCGCTGGCTTTTACCCATTCTCATCACCAGCCAGGCAATACCAGTGTTCGCGATAGCACCAATTTTGATGCTATGGCTTGGCTATGGAATCGCCTCGAAAGTTGTGATGGCCGCTCTGATCATCTTCTTCCCTGTGACAACGTGTTGTTACGACGGTCTTCGCCATACACCGACTGGATACCTTGATCTAGCCAAAACCATGGGGGCAACACGCTGGCAACTCTTATGGAAAATTCGGTTACCTGCCGCCCTACCGGCTTTAGCCTCCGGCATCAGAATTGCCGTTGTAGTTGCTCCTATCGGCGCCGTGATTGGCGAGTGGGTCGGTTCCAGCGAAGGACTAGGCTATTTGATGCTACAGGCTAACGCACGCATGTTTGTTGACGAAATGTTCGCCGCCCTTTTCATTCTGGCGTTCTTTTCAGTCAGCCTCTATTTCACCGCCGATGTGTTGTTAAAGAAAGCAATTCCATGGCAGAGCAACTAAGACACCACCACCTTAATATCAGGCTCAATAAACAATAACGACAGGAACTATTAATGAAAAAGCATTTACTGCATGGCTTAGCTGCACTTTCACTTTCTATGGCTTCATTTGGTGCAGCAGCAGAGAAAGTAACCCTAATGCTGGACTGGTTCGTAAACCCAAACCATGGCCCTATCATTTTGGCTCAGGAAAAAGGATGGTTTGCCGAGCAAGGGCTTGAGGTTGAAATCCAGGAACCTGCCGATCCTAGCATTCCGGATAAGCTGGTCGCTGCAGGCAAAATTGATATGGCTGTCTCTTATCAAAGTACCCTAATCTCAAGTACCGCTGCCGGCCTACCGGTAGTACGATCCGCCACCCTAATTTCTGGCCCACTCAACTCTCTAATTGTATTAGATAAGTCCGGAATTAAAACTCTGGCAGACCTAAAAGACAAACAAATTGGTGTTGCAATTGGCGGCAGCGAAGACGCGACCATAGGTACAATGCTTAACTCCGCCAACGTCAGTATGGATAGCGTGAAAATCATCAACGTTGGTTGGGCGCTTTCGTCATCACTTGCCTCAGGGAAGGTGGATGCAATCTGGGGAGGTTTAAGAAACTTTGAACTAAACCAGCTTGAACTCGAAGGCTACAAAGCAACGGCATTCTATCCTGAAGAGCATGGTGTTCCTCCCTACGACGAGCTGATCGTTGTTGCCAATAAACACAAATACAATCCGAAGACTGTTAATAAATTCAACAGCGCTATCGAGAAGGCAACTGTTTATCTGATTAACCACCCTGAGAAAGCGTGGCAGAAATTCGTATCTTATTCACCCGATACACTGAATAACGATCTTAACCGCAGAGCCTGGGAAGATACGCTTACCCGTTTCGCGTTACGTCCGGGCGCCGTTGAACTGAAGCGTTACAACGAATACGCAGAATTCATGAAGCAGCACAACATCATCAATACACTACCTCAGGCTAAAGATTACGTACTGACATACTGATCACTACCTTTACTATATTTATCAAGGATCTCCTGTGAACCATAAAGACTTAATCAAAGCCTGCCAGCAAGACTGGCATGACTACACAGAACACAGTTTTGTTACTCAGCTGGCCAAAGGCGAGCTGAACAAAAGTGCCTATTTACACTACCTTAAGCAAGACTTCCTGTTCCTGAAGCACTATGCCCGCGCCTACGCACTGGCAATCTTCAAATCTCGTACCCTTGCCGAAATGCGTGAGCCACTGCCAAGCCTGACAGCACTACTCGATAGCGAGATGTCCCATCACGTTGAATACTGCGCAAAATGGGGATTAACCGAATCCGATATGGAAGGCGAGCCTGAAGATTTCGGCACGGTTAGTTACACCCGCTATGTACTCGATACAGGTATGGCAGGAGATCGTATTGATCTCTTTACAGCGCTTGCGCCGTGTGCAATTGGTTATGCAGTGATCGGTAATCAACTTATGAACTGGTCTGAAACACAATTGAACGACAATCCGTACCGAAGCTGGATCGAATTGTACAGCGGCAACGAATTCCAGTCTGGTGCCCGGGAAACCATAGAACGCCTTGATGAGATGCTGGACGAGATACCGTTAAACAGCCAGCGTGGCCAAAGGCTGTGCGACATTTTCAAAACGGCCACGCGTATGGAAGTAGCATTTTGGCAACAGGGGCTTAACGCTTCGATTAGCTAGCAGAATCAAATGTCAGGTGTCTGTTCGTAGTCACCTGACACTTTTTGCCCCTCAAGCAACATTAATAATACCGACATGGCATCATCGATCATTTCATACTGACGTGCCTTGCCCAGCACTCTGATACCCTGCATCTGCATTACCAAAAATGGCTAAGCTTAGCTGGCTCAATAATCGTGCTGAGCTCACCTTGCCGCTGAGCATTTTCGATCGCGTTTATAAAACTACCTGCTAACGCCTGATAGAGCTGACTACCAGCGTCAAGCACTTCATCATCGTTATATGCCCGCTCCAAAATGGCATTTTGCATGAAACAGCCACACTTCTGCTCACGTTGCAGTGCTGCGAAACATTTCAGATACGTAATAATATCTGGGTAACAAGCCGATTCAGAAAGGCTCTCAGACAGCATCGGAAACGATATTTTCTTAAGGTAATAGTCTAGAGCCTCGCGATACAGCGACTCCTTGTCAACATAAGTGCTGTACAGGCTAAACCTGTTAATACCAAGATGGTTCACCAAATCAGAGACAGACGTATCTGCATAGCCTTGTTGCCAGAAAAGCTCCATCGCAAGCAACAGCTTTTCTTCACGGTCAAAATTCTTTGTTCTTGCCATCTCGACTCCTCGCGAGAAAAAGATCAAATCATTCTTGACTGATCGTTCCGTTATTGATTAGAGTTTAAACTAAACGATCGTTCTGATAAAGGGAATACAATGAAAATCTATGAACTGGGTCCTGCACCAAGTGCCCGCCGAGTCAGTATCTTCTTGGCAGAAAAAGGAATTGAGGTCGAGCGCCAACATATTGATATCCGCGGAGGCGAAAACCTCAGCGAAGACTTTAAAGCAAAAAGCCTTAACGGGCAGATCCCAGTGCTCGAACTGGATGATGGTACTACCATCTGCGAATCGGTCGCAATTTGCCGCTACTTCGATGAAGCGTACCCGACAGAGTATTCATTGTTTGGTAACAATGCTCTCGAAAAAGCCCAGGTTGAAATGTGGCAACGTCTAGTCGAGCTACGCGGACTGCTGGTTGCAATGCAGGCATTCCGTAATATCAGCGGAATTTATCAGGATCGGGAGAATTGTATTGCTGACTGGGGAGAGGAATCTCGACAGCGCTTAATCAAATTTCTTCCAACCCTCGATAAACAACTTGCTGTAACACCCTATATAGCTGGTAATAATTTCAGTATCGCTGATATTACAACGGTTATTTTGTGTGACTTCATACAAAACCTCGAAATCCATATCGATGGCAGCTTGCCAAATTTACAACGGTGGTATCAACACGTTAGCGAGCGTCCTTCAATAAAAGCTTAAAAGGAATTAACATGATAGATCTATACACAGCAGCCACGCCAAATGGCCATAAAATATCCATTGCACTGGAAGAAATGGAACTTGAATACCGAGTGCATGCACTGGATTTAATGGCCGCAGAGCAAAAACAACCCGAATTTACCGCTGTTAACCCAAACGGACGAATTCCCGCAATCATAGACACCAATAACGACAACTTTGCTGTTTTTGAATCCGGTGCAATACTATTATACCTTGCTGAAAAAAAACAGGAAAGTTTTTACCTACTGATCCGAAAAAAAACGCTCACAGGTCATCCAGTGGCTGATGTTTCAAATGGGCGGCGTTGGGCCAATGATGGGCCAAGCTAATGTGTTTTATCGCTATTTCCCAGAAACTATTCCATCTGCCATTGAGCGCTATCAACATGAGGGCCGACGCCTGTTTGAGGTCATGGACAACCAGCTAGCCAAGCATGCATACCTTGCCGGCGATGAGTACACTATTGCTGATATGGCGACTTGGCCATGGGTCCGCACCTACGAATGGAGTGGTATTGATATCGAAGGACTTTCGCACTTACAACGTTGGCTAGATGAGCTGGCCGAGCGACCAGCTTGTCAAAAAGGTGTCCTTGTCCCTCTGCCATCTGACTTAACTGACGAAGAACGGGCAGTTGAGATTAGAAAAATGGTGACTCGTTAACAGATAGGCAGACAAAAACAAACCAGCGACGGACTAGTTCCCCGCTGGTTTTGTATTGATAAGGTGCTCGTTAAATCCCAGTTCAACCAAGGACTCAAATGCCTGCCAAACATCAACTGGGATATCCTGTGATATTGAGTACCCTTGAGCAGGGTAATCCCTTATACGCTGTAGATCACCCACCAT
>LLEN01000008.1_pt1 | contig 41463 bp, 60 predicted proteins | sample 595881 | NCBI WGS metagenome assembly LLEN01 (sample SAMN02919314, study PRJNA255460) | bioreactor metagenome | biome: chemostat; feature: culture 2012_10.3; material: sediment; isolation source: day86 10degC chemostat 2012 inoculated with Wadden Sea sediment taken from... | place: Germany: Bremen ...
CATCAAGACAGCCGAACCTGAGTATGTTGCTAAGTATCTACAGTGGCATCTTGATCAGAAAGAAATTGATACAGCCAACGGCCCGGCGATTACTGACGTGATTGCTTTAGTGGGTGAACGTTGTAATACGCTGATTGAACTTGCAGAGCAGTCTCGCTACTTCTATCAGGATTTCAGCGAGTTTGAAGCTGGCGCAGCGAAGAAACACCTACGTCCTGTAGCAAAAGAAGCACTAGCCTTGCGCTGTCAAAAGTTGAAACATTGGCAGAGTGGACGACAGAGAATCTTCACTGCGTGATCAAAGAAACGTGTGAGGAGCTTGAGCTAGGTATGGGTAAAGTAGGTATGCCATTACGAGTTGCTGTTACCGGCCAGGGCCAATCTCCGTCGGTAGATGCGGTAATGCAACTGGTAGGTAAAGAGCGTGTTGTGGCGCGAATTAATATGGCATTGGCTTTTATTGCTGAGCGCGAAGCAAACGCATAAGCTATAGTCGAGATTGGTAAGCAAGCGAAAGATTGTTAACTTCCGCTTGCTGCTCTTACTTATCGAACATAATAAAAGTGTGACGTAGTTAGCATTAATGATTTGGGTGATTACATATTAGGCTTAACCTATTGACATGAATTCATTAAGTTTTTATTATGTCGTCACAATTTGGGGCTATAGCTCAGCTGGGAGAGCGCTTCGCTGGCAGCGAAGAGGTCTGCGGTTCGATCCCGCATAGCTCCACCAAATTTATGTGAATTTTCTTCTTATTGAGAAAGTTCGCAGACACGAAACCTCGCACTTATGCGGGGTTTTTTTTGTTATATGGCGTTTGGAAAAATCCAGATTGGTATAACAGGAGTAGCGCCATGGTATATGTCAAGTTTCTAGTAGAACTGTTGTGGAGAGGCTTGCTTCGATAAGCTGAGATTGGTGCGCTGTAGGTTATAAATTTTGCGGGCGATGTGGTTTGTTATTAAGAGAAAAATGGCGCTCCCTGCAGGATTCGAACCTGCGGCCTTCCCCTTAGGAGGGGGACGCTCTATCCAGCTGAGCTAAGGGAGCATTCAAGACTGAACTTGAAATACCATTATACCTAAAATATTACTGATTTTAAGTAATTAGTGTTAACGAGGAAGCTGCTTGGTCAGTAAATCACCAGGTTGGATACTACTAGCCAGATCTGCTTGCTCGACGGAAAGCTCTGTTGATTTCTCGTAAACGCGATCTACCGTTAGGGTTATGTCTGTCTGGACCATACGATTGCGTGGAATTCCCTGCTGATCGATAAAGCCAGCGCTATGCCAAAGTTTCAACTGATCACCCCGCTTCACCCCGTGAATACGGCCGATATTGATTTGAACCTTGTTGCCGTAAACATTCACGATTTCCGGTAAGCTGGTCCTACATGAAAGTGAGCTCTCAAGATCTAACATCATGTTGCGACTAACTCGCTGTATTGCCTGTCCGTAGCTAGATTGCCAGAAGCGGGCACTTTTAGTATCAACCTGGCTGGCTCGCGAGAAGGGCCATTCGGCGATTTCACGATAATTGTTCTGTACCAGTACTTCCCCCGTTTTGCCATCCATAATCTCGAGAGTGGCGGCAAATTGACGGTTTATCTGATCACTTTTCAATAACTTTTGGTCGAGGGTTGAAGTTAGGTCGGTAATTTGACCGTTGATAATATACTGCGCGTCATTATCATCAGCCAACATCATCATGGCGGATGGCTGTCCCGGATTGACAGGAACTCGCGTGGTACCCGAAACAACAAAGCTCTGTGATTTTCGCTCTATTTGGCGTTTTAGCATTGTTGAGAAATCATCACCGAGCTGGTAAATTCCACCCATCGCGGCGTGTTGTGGCGAGATAATCTTAAAGCCAGCCAGTAGCACCCCTTTCTTGTATTGAACTTTGTGGCAACTATTTGCCGATGGGTAAACGTCGATTCGCGCCGTCAGGTAAAATTTGCCGCTTTTCTTGCGAGTTTGGATTACCATGACATGGCGCACTTCATTACCGCTAAACTGATATTCAGCACGTTCCGAAGACAGGTAAGGCCTAAGGCTAGGGAAGCTGGCAAGATCGGCTCCTGCATATCCCATCGCCTGATAAACGGCATCCTCCAGCGCATTAGTTCTGGCTGTATTTTCACTTTCAAGCAGTACGGCAGAACCGGTTACTTCTAGCCAGGCAGCGTTGAGCTGGAATGTGACAAGAAGACATAGGCTGCTTAGGGTGTTAAATAATTTTCTATTCATTGATTTCAACTTAGGTATGAAAATTGCTTACTCAGTGACTAGCTAAAGAAAAATTGCCGTTTCTTTAATTAGGTACGGAACATTTATGCAAAGAGTGTTCCTGATAGCACTTTTTGAAATGGCTAGGTATAAACGAGTAAAGTTTTTCTTTATATGAACGATAACAGGCTATAACTCTCTTTTCATCCGGAGCTGGCAAGAATGAAAAAAAATGGATAGTCCTGATACTGGCAGCGATGACTGTATCTTGCTCATACTCTCCGATATATAACGGTAAAGAACCCTATACGGGAAGTTCTTTCCTGTTAGCGGAAACGCCACGTCACACGATGGATTTCTTTATTGAAGGGCTAACCGAGCAGTTGGTGACATCGAATCAGTACCTGAGTGCAAAAACACCTCTTGCTGTGACATCATTTGTGGACTTGCAAGAAATGAATGAAACCAACTGGTTGGGTAATACCGTAACGGAAGGTTTCATGTATCAAATGCAGCAGCGTGGCTATACCGTTGTTGACTACAAAGCCACGGGGGCGATTAAAGTCACTGCTGACGGTGACTTTGCCATTAGCCGAAACTGGCGTGAGCTAGCTGGTGAACAGCCTGTTGATTATGTGCTGACAGGAACGATGCTGCGCCAGGGTGCTGGTGTACTTGTTAACGCTCGGATCATAGGTATGCGCTCTCGGGTTGTGATAGCTTCTGCGCAAGGTTTTCTGCCGGCTGATAGAATTGGACGTGACTTGGATACATTGAATAAAATGCGGGTCCAAAATGGTGTTATTATTCGCAATGAAGTGACTACTTTTGATCGTAATACCGTGGTCTTAAAACCTTAGGAGTTGTTATGCGTTACTGGTTTCTGCTAGTTTTTTTTCGCGTTGGCGGGGTGTCAGCTTTAACAGAGATCCGTAATGAAGATCTGATCACCTCGGTAGGCTATGCATCCATCAGTGAGCAGAGAGGCCGCACGATTGAAGAGAAGCGTGTCCGTGCGATGCGTGCATCTAAAATTGATGCGTACCGCGAGTTGACGGAGCAGGTTTACGGAATGCGTATTAGTGCACGTGCCGGATTGGAAGATCAACAACTTGGTGTTGAAAATACCGATGGTGCAGTCGATGGGATTATTCGTGGTGCAGAGGTACTTCGAAGCTATCCGGTTGGCGATAGTTTCGTTACTGAGATGCAGTTGGATCTTCGTAAGATGGATCGAATGAAGCAGCACGGTGAAGTTTACCATGTGCCGACTAACCAAGAGACTATGTTTTAATAGCTAGTTTTAAGAGTAGATTTTGATTTTTAAGGCCAAAGGTTTTGAGAATAAATTTGAGAAACCGGTGTGCGCTACGCTTTGATATTAGTACCCAGCGAACGGATGTTTTGTGCAACCCCCTCACTGTTGTAGGTCATCTGTTGTTTGCCGCGGCTTTGTTGGAATAAGTTATTTAGCTTATGGAAGCTGAGCTGGGCACGCTGGAGTGCCTCCCCATTGACATCATTGATTTCTTTACAGCGATTGACCGTCGCCTTAATTGAGTCAACTTTCTGTGCCAATTCAGGATTGTCTGTGAGCTGTTGTCGTTGGGTATGACTTGCAATCAGGTGATCCTGCTGTTGCACCTGATTGATCAGGGCGAGCTTATCGGTTGCAAGTCTGGCAATATCCGTTGCCTTGCGTTCGACGATGGCGGCTTTTTCTTGTTCAAGAAGACGGGAGAGAGAAACAAGTGTTGCTAATTGCAGCTCTAGTAACTGTTCAATAGTTTGGGCCATTTACTTCTCTCGTTATACATAGCAACGCGCTAATCTGAATATCAGATACCACGGAGTTCATCTTCAAATTTCATCATATTAGATGCCAGCTTGTCGGCATCGACAACGTAAGAGCCATTTGAAATAGCGTCTTTAATCGCCGCCACCTTGGCGCTGTCAAAGCTTGGTTCGGCTGCAAGCTGCTGATGGATCTGTCCGACCGCCTTGCCTTGCGAACTTAGCGAAACTGCATCTTTCTGGCCGCTTCCAACAGACGTAGCCTGTTGATTTTTTTTGCAGCTCCTGATGTTGAGCCCGATACGCTGCCATGATTGCTGCGTGTCGTGGTCATTGGATGACCTGAGCGTAGCTGATCAATACTTGCCATAAATAAAGCCTTTGAACAATTTACTAGAGACAGCCATTACTTCGGCAGGGTCTGTAATAACTTTAGCATTAAATTAAAAGTTTACAGTTACTTCACCAACGCCGGTAATAGTACCATCGACAATCCGTTTTGACTTGGTGTTTTGTACCCGGATTTGCTCCCCGAGAGAGCCGTCAGAAAGTGCTGTCCCTTTGGTAACTATATTCAGTCCGCTGCGACCGGCCTTGATAAGGACAGAGTCATTGCGGCAAACGAGGCAGATATCACTGCCTTGAATAGCGTCGCCCATGTTAACATTCCGCTTTACTTTAGAGCCAATGATTTGTTGCGGATGTTCGAAAACCACACCACGTTGAAAACGGGTTTCCACCATTTGCACGACAAGATCGGAGGAGGATAATACGACTCCTCGAGCCAGTGGCTTGGTGGCGACAACGCGGGGAAGAAGAAGTTGGATACGTACCGGTACATAGACTTGCCAGCTTTCCGAACGGCAACTTACCAGTACTGTAATATTTCCCGTTAAAGATTGTTTACCGGGAACGGAGCTCTCGAGGGGGACAGGGCATATCGTGAGTTTTAACCGAGAATCTAAATTTGCAGCCTTAACAGTCAGTTGGCCTTTTGGGGGAGAATCGACAATTGTTTTGACGTATTCTTCAGCGGTATGCTGTACCATATTTAAGGTATTTTGAGGTGCCGCTGACACAAAAGTGCTAAAGAAAAATACCAGTAGGCCGAAAAAAAATGGGTAAGAGTGTTAAATGTGTTCTTTGGGTCACGGTTTTTACTCTTTAATGCAAGGTCTAAGGGGCTACAATTAGCCTCAGCTCATCATATGTGATTTGCAATGAGAATTCTCATTAAACACGTATAGAAATAAAAACGCATAATATGGAGTCACCTTATGTCGGGGATACTTGATTCAGTGAATCAGCGCACCCAGCTTGTCGGCCAAAACCGTTTGGAACTGTTAACCTTTCGGCTCAACCGACGTCAGCGCTATGGGATAAATGTATTTAAGGTCAAAGAGGTGCTTCAGTGCCCGAAACTGACAACGATGCCTAACCTGCACCCGCTAGTCAAAGGCATTGCTCATATTCGTGGCCAAACTATTTCTGTCATTGATATGAGCTTGGCAACGGGTGGCCGCCCAATAGAGGATTTAGATAACTGTTTTGTGATCATTTCGGAATTTAACCGTTCGATTCAGGGTTTTCTAGTGTCATCTGTGGAGCGCATTATCAACATGAACTGGGAGTCAATCCTGCCGCCGCCAAAAGGTGCTGGTAAGGATAACTACCTGACAGCTGTAACTGAAATCGATAATGAACTGGTCGAGATCTTGGATGTTGAAAAAAAATCCTGGATGATATCTCCCCCGTTAATACCGATATTACAGGCACTGTACTTGAAGAATTGATTGATGAGCTCCCTGCTCTTCGCCGTGTATTGGTTGCCGATGATTCCAGTGTAGCCCGTAAGCAGGTGCAACGTGCGATTGAAGCGATAGGCTGTGAATGCGTTCTGGTTAAAGACGGTAAGGAAGCGATCGACAAGCTAAGGGAAATGGCTAAAGAGTCTAGTATCTATGAGCAGCTTGCGTTGGTGATCTCAGATATTGAAATGCCGGAGATGGATGGTTATACCTTAACGGCAGAAATTCGTAATGATGCCAATTTAAAAGATTTACATGTTATCCTGCACACTTCATTGAGTGGTGTTTTTAACCAGGCAATGGTTGAGCGTGTAGGTGCCAATGCATTCATCCCTAAGTTTAACCCGGATGAGCTGGGGGCTGCGGTTAAGGCCGCCATGCCGGAATAACTTGATTAAAGAGTAGTAGATGACAGCCATAACAATTAAAGACCAGGAATACCGTGATTTTTGCCGTTTTTTTTAGAAGCGCAATGCGGTATTGTACTTGGCGACAGTAAGCAATACCTGGTTCGTAGCCGCCTGAGTCCATTGGTCAGCCGATTTTCGCTATCATCTCTTTCCGAGCTATTGCAAGTTGTGATCAGCGGCCGTAACCGAGAGCTACGTGTCGCAGCAGTTGATGCTATGACGACTAATGAGACGTTGTGGTTTCGTGATACCTATCCGTATGCGGTACTGGGTGAAAAAAATCTTGCCGGAGCTTGCTGCCAATAAGCGCCCGATAAAGATTTGGTCATCGGCAAGTTCTTCCGGTCAGGAACCATATTCGATAGCGATGACAGTGCTGGAAACGCAGAATCGCCGTCCGGGAATGATCGCCGGTGGTGTTCAGATCACGGCGACAGACATATCGCAGACGATGCTAGATACTTGTCGTGCCGGTATTTATGACAACCTGGCTCTCAGTCGTGGGCTATCACCGGAGCGCCGTCGTATTTTCTTTGAAAATAATGGCGACGGACGAATGAAGGTGAATGATAAAGTGAAGCGGATGGTGAATTTCCGTCCGCAGAACCTGAAAGACAGCTATGCACTATTGGGTAAATTCGATGTGATTTTTTTTGTCGTAACGTACTGATTTACTTTTCGCCGGAGATGAAGGCGAAAGTATTGAACCAGATGGCTGCCAGCCTGAATCCGGGCGGGTATTTGCTGCTAGGTGCGTCAGAGTCACTCACCGGGCTGACTGATAAGTTTGAGATGATCCGCTGTAATCCAGGGATTATTTACAAGTTAAAATAGAATCAAGGAAGAACCGGGCCTAGGTTCTAGGAAAAGTAAGAGCTTTTCTTTTCGGCTCGGTCAACCAGCTTTGCAAGACCCAATGAGTCATTGAGGAACGTCATACGTTCCTCGATACTCAATTTCCCCTTTAATCACTCCTCCCACATCAAACTTGGCACACCATTTGCTTCTATATCGATAACGATTTTTGGAGGCAGATATGTCCATTTCTTTTGATAAAGCACTAGGTATTCACCAGCATACGGTTGGCGTACGTGGTAAACGTGCGGAAACACTGGCGAGCAACATTGCCAATGCCAATACACCTGGCTACAAAGCAAAAGATATCGACTTTCAGCGGGCACTCAATGCGGCAACCTCAGAGGCAAAGATTGGCCTGAGCCGCACCGATGGTCGGCATATATCTGCCTCTACAAAAATAATGGGTGAGCAAAAGTACCGTGTGCCCAATCAACCTGATACCGGCGACGGCAATACGGTTGATGCACAGCTGGAGCAAAACCTATTTATGCAAAATTCACTGGAATACCAGGCCTCACTCGACTTTCTGGGCTCCAAGTTTAAAAACCTGAGCAAGGCATTAAAAGGAGAATAATAAATGAGTTTGTTTAACGTCTTTAATGTCACCGGATCGGCAATGAGTGCGGAATCTGTCCGTCTGAATACCACTTCCAGTAACCTGGCCAATGCCAACAGCGTAAGTAGTTCTGCGGAAGAAACATATAAAGCACGCCACCCGATATTTGCGGCAGCGTTGCAGAATGCCAGCTATCAGCGTGATGAAAGCGTACCTGTTCAGGTTAAAGGCATTGTTGAAAGCCAGAAGCCGCTACGTGCTGAATATAATCCGCAGCACCCGATGGCGAACGCGGAAGGCTATATCTATAAGCCGAATGTCAACGTGATGGAAGAAATGGCCAATATGATTTCAGCTTCTCGATCCTATCAAAGTAATGTCCAGGTAGCAGATGCCAGTAAGCAGATGCTGATGAGTACATTGCAGATGGGTAAATAAGGTAAGGAGTAACTGTTATGACCAGTATTAACGGCGCAGGTCAAAGCAACTTGTCCTACCTTGATCAGCTCAAGGGGATGCAAGAGAAAAAGCTGCAGGAAGATCAGAAAGTCACCACCGGTCAGAATGAACTGAAGCAGGAAGATTTCCTCTCGTTGTTGACTAAGCAGCTTGCCCAGCAGGATCCGTTCAACCTGTCGGCAATGATCAGATGATTGCCAGATGGCATCATTTGCCACGGTTGACGGGATCACCCAGATGAATGAGCAGTTTGGCAGTCTTAACTCGGCCATGACCTCAAATCAGGCTCTACAGGCCTCTTCACTGGTTGGGCGTGATGTACTTATCCCTAGTTCAACTGGGGTTAAGCAAGCTGAAGGTGGTATGGCCGGAGTGGTGAAACTGCCTCAGGCGTTGGATAATATGATGGTCAGGGTCGAAAACGAACAGGGCCAGTTAATCAAAACCTTCGATATGGGCGCCAAACCGCCAGGCGAGCATCGCCTGGAATGGGACGGTACCGATGAAAGAGGCAATGTCTTGCCGGAAGGTCGCTATCAGCTAAAGGTTGCCGGGCTGGTTGATGGTGAAAGCCGGGAATTTGATGTGTCTACCTATGCAAATGTAAACAGTGTGTTGCTTGGTAATGGTGATGGCAATGTCATGCTTAACCTTGCGGCTTTGACTCGCCATTCAAACTTGCCGAAGTGCTTGAAGTCGGCAAGGTATAACAGGTCTTAGGAGATTCATAACATGGGATTTAATATTTCACTAAGTGGTATTGGGGCATCACAAAAAGACCTGAATACCACCAGTAACAACATTGCCAACTCAAACACCTATGGCTTTAAAGAGTCGCGCGCAGAGTTTGGCGATGTTTATTCAAGCTCGGTATTTTCGAACGCCAAGACCACAACGGGTGGTGGTGTTCAGACTTCTGTCGTGGCACAGCAATTTCACGAAGGCTCCAGTATTTATACCAATAACCCAATGGATCTTCGGATTTCGGGGAGTGGTTTCTTTGCTGTTGCTGATGACAAGCTACAGCCGCAAAACAACAGCCTGACACGTAACGGTGCCTTCCACCTGAACAAAGACAATAATATTGTTAACTCGGAGGGGCAGTACTTGCTGGGTTACAAGGTTGATCAGGAAACCGATCAGGTCACATCGTATGAATCCCAGTCGATGAAAGTCCCGGATCAGTTTGGCCAGCCAAAGGAATCAGAGAACATCGATATCGGTGTGAACCTTCCAGCATCGGCCGAGGCGAAAAATCCGAGCAACTTCGATTTCAATGAAGCAAGTACCTATAACAAGTCAACCTCGTTGACCATGTACGATTCTCTTGGTCAGCCATATAAAATGACCACGTACTATGTGAAAGACAATGGTGGAGAGGGAGCGGCTCCTCCGGCGCTTGATGCCGATGGAAATCCAATTCCTGCTGATCCGGCTGCCGATGGTGCGGCAGGCGCTGCGGGTGATGCAGGCGGTACCGATAACCGCTGGGCGGTTTACTATACCGTGACAGATGCCACTGGTGAAAAGGCGGTTGATGTCAACCTGACTCCGGAAGGCGATGGCGAAGTTGCTTCTGGTGATGCAAATGGTCCGTTGGCCAGTGGTCACCAAGGTCACTTTGTGGAATTTAATACTGACGGTTCGGTGAAGTCGGTCAACAATGGTAATCCTATTGTCACCGAAGAGCTTGGGGCTGCTGGTGCCGGTCTGGAAATGAACGGTGCGAGTGAAGCCCAGAAACTGAACATTAAGTTTGACGAACCGACCCAGTATGCCGCGCCATTTGAGATCCGTCGTTTTAGTGAAGATGGTGCAACCACAGGTTACCTAGCTAAAGTTGATATTGATTCCAAAGGTTCGATTGTCGCGACATACAGCAACGGCGAGAACGTTACGCTGGGGCGTGTCGGTATGGTACGAGTGCCAAATGAGCAGGGCTTGGTTTCTAAAGGTGGTACACAGTGGGTTACCAGCCAGGATTCTGGTGCTGCGATCTGGGGTGAAGCCAGCCAAGGGGCATTCGGGGGGATCAAGAGTGGTACGCTTGAGCAATCGAATATCGATATGACGCAGGAGCTGGTGGATTTGATCACAGCTCAGCGTAACTTCCAGGCCAACTCGCGTGCATTGGAAGTCGATAACCAGCTGCAGCAGACGATTCTGCAGATCCGATAATTATCGGCTTGCTAGTAAGTATTGAAGATTTGCCGCTTGATTGGCCTAGTGTCGAATAAGCGGCAAATCTTGTCCTTGCCCGTCATAAAATTGTCCCCTCTTTGTCCCTATTCAGGGCTAAAATTCTCAATTCGTTGATTTATTACACTATATAAATGGTGGCACAGTTATTGCTTCAAAAACACTAGATTGTGATTGGAGAGTCAATAATGGATCGTTCACTGTATTTAGCCATGAGTGGTGCCAAACAGGATATGTATGGCATGCAGCTTCATGCCAACAACCTTGCTAACGTGAGAACCACCGGTTTTCGTGCAGATCTTGAGCAGGCTCGTAGCATGCAGGCATACGGTGAAGGTCTGCCGTCACGCGTCTTCGCGATGACAGAACGTCCGGGGCAGGACTTCTCTCAGGGAGCAGTGATGACAACTGGGCGAGATCTGGATGTTACTGTCGAGGGAGACGGTTGGTTAGCCGTATTGGATCCCTCGGGCCAGGAAGCCTACACCCGCGCCGGCCATCTGAAAATCGATCAGACGGGAATGCTGCAAAACAGCAATGGTAACCTGATGCTCGGTGAGAATGGCGGGCCGATTTTTATTCCTCTTCCAATCAGTAAAATTGAAATCGGTAACGATGGCACGATCTCTGTCCTCCCTCAGGGCGCGCCGCCTGAAGCAATGGAAACCGTGGATCGGCTTAAGCTGGTTCGCCCAGATAATCGTGATGTCTATAAAGATGTTAACGGTTTATTCAAATCTAAGACCCCCGGTGAAGTATTCGATGCCGATGCGGGCGTAACCCTGCTTAGTGGTGCGCTGGAAGGCAGTAATGTCAATGCTGTCGGAGAAATGACCAGCATGATCGACTTGCAGCGTCATTTCGAAATGCAGGTCAAATTAATGAAAACGGCAGAAGAAATGGATGCTGCGTCATCTTCACTGCTGCGTTTAGGCTAAACCGATAAAAGGAATAGAACATGCATCCAGCTTTATGGGTAAGTAAAACAGGTCTTGACGCTCAGCAAACGAATATCTCGACCATTTCTAACAACCTGGCTAACGCCTCAACAGTGGGCTTCAAGAAAAGCCGGGCCGTTTTTGAAGATTTGTTCTATCAGAACATTAATCAGCCGGGTGGCCAGTCAACGCAAGATACTGAGTTGCCTTCAGGTTTGATGCTGGGTGCCGGTTCTAAAGTGGTTGCTACGCAGAAGGTGTTTACCCAGGGTAATACTCAAACAACTAACAATGCGATGGATATGATGATCGAGGGAGATGGTTTCTTCCAGATCCTCTTGCCGGACGGCAATATGGGCTATACCCGTAATGGTCAGTTCACGATTAATGGCGATGGTCAGCTTGTTACAACCGGCTCCGGTTACGTACTGCAGCCTGAAATTGTTGTCCCTGAAGATGCTGTTGGTGTAACGGTAGGCACCGATGGTGAAGTCTCCGCGCGTATTCGGGGTCAGCAGGAAAATCAGGTGTTGGGACAGATCACGACGGTTGATTTTATCAACCCCGGCGGCCTTGAACCGATTGGCCAGAACTTGTTTTTGCCAACCGGTGCCAGTGGTGACGCTCAGGAAGGTGTTCCGGGCCTTGATGGCTTGGGGGCGGTTCGTCAGTCGATGCTGGAAACATCCAACGTTAACGTAACAGAAGAGCTGGTCAATATGATTGAGGCGCAGCGAGTTTACGAGATGAACTCGAAGGTGATTTCAACCGTTGACCAGATGCTAAGCTACGTCAACCAGCAGTTATAACAGGGAGTTAATGTCGTGATGAAGAAAATCATTATAGGTTTGGCTGTTATTCTTTCTGGTTGCTCTCAACTGCAGACGGAAGAGTCGGATGTCGCTCAGGCAACGACATCGGTCGATGCGGTCGAGGGGACAACTGATCCAAGTACGGGGTTGATTGATATGCTACGCCGCCGTGAGGATCCGCAGGCTGGCGATCCGGCCTGGGCAAGTATTCGACCTCAGGAGAAACCTGAGCACTATGCGACGGCTACAGGTTCGCTGTTCGATGTGACGGGCGCTCAGGATCTCTATGATGATACCAAGCCGCGTGGGATTGGTGATATTGTCACGATTTTGCTGGAAGAGAAGACTCAGCCAAGAAGACTGCCAGTTCTGATCTGGATAAATCGACAGACTTGTCGATGGATCCATTGGCTCTTGGCGGGAAAGAAATGACGATTGGCGACCGTAATTTGTCCTATGAATTGAAAAACGCCAATAAGTTTGCCGGTAGTACCTCTGCCGATCAGAGTAATAGCATCAAGGGATCTATTTCAGTCGAAGTGATCGATGTTCTTGCCAATGGTAACTTATTGGTTCGTGGCGAGAAGTGGCTGACACTTAATACTGGCGATGAGTACATCCGAGTCAGCGGAACAGTCCGTCCAGATGATATCAGCCAGGAAAACACCATTGCTTCAACCCGAATCGCCAATGCGCGTATTCAGTACTCCGGTACCGGTGAGCGACAGGACGTTCAAGAGCAGGGGTGGTTGGCCCGCTTCTTTAATGTCAGTATTTAACTCTATTTCGTTTGAATGATAAGTGACATTACGGAGCACTGAAGTGAGATTCCAGACTTTTTGCATTGGCCTGATGATGCTGTTGGCACTACCGTTGCAGGCGGCACGAATTAAAGATGTATCAGAAGTTGCCGGGGTTCGGAGTAACCAATTGGTTGGCTATGGTCTGGTTGTCGGTTTGCCGGGCACGGGTGAGACGACGCCATTTACGGACCAGAGCTTCAATGCCATGCTGCAAAATTTCGGAATTCAGCTACCTGCGGGCACCAAGCCAAAGACAAAGAACGTAGCCGCAGTCGCGGTGAATGCGACGTTGCCACCGTTTACCAAGCAGGGACAGACGATTGATATAACGGTTTCGTCGCTTGGGTCAGCAAAAAGTTTGCGTGGCGGTACATTGCTGCAGACCTTCCTTAAAGGTTTGGACGGCAAGGTATATGCGATTGCACAGGGCAGCTTGGTCGTCGGCGGATTCAGTGCTACAGGAGCTGATGGTTCGAAAGTCGTGGGTAATATACCGACTGTCGGCCGGATCTCAAATGGTGCGATGGTTGAACAGGAAGTGCCAAACCCGTTTGGTCGCGGTGATTTCCTGACTTTTAATCTGTTCGAGTCTGATTTTACCACGGCACAGCGTATGGCTGATGCCGTTAACCAATTTCTTGGCCCGCAAATGGCGGCAGCGATAGACGCGACGTCTGTACGGGTACGAGCTCCGCGTGATGTCAGCCAACGAGTAGCCTTTTTGTCGACAGTCGAAAATCTAGAGTTTGATCCGGCGGATGGCGCTGCAAAAATCATCGTTAACTCTCGTACCGGCACGATTGTTGTCGGTCAGAATGTGAAGCTAAAGCCTGCCGCTATTACCCATGGTGGTATGACCGTTTCGATTAAGGAAAACTATTCCGTCAGTCAGCCTAACGCTCTATCCGGCGGGAATACGGTGGTTGTGCCGAACTCAGATATCGACGTTACCGAGGAAGATTCTCGGATGTTCAAGTTTGAGCCGGGGATCACTCTTGATGAGCTGGTACGTGCGGTTAATCAGGTAGGGGCTGCACCTTCTGATCTGATGGCGATCTTGCAGGCACTGAAGCAGGCCGGGGCGATTGAAGGTCAGTTGATCATTATTTAAATAGGTCTTTGGTTCTGAGTATGAAAACAACCAATCCGGGCTTTGTCCACGATATTTCCAACCTTGAGCGATTAAGGGCTGGGATCAATGATGATGAAAGTCAGTCTTTGCGGGCGGCAGCGCAGCAGTTTGAGGCTATTTTTACTCAGATGCTGTTTAAGTCGATGCGCCAGGCCAATGAAGTTTTCGAATCTGATCTGATGAGCAGTAGCAATAGTAAGTTCTTCGAGCAGATGCATGATGAGCAGATGGCCAGTGAGTTGAGTTCTACCGGCTCGCTGGGATTGGCAGATCTTATTGTCTCCCAGCTTGGCGGGGAAGAAGATGCTCAGAGTCCTGTTCCGCCTTCAGAGCAGGACTTTCGCGAAGCGGTAAAAGAAGTGCCACTGAACTTGCCTTTTGATACCAAAGGGAAGCAGCCGGATAAGGCGATGGTAGAAAAGGCTGCCGATGATGCATTGCAAATTATGCAGCAAACTCAGCCTGCCTCGTTTACCGCTCCTCTTCCGCCTTTGAAGCCTCAGGAAAACCAGCGTGGTTTTGACTCCCCTCAAGACTTTGTCAACCGGATGCGCCCTTATGCTGAAAAAGCTGCTCATGCCATAGGTACCGAGCCATCAGTGCTAATTGCCCAGGCTGCACTGGAAACGGGCTGGGGAAAGAAAGTCATTAAAAACGCGGCCGGTAACAGTAATAATCTTTTTAATATCAAGGCCGATCCGCGTTGGTCTGGTAACAAAGTCGCGACCAATACCCTGGAGTTCCATAATGGGATACCGGTGCAGCAAAAGGCGGCATTTCGCTCTTATGACAGCTATCAGGACAGCTTCAATGACTATGTTCGTTTCCTGAATCAGAATCCGCGTTATTCCGAAGCTTTGGATCAGCCTGCCGATCCGGTGCATTTTATCCGTAACCTACACAAGGCTGGTTACGCGACGGATCCGGAATATTCCAACAAGGTGATCAGTGTGATGGACACGGTAAACAGGCTAATGGAATAGGCAACCCCTTGCCTCCGCTTAAAAAAAACACCACCTTACCCAAAGTAAGTATCAATAAAATCAAAAGCTTAAGTGCGCCTCAAAGTTGGAACACTTTTTGCATTTAAGCTTTTGAATAATTGTAACCCCCTCACTTTTCCGGAGGCTCCATGGGGTTTGACTTGCTAAATATGGGCTCTCAAGGTCTGATGACTGCACAGCGGCAGTTAAACACGACCGGCCATAACATTAACAATGTTAATACTGAAGGCTACAGCCGCCAATCTGTTGTTCAGCAAGCCAATGATCCTATTTGGTGGGGGGGCAGCCAGTATGGTACCGGCGTGCATGCGGCAGAAGTTCGCCGCGGCTTCGACCAGTTTGCCACCAATGAATTAAACCTGACAACCACTAACCTGAGCTATGCGACCGAGCGAGAAGGTCAGCTGGGCCGTCTGGATAATATGTTGGCCAATAGCGCCAAGAAAATTCCCGAAGACATGAACCAGTGGTACGACGCGGTCAAGGCGCTGGCCGATAGCCTAATGACATGGGATCGCGCAAGGTGGTACTTGAAAAAGCAAAGATGGTGACGGCGGGGCTAAACGATAATCATGGCACTTTGTCACGTCAGAAATCAGAAACCAATGAAGTACTGTCCCGGACATTGAATAGGGTGAATGATATCGCCAAAGAGCTGGTGGACGTGCACAAGGCGTTGGTGAAAACGCCGGCTTCCGGTCACGACAACGATCTCCTGGATCGCCATCAGAGCTTAATCAATGAGCTGTCAGAATACACGAAAGTCACCGTTACCCGAAAGAATGCCGAAAGTTTCAATGTCATGATCGGCAGTGGGCATACCTTGGTATCCGGAACGGAATCCAGTGAATTGAGGATGGTCAGCGGTAAGCCGGATCCGCAGCAGACCCAGTTGGCAGTCGTCGAAGGCAAGTCGCTAAAAACTATCCGTAATGATGACATCGGCGGCAAGATGGCGGCATTGTTCCAGTTCCGTGATGAAACACTGACCCATGCCATGGATGAAGTCGGCCGTATCGCAATTGGTTTTTCCCAATCGGTAAATGAGCTTCAGCAGCAGGGGTTGGATCTCAATGGTCAGGTGGGCCAGGACATGTTCCGTGATGTTAATGATCCGGCTGTTGCAGCTGCACGAGCGATATTACCTGTTGGTTCGACGGCTGAGGTGAAGGTGTATATCGACGATTTGAGCAAAGTTAAAATCGGAGAATACGGCCTGGCTTTCGATGGGAGCCAGCACACCTTGCATTGCCGGACGGTTCCCGACAGAACGTGATCCCGAGCGGTACTCCACCGTCGTTCACTATGGATGGTTTTCGGGTCGAAATGGCTGCACCGTTGAAAGCGGGCGAGCATGTTGTGCTTCGCCCGACGCGCTCTGCTGCGGGAGAAATCAGTGTCAGCATGACTGATCCGGCAAAAATTGCCGCCCAAAGTTATTTGAGCTCTGCGAGCAAGACTCAGGGGCAGGCGGATTTTAATATTACCCAGTTGGGTACTTTGTCAGAGTTTCAGGTGGCAGTATCACCGGATGCCAGCCAGTTTGCCGTGCTGGACATGAAAGGCAATATTTTGCAGCCCCCACAGCCTTACCCGCCAGCGGGAGAGGTCGTTGTCGGTGGTACCGGCTTTACCCTGGAGCAAGGGGCTGCCGGCGGTGATGTTTTTGCTGTTAACCTGAATTCGGCTGATGGTGACAATGGCAACCTGATCAAGATGCAGACCCTGCAGGCCGAGAAGATCATGGATGAGGGACGCTCTACCGTGATTGATGTCTATCAGGCCTGAACACCGAGATGGGGGTGCAAAAAGCATCGGCAGCCCGTCTTAAAGAAGTTGGACTGGTCGAGAAAGACGCTGCGGAAAGCCGGGTCGCAGAAATTTCTGGTGTGAACCTCGATGAGGAAGCCGCCAATATGATGAAGTTCCAGCAAGCCTATATGGCCTCGTCACGCATAATGACGGTTGCCAACGAAACCTTCGATACGTTACTTAACGTGTCACGCTAGGGAGACTGATAACCATGATCAGCCGAATGGCAACTTTCCATAATTACCGTTCTGTCGCGAATGACATGAATCGTCAGCAGGTAAAAGTGCAGGAAAACCAGGAGCAGCTGGCAAGCGGAAAGCGCTTGCTTACCGCTGGTGATGATCCGGTATCTTCGATTTATATTCAGAACTTTGATCAGCAAAATACTCAGATCGAGCAATCACTCAAGTCGATCACGCTGGCACGTAACCGCTTAGATAATGAAGAGACTGCGATCACCGAGGCTGAAAACCTGCTTGATGAGGCAAAGCGCAAGACCATGATGATGGTCAATGGCTCGTTGTCGGGTGATGATCGAACGGCCCACAAGCAAGACATGCAGGGACTGTTTGACTCGTTTATGAATATGGTCAATACCAAGGATGAATCCGGTAATTTTATTTTTGCCGGCACCCAGTACAGCAAGCAGCCTTTTTTTTCCGAGACAACAACGGCCAAGTTACCTATTCCGGTGATAGCTATCAGCGGATGGCCAAAGTTGCCCCGTCGGTTGAGGTCCCGATGAATGATGCTGGTGACAAGCTATTCATGGAAGTGTCCAATCCGTATGGTGATTACCAGCCAGATTATCAGCTGCAAAGTGGTTCGCTACTACTCTTGTCTCAGGCCAGCAATACCAATGATGCTGATCAATCGGCGTATCGTGTTGAGTTTGCGACTACCCCGACCGGACCGGCTTATAAGTTGTTTCAGAACGGGAGCGAGGTCAGTAGTGCTCGTTTGAGTCAGGCAAGGGGATTCAGTGGGGAACCTTGCAGGTCGATTTCGAGGGAGAAATCGAAGACGGTGACATCATTGATTTGTCACGCCAGGATAAAGTCGATGTATTTGATGCTTTTAGGCGCAGTATTGAGCTGTCGGACAGCGATGTCTCTGATGCTTCTGCTTCTGCTGAGCTGCACCAGGCCGTCGCTGATCTGTCGGAAGGATTTAAACATATCAACCGGGCACGTTCTGAAATTGGTACCCGACTGCAAACTCTGGATCGCCAGGAAAATATGCATGAAGACTTTAGGATCGTGATGACCCAGGCCCGCGGTACGCTGGAGGATCTGGACTATGCGACAGCAGTTATCGATCTCAATGAAAATATGATGGCGCTGCAGGCCTCGCAGCAAGCATTCGCCAAAACCAAAGATTTGAACTTGTTTAACTATATCTAACACAAAAGCAATATGAATAGTGATAGTTGAATTTATTAACAGCGGCAACGGCTATTACCACTCCGGCAAAAATGGTAATGCCGATGGGCATAGGGTTGCCGCTGATCTGACTTAAAGATCGAATTTTAATGTAAGTTATTGAAATTTAGTTTTATTTAATTTTGGCATGATGATTGCTAATACTAGGTTGGTGGCAAAGACGTTGCCAACAATTTTAATATAGCTGGCCCCGCTTCACTGTCTTTCGTATTGACTGTTGCGGGTAGGCTGTTTCGCTGATTAAGAGCGAAAGTCAAAGGAGAGCAAAATGGGTGTAACAGTAAACACCAACGTGTCTGCCATGACTGCGCAGCGTTACCTGGGCAAAGCGTCAGATAGTCTTAGTACCTCGATGGAACGTCTATCGACAGGTAGTAAGATCAACAGTGCAAAAGACGATGCGGCGGGCCTGCAGATTTCCAACCGTTTGGTGGCACAGACGCGAGGCCTGAACGTGGCAATGCGTAATGCCAATGATGGTATTTCGATTGCACAGACAGCTGAAGGTGCAATGCAGGAATCAACCAGTATCCTACAGCGTATGCGAGATCTGTCACTGCAGTCTTCGAATGGTGCCAACTCGGATGATGATCGGGTGGCAATTCAGGAAGAAGTCACTGCACTGCAGGATGAGCTGAACCGTATCGCCGAAACTACGGCATTTGGTGGCCGTAAGCTACTTAATGGTACTTTTGGCGAAGCGGCATTTCAGATTGGTGCCGATTCGGGTGAGGCGATCATTATGGGGATGACGAGCATCCGTGCTGATGATTCCCGTATGGGTGGCAGCTTGCTAACATCAGATAAGAAGCTTGTTGCGGACGCGACCGTAAAGGCAGATACCGATGTCACACTTACCGTTACCGATAAATTGGGTAACGCAACGGATGTAACTGTCAGTCTGCTGCAGGGTGACGATATCGAAGAAATAGCAACTCGCATGAATGGTCAGAATGACCTCATCAATACTTCGGTAACTGAAGATGGCCAACTGCAGTTCTTTGCTGGTGATGGCGCTGTTTCTGTCAAGACTGGCACATTAACCATGTTAGGTAGCGATGGTAAAGATATTGATGCAACGATCGCGGGTGTTGCTGTTAATCAATCAACCGGTGATATCGATGTGCGCTCTGTTGGTGGAGCACAAAAAGCCGTGCCGATTATTGATGCCGCGCTGAAGTATATTGACAGTCAGCGTGCCGACCTAGGTGCAAAACAGAACCGTCTGGGTCACACCATTAATAACTTGGCGAATACCTCTGAAAATGTTTCTGCATCCAATAGCCGAATTCGTGATACGGACTTTGCCAAGGAAACAACAGAAATGACCAAGAGCCAGATCCTGCAGCAGGCTAGTACGTCTATCTTGGCGCAGGCGAAACAGGTTCCTCAGGCGGCAATGAGCTTACTGCAATAATTTTCCGCTAATCGGTATAGAGCAAAAACGGCAAGGGCAACCCCTTGCCGTTTTTGTATGTGAAATCGGTGGCACGATATTGTCATGAGTCTCGCCTCTGTTCATTCACGTTGATTTTTATTAACTTGATCACGTTTTAATCGATTTTTCAAAAATACAAAAAAAAAGCTTAAAGGTTTTTTTTGGGGCAGGCCGTTAAAGGTCATGTACAAAGAATAATAAGGTTTTTCCGGCTGGGCTGGTCAAGCCATTTTGAATACTTAAGGAGAAACATTATGGCAGTTACAGTAAATACTAACGTTTCTGCAATGACCGCTCAGCGTTACTTAGGCCAGGCGACTGAAGCTACTGGTAAATCGATGGAGCGTCTTGCAACTGGTAGCCAGATCAACAGTGCAAAAGACGATGCGGCAGGTTTGCAGATCTCTAACCGTTTGATGACCCAGAGCCGTGGTCTGGATGTGGCAGTACGTAATGCCAACGACGGTATCTCAATGGCACAGACTGCTGAAGGTTCAATGCAGGAAACCACAAGCATCCTACAGCGTATGCGTGACTTGTCACTACAGTCTTCTAATGGTTCAAACTCACAGGAAGACCGTGATTCAATTCAACAAGAAGTGACTGCGTTGAATGATGAGCTTAACCGTATCGCAGAAACCACATCATTTGGTGGTACCAAGCTGCTGAACGGTGAGTTTGGTTCACGTTCTTTCCAGGTTGGTGCCGATTCTGGTGAAGCGGTACAGATGACGTTCAATAATATGCGCTCTGATGACTCTAAAATGGGTGGTAGCGTATTAACGTCAACCAATAAAATCGGTGCCGGTGATACTGTAAAAGCGGATACAACAGTTGAGCTTAAGGTTACTGATTCACTAGGTAAAGAGACTGCCGTGTCTGTCGACCTGCTGAAAGGCGATGACCGTGAAGAAATTGCAACCCGTATCAACGGTCAGAATGATAAGATTAACGCTTCGGTTACTGAAGACGGTGAACTGCAATTGTTCTCGAGCGAAGGTGCGGTTGGTGTCACTAAAGGTGACCTGACGATGCTGGGTGCCGATGGTAAAACCGATGTCACCGGAACAATCGCAGGTACTGCGGCTAACGAAACCGTTTCAAAAATTGATGTAACGTCAGTGGGCGGCGCTCAGAAAGCGGTTGCTATTCTTGATGGTGCGATGAAGAATGTTGACTCCCACCGTGCTGAGTTGGGTGCGTCTCAGAACCGTTTGAACCACACTATCAACAACCTGAATAACGTCAACGAGAACGTATCGGCATCTAACAGTCGTATCCGTGATACAGACTTTGCGAAAGAGACAACGAACATGACGAAGAACCAGATCCTATCTCAGGCTTCTACGTCAATTCTTGCTCAGGCAAAACAGGCGCCGCAAGCGGCACTAAGCCTGCTAGGTTAATACCTCGTTATTAACGGCAAGGGGGAAGCTCCTTGCCGTTTTCTGCTATCAGAAGGTGAAAGAATATGGATGTCAAACCTGTTTCTACTTCTTCACTTCCTCCCCGTTCCTCTGAGAATGGCACCCATGCTTCTGTTGGCACAAGTATTGCTTATAAATCTAATAGTGATTCCCAGGGAGCTTCATCTACCGGAAATGCCTCCAGCCAACCTGTGACATCCAGCAGTGACAGCGGAAAAGCTGATGTACGCAGGGTCGAACAGAGTGCCAAGGTTGAGCAGCAGCACCAAATGCAGCGTGAGCAGCTGGAAAAGGTGGTAGAACGCATCGAAGAGTTTGTCGGCAGTACGCTAAATAAAGGGCTGGCTTTTCGAATTGATGAAGAATCGGGCAAAAATATAGTCACCATTTACGATAAGCGTACCGGTGATATTGTCCGTCAAATTCCTGACCAAGATATGTTAGCACTATCCGACAGTTGGCAGCCAATTCGGGAGGGTTGTTAACGACGAAAGTGTAAACCGACATCATTTGAGGTAGTCAATGAACATAGGCGCAGCGGCTACTGCTTCCGGTCTTGATATTAACAAAATGGTTAGTTCGATCGTTGAAGCAGAAAAGGTACCGAAAGAAGCGCGGATCAACCAGCAGCGCGACAACATTGATGTCAGTATCAGTGCTTACGGTAAGCTGAAAAGTTCGTTAGACGATATGAAGAATATAATGTCAGATTTTCGTCGCAACCATACCATGTCAACCCGTACGGCCTCCAGCGACAATAGTGATGTGCTGACGGCAAAGGCCTCCCATGAAGCGATCCCTGGTAAATACAGTGTGAAGGTTGAGCAGCTTGCCCAGTCTCATAAAATTGTCTCAGGTACCTTCGATGAAGATGATAAAATGGGAGCTGGTCAGCTGGCTATTTCACTGGGTGCCAGCCAGTTTAATGTCGAAGTTACTGAAGACGAAAGCAAAATTATTGATGTTGTTCGCCTTATTAACCGCCATCCGTCAAATACCGGGGTGATGGCTTCGGTCATTAAAGATGATGTCGGTGCTCGCTTGGTACTCTCCGCAGACAAAAGTGGCGAGCAGAACAACATAAAAGTGCGGGTCGATGCGCCTATCGCCAGTACTTTGCAAAAGTTTGGCTTTAACCGCAACAACGACATTAACTCAATGAGAGAGATGCAGCTGCCGGTGATGCCAGAGTGGTAATCGATGGTCTAGCGGTGGTCACTAGTGATACCAATATCATTGAAGATGCCATTAAGGGCGTTGACCTTAACCTCGTTGCATTGAGTGACAGTACTGACGGTAAAGAAAACAAAGATGTATTAGTTGATGTCGCCTATGATCGCAACGCGGTCGGCGGTGCGGTTGAACAGTTCGTTAATACCTATAATCAGTTTTTTTTGACGTCTCTCGCGAACTCGGTAAGTTTAATCTGGAAACGCAGGAAAAAGGCCCGCTGGTGGGCGACAGTATTATTCGTACCGTTGATAACCAGCTCCGTGCCGCGTTTTCCTCCCCGATAGAAGAGGCTCCAGAGACGATCAAGACCTTGAGTGAACTGGGGGTGACCAGTACCATGGCCGGGCGGCTCGAGATTGATTACGATATACTGGATAAACAGCTTGAGCAGAACTTTGCCGATGTTGGTGAGTTTTTTTTGGTAGCCGGGATGGTTTTGCCCGTAGGATAGAAGACTTGATCCATGCCCATACCGGCATTACCGGTAGTATCAAGGGACGCCAGAATAGTTTAAACGAACAGGTGACGAGTCTGAACTCCGATCAAAGCAAGCTAGATCGAAGAATGGAGAGTGTCCAGAAACGTACCCATGATCAGTTTACCGCGATGGACAAAGCGATGGGTCAAATGAAAGGCCAGCTCAACTCAATGATGAGCATGATGCCTCAATAGTTTTAAATGTGAGAGAATCGTGTATGCAACGTTTAAATCAACTAGACAATCAACTGGAAGCTATGCTGGCCGTTGAAGGAGAAGTCGATTCTGAGCAGTTGCAGCAGTTATTACAACAGCGCGATCAGCTTTTACAGCAATTAATGGCTCAGCCTGAACACTTGGATAAAGCAGAGTGGCAGGCCGCCGTCGAACGAACGTCATACTTACTTGCCCGGATCCGTCATCATCGGGATATGTCGGCAAGTCAGCTTCAGCGACAGCAGCACGGGCAACGCTCGATGCAGGTTTATAATAAATTTCGGTAAGGTTAGAAAAATGGCAATGAGAGGATCTCTACAGGCTTATAAACGAGTCTCAGTGGATAGTCAGTTAACATCGGCATCGCCACACCGTGTGATATCGATGCTGATGGCTGGTGCAGTTGAACGCTTGATTCAAGGCAAGGCTGCCATGGAGCAGGCTCTATTGCCATAAAGGGTGAGCGCTTGGTAAGGCGTTGGATATTGTGATCAGCCTTCGTAGCTGTCTGTCGATGGAAGATGGGGCGGAGATTGCGTCAAACCTCGATGCACTCTATGACTATATGATCCAACAAATCTATAAGGCAAACCAGGAGAACCTTGCAGAGCCGATTGATGATGTCATCGGCATGCTGCGCGAAATAAAATCTGCCTGGGACCAAATTCCGGGTGAATACCACAATATGACTCAGCTAGACGTTTAATATTCTTTAGACGGAATGCACCTCATTGGTTAGCAACTTTCTTCTTAGTGAAGTCAAAAAAAATAAGCATCAATGACTTGATTTGCACTTTCCTTTGTACTGGGGTCACAGCTTTTGGGTGTCCCTAGTTGCCTTCTCCTGTGCTTTTATTACAATAGTCGGAATAATTTTGGTTGCTGTTCCTCAGTAATAGCAAACTGAACGAATTTTGACCGGATTTGATAGTTGTTCAGTTTGGTATAAAAGCCACAGAATAGAAAATCCTATAAAGGCAGGCAATATCTCTCCTATGCAAGGTTTAGCTAAGACCCTCGTTATTGATGACGATCAGCAGCACCGTCATGACCTTAGTGTCATCCTTAATTTTGTTGGTGAACAGCATGAAGCTGTATCAACAGACGAGGTGGAAAATTCGCTTTGGGAAAAGGATTGGGGTGCCTGTTTACTGGGTAAAATCAGTACTGGTAAATCACTGGGTAAGATCCTGGATTTTTTTTACGTATCCATAACCATATTCCCGTTATTGCATTGTCGAACCATGCCAACGAGTTGGCAGGCTTGCCGAATTATGTTGGGGAGCTGGAGTTGCCACTGCATTACGGGCAACTTTCGGATGCATTACGGCATTGTCAGGAGTTCCTTGGCAAGCGCGCGTTCCAGGTTCCGCAACTTGGGCGTAAGAATACGCTGTTTCGTAGTATGGTTGGTCGTAGTGAAGCAATCAGCCAAGTTCGTTATTTAATCGAGCAGGTATCATCAACCGATGCCAGTGTCTTGATCCTCGGCGAATCAGGAACAGGCAAAGAAGTGGTTGCTCGTAACGTTCACTACCATTCTTCCCGTGGTAAGGCACGTTTGTACCGGTTAACTGCGGGGCCATTCCTCCTGATCTACTCGAAAGTGAGCTCTTTGGCCATGAAAAAGGCGCGTTTACCGGCGCAATAGCTGCCCGCAAAGGCCGTTTTGAATTGGCAGATGGTGGCACATTATTTCTTGATGAGATTGGTGATATGCCAATGTCTATGCAGGTGAAGTTGCTGCGCGTTCTGCAGGAGCGATGCTTTGAGCGAGTGGGGGGCAATGGTACTATCAAGGTTAACGTCCGTATTATAGCCGCGACCCACCGTAACCTCGAAGAAATGATCCAGAATAATACTTTCCGTGAAGATCTTTACTACCGCCTGAATGTCTTTCCAATCGAGATGCCAGCACTGCGTGAGCGTATTGGTGATATTCCTCTCTTGCTTCAGGAACTGCTTGCAAGAATGGAAGCCGAGGGCGCGAAGCTTATCCATTTCACGCCACGGGCGATTACTTCCCTTATGGAGCATGATTGGCCGGGTAATGTGCGTGAGCTGGCAAATCTCGTAGAGCGCTTAATTATTCTGTATCCGGGTGAAATGGTGGATGTGAATCACCTCCCTATGAAGTACCGCTACAATGATTTGCCGGAATTTCAGCCAGAGGAGCATTTCCTGTCAACAGAAGATCAGGAACGTGCGGCCTTGGCCGATATGTTTGCCTCCAGCTATGTAGACCCTGAGGATGCGGCGGGCATGAATGATTTGCCGCCTGAAGGGGTCAACCTGAAAGAAATGCTGGCAGAGTTAGAGGTGGAAATGATCCGCCAGGCGCTAGAAGCTCAAACAGGAGTAGTCGCGCGCGCCGCTGATATGCTGGGAATGCGACGTACTACCCTGGTTGAAAAAAAATGCGTAAGTATGGTTTGAATAAAGAAGATCTGCGCTAGTACTCATCAAGTTATGGCGGTGTCACATTCTTGACGCCGTCAATTTTCTTTCCTTCCTAGTAACCCATTGATAATATGATTTTTATTTTGGCATAAAAAGTGCTTATTTAACGTTTTATGCGTATTGAATCAGGTATCTCATGGGTGACAATGTTTCTCCGCTTGGCACGTTAGCACAACAGGTTAGCCGGTATCAGCAGGTGCTGGACGTGATGCCGTCAGGGGTGATATTTCTCGATTCGATGGGAGTCGTCTGTGAGGCTAACCCGGAAGCCCGCCGTCTGTTAGGCGATCCCTTGAGGGGGAGCGTTGGTTTTCTGTTATCCAGCGGGCCTTCGCGCCACAGAAAGATGACGGTCATGAGGTGTCGCTGCGCAGTGGCCGCAAAGTTAAGCTTGCGATTTCAGCTTCGGATACCGGGCAGTTAATCTTTATTACTGATATGACGGAAACCCGTCTGCTGCAGTCACGCATTAGTGAAATGCAGCGCCTTTCCTCGCTAGGAAAGATGGTCGCCTCATTGGCGCATCAGGTTAGGACTCCGTTATCCAGTGCAATGTTATATGCCTCTAATTTATCGGCACCAAACCTTAATAGCCAAACCCGCCAGCGGTTTCAGACCAAATTAGTTGATCGCCTGCACGATCTGGAAAAGCAGGTTAATGATATGCTGCTCTTTGCCAAAGGCGGGGACAACAAGGTGGTGGAGCGGTTCAGCCTGGAAAGCTTGCTCAATGAGCTTGATAACATGGTTGAAGCCCAGGTTGTGACCAATCAGGTTGACTTCAGTATTGATTGTGCCGATGAAAGCCCTATGATCCTTGGCAATGCCAATGCCTTGGCCAGCGCATTGGGTAACTTGATCACTAATGCGATTCAGATGTCCGGCAAGCAGTGCAAGGTCGCACTGAACTGCCTGCTGCAAGATGATGTAATCTATCTATCTGTTATTGATAATGGGCCGGGCATTGCCCCAGAGATGCAGGCCAAGATACTTGAACCCTTTTTTTTACTACCCGGCAGCAAGGGACCGGTCTTGGCTTGGCTGTCGTGCAAATGGTTGCCACTGCACATAAAGGGCGCTTGTTACTAGAATCCGAGCCAGGTAAAGGGGCATGTTTTACCTTGTCATTGCCACTGGCTGATAGTCAGGCGTCTTCGTTAGAGTCCGCCCAAACCGAGAATAACCCAGCAATTGGAGAGTTGCGATGAATCAAAGCCGAGTACTAGTCGTAGAAGATGATGAAGGGCTACGTGAAGCTCTGGTTGATACATTGGCGCTGGCCGGTTATCAGTGGCTTGAGGCAGAGAGTGCCGAACAGGCTTTGTTGCTATTGAAATCCGAGCAAGTTGATATTGTGGTTTCTGATGTACAAATGGCAGGTATGGACGGCTTGGGACTACTGCGGAGCATTAAGCAGCACTGGCCGAAGCTTCCCGTATTGCTGATGACAGCGTATGCCAATATTGAAGATGCGGTATCCGCGATGAAAGAAGGCGCTATTGATTATATGGCCAAGCCTTTTGCTCCGGAAGTACTGCTTAATATGGTAAGTCGCTATGCACCGGTTAAAAATGAATCGAGCCGGGCCATCGCGGCAGATGAAAAATCCCGAAAATTACTTGCGTTAGCTGAAAAAGTCGCAAAAACGGATGCCAGTGTTATGGTCCTGGGGCCAAGTGGCTCGGGGAAAGAAGTGATGTCTCGGTATATCCATGACCACTCCCACCGTAGTGAAGGACCATTTATTGCAATCAACTGTGCAGCGATCCCTGATAATATGCTGGAAGCTACGTTGTTTGGTTATGAGAAGGGCGCATTTACCGGTGCGATACAGGCTTGTCCGGGCAAATTTGAGCAGGCGCAGGGCGGAACGATTTTGCTGGATGAAATCAGCGAGATGGACTTGAACCTCCAAGTGAAGTTATTGCGTGTATTGCAGGAGCGCGAAGTTGAGCGCTTGGGTAGCCGAAAAAGCATCAAACTTAATGTCCGGGTGCTGGCAACCAGCAACCGTGATCTGAAGCAGTATGTGGCTGAAGGGAACTTTCGTGAAGATTTATATTACCGCTTGAATGTTTTTCCATTAGTATGGCCGGCCCTGACGGAGCGAAAAGGTGATATTGCACCTTTGGCAACCTACCTGACTGAACGTCATTGTATGAAACAGGGGCTGCCCGTGCCGACGATTAGTCAGTCGGCACTATTGAAGTTACAGCAATACAGCTGGCCGGGTAATGTCCGTGAGCTAGACAATGTGATTCAGCGTGCACTGATCCTGGGTAACAGTATTTGTATTGAATGTGATCATATATTACTGGAAGGCTTGGACTGGCTTGATGCACAAAGTTTGCAAACCGCGGTAGAATTAACGGCGCCGGTTCCGACGATTGAGCCGGTTCAGGTTCCCCCTTCTCCCGACGGGCTTGGCAATGAGCTGCGGGAGCAGGAGTTTTCCATTATTCTCGACACGATCCGCGCCTGCGAAGGGCGTCGCAAAGATGTTGCCGAAAAATTGGGCATCAGTCCGCGGACATTACGCTATAAGCTAGCTAAAATGCGTGATGCCGGAATTGAGATCCCAGTTTAGAGTAAAATTATTAATTTACTGGTCTTTTGAGTCATGCTGACGGTAAGCTTGCTCATTACGATAAATAAAATAGTAACAAAGCAGTAAAAATTACAAATGAAGAAAAAAAACGTCACCCGTTTTAAGGGGCGACAAATTTTTGACTGTGCGGGGTGGAACATGAAAGTCAACGGACTACAAGCAGAAATGCAGGCAATGAAACTGGAAGCCAGAGTACGACTCGTCCGGCGACAAGCCAGCAAGTCAGTGCTGATTTTGGTGCAGTACTCAATGATGCTGTTAAATCAGTGAACAACCTTCAGTCAGAATCCAGCGAACTGGCTACACGTTTTGATCAGGGTGATCGCAGTGTATCGCTATCTGATGTCATGATTGCCCGTAACAAATCCAGTGTGGCGTTTGAGGCGACCGTCCAGGTTCGTAACAAGCTGGTGGATGCGTATAAACAATTAATGAACATGCCAGTCTAATTCAGGAAATAGTTAGTGTCGGAAACATCTTCAAACAACGAATTAGCCGTTGCAGGTAATGCCCCGGCTCCGGTCGTTACAGATAATGACCTGGAGTTGCAAAATCCTGATACAGAAGAACAAAGTGCGACTCGTGTTGACAGCATGCTGGGTAACCTTGATTTACTTCGTCAGGTTATTCTGGTGCTGTCGGTTGCGATCTGTGTGGCGTTAATTGTTCTAGTGGTCGCTTGGATTAAAGAGCCGGAAATGCGACCTCTTGGCACCTTTCAGACTGAAGAGCTGATCCCAATCTTGGATCATTTCGACCAGAAAAAAAATAGAGTATAGCCTCGACGGTAATACGATCCGTGTTCCTGCAGATTCTTTCTCATCGATAAAACTTGAAATGACCCGCGCGGGCTTGAACAACAATGTTGCAGAAGGGGACGAGATCCTACTGCAGGATATGGGGTTTGGGGTTTCCCAGCGTCTAGAGCGTGAGCGGCTAAAATTAAGCCGGGAACGCCAGTTGGCCCGGGCTATAGAGCAAATTCGTCAGGTGCGAAAAGCTCAGGTGTTGCTGGCAATGCCAAAACAGAGTGTGTTTGTACGTCATAATCAGGATGCATCGGCGACCGTATTTTTGACCTTGGGCACCAATGGCTCGCTTGGTCAGCAGGAAGTGGACTCGATTGTTGATATGGTGGCAACGGCTGTGCCGGGGCTAAGACCAACCCGAGTAACCGTAACCGATCAGCATGGCCGCTTGTTAAGCTCGGGGACGGAAGATCCGAGTGCAACGGCACAGCGTAAAGAATACGAGCTAGAGCGCAAGCAAGAGCAAGCTTTGCGCGAAAAAAAATAGACGCGATCCTGATCCCTGTTCTCGGCCTGGGTAATTATACCTCCCAGGTTGATGTATCGATGGACTTCAGTGCAATCGAAGAGACTCGCAAGAAATATGATCCAGCGACGCCATCAACCCGAAGTGAGTATACGCTGGAAGATTATAATAACGGCAATGTTGTTGCCGGCATTCCGGGCGCACTGAGTAATCAGCCTCCAGCTGATGCCTCGATCCCGCAAGATATTGTCGAGATGCAATCGGGAAAAGGCTCCAACAATGGTCCGTCCATAAGGAGTCAACTCGAAATTTTGAGCTTGATACCACCATCAGACATAAGCGTGCGCAAACCGGCATTGTTAGCCGTCAGACAGTATCTGTGGCCATTGACTACAAGCAAGTCGCCAATCCAGAAACCGGCGAAATTACACGAGTGCCTGTCAGTGAAGCTGAACTGGCCAAGATCAGCCGTTTGCTAAAAGGCGGGGTCGGATTTTCTGATTTTCGCGGTGACTTGTTGGAAGTCATTTCCGTACCGTTTGCTTTGCCTGAAGAGCAGCTGGTTCCAGATTTGCCGATTTGGGAGCATCCTAACTTCAATACCTGGATTCGCTGGCTGGCTGCCGCGCTGGTAATTATTGTCGTAGTGGTGGTACTTGTTCGTCCAGCGATGCGTAAATTACTGTATCCAAACCAGGCCTCGGATGGTACGCCGTTAGATGAAAATGGACTGCCGATACTATCTGCTGGTGAAGAGGGGATCGATTTGATTGGTGCCGAGCTTGATGGTGCAGAATCACTGGAGCTTAGCAGCAGTAGCTTGGATTTACCGAACCTGCATAAAGATGAAGATTTGCTGAAAGCAGTAAGAGCGCTGGTCGCCAATGAACCGGATCTGGCTGCGCAAGTAGTGAAAAATTGGGTAACTGAAGATGGCTAATGAAGTCGCAACAACAGAAGATAAAAAGTTTGATGTCTCGACTTTAACCGGGGCCGATAAAGCTGCGATCTTATTGCTCAGCCTCAGTGAGCAGGATGCCGCAAGTATTATTCGCCATTTGGAGCCGAAACAGGTTCAGCGCGTCGGTGGGGTAATGGCCTCAATGGCCGATCTGAGCCAAGACAAGGTTTCAGCCGTTCACCGCCATTTTTTTTGGAAGATATCCAGAAATACACCAGTATTGGTATGGGGAGCGAAGACTTCGTCCGTAATACGCTGATCGCAGCCCTCGGTGAAGATAAGGCCAACAACCTTGTTGACCAAATTTTGATGGGCAGTGGCTCGCGTGGTTTGGATTCGTTGAAATGGATGGATCCGCGCCAGGTGGCGAGCATTATTCTTAACGAACACCCACAGATTCAGACGATTGTCCTGTCTTACTTGGAACCGGAGCAATCTGCAGAGATCCTGGCACAGTTCCCGGAACGAGTACGCTTGGATTTGATGATGCGTATTGCCAACCTTGAAGAAGTACAGCCTGCAGCATTGCACGAGCTGAACGACATCATGGAGAAACAGTTTGCTGGTCAGGCTGGTGCTCAGGCAGCGAAAATTGGCGGCCTGAAAGCTGCCGCCGAGATCATGAACTATCTCGACAACAACGTCGAAGGTTTGCTGATGGATCAGATCCGTGAGACTGACGAAGACATGGCGACCCAGATTGATGATTTGATGTTTGTCTTCGACAACCTGGCCGAGGTGGACGATCGCGGTATCCAGACCTTGCTGCGTGATGTTCCTCAGGACCTGCTTCAGCAGGCACTTAAAGGTGCTGATGATATGCTACGCGATAAGATTCTGCGTAATATGTCGAAGCGTGCAGCCGAGATGCTCCAGGATGACCTGGAGGCAATGGGACCAATCCGCGTTTCCGATGTGGAAGCTGCGCAGAAAGAGATCCTGTCGATTGCTCGTCGCCTGTCCGATGCTGGTGAGCTGATGCTAACAGGAGGAGGTGCCGATGAATTCTTGTAACCTTCATGCTACCCACAAAGGTTGCAATACGGTAAGGGCTTGTTATGAGCACTGACCGTCGTCGTGGCTTTCTGCGTGTATCAGAACACCAGGCTCAGGAGCTCGAGCGTTGGGCCTATCCGGACTACGCTGATGAACAAGTTGTACCGTTAGATAATGCGATTAGCTATGATCCGCAATGGCAGCCTGAACTGCTTGAGGAAGAGGAAGAGCAGGGCCCGCCGCCGTTAACGGCGGCTGATCTTGAGGATATCCGTCATTCTGCCTACGAAGAAGGACTGGCAGAAGGTCGGGCTGCCGGGCATGCCGAAGGGGTAGAGACTGGCAAGGCTGAAGGGCTGGAAGCAGGACAGCAGGAAGGCCTGGAACAAGGTTTACAGCAAGGGCTGGAACAAGGACAGACACAAATCAGTGAGCATGTCGGGCATCTGACTCAGTTAATTGAAAAGCTGGCAGCGCCGTTGGAACAAATTGATAGTGAGGTTGAAAACCAGGTTGTAAACATGGTGACCAGCCTTACCCGAGAATTGATCCGTGTTGAAGTTCAGACCAACCCGCAGGTTATCTTAAATACGATTCGTGAAGTGATCGGCGCGTTACCTATCGCCGGACGGCAGACCCAGCTTAGCTTGCACCCTGACGATCTGGCTTTAGTCAAACAAGCTATGGCGAAGATAATTTGGCTGAGCGCCACTGGACACTGCAGGCAGAGCCGGCTCTGAATCGAGGCGATCTGCAGGTGCATTCCGGTGATTCCTGCGTTGATTATTATATCGAAGACGCATTCGCCACTTATTGCAACAATTCAACGGGGCAAATAGCCAGCAGAACAACGGAGGCCAGTAATGACCGCACCGTTGGCTGAACGCCTTTCCCGCTATCAAACGAACAGTACAGCCTGTCGCCCGGTAGCGTCGGGCCGACTTATCCGTGTCGTCGGCCTGACGCTCGAAGCTATTGGTTGCCGGGCACCGCTTGGCAGCTTGTGCCTGGTAGAAACCCTTAATGGCGACATGGAAGCGAAGTGGTTGGATTTTCCGGTGATACCCTTTTCCTGATGCCCAGTGAGCAGCTCACCGGTATTATGCCTGGTGCCAAGGTCACCCCGGTACTGCAAAACAGCGGGTTGCCGGTAGGACCTGAGCTACTTGGTCGGGTTATTGACGGTGTGGGCAACCCTCTCGATGGCCTTGGCGATATTTACACGGCAAACCGTGCATCTTTCAATGCCGAACCGATTAACCTTTGGCACGTAAGCCAATCAAAGAACCGTTGGATGTCGGCCTGAAGGCGATTAACGGTTTGTTGACCGTGGGTAAAGGTCAGCGTATCGGCCTTTTTGCCGGCTCAGGTGTCGGTAAATCGGTGACACTGGGGATGATGACGAGGGGAACAACTGCTCAGGTTGTCGTCGTCGGCCTTATTGGTGAACGGGGCCGGGAAGTAAAAGAATTTATTGATGAGATCCTCGGGGCCGAAGGACGTCAGCGAGCTGTCGTTGTTGCTGCACCGGCAGATGCCTCGCCTCTAATGCGCCTTAAAGGCTGTCAGACCGCACTCACGATTGCCGAGTATTTTCGTGATCAGGGCTTAGATGTTCTGTTGCTGATGGATTCACTCACTCGTTTTGCCCAGGCACAACGAGAAATAGCCTTGTCCGTTGGCGAGCCTCCGGCAACCAAAGGCTACCCGCCATCGGTATTTGCCAAACTGCCGGCACTGGTTGAACGCGCCGGTAACGGCGGAGATCATCAGGGTCGATCACCGCCTTTTTTTTACTGTGTTGACCGAAGGTGATGATTTGCAAGACCCGATTGCTGATGCCTCGCGGGCCATTTTGGACGGCCACATTGTTTTGTCACGGGAAATGGCCGATGCGGGCCATTATCCGGCGATTGATGTTGAGCGCTCTGTTAGCCGAGTCATGCCTGCAATTGTCAGTGAAGAGCATATGTTGATGTCTAAGGCTGTACGTCAAATCTTATCGATATGCCGTAAGAATCAAGACCTGGTTTCAATCGGTGCCTATAAGCCAGGAACCGATCAAAGTATCGATCAGGCTTTTACCTTTAAGCCAAAGCTGGATGCCTACTTGCAGCAGACCATGAAAGAGTCTGTACCTTATGATATGTGTGTGAATATGCTGCGCTCCACACTGGGTGGCTAACTGATCAGTACGATCAGGTTAAACGGGAGCAATGATGGCAGATAATGCACTAGAGCTGATTCTGGAAAGAACCAAAGATGATGAGCATAAGGCTTCGCTTGCTCTTAGCAACGCCCGTATTGAGCAGGAAAGCTATTATGAACAGCTCAAGCAGATTGAACAATACCGACTCGATTACTGCAAGCAGCTCTCAGCCCGTGGTCAGCAAGGTCTAAGCGCCAGCTCGTACGGTCATTTGCAAAAGTTTCTCTGTCAGCTCGATGAAACCTTGGTGAAACAGAAAGAAGCCGGTATACAGTTTGAGGAACAGGTCGAGCAATGTAGCGAGCACTGGAACGAGGTACGCAAAAAGCGCCGTTCCATTGAGTGGCTGTTGGAGAAAAAAAACAGAACGAGCGACAGCAGCAACGCGATAAACAAGAGCAGAAGATGATGGATGAATTTGCAACTTTGCAATTTGCCCGCAAAGTACGTCGTTAATCTGGGCTCACCATTCGCAAATACATCATTTTCTGGCTCGATTTTTGCATTAAGCACTATCCTTACTATTCAAATCTGAAGAGCCGCTATGTTTTCATCTAGCTTTTTGACTGCAGATATCCCACCGTCTTCCCAAGCTAAAGCTGAGAGTGCAAAAGCCAGTTCGGCTATGCTTGGAGAGGAGGGTGCTGCTTCACAAGAAGAAGGGCGTTTTGCCAAAGAACTTCAAGCTGTAGCTGGTGATGAACAAAATTTAAAGGCCGACCAACAAGTCACACCTGTTGCGCAAGCTAAACTCGAAGTTTCGGAAGCCTTGCCGGAAGATATTGAACCAGAACTGCAACAGTCGGATACTGAGGCCTCTCAATCAGTCGGTAAAAAAAATCATTGATGCTAAGTCTGGTGAGCAGGAAGCGAGCAACCTGCGGATTAGCCAAGATGAAGTGAAGACTGAAGTTAGCGCCAGTCAAACAACTGATCAGCAAAACGGACAAATCTCAGCCAGCCAGCAGCTTGATGTTAGCTCCGAGCTTGATTCGGTGTCAAAGCAGCAGATAATGGACGATGGTGAAGCATTACTTAATCGCCTGTCTGAATCGAATAAGCAGCTGTCGGAAACTCAGGCTGTGGCTGCCGATATGCAGGAAGCAGGCAAATTATTGCCGCAGGCAGCACAGGTTGATGGCGAGGTTGCCGTTGATGCGGTGAATACTCAAGAGAAGGCTCTGTCAGGTGTTAGCGTTCATCAAGGGAACAGCCCGGACAATATAATAGAAACTGACAGCATGACGCAGGTGAAAGCGCCAGTTGCGGGTATAAGCCAAGAAGAACTGGCCAAGGTTTTTGCTGTCTCGGGCCTTAAAACGGTAGAAGGCCAAGCAACTGATCAAGTCAGCTCCGACGTCTCAGAACAGGGAGAGCAGGACGCTGATGTGACGGGCGAAGGGGCGATGACGGCGCTTGGCTTGGGAGCTGCTGTGCCGGCAGCAGGGGCCGAGGTTAAAAGTGTCCAGCCGACACCTCAAACGTCGGCTGATCTGCTACAATCGGCAAATCCAAGAACCGCGGAGTTGACGAAGGAACAACAAGCTTCTCCCGAACTGTTGGATGGCAAGAATAAATCAAGCAATGCGCTAACACTGAATGCTGCAGCTACCGCCGCGACATTCACCGCCGCGAATAGTCAGCCTTTGCTTTCTTCAGAGGCGGGTCAGGGGGCGGCTCTGAATTTTGGCAATCCGGCCTGATGTCTGCGGCTACCGGATCGGCTGAAGCCCAACTTAGTGGCGCAGCGGGCGCTGCAGCAGGAGTTGCAGCAGGAGCCGGCGCATTGGCGATGGAGCTTGGAGCGAATGAGAATGGCAGCGATGGTAAGTCAGCCGAGCTGACACATACGCTGGCAGGCCCGGCGACACTGCAGGGGCAAGCTAACGCTCAGGCACGGGCAGAAGCCGCGCTGGCACAAAGTCCGTTGCAACTGAGTAAAGAACAGGCTGGTGATCAACTTGCCGAGCGTGTGCAGGTGATGATGTCGAAGAACCTTAAGCATGTTGATATCCGTCTGGATCCGCCTGAGTTGGGCAAGCTACAAATTAAATTATCGCTGAACCAGGACCAGGCGTCGGTTCAGTTCACCGTGGGTAACCAGCAAACGCGTGATCTTGTTGAGCAGGCGATGCCTCGGCTAAGGGAGCTTCTGAACCAGCAAGGTTTACAACTCGCCCAAACCTCGGTGCAGCAAGATAGCTCAAGACAGCAGTTTGCCGGGCAGCAAAACCAGCAACAAAATCAGACAAATGCTGGCCAACAAAACAATAGTGGTGGTCAGCCGGGCAATGGTGACTCTCGTCACCAGCATACTGAGCCGGGAGGCTCTGAGCCCGTAGACATGTACGTGAGTCAGCCATCTGACCGCGTCGATTATTATGCATAAGAACAATAACCTACAAACAATGACCTCCAAGTGGCGGTCGACAATGAGAAAGGATTATAGGCACTATGGCTGAAGGCGCAGAAAATTCCGGCGGAAAGAAAAAAAACTAATAATCATTATTGCAGTGGTTGTACTGTTGCTCGGTGGTGGTGCCGGCGCGTGGTTTTTTTTGATGGGTGATGACGCCCAGGAAGCCGAAGTTGCCGAGGCCGCTCCCCAGACACAGCCGACGACAGTCGGACCTGCATACTATGTGATCCTGCCACAGCCGTTTATCTTTAATGTAACGGGTGACAAACGAGATCGTCTCGTACAGGTGAAAGTGCAGCTGATGGTGCGTGGTGACAGTAATGAATCAACGGCCAGCCAACATATTCCGCTGATTGAAAGCACGTTGCTACAGTCTTTCGGTGCAGCAACAGTTGAACAACTGCGGACCCCGAATGGTCGCGCGGATTTGCGTCAGCAGGCTCTGTCTTCAGTTCAGAATGCCATGGTAAAGGTTTCTGGTAGGCAGGTTGTCGAGCGAGTACTCTTTACTGGTTTTGTAATGCAATAGGTTTAATGTGAGTGACTTACTAACTCAGGACGAAATTGATGCCCTGTTACATGGTGTCGATGACGTAGAAGATGATGAAGATAGCGGGCAAGATGGCGGTGCAGGCGTCATCTCGTTTGATTTTTCATCACAAGACCGGATCGTGCGTGGGCGAATGCCCACGCTGGAATTGATCAATGAACGCTTTGCGCGCCATATGCGGATCAGCTTGTTTAACATGCTGCGAAAGACTGCAGAGGTGTCGATTAACGGTGTCCAGATGATCAAGTTCGGGGAGTACCAAAATACGTTGTATGTTCCGACTAGTCTGAATATGGTGCGTTTTCGTCCGTTGAAAGGGACGGCTCTGATCACTATGGAGGCCCGGTTGGTTTTCATTCTGGTCGAAAACTTCTTCGGTGGTGACGGGCGTTTCCATGCCAAGATTGAAGGGCGTGAGTTTACCCCTACCGAACGCCGAATTGTACAGATGCTGTTGAAATTGGTGTTTGAAGATTACCGTGAGGCATGGTCACCTGTAATGGGGGTTGAGTTCGAATACTTGGACTCGGAAGTTAACCCGACCATGGCCAATATTGTCAGCCCGACGGAAGTTATCGTAGTCAGCTCCTTCCATATCGAAGTTGATGGTGGAGGCGGCGACTTTCATGTCGTGATGCCGTACTCGATGGTTGAACCCATCCGCGAGCTGCTGGATGCCGGTGTTCAGAGTGACAAGATGGATACCGACGTGCGCTGGAGCAAAGCGCTGCGTGACGAGATCATGGATGTACCAGTCAATATCCGCGCCAAGCTCATGGATGTCGATCTTTCACTGCGTGACTTGATGGAGCTCCGGCCGGGAGATGTGATCCCGATTGATATGCCAGAAGCAGCGACGGTATTTGTTGAAGACTTGCCATCCTACCGTGCCAAAATGGGTAAATCCGGCGACAATATTGCCCTTAAAGTCACTGAAAAACTCAAGCGACCGGATATGGTGAAAACTGATTTGGCCTTTCTAGACCGTGACGAGTTAGGTTCTGCACTGCTTGATATCAACAACGAAAATTCAGACGATTAATTACAGGTGTAAGTTATGTCTCAAAATGATCAACAAATTGCCGATGATTGGGCTGCTGCACTTGCAGAACAAGCGATTGACGATATTGCTCAACCAGCACCGCTGGAAGAGTTGACGGATGAAAGTAAACCGATCACCGACGATGAGCGTCGTAAACTTGATTCGATCATGGATATTCCCGTTACGATTTCCATGGAGGTCGGGCGAACTCAAATTAGTATCCGTAACCTGTTGCAGCTGAATCAGGGTTCAGTCGTCGAGCTGGATCGTGTTGCTGGTGAGTCATTGGATGTGATGGTCAATGGTACACTGATTGCTCATGGAGAAGTGGTTGTGGTCAATGATAAGTTCGGTATTCGTCTGACAGATGTGATCAGCCAGACTGAACGCATTAAGAAGCTGCGTTAAGGTTGAGTATGACGTTTTTCCGGTTGATTAAGTTTGCTGGCAGCGCAGTGTTGGCAACAGCCAGCACGCCGGTATTTGCTGCCCCTGCTGAAATGAATATTGCTACGACACTGGCAGCGCTGATGCTGGTGGTTATATTGATTCTGTTTCTCGCCTGGCTGGTCAAAAGAATGAAGCTGCCTGGTATCCAGGGGAGCGATGGAACACTTAAAATTTTGCGTCAGTTGCCCGTGGGGCAGCGTGAGCGAATTGTTCTGTTGCAGGTTGGCGAAGAGCAAATGCTTGTTGGTGTGACGCAACAAAATATATCTTTACTGAGCAAGCTGGAACACCCCCTGATAATGAACGAGGTTCAAAGTGGCGGTGAGTTTGCCGGCCAACTGACGAAGTTACTGAAAAAGAATGATAAGAAATAATCTTATTGCCGCCGTTCTGGCGGCTTTTAGCTTTTTGCTGGCATTACCGGCCTTGGCCGAAACGGCTGAAGGGCTATCTTCTGCGGCTGGTGGCAGTGTGACCGTGAGCGAAATGCAGAAGGAAGGCGGCACGACCCAGTTGATGACAACGGGAAACGGTGGCGGGATCCCGGCATTCTCTGTCACGGTTAATCCGGATGGTAGCGAAGACTATTCGGTGACGTTGCAGATCCTTGCCCTGATGACGGCATTGGGTTTCCTGCCGGCGATAGTCATTTTGATGACATCCTTTACTCGTATCGTGGTAGTGATGTCTATTCTCAGACAGGCAATGGGCCTGCAGCAGACACCGTCGAATCAGGTGATCATCGGTATTGCCATGTTCTTGACATTTTTTCATCATGTCTCCCGTGCTCGATAAAATAAATACCACCGCTCTGCAGCCTTATATCAACGAACAAATTACCGCTCCCGAGGCGCTGTCTGCCGCCCAGATCCCGATCCGCCAGTTTATGCTCAAACAGACCCGGGTTAAGGATCTGGAAAGTTTCGTCAATATGTCAGGCTCGGAAGCGACCGACCCGCAGGATGTGCCGATCACTGTATTGATCCCGGCCTTTATAACCTCGGAGCTCAAAACGGCCTTTCAAATTGGCTTTATGTTATTCCTGCCATTTCTCATTATTGATTTGGTGGTTGCTTCGGTGTTGATGGCGATGGGTATGATGATGCTGTCGCCAATGATTGTATCCCTGCCATTTAAACTAATGCTGTTTGTGCTGGTTGATGGCTGGAACCTGATTCTGTCGACGCTGGCCGGCAGTTTCGGTACCTGAGTGCAGGAGACTATAGCGAATGACACCTGAAGCTTTTGTCGAGATTTTCCAGGACGCGTTATACATGGTCCTGTTGATGGTCTGTGCGATTGTCGTACCGGGCTTGTTGATTGGTCTGGTGGTCGCAGTGTTTCAGGCCGCGACTTCTATTAACGAACAGACCTTGAGTTTTTTTTGCCTCGTCTGATTGTTACGTTGCTGGCATTGATGTTTTTCGGCCATATGATGACCCAGATGCTGATGGACTATTTCTTTCGCATCATCGATCAGATCCCGCAGTTGCTGTATTAGCGAATGGTTGTATTAACAGATGGTTGAATTGACTAGGATGAGTGAGTAAACCGATGTCCTATCCATCAGCACTGCTACTCGATTGGATTGCTAATTATTTTTGGCCGCTGACACGGATCTCGGCCATGATGATGGTCATGACGTTTTTTTTGGTGCTCGTTTTGTATCACCCAAAATACGTCTCTATCTTGCTGTGACGATTACCTTTGCCGTAATGCCTGCACTTCCTAAGGTGCCGAGCGATATCGAGCTGCTGTCCGTAGGCGGTTTTTTTTGATAACTGCCCAGCAGATGGTGATCGGTATATCGATGGGATTGGTAACTCAGTTCGTCACTCAGACCTTTGTATTGCTCGGACAGATTCTGGGTATGCAGTCGAGCCTCGGTTTCGCATCAATGGTTGACCCTGCCAATGGCCAGAATACACCGGTACTGGGCCAGTTTTATATGTTTCTGGCCGTTATGCTATTTCTGGCTACCGATGGTCATTTGACCATGCTGAATATGGTGGTGTTAAGCTTCAAAACCTTGCCGATAGGCGAGTCAATGTTACGGCCTGTCGACTATTATCAGCTTGCAGGCTGGTTTGGTCATATGTTCAAGGCGGGGTTGAATATGGCGCTGGCGGGGATCATTGCCTTGCTGACCGTCAACCTGTCGTTCGGTGTCATGACCCGTGCCGCCCCGCAGCTGAATATCTTCTCACTGGGCTTCTCGTTCGCCTTGTTACTCGGTTTGGTTATCAGCTGGTTTTTGGTCGCGGCCATGTTGCCGCAGTACGAATATCACTGGGATATCGGGTTTAGCCAGATATGCAGTTTAATTAGGGTGGATTGCTGATATGTCTGAATCTGACGGTCAGGAACGTACCGAAGACGCCACGCCCCGAAGGCTTCAGCAGGCGCGAGAAAAGGGGCAAGTACCGCGCTCAAGAGAATTAGCTTCTGTAGCTGTGCTAGTGGCTGGCGCTGTTGGTCTTATGTGGTTTGGCGAAATCCTCGGTAATGGCTTGGCCGAGGTGATGATGAAGATGTTCTCCTTGAGCCGAGAGGAAGTCTTCGATCTCAATAAATTATTTGCCGTGATCTCCGCCTCGGTATGGCATGTTGCCTTGCCGTTAGTGTTAGTGTTGGCTTTTTTTTGTTTGTTGCTGCGTTGTTGGGAGCTGCCGGACTTGGCGGAGTGAGCTTTTCTGCTGAAGCAGCCAGGCCGAAATTATCCAAAATGAATCCTATCAGCGGCCTGCAGCGAATGCTTGGCAAACAGAGTCTGGTCGAGCTGATAAAATCGATTTTGAAAGTTGCTCTTGTCGCTGGTGTCGCTTTCTATCTGATGCAGTCCAATTTAGAGGACTTTTTCCAGCTTAGTGTCGAAATATATCCACAGAACCTGTTTCATGCTCTCGATATTCTATCGGGGTTTGTTTTATTGATTTGTTGCTCGTTGCTTATCGTGGTTGCCATCGATATCCCTTATCAGATATGGCAGCACAACGAACAGCTCAAGATGACTAAACAGGAAATAAAAGACGAATTTAAAGATAGCGAAGGTAAACCTGAGGTTAAAGGGCGGATTCGGATGCTGCAACGGGAAATGGCCCAGCGGCGAATGATGGCGGATGTACCGCAGGCCGATGTAGTCATCACTAACCCGGAACATTTCTCCGTTGCTCTGCGCTATGATCCGGACATGGATTCGGCACCGGTTGTTGTTGCCAAGGGCGTTGATCATTTAGCGCTCAAGATTAGGGAAATTGCTAATAAGCATGATGTCGATATAGTGCCTGCACCACCGCTTGCTCGTGCGTTGTATCATACGACTGAGTTGGAACAGCAAATTCCTGACGGCTTGTTTGCCGCAGTGGCTCAGGTACTCGCGTACATTTTTTTCAGTTAAAGCAATACCGCAAAGGCAGGGGAGAGAGACCGAAGCTTTCTAAGGAA
>LLEN01000009.1_pt1 | contig 39401 bp, 45 predicted proteins | sample 595881 | NCBI WGS metagenome assembly LLEN01 (sample SAMN02919314, study PRJNA255460) | bioreactor metagenome | biome: chemostat; feature: culture 2012_10.3; material: sediment; isolation source: day86 10degC chemostat 2012 inoculated with Wadden Sea sediment taken from... | place: Germany: Bremen ...
ACCAGCTTCTCAGGCGGGTATCGTTAAAGAAATCAAAATCGCTGTAGGCGATGCGGTTTCTACCGGTTCTCTAATTATGATCTTTGAAGCAGAAGGCGCAGCAGCTGTGCCAGCGCCAGCAGTTGAAGCCGCGGCACCAGTCGCTGCAGCGCCTGCGGCCGCTGAGCTTAAAGAAGTTCACGTACCGGATATCGGTGGCGATGAAGTAGAAGTGACTGAAATCATGGTTGCTATCGGCGACAGCATTGAAGAAGAGCAATCTCTTCTGACTGTTGAAGGCGATAAAGCATCAATGGAAGTACCAGCACCATTTGCTGGCGTTCTAAAAGAAATCAAAATTGCAGCTGGCGACAAAGTATCTACTGGTTCTCTAGTGATGATCTTTGAAGTTGCTGGCTCTGGTGCACCTGTTGCTCCAGCAGCAGTTGAAGCGCCAGTTGCGGCAGCTCCAGCAGCATCTGCAGCAAAAGAAGTTAACGTACCAGATATCGGCGGTGATGAAGTAGAAGTTACTGAAATCATGGTTGCTGTTGGCGATACAGTGGAAGAAGAGCAATCTCTTATCACAGTTGAAGGTGACAAGGCTTCAATGGAAGTTCCTGCACCGTTCGCGGGTACGGTTAAAGAAATCAAGATCGCAGCTGGCGATAAAGTGTCGACTGGCTCACTGATCATGGTATTTGAAGTGGCCGGCACTCCGGTGGCTGGCGCAGCCGCAGCGGCGGACCGTCCTGCACCAGTTGCAGCTGCACCAGCAGCTGCGGCTCCAGCACCAACGGCAGCGCCTGCAAAAGCAGCAGCGCCAGCGGCAACGGGCGAGTTCGAAGCAAACAACGAGTACGCTCATGCGTCACCAGTTGTTCGTCGTCTTGCACGTGAGTTCGGTGTAAACCTTGCGAAAGTAAAAGGTACTGGCCGTAAGCAGCGCATCCTGAAAGAAGACGTGCAGAACTTCGTTAAAGAAGCGCTTAAGCGTCTTGAGTCTGGTGCTGCGGCGTCTGGCAAAGGTGACGGTTCTGCACTGGGTCTACTACCTTGGCCGAAAGTTGATTTCAGCAAGTTCGGTGAGACTGAAACTAAGCCTCTATCTCGCATCAAGAAGATCTCTGGCGCTAACCTGCACCGTAACTGGGTAATGATCCTCATGTTACACAGTGGGACAACGCAGACATCACCGCTCTGGAAGCATTCCGTAAAGAGCAGAACGCGATTGAAGCGAAGAAAGATACAGGCATGAAGATCACACCACTTGTGTTCATCATGAAAGCGGTTGCTAAAGCACTTGAAGCATTCCCATCCTTCAACTCATCTCTTTCTGAAGACGGTGAAAACCTAATTCTGAAGAAGTACGTAAACGTGGGTATTGCTGTTGATACACCGAACGGTCTGGTTGTTCCTGTCTTTAAAGACGTGAACAAGAAAGGTATCTACGAGCTATCTGAAGAGCTAATGGCTATTTCTAAGAAAGCACGTGCTGGTAAGCTAACTGCATCTGATATGCAGGGCGGCTGTTTCACTATCTCTAGCTTGGTGGCCTGGGTGGTACTGCATTCACACCAATCGTGAATGCGCCAGAAGTTGGTATCCTAGGTGTATCTAAGTCTGAAATGAAACCAGTATGGAACGGCAAGGACTTCGAACCTCGCCTAATGTTACCTCTATCATTGTCTTACGATCACCGTGTGATCGATGGTGCTGAAGGTGCTCGCTTCATTACTTACCTAAACGGTTGTCTATCTGATATCCGCCGTTTGGTGCTTTAAGGTTTCACATCCGCAACGCCATGCTTGCAACAGCAAGCATGGAATTGTTGTGTAGCTCACAGGCTATGGCAATATACTTTTCACTTTGTTAACAGGTCTGTAAACTTGTTGGCAATCTGAAAGAAGAATGTACAAAGCAAATAAGTACAACTTACCTGATAGCCTGTTAGGGATAAAAGACTACAACGAGGTCATGATGAGTAAAGAAATTAAAGCCCAGGTAGTGGTGTTGGGTTCAGGCCCTGCTGGTTACTCTGCGGCATTCCGTTGCGCAGACTTAGGTCTAGATACGGTTCTAATCGAAAAATACAACACACTTGGTGGTGTATGTCTGAACGTGGGTTGTATCCCATCGAAAGCACTTCTTCACGTAGCGAAAGTTATTGAAGAAGCGAAGGCAATGGCTGAGCACGGTGTTGTGTTCGGTGAGCCGCAAACAGACATCAACAAGATCCGTCTTTGGAAAGACAAAGTAATTACTCAGCTAACTGGCGGTCTTGGCGGTATGGCTAAGATGCGTAAAGTTAACGTAGTTAACGGTTACGGTAAATTTACTGGTCCAAATACGATTGTTGTTGAAGGTGAAGACGGTCAAACGACTGTTAACTTCGACAACGCGATCGTAGCGGCTGGTTCTCGCCCTATCGAGCTACCATTCATTCCGCACGAAGACCCACGTATCTGGGATTCAACTGACGCGCTAGAGCTGAAAGAAGTTCCTGAGAAGCTACTTGTTATGGGTGGCGGTATCATCGGCCTGGAAATGGGTACGGTATATCATTCTCTGGGTTCACAGATCGACGTTGTTGAAATGTTCGACCAGGTGATCCCTGCCGCTGACAAAGACATCGTTCGTGTGTTCACCAAACGCATCAAGAAGAAATTCCACCTGATGCTGGAAACCAAAGTAACGGCTGTTGAAGCGAAAGAAGATGGTATCTACGTTACGATGGAAGGCAAAAAAAAGCACCTGCTGAGCCAGTTCGTTACGATGCGGTTCTTGTTGCTATTGGCCGTGTACCAAACGGTAAACTGCTAGAAGCCGAGAAAGCGGGCATCGAAGTTGACGAACGAGGCTTCATCAACGTTGATAAGCAGATGCGTACTAACGTACCTCACATCCATGCTATCGGTGATATCGTTGGTCAGCCAATGCTTGCTCACAAAGGTGTGCATGAAGGCCACGTTGCTGCTGAAGTTATCTCTGGTAAGAAGCACTACTTCGATCCTAAGGTTATTCCTTCAATTGCCTACACCGAGCCAGAAGTGGCATGGGTTGGTAAGACAGAGAAAGAAGCGAAAGCAGAAGGTATCAACTACGAAGTTGCTACTTTCCCATGGGCAGCCTCTGGCCGTGCAATCGCATCTGACTGTGCTGACGGTATGACGAAGATGATCTTCGACAAAGACACGCACCGTGTAATTGGTGGTGCTATCGTTGGTACTAACGGTGGCGAGCTTCTGGGTGAAATCGGTCTGGCGATCGAGATGGGTTGTGATGCAGAAGACATCGCACTAACAATCCATGCGCACCCAACACTACACGAATCTGTAGGTCTTGCTGCAGAAGTGTTTGAAGGTTCAATCACTGACCTGCCAAACGCAAAAGCGGTTAAGCGTAAGAAGTAATTCTTGTCGTTTAAGCTGATATAAAAAAAAGCGCCTTTTGGCGCTTTTTTTATATCAGCTATGGATCAGTACTGAGAATCTTTAACGATTTTCTCACCGTAGATACCGTTCTTCGGTACGGGTTTGTAGCTAGAGCTCGCGTTACGCATAATACGAAGCCCTTCAGCACCGGCATTACGGGCCGAGATAATATCGCCGTCTGAGTCTCCGTAGTACATCTTAATATTGTTCGCTTTTATGTACTTAGTTTTGGTGTATTCCGTTTTGCTTGAGCCGGCAAAAATCACTTTATTCATATTCTCAATGCCAAACGAATCTTTCAGGTACTGAGTAGAAATTTCACATTTAGAACCAGTGCGTCCGGTAATGAAATAGATATCATCGCCACGTTTTTGGTGCATGGTGATCAGCTTCTGACCGATCTCTTTCGGTAAACTAAACTTTTCCCATTCGCAGTTCATTTTATCCCAGAATTTTTGAGATTTAAGGTAGCTGTAACCGTTTGGCGAAAACTTTTGCTGACCACGATAAAAGCCTGGTGAGCTAAAAAGTACGGTGTCATCGATATCAAAGCCGACAGCCATTGGCTGCTTACCTTCAAGGCTCTTTGCAATGTCCTCAACCGATACCCAATGTAGCTGAGCTGGTTCACCTTGCTGCATAATTTGAACTGAACTGAAGCCCGTTTCCGTACCTGGTAATTTAGGATCAGCGAATACTGAACCCGATGCAAAAGCGCAAGCCAGTATGGAAGAAATTGCAATTGTAGTTAGTTTCATCGTTGTTGATTTTTGTTAGTGATTAAATGGAGGTGCAAAAATACTCCTCAATGACCCATTAGAATCAGATCTTTGTCACAAAATACCAACCATGTTGCATAATCTTACTTTAATATCGTTATCTATTGACAATTTTGACTGTTGAGTAAATCAATATTTCTTGGGTGAAGTATTAGCTTATAAAAAAAAGGAGAGCTGAAGCTCTCCTTTTGTATTTCGTTGTATGTCCCTCTCCTTTCAATAAGGGGAGGGTGAGGCAAACGCGAAGAACCCCTCTAACTCCCCTTGGAAAGGGGGAGGATAGTGATGGCAGCTTTAAAGCTTAAACGTACCCACCATACTGTCTAGGCGCTTGGACAGCTCGCGTAGCTCTTGGCTTGAATGTGCCAGCTCAGTGGCCGTATCAGCGGTACGCTGAGTGGTCTCGTTGATTTCCTCGATGTTGCAGTTGATATCATTGACGACCGTTGATTGTTCTTCGGTGGCGGTGGCAACCTGGGTATTCATATCGGAGATCAGGGTGATGCGATCGGCAATCGAAACCAGAGCTCCAGACGCTTCATCGGCAGCTGAGACACCATTAGAGGTAAGCTGGCGGCTTTGCACGATGGCGTTTACTGCATTGCTGGCTTCTTCCTGGAGACGGTTGATCATGTTTTGGATCTCGTCTGTCGAGTCGGCGGTACGGCTTGCCAGGCTACGTACCTCATCGGCAACCACAGCAAAGCCACGGCCCTGCTCGCCGGCACGGGCAGCTTCAATCGCGGCGTTTAGTGCCAGTAGGTTAGTTTGTTCTGAAATTCCGCGGATCACGTCAAGGATACTACCAATTGCCTGGGTATTGTTGGCGAGTGATTCGATCACCTCACTGACATTAGATACGTCATTTGATAGTTGGCTAATGCTGTCGCGAGCCTGCCCGACAACGGCCTGGCCGTTGTGGGTCTCGGACTCTGCATTGTGGGCGGCTTCGGCTGCCTGTGCTGCATTGCCGGCAATCTCGTTAACTGTTGCGCCCATTTGGTTGATTGCTGTAACAACCTGGATGGTACGGTCGCGTTGGCTGTGGCTGTTATCTAGCGTAAGCTGGGCCTGAGAAGCCACCGACTCTGCCGCACTGCGTAGGGCGTTTCCGGTTTCGGCCACTTCTTTTACCGAGTAATGAATTTTGCCGATAAAGCTATTGAAGCCTTCCGATAGCTGGGCTATTTCATCTTTGCCTTTGATATCAATACGGTGACGCAGGTCGCCTTCACCTTCGCCAAGATCTTTGAATACGATAGCCAGGCGTTCGATAGGGCGGGTAATATTACTTCCGAGCCAGACTGCCAGCAGGACAAACACTGCTGCGATCCCGGCTGTCCAGACCATAATTTGGTTGCGTGCCTGATTCAGGCCGGCAAAAGCTTCTTCCTTTGGCAGTTCGGCAACAACATACCACTCCATCGATGGAATATAGCTGGTGGCAATCAGGGTATCACTGCCATTGATATTCGACTCTGCAACATTGAAGTCGTTTTTATTCAGTAGTTGGCGGGAAACATCAGTGCCATAGAGCTTGCTCAGGTCACTGCTGCCCATCTTGCTTTGGTCTTTGTGCAGACGCACCATACCGTTGGCATCAGTAAGGTAAACGTAGCCTGTTTGCTCTAGCTTGAACTGGTTAATGAATCTGACCATCTCGTCCATAGATTTGGATAGACCGGCCATTCCGCGCCCGCTAAGCTGCTGATAGTTTACAAACAGCTTCACCTCACCGTTTGCTTCCTGAAAAACGTTAAGCATTTTCGCATTGCTGCTGTTGGTAAAGCCGAAGAACCAGCCATCCTGCTGTTGGTTCAGGCGGCGCAGAAAACCATTTTGGTTCCAGTAGTTACCGGTTGTACGATCCGCTACTGATGCATCAAACAGATTGTATTGAGTTCTGATATCATTGAGCTGCTGAATGAGTTTTTCTTCTTGCACCGGGCGTTTGTTCTCTTTATACATATCTGTGATAAAGCGATTTGTCGCCAGCTGTTGAGCGGCTGATTGTAGCAGTGACACTTCTTTGTCGATATTATTGCGGATCTGCATCAGTGTTGCCGGTAGCTCAGATTCAAGTAAACGGCTTTCTACCACGTTGCGGGCTTGGTTTTGACCAATTGCGCCAACGAGGACGGTTGAGGCTAGTACGGCGAGGATCATCGCCATAATCAGTTTCTGTTTAATGGTGAGCTGGTTGAACTTCATAATGCTTAACTGCTTATAGATATAGTAATGAACGAACTGGTCGTTCATGGAAAAAGTTGCTAATGACCCAATTAAAGCCATCTGTTAAAAGTCACTCTATGAGTGTATATCTGCCGATCCGTTACATAACTTTAGTGATAATTCTCACAATAAGTCAGGTGTTTTTCTCTGAGGCTGCTTTTGCATCAGAACGACCAAAAATTGGCGTTGTGCTCGGTGGTGGGGGAGCGAAAGGCGCTGCTCATATTGGGGTTCTCAAGGCATTGGAAGAGATGCAGATCCCGGTGGATTACATCGTTGGTACCAGTATGGGGGCCTATGTTGGCGGCTTGTATGCCACTGGAATGAGCGCCGATGATATCGAAGCGTTGCTGACGACGGTTGACTGGGAAAAAGGCTACGAGGACCGGGTTCAACGCAGCGATCGCCGGGTCAGAGAGAAACAGCAGGAAGACCGGTTTCAGATCAACAGCGAAATCGGTTTCGATTTCTGGGAGTTGAAGGTGCCCAGAGGGTTTGTTCAGGGGCAGAGCATGGGTGAGATTCTGCGTTCGAGCTCTGGCAATTTGCCGACGATGAAGAGTTTTGATCAGCTTGCTATTCCGTACCGCGCAGTTGCGACCGATATTGAAAAGCTTGAGCCGGTTGTGATTGATTACGGGGATTTGTCTGAAGCCATGCAGGCCAGCATGTCGATACCCGGCATCCTGCCGCCGATGGAGCTACACGGCAATATGTTGGTAGACGGTGGGATCACCAATAATTTGCCGATTGATGTCGTACGAGCGATGGGGGCAGATATTGTGATTGCCGTTGATATTAGTAATGAGTTTAAACATCGTGATGAACTGAATAACTATTTCTCGGTTATGGATCAATTAACGGACTTTATGGTTCGTGCTAATGCTGATCGTCAGATTGAGAGTCTGAACAACGATGATTTTTTTGATCCAACCAAATATCCGAGGGATCAAAACTGCAGATTTCACCCGTATGCCGCAAGCTTTTGAGAGCGGTTACGTAGCAACCATGGCGCTGGCAGAAAAGTTGTCTAAGCTGGGGCGGACGACCTGGTTCCAAGACTATATCGATAACAAGCAGAGCCGCCGCCGTAGCCTGAGTTATCTTGACCAACTCTATGTCGATGAAATCAAGCTGATTAATAACAGCTCCTATGCCGATGAGGTGTTGCTGAATCGCCTGCAGCTTGAATCCGGCCAGAATATTTCTTCAGAGGAGTTGGCTGAAAGTGTCAGGAGCCTTTACGCTCTGGACCGTTTTGAGCGCATCGATTACCGTATTGAACAGCAGGATGACAAGAATGTCATATTGCTTGATGTTCAGGAAAAAAAAGCTGGGGGCCAAATTTTATTGATTTGCGTTTTGCCCTCGAAGATGATTTTCAAAACAGTACCGATTACTCGATTGGTGCAGCCTTTACGGTGACCGGCCTGACAGAGGCCGGGGCCGAGTGGCGTAACGAGCTGGAATACGGAACGGAGAAACGGCTTGCCACTGAAATTTACCTACCCTTTATCAAGGATCAGGAGTGGTTTGGCCTGTTGTCGGCTGAGTACCGGATTGCCGATAAGAACTTTATTATTCCGGGGCTAGAGCATCATTGGATAATATTGATTTTTTTTTCCCGGCAACTTATACCGATTATACCTTTGACGGCTCATTCGGCTGGCAACCTCATTTGTGGCAGGAGTTCCGGATGGGGATGCGCTACATCGTCGGTGACACTGAGTTTAAAGGTAACACAGAGTTTAGTTTTAAACGGGAAAGTAAAGAAGGTTATTTGAGTTACAGCTTAGATACCTTGGATGACTTCCTGCTCCCGAAGAAAGGTAACTTGCTAGAAGTTGAGTTGGCGTTGGCTGATAACGACATCAAAATTGTTGATGAGAAGGACACTGGTTCTTCTACGCATTTTGATATTCACTGGACCGGAGCCTATACCATAGACAAGCACACCTTGATGGGGAAACTGGAGCTGGGCTCGGAATCGGCAGGCATTGCGCCGAAAGAGATCGGGGGATTTCTTAACCTGTCGGGGATACCTAAAAACAGTATGGCGGGTGAAAAGAAGGCGTTTACCGCAGCCATTTACCGCTATCACTTGTTAGAGCAGGATTTTGGCCTGTTTACATCCAGTGTCTTCGTGGGTGGATCGCTGGAATACGGTGGAGTGTTCAACGAAAGCTTGCCTATCAACGAATTGCCCCTCTACCGTGCAGGCAGCCTGTTTGGTGGGATCACCACTCCGATAGGCCCGTTATTGCTGGCATATGGCCGCACCGAGAAGGCGAATAATTCCTTCTATGTTTCTTTTGGTAGTGCGTTCTGATTCAGAAAAATGAAGCTTTATGCGAAATTTGTGAATGTTGTAAAAAGAGAGTGATTTTTAATTTTAAGTTAAAAAATGGTATGCTGATTGAACGGTTTTGGTCACTTCTGCATGTACCGATGTCTTAGAAAGAAGAATGATAGGACGCACTGTGCAAAGATGATCAATCACTTCCAAGGATGTTTGGCCACTAGGCTAAACCTAAATATGAGGAATATGTCGTGCTTGAAGCCTACCGTAAACACGTCGAAGAACGTGCTGCAGAAGGAGTTGTTGCTAAACCACTCGATGCTGAGCAGGTTGCAGCTCTGGTTGAGCTCCTGAAAAATCCACCAGCGGGTGAAGAAGCCTTCCTGCTGGATCTATTAGAAAACCGTATTCCCCCTGGTGTTGATGAAGCCGCTTATGTGAAAGCCGGCTTCCTAGCTGCCCTAACTAAAGGTGAAGCGGTATCACCGATTGTCAACAAAGAAAAAGCCGCTGAGTTACTGGGCACCATGCAAGGTGGTTACAATATTGAACCACTGATTGCTCTTCTTGATGATGCCGAGCTTGCCCCTATCGCCGCCAAGGCACTTTCTCATACCCTGCTGATGTTCGACTCTTTCTACGATGTGGAAGAGAAAGCCAAAGCAGGCAATGACTTTGCCAAACAAGTTATTCAGTCATGGGCAGATGCCGAGTGGTTCTTATCTAAGCCTGAGCTGGCTGAAAAAAATCACACTGACAGTGTTTAAGGTAACCGGCGAGACGAATACCGATGACTTGTCTCCGGCCCCGGATGCCTGGTCTCGTCCTGATATTCCTCTGCATGCATTGGCAATGCTTAAAAATGACCGAGACGGTATCAAGCCCGATCAACATGGTTCAATTGGCCCGGTTAAGCAAATTGAAGCCCTGAAAGAAAAAGGTCATCAGCTGGTTTATGTTGGTGATGTTGTGGGTACCGGTTCATCCCGTAAGTCGGCGACTAACTCTGTGCTTTGGTTCATGGGTGACGATATCCCGAATGTACCAAACAAGCGCGGCGGCGGTTATGTACTGGGCGGCAAGATTGCGCCAATCTTCTTTAACACCATGGAAGATGCCGGTGCACTACCCATTGAAGTGGATGTGACTGCACTAAATATGGGCGATGTGATCGACGTCTACCCATATAAAGGTGAAGTACGCAGTCATGACAGTGATGATATCGTTTCTACTTTCGCGCTTAAAACAGATGTACTGATTGACGAAGTGCGTGCCGGTGGCCGTATTCCGCTGATCATTGGCCGTGGCCTGACAGATCGTGCACGTCAGTCGCTTGGTCTGGCATCATCTGATGTGTTCCGTCGTCCTGGCGAAGTAGAAGATACCGGTAAAGGCTATAGCCTTGCACAGAAGATGGTCGGTAAAGCGTGTGGTGTCGAGGGGATCCGTCCGGGCACCTACTGTGAGCCTAAAATGACGACTGTCGGCTCTCAGGATACGACCGGCCCAATGACCCGTGACGAGCTGAAAGATTTGGCATGCCTAGCTTCTCTGCCGAGCTGACGATGCAGTCATTCTGCCATACATCTGCCTATCCTAAGCCTATCGATGTGAACACTCACCATACGCTTCCTGATTTCATCATGAACCGTGGCGGTGTTGCACTACGCCCGGGTGATGGTGTGATTCACTCTTGGCTAAACCGCATGCTACTGCCTGATACCGTCGGTACCGGTGGTGACTCGCATACTCGTTTTCCGCTGGGTATTTCGTTCCCGGCTGGTTCCGGTCTGGTGGCATTTGCTGCAGCAACCGGTGTGATGCCGCTTGATATGCCTGAATCTATCCTGGTTCGCTTCAAGGGCGATATGCAGGAAGGCATTACCTTGCGTGACTTGGTTCATGCCATCCCTTACTACGCGATTCAGCAAGGTCTGCTGACTGTTGAGAAAGCCGGTAAGATCAACGAATTCTCTGGTCGCGTACTGGAAATCGAAGGCGTTGAACACCTGACTGTCGAGCAGGCATTCGAACTGTCTGATGCATCGGCAGAGCGTAGTGCTGCGGGTTGTACCGTTAAGCTGTCTGAAGAGTCTATTTCCGAGTACCTAAACTCCAACATCGTTATGTTGAAGTGGATGATCTCCGAAGGTTATGGCGATCGTCGTACCATCGAGCGCCGTATTACTGCGATGGAAGAGTGGCTGGCCAATCCTGAGTTGATGGAAGCTGACAAAGATGCAGAGTATGCACATGTGATCGAAATCGATCTGGCAGAGATCTCTCAGCCGATTCTTTGTGCGCCTAACGATCCGGATGATGCCCGTCTGCTGTCTGATGTGCAGGGGACAGAAATCGATGAGGTATTTATCGGTTCTTGTATGACCAACATCGGTCACTTCCGTGCCGCAGGCAAACTGCTTGAGAAATTCGGTGGCCAACTGGATACCCGACTGTGGGTAGCTCCGCCGACGAAGATGGATAAAGATCAGCTAACAGAAGAAGGTTACTACGGTATCTTTGGCCGTGCAGGGGTGCGTATTGAAACTCCGGGCTGTTCGCTATGTATGGGCAACCAGGCACGTGTTGCGGATGAAGCGACCGTTATGTCGACTTCGACCCGTAACTTCCCGAACCGCCTGGGTACCGGTGCCAATGTTTACCTGTCATCGGCTGAACTTGCAGCTGTAGGGGCAATTCTCGGCCGTATTCCGACCAAAGAAGAATACCTTGAATATGCCAAGCAAATCGATGCGACAGCGGCAGATACTTATCGTTATTTGAACTTCCATCGCATGGAGTCTTACACGAAGAAGGCAGACGATGTGATTGTTCAAACTGCAGTGTAAGCTGTTTTACTTGAGCCGATAAAACAAAGCCCTCGTGAGAGGGCTTTTTTTTACGGGCGAAGATCTTTGTCCTCTATCTTTCTACACGTTGTGTCTGTCGTTATTTTTTTCAATAAACCCAGTTTCAGTACGCGCGCCACATTGGCTGAAGTGAGTTCAACATTCACGGCTGCATCACGCAGCGCTTCTTCGAGTGATACCGAACGAGGTACCACGCTAAACACGGCATCAATGCCATGGTCGTGCACCACATGGCAATCATTGGATAGACATCCGGCAATCCCCACCACTGGAATGCCATAGGTTTTGGCACAACGTGCCACACCGATAGGCGTTTTTCCGTGAATGGTCTGGCTATCTATCCGACCTTCACCTGTGATTACTAAATCAGCATCCGCTAATTGTGCTTTGAGATTGACAGCGTCCATGACGATATCAATCCCCGGACGCAAACTGGCTGATAGCAAACCGATTAACGCTGCACCTAATCCCCCGCCGCACCTGCGCCAGCCAACTCTTTCACATCTTGGCCTAATTGCGCTTTAATGATTGTGGCATAATGAGCTAGGTTCGCATCAAGCTGTTCTACCATCGCTGGTGTAGCCCCTTTTTGCGGGCCAAAAACATGAGATGCTCCTTTCGGACCACACAGTGGGTTATCCACATCACAAGCGACTTCAAGGTTAATGGTCGCAAGACGTGGGTCGACGTGCGCCATATTGATGGTTGCAAGGCGTGCAAGTGCACCGCCACCGTAGCCAATCTCTTTACCTGCTTCATCCAAGAGTTGAATGCCTAGTGCTTGCGCCATACCAATACCACCGTCGTTGGTGGCACTTCCGCCAATGCCAACAATGATATGTTTGACACCACGATCGAGAGCGGCTTTGATCAACTCACCAGTGCCATAAGTGGTCGTTTGCAATGGGTTACGTTGCTCGCAAGGTACAAGGTGTAAACCCGATGCGGCAGCCATTTCAATAATTGCGGTCTTGCCGTCCCCCATGACACCGTAGAAGCCGTCAACTTGTTCGCCAAGCGGCCCTGTAACTCGACACTCAACAATCGTGCCTTGCGTCGCATCGACCAGTGATTGCACTGTGCCTTCACCGCCGTCAGCCATTGGGAGTTTGTGGTACTCGGCATCGGGTAATACTTGACGAAAACCTGCTTCAACAGCAGTGGCAACTTCCATTGCCGATAGGCTTTCTTTGTATGAGTCTGGTGCGATAACAATTTTCATAGTGAATAGCCTTTAAACGAAGAAACCAAAAACACCGAAGATTAATGTCGAAACCACGGCAATCATTAAGCCTACCGCAGATTCGTAAGGAATAAGTTTTAAGCGCTCTTTAATGTCCATGTGTACCGCACCGCCCGTAGCATGGAAGAAACTACCGTGTGGCATGTGGTCAAGCACGGTTGCACCAGCATGGATCATGGCAGCACCAGCAAGGGCTGGGACACCAAGCTCTAGAATAGTATGGCTAAAGACGCTAGCAGCGACGGCAGTACCGGCTGTGGTTGAGGCTGTTGCGAGCGACATCATGGCACCTGAAATTGGAGCAAGCAGGTAAGATGGCAAGCCAGATGCGGTTAATACATCGATCAAACCTGCCTTGAGGCCGGAGTTGGCAATAATGCCAGCTAAGGTACCTGTACCTAATAGCATCACTGCAACGGGAGCCATGCGATTAAGACCTGACATTGCAAAATGGTTGGCATCACGGAAGCGCCCCATGACAACGGCACCGATTAAGCCACCCAGTGGGAGGGCGATAAGTGGGTCGACATTGAGACTGCGATAGGGCGCAGGCAAGTAGCGCGATTGCAACAAGCGGTGCAATGATCGCTGCGCCAAATTTAGGCAGGCGACTATGGTCAACGGCAACGACTTCGTGCTCTTGTACTTTGCTACCCTTATTAACCAGCTTTTTGGCGATGAAGTAGGCAAAGACCATACCGCATAAACCAGGAATGACACCAGCAGCCATGACAGAAGTGAGTGGAACATTGAAGGCGTCAGAAGCGGCGATAGCGTTAGGGTTCGGAGACATAACATTACCGGCTTTACCGCCACCAATCATGCTAACAGGATTGCCATTTTGGAAAGATCGGCACGACGGGCAATCGCCAGCGCGATCGGAGCGACGGTAATAACGGCAACGTCAACGAAAACACCAACGGCCGTTAGAATCATCGTTGCGACAGCCAGAGCCAATAAGGCACGGGTTTCGCCAACTTTTTTTTACTATGGTTTCAGCAATGGAGGTTGCCGCGCCAGATTCAATCAGTACGCCGGCAAGCACACCCGCCGCTAAAATACGTAATACTGCGGTGACAATGCCTTGTGCACCACCAATCATCAATCCAACCGTGTCTGTCAGTGAAACGCCACCGACAATACCACCGACGAGGGCACCAATGATCATGCCGTATGCGGGTGGAACTTTTCGTAAAATGAGGGTAATTGCCACAATCAAGGCCGAGAGTGCGCCGAGGTGGATACTTCTACCATAATGGTGCGTCCTTACAATGGAGGTGAGTGGGTCTCACCGTTAATTAGAATAAAAATAAGCAAGCTGTTGGAGGCGGCTACTCTAATCACTCTGATAGAAATATGCTTTGGGCAGGCGACCAAATATTATTGATGTGGATTTTGTCAAATTGTGCAGATGCACAATTTAACAAAATTACTGATGATTCAGCACAGCAAGGTACAGGCGAGTTTTGTCTTGTATATTATTGAAATTTAATGATGTTTCTAATTCTATTTTCTCAAGTCGATAGCGTAGAGTATTCCGGTGAATATGGAGCGCTTCGCAGGTTTGCGCTAAATCACAATTTTGAACAAAAAAAATGTCTTGAGCGTTTTGAACAAAATCCCCCGAGGATCGTTAGCGATGAGTTTGAGTAACGGTGCACAAAGTTGCTCGTGACGCCAAGCATCGTTTTTTTTAAGCCGTTAAGCAAAACGGGAAGCAGATGATTGTGATAGAACATGATGTCTTGATTATCTATCTGGGTCTCAAGGGTTGCTTGTGCTGTCAGGTAAGATTTGGCTAACCCTTGCAGAGAAGGGAAGTAACCTCCGAGGGCGATCTTAATGCTAAAACTGCCATCTTTGGCAGCACGTTTTACTAACTTTTTCGCTCGCTGTAACTCGATGTTTTTTTTGCCCAGTCGTCACCTTCTAAACTGATCGGTTTTAACACCACGATTTCATTGAGTGAGACTGAGGCAATACCGACGAGGTTATCACGCTCAGGATACTCGAGAAGGTGAACGACGCGTTGAAGGTGCTCAAGCGATAGTTGCTCGCCCTTGGTCGGGTAGACCTTCACAATTGCAGCAATACGCGGCTGGTTCAAGTCGAGATTGAGTCGCTCAGCAATCGTCGTGAGCTGACTTTCGTTGAGTTCACTCCCTTGGATCAGCTGGAGCACCAGTTCTTCACGGTGGCGTTTGTCCCACTGGATCTGTGACATCAGTGCTGCCTGTTCGATAATCAGCTCCGCCGTCATTTTGACTAACTCACCATAATTACGAACGGCTTCGGGGACTCCAGATATACCTATAACCCCGATCACTTGGTGATGAAAAATGATCGGTAGGTTGATCCCGGGCTTTACCCCTTTGAGCTGATTCGCGGTGGCTTGATCAATTTCGACCACGCGGTTGTCATTGATTGCTAAGATAGCCCCATCATGACGTTGGTTGATCCGAACGGGATCGCCAGAGCCGATGATCCGTCCTTGTTCGTCCATCACATTCACCGAGTAATGGATGATCTTCATCGTGCGCTCAACTATTTGTCGAGCAATAGTGGCATTGAGTTGCATTCTTGTTCCAGATCCTGAAAATGTGCGACTTTGTTACGGTTAGCACAGGCTATGTCAACATACAGGCAAATGTGCAGGTGCCTCGTGACTTCACTTTTATTGTACCAAGCTTATCAAGTGGCTGGGTATGCAATGCAGATGACTGAGGGTAGCTATGGACTACGAATTTAAAAAAAATACCTTAGATGGTAGCTATCACGCCATTTTTTTTCAATGGGTCATGAAGCACTAGGCCGCTGGCTAATAGAAGAAGTCGGTAAAGACTTTTCAAAGATAGATACCATATTGGCCCAAATTGGTGCGTTAAAAAAAACAATACCCGGGAATGGCGGCTGATGGGGGATGACCTGACGTTGAGTCTTCAGGATAACGAAGCATTAGTTCAGGCTAACTACTTGTTTTCTGAAGATGATACCGAACTTGATGAAGACATGAATTTTTACGACGACGAATGTATGTCGTTGTGTGGTTTTGAAGATCTTGAGCAAATGCTACATGCTTGGCGTGCATTTGTAACTCGCTTCTGATCTTAATCATCCGATTCATATAATTTGCTTCTTTTCAGTGAAAGGGCTGCACCATATAGGTGCGGCCCTTTTTCATTTTTTTTGCCAATAAAAGATAACAGCATGAATATTAAGACAATTAAAAGTTGGCACAAAGCTTGTTTGTTCTTAACTGTAATCAAAAAGGAATTCAGTCGGTAAGGAGCAGGCAATGAAATTGATAAATGCAATCATTAAACCATTTAAGTTGGATGATGTTCGAGAAGCGTTGGCAGATGTAGGCGTCGAGGGGATGACAGTGTCTGAGGTGAAAGGATTTGGCCGTCAGAAGGGTCATACCGAGCTGTATCGTGGCGCAGAATATCAGGTGGACTTTCTGCCTAAAGTGAAACTGGAAATTGCGACTCAGGCTGACAATTTGGATGCCATTGTGGACGCGATTTCAAAAGCAGCCCAAACCGGCAAAATTGGTGACGGTAAGATTTTTGTTTACGACCTTGATCATGCCGTACGGATCCGTACCGGTGAAACAGATTTAGAAGCCTTATAAGAATTGGACGAGTAGGGGATGACGACCATGGAATTATCAACAACGGTAACAGAGCTGCGTTATGCGCTCGATACTTTCTTTTTTCTTGATGTCAGGTGCATTGGTGATGTGGATGGCGGCGGGTTTCGCCATGCTGGAGGCTGGCCTTGTCCGTTCAAAGAACACCACTGAGATCCTGACCAAAAATATATGCCTGTATGCTATCGCCTGTACCATGTATCTGTTGGTGGGCTATAACATTATGTATGTCGACAACGGTGAGGGCGGCTGGCTACCATCGATTGGCACCCTGATTGGTTCTCAGGCAGAAGGGGCGGATCATTCGCTTGAATCTGATTTCTTCTTCCAGGTGGTATTCGTGGCAACGGCAATGTCGGTGGTATCCGGTGCAGTGGCCGAACGTATGAAGTTATGGTCGTTCCTCTTTTTCTCAGTCATTCTGACGGCCTTTATCTACCCGATGGAAGGATACTGGACTTGGGGCGGAGGCTTCTTGTCGGAGGCAGGATTTAGTGACTTTGCAGGCTCAGGTATCGTCCACATGGCGGGTGCTGCAGCGGCTTTGGCGGGTGTACTTCTACTGGGTGCCCGTAAAGGTAAATACGGCAAGAACGGTGCAATTCATCCTATCCCGGGTTCAAACATGCCGCTTGCAACTCTGGGAACGTTCATCCTTTGGTTCGGCTGGTTCGGTTTCAACGGTGGTTCGCAGCTGATGGTGTCTGATTTTGAAAATGCGACGGCAGTTGGCCAGATCTTCCTCAACACCAACGCGGCGGCTGCAGCCGGTGCTATCGCAGCTCTGGCTGTGTGTAAGACAACTTGGGGTAAAGCGGATTTAACCATGGTATTGAATGGTGCCTTGGCTGGCTTGGTCGCTATTACGGCAGATCCGCTGTCACCATCACCGATGGCTGCTGTTGTAATCGGTGTGGTTGCGGGGGCGCTTGTTGTCTTTAGTATCATCGGTCTGGATAAAGTAAAAATTGATGACCCTGTCGGTGCAATCTCGGTACACGGTGTTTGTGGCTTCTTCGGTCTGATGGTTGTTCCTTTCAATAATGCAGATGCGACATTCGGTACTCAGTTACTGGGCGCAGCCGTTATCTTTGGCTGGGTATTTTTAACAAGCTTTGCGGTCTGGGCGGTACTGAAGGCAACAATGGGTATCCGTGTAACAGAAGAAGAAGAGATGGCGGGAATGGATCTACACGACTGTGGTATCGATGCCTATCCTGAATTTGTTAGCGTAAAATAAAGGTCTAGTCTTTATATGCGTATGGATTCTTAAGCTGTGATACGACTAAGAGCAAGCGTTTGGAAAAACTAAGAAACCAGTAACATATATTTAGTTCACATCTTATAAAAATGCTGCCGTAAGGTGGCATTTTTTTTATGTTTAATTGTAACCGTGCATTGTTTTACCACCGTGCTACAGTATAATCATTCGAGATTGATAAACATTATCATTACATTTTGCATTAAGGGACGAATTAATGAAAAAGCTGTTGGCATCGGCGATTTTGCTTGGTTTAGCTGCTCCTCAGGTAGCAACTGCTGCTGAAGAAGTGAACGTATACTCTTATCGTCAACCTTTCCTGGTTGAGCCTATGTTTAACGAATTCACGAAAGAAACCGGCATCAAGGTTAACGTGAAGTTCGCGAAAAAAAAGGCCTGGCAGAGAAACTGCAGCAAGAAGGCGAATACAGCCCAGCTGACATGATTTTGACAACAGATATCAGCCGTTTGGTAGAGCTGACAAACAAAGATTTGGTTCAGGCTGTCGATAGCAAAATTCTTGAGAAGAATGTACCAGCTCAGTACCGTGATAGCGAAGATGAGTGGTTTGCACTGACACTGCGTTCCCGTAACGTGTATTCTTCACGCGATCGTGTTGGTCGTCTGCCTGCAGACTTTGACTATGCGGATCTGGCGAAGCCTGAATGGAAAGGTAAGATTTGTACTCGCTCTGGTAAGCACCCGTACAATGTTTCTCTCGTATCTTCGATGATTGCCAACCACGGTGAAGCAGAAGCCAAAGAGTGGCTGGAAGGTGTAAAAGCCAACCTTGCACGTAAGCCGCAGGGGAATGACCGAGCACAGGTTAAAGCGGTGAAAGAAGGTCTGTGTGATCTGGCTATTGGTAACAGCTACTACCTAGCAAGATGGTTAATGACGAGAAGCAGAAGGCGTGGGCTGAAGCGGTTTACATTAACTTCCCGGGCCAGAAAGCTGAAGGTACACACGTTAACGTCAGCGGCATGGCAATGGCCAAGTATGCGCCAAACAAAGACAATGCGCAGAAGCTGATGGAATTCCTGACAGGTGATAAAGCGCAGCAGATGTACGCAGAAGTGAACTATGAGTACCCGGTGAAAGAAGGCGTGAAGCGCTCTGAGCTGGTTGCATCATGGGGTGACTTCCAGGCTGATGACCTGTCACTGGAAAAAGTGGCCGACTATCACAGCACGGCAATCAAACTGCTAGATGAAGTGAAGTTTGATCTGTAAGTTGTTACAAAAAAAATGGGGCTAAATGCCCCGTTTTTGCTTAAGTCTTAGTATCTTTTCCAATAACTTATGGTAGCTTCACTGTCCTGCTAAAAAGTAGGTTTTTTTTGCGTGGTTCTTATTTCAACATTAGGTTGTGCCAACGCCATAAATTTATTGCAAAAGGTACTAAGTAGTAAGCAATGAAAGAAAAATATATGTTTTGGCGGACCAGCGGCTGGGGGCTTTCCCTACTGTTGGTTTTGCCTATTCTAGCGATTTTTTTTATACCGCGATAGGCGAGTCGGATGACGTCTTCTCACATTTGATGGGAACCGTCATGGCAACCTACACCAGCAATACATTCTGGCTGGTGCTGGTGACCATGTTGTTGGCTCTGCTTTTTGGCTTGCCTGCGGCCTGGGTGATGGCGATGTGCCGGCTCCCTGGTGAGAAAGTTCTGCAGTGGGCGCTTGTCCTTCCTCTGGCCATGCCTGGCTATATCATTGGTTATATTTATACCGACTGGTTCGACTATGCAGGCCCGATCCAAATCTTTCTGCGTGATGTTTTTGGCTGGCAGAGCATCCATGATTACTGGTTCCCGGATATTCGTACTCTGGGTGGGGCCAGCATGGTGTTGGCACTCGTCCTCTATCCCTATATTTACCTGTTGGCCCGGGCTGCCTTTATGGAACAGAGTACCAGTCTGTTACAGTCAGCCCGATTGCTGCGCTGCTCTCCCTGGGACAGCTTCTGTCGTATTTCTTTGCCGCTTGCTCGCCCATCAATCGCTGTTAGCTTGTCGCTGGTGGCAATGGAAACGTTGGGGGATTTTGGTACCGTTAGCTATTTTGCCGTTAATACGTTGACAACGGCGGTGTACGACACCTGGCTGGGTTATTCCAATCTCAATGCAGCAGCGAAAATTTCAGCTATTATGTTGATGGTGATTTTTCTGCTAATTAGTGCCGAGCGTTTCAGCCGTCGCAAGCAAAAGTTGTTTCAACAAGAGTTTGATCATGGTGATGATATTCGCTATACCCTGACAGGCATGAAGAAATGGCTGGCCTTGATCTGGTGCTGGGGGCTGGTGGGCTGTGCCTTTGTGATGCCTTTGCTGCAGCTGGGTTATTATGCATGGCACTACTTTGCCGAGAGCTGGACTTCACAATTCCAGCAATACAGTATCAACAGCTTAATGGTGTCGATCGTTGCTGCATTACTGGCTGTTATGTTGGCGCTGATTGTTAACTTCTATCATCGCTTAGATGGTAGGAAGTCCACCTTGGTACCAATACGTGCCTCATCGCTGGGTTATGCGGTGCCGGGGACAGTCTTGGCAATAGGAGTGATGATCCCGCTAACCAGTGCCGATCATTTGCTTAACGATTTTGCGATTAGCTTTGGTCTCGGCCGTCCTGGGTTGGTGTTTTCAGGTACGATGATCGCGATTATTTTTGCGTTTGTGGTTCGTTTTGCCGCCGTAGCGATAGGCAGTATCGAAAGCAGCTTGGCGAAGGTGCCGCCATCACTGGATATGGCCTCGAAAACGATGGGCTATGCCTCGACCCAGATGCTGCGTCGGTTCATCTTCCCTTGATCCGCAGGGGCTGCCTAATAGCTGGCCTATTGGTCTTTATCGAGTCGATGAAAGAGCTCAATGCTGCCTTGTTGCTACGCCCGTTCAATTTTGAAACATTGGCAACCTATGTATTTAACTTCGCATCAGATGAGCAGCTGGAATTAGCCGCTCTGCCTGCGATTTTATTGGTTATTGTTGGCCTGGTACCTCTGGTAATGGTTAACCGTTCTTTGGAGCAGAAACACTGATGAGTCATGCATTATCCGTTCAAAACCTGACTTGTAAGTACAATGGTCAGGCGGTATTACAGAATCTCTCTCTGCCAGTCAAAGATAATGAAATAGTTTGTCTGCTGGGAGCCAGTGGCTGTGGTAAAACCACCTTGCTGAAAGCCATTGCTGGCCTGCTGCCACTGGAAAGTGGCGATATCCACATTAACGGTCGAACGATTGCCGATCAGGACACATGGCTACCGCCGGAAAAGCGCAATATTGGAATGATCTTTCAGGATTATGCACTTTTTCCTCATCTGACGGTTGCTGAGAACGTCGCGTTTGGTTTGCGTGACTGGGGCAAGTCCCGTATTACTGCCAAAGTTCAGGAAATGCTGGAGCTGGTCCACCTTACCGGCTTGGATGGGCGCTATCCACATCAACTATCGGGTGGTCAGCAGCAGAGGGTAGCGATTGCCCGGGCACTGGCATGCGAGCCGGATCTTATCTTGCTTGATGAGCCCTTTTCCAATATCGATACCCAGGTTCGTCATGGTTTGATCAAAGAGATCCGCCGTATTTTCAAGACCCAGGGGGTGACGGCCATTTTCGTTACCCATAGCCGTGAAGAAGCATTTGCTTTTGCCGATCGTCTCGCAGTAATGAATCATGGGGTCATTGAACAATTCGGCTGCGCGACAGATCTGTATTACCGTCCGAGTAGTCGCTTTGTGGCCGAGTTCCTTGGTTCGGGATCATATTTGCCGGCTACAGTTAAGAATGATCACATGCTGTTTACCCCGTTTGGCGAGATCGATATGAAGACAGATCAGCCGTATGGCCAGGAAACCAGTGTCGAGTGGCTTCTGCGCCCTCAAAACCTGAAAGTGAGGCCGGCCCAGGATGGACAAGGTGTGATCACCGAGCAGTTGTTTATGGGAGACAATTGCCGTTATACCGTTGACTTTCAAGGGCATAAATTAGTTGTTAACTCGCATTTGATTCTGCAGGTGGGTGAACGTGTCAAAGTGGAGATAGAGCCCATGAGCCCGTCGTATTTGCGGCTGCAAGTTAAGGCGTCGGAATAACAAACAAGGCCAGCAGTATGCTGGCCTTGTTGATCTAACATCATGTATTGTTGGATCTTATTTAGACAGCAGAGCTGAGATGCATACAGCTGCCTGCTCGCGCATTTTGTCCTGATCCGGGGTGATGTTGGCTTGTAGATAGAGAACATAACAAATGCCATGTAGCTGCCAGGCAAGCTCGTCGGGAGACTGCTGGGCATCTAGCTCCTGATTTTCTATTCCCTGGGCAAACATATCAGCGAGGCGCTTATGGCTTTGCTTATTGCCGCTGATAAACTGGGGCCAGATTTCATCCCGTACAGACGTGCTCCACTCAAACCACACTTTTAGCCAGTCCTGTTGTTCAATGACGGTATCGATCAGGCTATGCGTAATGCATGTTAATCGTGGGTACAGGGGTTTGCTTTGATTTCCAAGGCATTCGGTAATAAGCATGCTGAAGCGGTTCTCAACCTGTGTGAGGACTTGCTCGACTAATGCTTCCCGGGTCGGGAAGTAGTTAAACACCGTCGCCACGGACACATTGGCCATTTCGGCAATGTCTGCATGGCCTGCCCGGCCAATGCCACGTCTGGCAAAAACCTCTAAGGCGAAATCTAGTAACTGCTGTTTTCGTTTTTCTGGTGAAAGGCGTGTTCTGGTCTTCTTGACGATCGTATCCATTTCGTTTATTCCCTAGCCTTGATTATTTGTATAAGTTATATATTTGTTTTACAAGATAACTTTACAATAGCAGTCTGTTGCATTCAAACTGGTTTTGTACAAGTTGTGTCATATAATTGACAGCTTCGATAAAATAACTATTGTTCGGCAGGAATGTTAGAATAGAGATCCGTTGTGATAGTTAGCCTGCAGGCGACGATGTCGTCGTCCTGGTGGAGAAAAAGATGAAGCATACAGTTGAAGTAATGATTTCTGAGCAGGATGTTCAGGCGCGCGTCAAAGAGCTGGGACAGCAAATTACCGAGTGTTACAAGGATTCTGACGACCTTGTCATGGTTGGTTTACTACGTGGTTCTTTCGTATTTATGGCCGATTTAGCGCGTGCGATTGAGCTTCCACATGAAGTCGACTTCATGACTGCATCAAGTTATGGCAATACAATGGAAAGCAACCGTGATGTTCGTATCCTGAAAGATCTGGATGATGATATCAAAGGCAAAGATGTTCTATTGGTTGAAGACATTATCGATACCGGTAATACACTGAATAAAGTCTGCGAGATTTTATCGCTGCGTGAGCCTAATTCAATTCGTATCTGTACGCTGCTTGATAAACCCGAGCGCCGTGAAGTTGAAGTGAAGGTAGACTGGTACGGCTTTGAAATTCCTGATGAGTTTGTTGTGGGTGTGGGTATTGACTATGCCCAGAAATACCGCCACCTGCCATTCATCGGCAAGGTGGTTCCGCAGGAAGATTGATCCCGTGGTCAGCTGTTTTGACTGAGGTAGAAAAAGCGACCGCGAGGTCGCTTTTTTTTATACTATTTAGTTTGAAAGTCGGCTCGTGCTAGCAGGGCGGCCTACTTTTTCTGCGGGAGAATAGCCGTCATTGCAGCCTGATAGGCTTCTTCCAGCCCCTCGCGGCTAGTGGCTGCGACACCGAGATCCCGGAGTACGCCGTCGCCGATACCGTAGACCCAGCCATGGATTTTTATTTGCTGGCCCCGTTCCCACGCCTGCTGCAAAATCGTGGAGTTGCCGAGGTTGTAGACCTGGGTCGCGACATTGATTTCACACAGCTTGTCGCTCCATTCTTCGCGAGGAAGGGAGCTAAGTTCAGGACGGTATTTCAGGTATAGGTCACGGATGTGCAGCAACCAGTTGTTGATCAGCCCAGTTGCGGGTTGTCAATCGCTGCCGTTACGCCGCCACAGCCATAGTGGCCACAGACGATTATGTGCCTTACCTTGAGTACGTCAACGGCATACTGTACGACTGAGAGGCAATTCAAGTCGGTGTGAATGACCTGATTGGCAACGTTGCGGTGTACGAACAACTCTCCCGAGTCTAGGCCTGTTAGACGTTCGGCGGGAACCCGGCTGTCAGCACAGCCAATCCATAGGTACTCAGGACGCTGGGCTTGAGAAAGGTGAGAAAAAAAATTCGGGCTTTTCTTCCTTAATGTTCTCTGACCAAGAGAGATTATTTGCGAATAGCTGTTTTATATCTGCCATGATGATGCCTTTGTTTGATACATTCGTTATACCAATTCACATAAGTGTCAGTCCTGTACGGACAGAGGCTGAAAGTTATGTAAACCGGGCCCACTATACACAAGCTGGCCAGTTAGCAAATCGGATTAGTTGTCCGGTTGATGAAAGTTTCTAACATAAAGATTGCATTTTATGAACGCATTGGAAATAAAAAAAATGTAAGTAAAAATTACAAGAATGGCGTTAAGGCTTTGAAAAGTATAAGCCTTTGCGTTGGGGAGGGTGATTTTTTTTCGCTTTGCTCGGCCCGAATGGTGCTGGCAAATCTACCACTATTGGAATCATAAGTTCGTTAGTTAACAAGACGTCCGGATCTGTGAATGTCTTTGGCTATGATTTGGATACCCAGTTGGTTGAAGCCAAAAACCAGTTGGGGTTGGTACCGCAGGAGTTTAATTTCAATCAGTTTGAAACTGTTGAACAGATAGTGGTGAACCAGGCCGGTTACTACGGGGTCGAAAAAAAAGCGTCGCTAAAGAGCGGGCGAAGAAGTATCTGACCCAGCTTGATTTGTGGCAGAAGCGAGATGAAATATCCCGTAACCTGTCCGGCGGGATGAAGCGCCGCCTGATGATTGCCCGCGCCTTGATGCACGAACCAAAGCTGTTGATCCTCGATGAGCCTACGGCTGGGGTCGATATTGAGCTGCGACGCTCCATGTGGGATTTTCTGCGCGAAATCAACCAGCAGGGGGTTACGATAATCCTGACTACCCATTATCTCGAGGAAGCCGAGATGTTGTGCCGTAATATCGGCATTATTAATCGGGGTATACTGATTGAGAATACCAGCATGAAAGCGTTGCTGGGCAAGCTGGAGGTTGAGACCTTTATTCTTGATATTAAACTCAACGGCAAAAGACCGGAGCTTGAGGACGTGGAATGGAAGATGCCGGATAACCACACCTTGGAAATTGATATCCCTAAAGGAATGGGGCTCAATACGGTTTTTCACCAGCTAACCAGTCAGGGGGTAGAAGTGCTTTCGATGCGAAATAAAGCGAACCGCCTTGAGGAGCTGTTTGTCAACTTGGTCGCCGCCGAGAAAAGGGAGCAGGCATGAGACATCAATTTTGGATTGCTTTCAAAAGCTTGATTAATAAAGAGGTTAACCGGTTTGCCCGTATCTGGGTACAGACTCTGGTACCGCCAGCTATCACCATGACCCTGTATTTTATTATCTTCGGAAACCTGATTGGCAGCCGGATCGGTGAGATGGGCGGCTTTACCTATATGGAATATATTGTGCCGGGTCTGATCATGATGTCGGTGATCACCAACTCCTATTCGAATGTGGCGTCTTCATTTTTCAGTGCCAAGCTACAGCATAATATTGAAGAGCTGCTAGTTGCGCCGGTCCCTAGCTATATTATTATTGCTGGCTACGTCGGCGGTGGCGTGCTGCGCGGCTTGGCTGTTGGATTTATTGTCTCAGTCGTCTCGCTGCTGTTCGTTGATCTTAACATTGCTCATCTTGGCGTGATCATTGCCACTGTGGCGATGACCTCGATTGTGTTTGCTCTGGGTGGTTTGATCAATGCAGTCTATGCCAAAACGTTTGATGATATTAGTATTATTCCGACCTTTGTCCTGACGCCGCTGACTTACCTTGGCGGGGTATTTTACTCATTGAGCCTGCTGCCTGAATTTTGGCAGGGGGTGTCCAAGCTCAACCCGATAGTCTATATGGTTAATGCCTTCCGCTATGGCTTCCTCGGGGTGTCGGATGTTGGTATTGGAACCTCGTTTGCTGTGCTCGGTGTTTTTATTGCAGCACTGTACGGGTTTGTCTATTACTTGATCTCCCGTGGGATTGGTTTGCGATCATAACGTTCATAATGTGAAAAAGGCCTTGCATCATCGATGCCGGGCCTTTTTCATTATTAACTATTTTTTTTATATTATTCAGAAGCTTGTGGCTGTGTCAGATCAACAACTTGGTTATCGATGAGACGCGCCTTGCCCAGAATTGCTGACATCAGGATCACTGCCTGCTGCGTTTCTTCCCCGATGAGTTGTAGGGTGACAGCATCGCGGATATAACTTCATCCGGTTGCAGGCCAGCTGCACGGAGCTGATCGTTGGCGTCGACAACAATTTCGCTATAGTCGGTGCGGCCACCACGCATTTGGCTGCTGATCCAGCGCATGGTACGTGCCAGTACCGGTGCTCGCTGACGTTCGTCCACGGTTAGGTAGCCATTGCGCGAGCTCATTGCTAGGCCATCCATCTCTCGAACTGTCGGGACACCGATGATTTCGATATCCATTGCCATATCAATTACCATCTGACGGATCAGGGCAAGCTGTTGGTAGTCTTTCTCGCCAAAGCAAGCGACATCCGGCTGGACAATGTTGAACAGCTTGGTAACCACGGTAGAGACACCGCGGAAATGACTAGGTCGCAACGCTCCTTCGAGCATGGTTGACAGGCTCGGAACATCGACAAACGTCTGTCGGTCCAAGCCTTCCGGATACATGATTTCAGGCGTCGGAGTAAAGACAAGATCAACAGCTTCGCCATTTAGCTTGGCTAGGTCACCTTCCAGCGTACGCGGATAGTTGGTCAGGTCATCGGTTTTGTCGAACTGCATTGGGTTGACAAAGATACTGACAACAACGACATCAGCATGCTCACGGGCTTTTCGAACCAGTGTAAGGTGACCTTCATGCAGGTTGCCCATCGTTGGAACAAAAGCGATACGGCGGCCTTCACGGCGCCATATTCGTACTTGCTCACGAATAGGGGCAATCTCAGCGAATGTTTGCATTGTTATTCCTTACTCAAAGGTATGCTCTGGGCCCGGGAATACTCCGGCCTCGACATCTTCTAGGTATTTGGTGACCGCCGTGCGCATCTCGCCGGTTTCAGCTAGGTAGTTCTTAGAGAAACGTGGCATGTAGTTGGCGGAGATCCCGAACATATCATGCATAACTAGGATTTGGCCGTCAGTGACATTCCCGGCACCAATACCAATGACCGGAACTTCTACGGCCTTGGTAATACGTTCTGCTAGGCTGGCAGGTACGCATTCCAGCAAAATGATCTGGGCACCAGCGTTTTTCAACAGGATAGCATCTTTCACCATCTGCTCTGCGTGGTCAGAGTCACGTCCCTGAACTTTATAGCCACCAAAAATGTTTACTGATTGAGGGGTTAACCCAGATGAGCACAAACCGGAACAGAGCGTTCCGTCAGTTTGGATACCGTCTCGGCCAGCCAGGCACCGCCTTCGAGCTTGACCATATTGGCCCCAGCACGCATCAGCTCGGCTGCGCTCTCACAAGCCTGCTCTGGTGTGCCGTAGCTCATAAATGGCATATCAGCCATCAGCAGGGCGTTCGGGCTGCCAGCTCGGACACAGCGAGTATGATAGGCAACATCCTGAACACTGACTGGTAAGGTATCAGGTTTGCCCTGTAGCACCATACCCAGCGAGTCGCCAACCAGTAATACCGGGACTTCCTGCTGCTCAAACAGCTGAGCAAAGCTTGCATCATATGCTGTGATTGATGCAAATTTACGACCTTCCTGCTTCCATTTCATCAGGTCGTTGATAGTTATTTTTTTTCATAATCTTTCTCTCCCTAAACAATGCCTTATGAGTGCCAGATGGCGAGGCTATTGCGATCTACCTGGCTTAGCAGCGTTTGCAGCACTGTTTGATCAGGCAGGATTAAATCAGGGGCAATTTCTGCCAGTGGATAAAGTACAAACTCACGTACTTTCATTCCATAGTGCGGAACGGTTAGTCGTTCACAGTCATGTACCAGATCACCGTACAGGATAATGTCGAGATCCAGTGTTCTTGGCCCCCAACGCTCGGCTTTACGAACCCGGCCATGCTCCAGTTCGATGGCCTGAGTTTGATCCAGCAGGGCAAGCGGAGCCAACGTGGTATCAATAGCGACAACCGCATTGATATAGTCGGGCTGATCCTGAGGCCCCATTGGAGTACTGCTGTACAGTGATGATTCGGCCACTACCTGAATTTCAGGTATCTGCTTCAGGGCTGCAATGGCGTTTTGGGCCTGGGTGACAGGATCACCCAGGTTGCTGCCAATCGCGATATAAGCTCGGATCATGACGAGGATTTCACTTGTGGCTTTTTGCGGCGCTGCGGACGGCGGCGGCGGCGTTGGCCACTTTCATCATTGATAAGCTGTACCATCTTGCCGCGTCTGTTGCGGTCGGCAGACTGGAATTCGTTCCACCAGCCAGCCAGCTCGGCAATATCTTCGCTCTCGAAGTTGCCGCGCATTTCAAGAAAGTCATAGGCTGCTCTGAATTTAGGGTGCTCCAGCGCCTTGTAGGCACGTTTTCCGCTGCGGCGGCTAAAGCGCATCTGCTGCTGCCAGATATCGCGCACCGTTGTAGTAAAGCGACGCGGGATCGCTATCGACTTCACTTGCTCGTCGAGCACATCATTCGATGCCACCATAAAGCATCGTAATACGACAGGCCGCTGGTAATTGAAATTTCTTCAGCACGGGTAACCATTGGGTACCACAGCATTGCGGCATACATAAATGCCGGATTAACACGTTTCTCTTCTACGATACGTTTATCGGTCGCAGCCAGAATGTGCTCAATCATCTGCTCGGTCTGACTGCTGTGATCTTCGGTAAAGTGTTCAGACAGCAACGGGAAGAGTTGCTGGAACAGATTGTACTCGCGCATCAGCTTGTATGTTGCCAATCCATTGCCTGATTGCAGTAGCTTCAGGCTTTCTTCAAACAGACGGGCAGACGGAATATCCTGCAGTAAGTTTGCAAGTTGGTGGATTGGTGCGGCAGTCGTGCTTTCAATCTCCATGTCGAGCTTGGCGGCAAAGCGAACAGCGCGCAGCATCCGTACCGGATCTTCACGGTATCGGGTTTCCGGATCGCCGATCAAACGGACAATTCGGTTTTCCAGATCGTGGACACCATTGGCATAGTCGCTGACGGTAAAGTCTTTGATACTGTAGTAGAGCGCATTAATGGTGAAGTCACGGCGCTCGGCGTCTTCATCGATAGTACCGTAGACATTGTCGCGCAGTAGCATGCCTTCCTGGTTTTGCGAGGCAACTTGCTGCTTGCTCTGAGTGCTAGGCTTGGTATCGGCATGGTGACCACGGAAGGTTGCCACCTCGATAACATCGCGGCCAAACAGAATGTGCGCCAGACGGAAGCGACGGCCGATCAGGCGGCAGTTGCGAAATAGCTTCTTGATTTCTTCCGGTGTGGCATTAGTCGCGATATCAAAATCTTTTGGCTGCTTGTGTAGTAACAGATCGCGTACACCACCTCCTACAAGGTAAGCGTCAAAACCGGCCTTATTGAGACGATAAAGTACCTTCAGCGCATTTTCGCTGATATCTTTACGTGAAATACCGTGCTCTTGGCGTTGAAAAATTTGCAAGGTTAGGTCCTCGGTAACGAGAGTACTACTGTCGCGATTCAATACCTTACGGCAAAAGCTGGCTACTCGATTAAAGATAATACACCTCATATACGTGGATCGGGTTCAACAAACAGCCGCATATCATATATCACGGCGGACCATTTTAGAATGCTAGTGTGATAGCTGTCGATTGTGGCAGCCTGTCAACTTGCCAATGAATGCAGCCCCAGCGGAGAATATCTTCCAGACTGGAGGTGGCTAAATCGGCTGGCGGTTGCATTCCAAGAAACATCATTGCTCTAATTAAAGCAGGTTTTGGATTGGTCTTGTCGATAGCCGGTGCATGGTTCTGCTTCGATAGCTTGTTGCCATTTTCGGTAACGGCTAACGGCAAATGCAGGTAGCTGACTTCCGGCTGCCCTAACTGGTGGTAAAGACTAATTTGTCGCCCGGTTGGTTCAATTAAATCGGAACCGCGAACGACTTCGGTGATGCCTTGTTCAATGTCATCCAGTACGACGGCAAGGTTGTAAGCATACAACCCGTCCCGGCGGTGAATGATGAAATCCTCTTGGGCCAAGGCTTGCGGGATCTCAATGCGGCCATGCAGCACATCATGAAAATAGGTAACGGGTGAGTTAACCTTAAGCCGAACAGCACTGTTATTGGCGCTACAGTTCAGTTCGCGGCAGGTTCCCGGATAATATCCACCGGCAAGTTTGATTTGCTTACGGCTACATTGGCAATAATAGGCCTCTCGGCTGTGCAACCAAGTATCAATCTGAGCCTGATAGGCATCATGGCGCTGGCTCTGATACATCACGGTATCATCCACGTTAAGCCGTAGGCTTCCAGCGTATACAAGATATCGTCCGCGGCACCGGGCATTTCCCGAGGCGGATCCAGATCTTCCATTCGTACCAGCCAAGATCCTTGGCGGGCTTTGGCCTGCAGGTAGCTGCCGAGAGCAGCAACAAGGGAGCCAAAGTGTAAAGGCCCCGACGGTGATGGTGCGAATCGGCCGATATAGTGGCTTTTTGTACTCATAAACAAATCATAAAAATGAAAGAGGGAGCTGCTGCTCCCCCTTAAAACAGTTGCTATATAATACCGAAGTATTAGCCTGCCATCTGCTTTTCTTTGATTTCTGCAAGCGTTTTACAGTCGATACATAAATCAGCTGTCGGGCGGGCTTCAAGACGGCGGATGCCAATCTCGATACCGCAAGAATCACAGAAACCAAAGTCATCGTCTTCAATACGCTGAAGTGTTTTCTCAATCTTCTTGATTAATTTACGTTCACGGTCACGGTTACGGAGTTCAAGGCTGAATTCTTCTTCCTGCGCCGCACGATCAACTGGATCTGGGAAGTTTGCCGCTTCATCCTGCATATGGTTAACGGTACGATCAACTTCTTCACGAAGCTGGTTGCGCCACGCGTCAAGAATTTTTCGGAAGTGCTCTAGCTGAGCTTCACCCATGTATTCTTCGCCGGCTTTTTCCTGATACGGCTCAACCCCAGCAATAGCCAGGATGCCTAGCGATTTTTTTTAACGTTGCTCTCTGGCATATAGCATCTCCTAATATACCTAATAACCGTCACTGGTTAATTTTGGGCGGTATCTATAGCAGAAAGGGGTATGTGTGGCAATTGCTGCATATATTCAATTTTATACCAATGTGAAGAAAGCATCATTTTTCATAGTCATTGGTGAAATTTTATACAGCTGTCTAAATAGAGTTCATTCTGGTTCAATACCGCTTTGTAACAGATGATCTCAACGCCAGCCCGTTCTGCTTGTTGAATTAATTTATGATAGTCCGGGTCTATATGGTGTGCCGTGGATACATTTTCAATCCCTGAATGTAAAATAGCGAAAAAAAAGTACAGCTCTATCTCCGCTTCTTGCAACTTCCATCAGCTCTCGCAGGTGCTTCTGCCCCCGAGAGGTGACGGCGTCGGGAAAAAAAAGCCTTGCCCATTGTCCAGTAGGGTCACGCTCTTCACTTCAATATAGCACGGTGGTTTGTCACCGTCTGTTAACAAAATATCTATCCTGCTGTTTTCACAACCATACTTTACTTCAGTACGGAGTGATGAATAGCCTTGTAATTCTGTGATGACATCCTTGTTTATTGCCTCCTCGACCAAGCGGTTGGCACGTGCTGTATTTACACAGATCCAGTGCCCGTTCGGGGTATGAGAAAGCTCCCAGCTGTTGGGGTATTTACGTTTCGGATTCTCTGATGTGGAATACCAAACCGTACTTCCTGGCTCGGCACAGCCAGTCATTGCGCCGGTATTGGCACAGTGAATTGTTCGCACTTCGCCGCCGGGAAGTTTAATGTCAGCGAGGAAGCGTTTATAGCGTTTGATTAATGTAGCAGCCTGTAACTGTGGGTCAAATTTCATTCGGGATCCTGATTGTCCGGTTTCGTCTGGGAGAGCGGCCACTGCAGCAGACACCGGTAGCGGACACCTGATCCACGGGCAGTTTTGACCTGTTCTGAAATATACAGGCCAAAGTGCTGAAAATGAAAGCTGAAATCATTATTTTCCGGTAATGACTCAGGGCGCTGGCGGACATGCTTTTTTTTAAGGTGATATGAGGGGTATATTTCCGTCCTTCCTGTTTTAGGCCGACTTGTTCGGCCGCCTCCTTTAAGTCGGCGGCCAGCTGCTCTAAGGGGGCAGGAACGTTGTTGCAGCCAAGCCATATAAGCCTGCTACGTTTCTGGTATTTCAGTATTGAGGCATGGAGAGTAAATGCCGGTAGGGTGAGCGCGCTCGTCAACGCGAGGAGATGCTCTTTTTGCTGTTCGCTGACAAGCCCGAGAAACGCCAGGGTCAGATGGAGGTTACAGCCCGGTACCCGGCGTCCGTCGCCCGGTAATATCTGTATGAGCTGGCATAGCTGGCGGAAGGCGGGCTGATTGGCCGGGGATTCTAGGGCCAGGGCAAAGAAAAGGCGTTCATGTCTGTCATTATTCATCGTTGTTCGACCTATTGAAAGGCAGATATAAAGAGTGGGTATTCTGCCTGTGAGGACTGGTCAGATAATTGTCCAGTTTGGTAAATGACTTTCTTGTACAATAGCTTTCAGCTTAGTTTGAATATGACACAAGGTTTTCACATTGTCACAGCTGCCTATCGATACTGTTTTATCTCCGCTGCTTGAACAGCTCAAGTCTTGCTCTCAGCTTATTTTGAAAGCGCCTCCCGGCGCGGGTAAATCAACCCGGCTGCCACTGGCTATCTTGCAGCCGGGCGGCATTGACGGGCGAATCGTCATGTTGGAACCTCGTCGTTTGGCGGCGCGCAATATTGCCAGTTATCTGGCTTCGCAGCTGGGGGAGAGTGTCGGGCAGACTGTCGGCTTGAGGATCCGTGGTGAGACCCGGGTGAGTGCAATGACGCGGCTGGAGATAGTGACTGAAGGTGTCATGACTCGGATGTTGCAGCAGGATCCGGAGCTTACGGGGATCGGGTTACTTATTTTTGATGAATTTCACGAGCGCAGTATTCACGCTGATACCTCGCTGGCACTGGCATTGGAGGTTCAGGAAGCATTACGTGACGATCTAAAGCTGTTGGTGATGTCAGCGACGCTCGACGCCGAGGCTCTGACCTCGCTGTTGCCAGAAGCGGTATATGTTGAATCAGAAGGCCGCTGCTTTCCGGTTGAACATCGCTATAAAACGGTTGCGGATAGCAAGCAGGTCGTCGACAGTGCGGCACGAGAAGTGGTTCAGTTGCTTAATGGCGAGCTGGGTTCAATATTGGTTTTTTTTACCTGGCGCTGGAGAGATCAAACGTCTCGCGACACTGCTTGAAGAAAAGGTTGGCAATGATGTGCTGGTTTGTCCGCTTTATGGGCAGCTCACAACCGATCAGCAGCAGCAGGCGATTGCCCCTGCCCCCAAAGGCAAGCGGAAAGTTGTCTTGGCGACCAATATTGCCGAGACCAGCCTGACAATCGAAGGGATCCGGATGGTGGTTGATTGCGGACTTGAGCGCATTGCGAAGTGGGATCCCAAGACTGGGATCAGCCGATTGGAACAGGTGCGTATTGCCCGTTCGTCTGCTGAACAGCGGGCCGGACGTGCCGGGCGGCTAGAGCCGGGGATCTGTCTGCGTTTGTACAGTGAAGAGTTACTGGTGAGACAGCCAGCCACGCCGCAGCCAGAGATCCTACGGGCCGATCTTACTTCTTTGGCGATGGAGCTGGCACAGTGGGGCTGCATTGATGCCAGAGAGCTTTGCTGGCTTGATACTCCACCAGCCCAAGCTCTGTGTCAGTCTCGCGGCTTGCTGCAGAGTCTGGGCGCGTTGGACTCACACAGTATGCTTACCGACAAGGGCAAGCAAATCCAGCGACTTGGTGCCGATCCTCGCCATGCTGCTATATTGCTGATGGCAAAACAGCAGGATAAGTCGGCCATGGTAACAGCAGCAATGCTGGTGGCATTGCTGGAAGAGCCGCCGCGCGGCATGAACAATCCGGACTTGCATTTCCAGCTCAACCTGCTGGAGGGCGGTAAACTGCCTCGTAACAGGCAGTATATGCAGCGTACCAAGCTGCATTTGGCCAAACTAACAGATACTGTTCCTTCGGTGTTGAAGGTGGCTACTGATTGGATAGCACCTTTGATGGCGGCTGGTTTTCCTGACCGGATTGCCCTGTCACGTGGCCGGGATGGTCGCTATCAGCTGGCAAACGGCCAGGGAGCTATGTTGCTGCCTGATGAGCCAATGGCAGATGAAGCCATGTTGGTGGTTGCTGATGTGGTGAAAACCCGGCAGGGCGATAGTCGGATTTTTTTTCGGCTATCGCGGCAGATGTTGGTAGGTTGCAGGCGCAACTGCCACAGTTGTTTGATGAACGGGAATGGCTGGATTGGGATGACAAGAAAGGCCGTTTGAGTGCAGAGAAACACTTGTGTTGCGGTCAGCTGGTTTTGCAGCGCAGTGCGATGGCCGAGCCGGATCCGGCCAAGGCCAGTGAAGCCTTACTGAACGCCGTTGTGCGTAAGGGGCTTGGCGTGCTGCCATGGAATAGCCGCTCGGAGAGTTTGCTGGTTCGGGCTCGCTGTGCGGCAGAATGGTTACCGGAGCTTAATTTGGCAGCCATGGACGAAGCCAGTTTGCTGGCCGAGGCCGAGCTGTGGCTGTTACCGTTCATGAATGGTATAAAAACGCTTAAAGCGATTGATAAAGTAGACTTAGTTGCTGCTTTGGAAGCTCGATTGGGCTGGGAGCAGGCAAAAGCACTGGAGTCGATACTGCCTACGCACTACCGGGTACCGACCGGTTCGCGCTATCCGATCCGTTACCAGCTTGGCCATAAACCGGTGCTGGCTGTCCGGATGCAGGAGATGTTCGGGGAAAAATCATCGCCCCTGATAGCAAATGGAAAAATTGCGGTCGTACTGGAGTTGCTTTCGCCGGCGCAGAGGCCGCTGCAGATCACTCAGGATCTGGCGGCTTTCTGGCAAGGTTCTTACCGGGATGTGCAGAAAGAAATGAAAGGGCGATACCCTAAGCATGTCTGGCCGGATGATCCGGCAAATCATGCACCAACGAAAAAAAACCAAAAAGTATATGTAACAGTACCGTTGGCCGCTGTGAGTTTAGGTGGCGGCTAACAAGAGCCTTTTGATCTTTGTATTAAAGACAGAATGATACAGGGATTGGATTTCGGGAATGATGTACAGCATGAAGATCAAGTTGCCAGTTCGTCTTGCAGCTCCTGCACCTAAGAAGCCGGGAGCCAAGAAACCTGTTGCGAAAAAGCCTGTCGCGAAGAAGCCGGCCGATAAGAAACCTACTACCCGCCGCAAGACAGCCGCCAAAGCACCTGCCAAGAAAAGCCCGGCCAAAACTCGCCGGAGCAAAAAAAATTGCAAAGAAAAAGAATTCAAGACTGCCGGGCTGGCTGAAATGGCTGTTAGGTTTTGGCGTCAAAGTCACCATCGCGGTAGTTGCAATACTGCTCGTTGTCGGCATTTACTTAGATAATGTGGTACGGGATAAGTTTGATGGCCAGCTGTGGAACTTACCGGCCGTTGTCTACGGGCGGGTACTGACTCTGCAGCCGGAGCAGGCGATGACTTTGCAAGAAGTGAGAAGGGAGCTCGATCTTCTGCAGTATCACAAAGTCAAAACACCGCAGCGTATTGGCGAATACTCCTCATCCTCCACGCGCATTGAGCTGATCCGCCGGCCTTTTGAATTCGAGGATGGGCACGAAGGCAAGCGGCATGTCATGCTGACGTTTGCTGACGGTACATTGAGCCGGATCCATGAAGTCGGCAGCAAGCGCCAATTGGGTTACTTGCGTGTTGAGCCGAAAATGCTGGGTATGCTGGGGACCAGCGAAGGCGAGCAGCGAATCTTCCTACCCCGGGAACGCTTTCCCGAGGTACTGGTCGATGCTCTGCTGGTTACCGAAGACCGCGATTTTTATCATCACGACGGCGTTTCTCCGTTGGCCATTGTACGCGCCCTGTTTGTGAACCTGAGAGCAGGCAGAACTGTACAGGGGGGAAGTACCCTGACTCAGCAGCTGGCAAAAAAAATATTTTCCTATCCCGCGAACGTACGTTACTGAGGAAACTGAGTGAGGCGTATATTGCTCTGATTATTGATTACCGCTATAGCAAGGATCGGATCCTCGAAGCATACCTGAATGAGATCTACCTTGGTCAAAACGGGGGCAAAGAAGTCCATGGCTTTGCCTTGGGAGCACGGCTGTATTTTGGCCGCCCGTTACAAGAGCTGCGTATTGATCAGCAGGCTCTGCTGGTCGGGTTGGCAAAAGGTCCGTCCTATTACAATCCGTGGCGCAACCCTGAACGGGCCCGCCAGCGCAGGGATCTGATCCTGCGTTTAATGATGGATAATGGGATTTTGGACGGTGAGCAATATGAGCAGGCGGCTTCACGTTCGTTGGATGTGCAAAGCCGACCGATGATCGCCAGCCGTCAGCCTGCGTACTTCCAGCAACTGCAGCGAGAGCTAAAACAGAAAGTTGGGGATAACTTTACCCCGGGCATTGGCCTGAGAGTGTTCAGTACCTTGGATCCGCTGTCGCAGCAAGAGGCAGAAAAAGCGGTGATGGCAATGATACCTAAGCTGAACAAGAAAGCGGGCGTCAAAGTTGAAACAGCCATTGTCGCAGTCGATCGCCAGAGCGGGGAGGTCCGTGCAATGGTCGGGGGCAGTCGTCCGGGCTATGCGGGATTCAACCGGGCACTGGATGGAAGTCGGCAGATTGGTTCACTGGTGAAACCTGCTGTTTACCTGGCAGCACTTCGCAAGCCGGGACAATACACCTTGGCTACCACTATTGATGACAAGCCGATTATGCTTAAGGGCAGTCGGGGAACTGCCTGGAAGCCGAGAAACTATGATCGCAAGTTCCGGGGTGAGGTGCCGCTGTATTATGCGCTGGCGAAATCACTGAATGTTCCAACCGTGAATCTGGGGCTGCAAGTCGGGTTGGAGCCTGTTATCGATACCATGGTACAGCTGGGTATCGATCGGAACGAGATCCCTAAGCTCCCGTCGATTTTACTCGGTGCCTTTACCCTGACGCCGTTTGAAGTGACCCAGATGTACCAGACGGTGACCAGCGGTGGCCGAAAAGCGCAGCTAACGGCATTGCGTGCCGTTGTCGACCAGCAAGGCAGCATGCTTTATCAAAATTATCCCAAAGCTGCTCAGGCAGTGCCAGAGCAAGCTGCATGGCTGACAACCTATGGGATGAAAATGTGGTCAGCCAGGGCACAGCACGCTTTTTGCAGCCCAAGTTTGGCTGGGCGGCACTTGCCGGAAAAACCGGTACGACCGATAAAACCCGTGATAGCTGGTATGTTGGTGTTGACGGCCGGGAAGTGGTGACAGTCTGGATCGGTCGGGACGATAACAAGCCAGTCAATCTGACGGGATCGGCCGGTGCGCTGCGTCTGTATAGTGACTACCTACAGCGTCGCCAGCCAGAGCCTTTGCATCTGACGTGGCCGAAGAAGCTGACCACAATGAAATACAACCGCTTGTCCAATGGTACCCTGAACCTAGATTGCAGTGGCCAGCAGTCATTACCGGTATGGGACAAAGATGGTTCGCTGAAAACACAGTGTACAGGCAACAAGCCTGCCGCCTGGATCAAGGATATATTTAGCCTGTAAGGGGCAGAACTTAACTGAACTAGAATTAACACAGTTGCTCAGCAGGGCTGAGCAACTGTGAGATAGCCGTTAGGAAATTAATCGCTGGGTATTAGTCGTTCGGATCGAAGTAATATGAAATTCTGACCCGGGGATTGAGGTAGCTATACACTTTTTCTGGTAGCTTGCTCGGCATAATCGCCTGCTCAATCCGCAGGTCGCTTTCTTCGAGATCGAGAATCGGCGCCTCGTTGGAAGGAACCGAAGGATCATAGAGCAATACATTCGGAAACAGCAGGCTATCTGAATTGACTGAAATCACCAGCCCCAACTGCTGGTTGGAAAGTTGGACAACGCTACCTGGAGGGTAGACGCCCATCAGGCGGATCAGCAGTGCCATAAAGTCGCTGTTGTATTGCTCCTTCTTATTCTTGAACAGATAGGATAGGGCGCTGTACGGAATACGTGCCTTGGCCGGATCCTGAGGATGACATAAGTTGTCATAGGCATTGACGACGGAAACAAGCTGCGCCTTTAAATCAATCTTATTGCCCGGAAGCTTCTGTGGGTAACCGCTGCCATCCAGCATTTCATGGTGCTGACTCAAAATAGGCTTGGCAGCCTGTGGGAAGTCCTCTGCAAGGTTCGCCAGCTCTAGGCTGTATTTGGTATGCAGCTTCAGGTAATTTTCTTCAGGGGCTGTCAGGGGCGTTGTTTTACGGGTGATAGCAGTAGGAACTTTCAGTTTTCCCATATCATGGAACAATGCGCCTAGTGCAATCGCTTTGATGTCACTGGCCGGCATACCACTGGACTTCGCCAGCATCATGGACATAATGGCCACGTTCAACGAGTGGAAGTAAATATCTTCAGAATCTTTGGCATCATTCATCAGGTGGAGAGCAACATTGTCGCTTTCCATCAGCGCATCAACCATTTCTTCGACCAGACTTTCAGCTTCTTTGATTGCGGTGACCGGGCGGCTTTTAATTTTTCCAACGATTGAGCGTAGTTGAGACATCGAGCGATCAAAGTTTTTTTTCGCAGCGCTGCAGTTTTCGTTTGTAGTTTTTCAGGCGAGTGATGCGGCACTGTTTCTCCTGCCACAGTTTTTCCGCCTGTTTATCCAGAAACTGGCTTTCATCTTCGCTCAGCTCTTCGACCGGCGTTTCCGGGTCTAGCGGCTTGTTGTCGCTTTTCTCCGGGATCAGGTAGACAAATTTCACCCCGAGGTTTTTGATCAGGCGAATTTGTTGGTGATCTTTGATTTTGAAATGGTTCAGTAGAAAAGGATGATCAGTCCATTGCAATGGTAGCTTAATATATAAACCTTCGGTTAAGCGCTCTACTGAGAGTTTTATACTTGCCATTATATTTAGCGCAACCTGCTATTTTTAAAGTTTTTTTTATACCGATTTAGCGGTTCCTTTCAATACAGATTTCGAGTATCAGTTAACAGTGGATACATCCATAGACATGAATTATTAGTCCGTGGCACTTAATGAAACTGATAGCACTCTGCTTATTACTATTATTGTAAACTATAACTACTAAGCCACCCAATATGCTACAAAATGTGTATGCGGGGTATAGACAAAAAAAAACCTCATCAAAAGATGAGGTTTCAAAATAGTGGTGCCGACTACCGGAGTCGAACTGGTGACCTACTGATTACAAGTCAGTTGCTCTACCTACTGAGCTAAGTCGGCACAAGTGCAGTCAGTCCCTAGTGAGAAAAACTACTTATTTTTATTCTTTTCAAGCCGGAGCTTAAATTGAAGTTTGGCT
>LLEN01000010.1_pt1 | contig 38453 bp, 53 predicted proteins | sample 595881 | NCBI WGS metagenome assembly LLEN01 (sample SAMN02919314, study PRJNA255460) | bioreactor metagenome | biome: chemostat; feature: culture 2012_10.3; material: sediment; isolation source: day86 10degC chemostat 2012 inoculated with Wadden Sea sediment taken from... | place: Germany: Bremen ...
GTTGTTGCCTCAGCTATCTACTAAGTAGTTTGTCGTGACAACGGAATCGGATTATAGGGAGATATTTGGCAGAGGCAATAGTTTTTTTTAAAGAAAAACGCCAAGCGTCCAAACTTTAAACAATTGCAGTCACATTTGAATAAATCAAGAACGGAAGTTGGGCTAGTTAAACTTCGAACGCATTGTCGATAATGCAATACTCTGCTTCTCACCCTGCCTATCCGACCAAGTTACCATCACCTGAGTTTGCTTCGCGCTACCTGACATTACAGTCTTGTATGTACGAACCCAATCATAAGTTCCATCAGAGCGACTAATACTACCAGTTGCACCAGAGATTGAAGCAAACGCCAAGCTCTGGACATACTGCATATCATTTTCAGCTATTTGTAAGGCAACAAGCCCCATTCGGCATATTCACTTTTCCGCTCAAGGAAAGTTTGCATTTTTACCAAGCCCAGAATCGCTATAGCAACAACTGACATAGCAACGACAACTTCCACTAGGGAAAAACCAAGTATTTGTTGCTGTCGTTTACTGATCACGCCAAGTTCCTTCTTTCCATTTAACAGAACTGCCGCCTGACCCAGCCCCTCCCCCTGGCGAAATGATTCCTTGCCACTTGCTGATATCGTATTCCGCCCAAAGCGAACCAAACACTTCAAAAACTAAATCAGGCATATCCACTGCCAGCCCACCAAACGCATAAAGAGCACCATGGGTATAGAACGCTTTATTTTTATAGGGCGCACTATGAGCGGAACTCGAGCAAAATCCCGCCTTCTCACAAGACGCAACCATATCAGCCGTCATCGCGCTATCCGCTCGTTCTCCGGTTTTAAACTGATAGACCAGCCCTGAAATACCAACCTGCCCTGCCGAATAAATAATGCCGTCGCGTACAACGATCATCACTTCCATACCAGTCTTATTATCCGCAGGCGTATTCAAATCTATCGGCATCCCGTCTGTTGCAGGTGTATCAGTACTCCCTAAATTACAGCTCCCATCAATCCAGATACGTTTAGCACCATTTTTATAAGCCTTATTGATTTTATCGGCACAGTTTTCAACCATCACACCGGTGTTATCTTTGTTAATGATGGCTGCATGACTCCCTGTAAATTGTGAATCCCGCACTTCTTTCCATTTATCCTTGCTTACCCCAAACAAATCTTTGAACATATCCATTGCCGGGTCTTCATCAATATCGTTCGCCAGGTATTCCCCCTCCCTTGTACCTACCTGGTTAAAACTTTGATATCCAGGAGCGCAAGAAAAATCACCGAGCTTTGCGCTGTTATTTAGTGCGGCCAAATCGACGCTGGGGGGAACCTGACCTTCGCTATATCCATCATTGTCGCGAATAATCAACTTAGAGTTTACGGTACTGTCGCTATGCACAAAATTCTTCTTGTCCTTTACCACCATGGTAATGCATTCGTTTTTCCCATCCTTGTTGGTGTTTTTATTAGGGAGCAAGGCAAAGTCGCCCGTCAGGCGAAGCATGGAGGAAGTCTTGAATATTCCGGGCATCACGGATTTCGTCGTCACTTCTATATTCTTAGAAACAATACGCTCGCCTCGGCCATGACTTTCCGATGCTTTGCTTTTAAAGTTATATAGGGAACCATTCACTGATTCTGCGGTTACTCGCAAATCAAGTGTCTCGCGTTCTCCAACTGGCAGCACTTCTTTGTCACAGTCGGTATAGCTTTGCAAAGTGGGAAGTACCCCAGTATTTTGTTTGTTCACCGCAAAGGCACATTCAAGCCCTCCCTGCGCGGCCCAGTGAAGTTTCTTTGCTGCCAAGGTGTTTTGAAAGCGTTTCATTAGAAAAAGGCTGCTATCAGCTGACTCAAAGAAGGCATAGCTGCCGACAAGCAACAACATAACAGCAACCATTAAAGTTAAAAATCCAGCAGACTTACGATTTTGCTCCATCTTCTCATCCCTCAATTCATCAGGTGGACTTTAAATACCATTGCATCGTCTTGACCGGTTAACTGAGAGCGCACTTTTATCATCACTTCGTATAGCGGAGCTCTAGTCCCATCAAATGTGAGTGCCTTAACTGGCATACTATTATTATCAGTAATAGCTTCTCCAGTTCGCCCACTACCAATAACGCAAGCATCTGCCACATTTGGCACATCCACTACGGCGACAGGAATAGTCTTTTCCAGCGTGTACAGACGAATAACCTGCTCAGCGGCATAATAGTACACACTTGAATAGCGTACCTTTTCCGTGCCAGAATCCTCAAACTCATAGGCATAAGCAATACACTGGTTGCTGGATAATATGGACAGTTCTGAAGTGGCCCCAGCCCACCTTACTAACCCTGTGCGCGCACCTTCAATCGCATAACCGGCTCTGCGCATATCATCGAGAATAAAACGAGAAACGTCGTAAAACTCGCTGGAAAAATAAGAACTATCAGTGATGCGTACGGCAGTTTTAGTCCCCGTCACAAACGTTGAAACCATCACGGTTAATGCAAGTAGACCGATAGTCGTTGCCACCAGTAACTCAATCAATGTCAGCCCACGACATTTAGCAAGATTCGAAACCAACGATACCTCCCAAGCCACAGCGCCGTATACGGGACTTGTTACTCACCTTAACAATGAGAGCCTGACTAGAGGTCATGCTGTTTGTTGTAATTGTATAAGTCATACCTTGGTTAATGATGCTGCGGGATGCATCAAAATAGCCGTTACTTTTATTATTGCTAATTGAAAGAGAGGGAAACTCACTACCATCAACCACAGTCAACGCCTGCGTCAGATCCGATGCAAAACATCCACCCGGCGTTGTTGGTGTGGTTGTCATCACGACACACCATCCAGAGTGAGTGGGTGAGATCATATCCACATTGTGAATATACATACTTTGATTGGTACGGATGGCTTCCGTGCGTGCCAGTTGCAAGTTCGTTGCTAGTTGACTCGCTAATCGCCTGAGCTTGTAATGTTCGAGTGTCGATGTAAAAGACGGTGCTGCCGCTGTCAGCAAAACCGTGATAACTGAAATAGTAACGAGCAACTCTAATAGACTAAAGCCTTGATCTGATGCCCAACTTCGCATGCAACCACCTCAAAGTATATAAAGTTAGTTGCATAAACATTATCACTCTTTAAGAATAGTCCTACTTTATATCAATGGGTTAGCGATGCACCTCTGGAGATAGCAGTGAGCCAATTTAACAGTTACCAAAAAGGTATGACGCTGATCGAATTATTAATCACTGTCGCCATTATCGGAATTATCACCACTTTTGCCTATCCGGCCTATACCGAGCATATTGCCAAGAGTTATCGTGAAGATGCAAAAGCGGGACTGGTCAAGTTACAGCTATGGATGGAGGAAGAATACAGCAAGAACGGCAGCTATCCGTCGACTGTTGATAACGCCAGCTGCCCGGGATGTAACCTGAATCTTGAACGGTATGACTACGGCGCGACATCTGGTACCGGAGCCAATATTTATAAGTTATCGGCAACACCCAATATTGATGACACATGCGGCACACTGTCTTTAAATGCCGCCGGAGTTGGCACTGCATCAGGAAGCGGTGATTGCTGGTAAGAACAAGCAGCTAAAAACAGGTACAAAAAAAAGCCGACTTTCGTCGGCTTTCAATCATGACATTAGACTAGCGATTAGCCTGTCAGGTCATCAAAGAATTTCTTCACACCATCGAAGAAACCTTCCGATTTTGGCTTGTGTTTTTTTTGCCGCAGAGCCACCCAAGGTGTCTTCCAGCTCTTGCAGAAGCTCCTTCTGGCGCGAGCTCAGTTTAACTGGCGTTTCAACCACGAGCTTACAAATCAGATCACCAACCGTGCCACCGCGAACAGATTTCACCCCTTTACCGCGCATACGGAACATGCGGCCAGTTTGGGTTTCTGACGGTACTTTCAAGTTTACACGGCCATCCAACGTTGGGACTTCAACTTCGCCACCGAGGGCTGCCATTGTAAAGCTCACTGGCACTTCGCAATAAAGGTTGCTGCCATCACGCTCGAAGATATGGTGCTGGGCAACATGAACCTGTACATACAGATCGCCAGCTGGTGCACCGAACTCGCCGGCTTCACCTTCACCAGACAAACGGATACGATCACCCGTATCAACGCCCGCGGGGATCTTGACAGACAAGGTCTTGGTTTCTTCTTTACGACCCTGGCCGTGACAGGTGCCACAAGGCTCTTTGATGATCTTGCCGCGACCATGACAGTGCGGACAAGTCTGCTGTACGGCAAAGAAGCCCTGGCGCATTTGCACCTGGCCTTGACCATGACAAGTGCCACATGTTGTCGCTGACGTACCTTTCTTGGCACCAGAGCCGTCACATGTATCACAACCCACCAAGGTTGGAACACGAATTTCTTTAGAACAGCCACGAACGGCTTCTTCTAAAGTCAGCTCCATGTTGTAGCGTAAATCAGCACCACGCTGCGCACGCTGCTGGCCTCCGCGACGGCCACCGCCGCCACCGAAGATATCGCCGAACACATCACCGAAAATATCGCCAAAGTCTGCGCCGCCACCGAAGCCGCCACCGCCGCCCATTCCACCCTGCTCAAAAGCAGCATGACCATACTGATCGTATGCGGCTTTCTTTTGAGGATCAGTCAAGATCTCATAAGCGGTTTTAACTTCTTTGAATTTGTCTGCAGCCTGCTCGTCACCCTGATTACGGTCGGGGTGAAACTTCATCGCAAGGCGCTTATAGGCCTTTTTAATATCACGTTCTGACGCGTCACGGCCAACGCCAAGAACTTCGTAAAAGTCACGTTTTGACATACTTAACTGTCACCTGCCTGAATACAGCTACGGGCGCAAGAGTATACCTCCAACGCCCGCGCGAAATAAGATTATGAAATAACTATCTTATTTTTTTATCGTCTTTAACTTCTTCGAACTCAGCATCAACAACATTTTCATCTTGCTGTGCTTGCTGCTCGCCTTCGCCTGCTTGCGCCTGCTGAGCTTGAGCTTGCTGCTGAGCGATTTCCATTAGCTTCTGAGAAGCAGCGATTAGTGCTTGAACTTTCTCGTCGATCGCTTCTTTATCTTCGCCTTTGCGTGCTTCTTCTAGTTCAGAAATAGCGGCTTCGATTTTTTTTCTTTCTCATCAGCTGGAAGTGCATCGCCAGCTTCTTCAACTTGCTTACGAGTACCGTGAACTAGCTGATCCGCTTGGTTACGTGCAGTTACTAACTCTTCAAACTTCTTATCAGATTCTTTGTTAGCTTCTGCTTCTTGTACCATTTTCTCGATGTCTTCATCGCTCAGGCCGCTAGAAGCTTGGATAGTGATCTTCTGCTCTTTGCCTGTGCTCTTATCTTTCGCAGACACGTGAAGGATACCATCTGCATCTAGGTCGAAAGTTACTTCGATTTGTGGCGTACCACGTTGCGCAGCTTGAATACCTTCTAGGTTGAACTGACCAAGAGACTTGTTGTAAGTCGCTTGCTTACGCTCACCTTGAAGAACGTGGATAGTTACCGCGTTCTGGTTATCTTCAGCAGTAGAGAACACTTGGTTCGCTTTTGTTGGGATAGTGGTGTTCTTCTCGATAAGTTTAGTCATCACACCACCCATGGTTTCAATACCAAGAGACAGTGGAGTAACGTCTAGTAGAAGAACATCTTTCACTTCACCAGCAAGTACGCCGCCCTGAACTGCTGCGCCTACAGCTACAGCTTCATCTGGGTTCACGTCTTTACGTGGTTCTTTACCGAAGAATTCAGTTACTTTCGCCTGAACCATTGGCATACGTGTCTGACCACCAACTAGGATAACGTCAGTGATATCGCCAACAGACAGATCTGCATCAGCTAGAGCAACTTTTAGCGGCTCAAGAGAACGCTGTACTAGATCTTCAACAAGAGACTCAAGCTTCGCACGAGTCACTTTGATGTTCATGTGCTTAGGACCTGTTGCATCAGCAGTCACGTAAGGTAGGTTTACGTCAGTTTGCTGTGCAGAAGACAGTTCAATTTTCGCTTTTTCAGCAGCTTCTTTAACACGCTGCATTGCAAGAGGATCATTCTTAAGGTTGATACCCTGCTCTTTGTTGAACTCTTCTACCAGGTAGTTGATCATGCGGTTATCGAAATCTTCACCACCTAGGTGTGTATCACCATTAGTTGCTAGAACTTCGAATGTTTTCTCGCCTTCAACTTCATCGATTTCGATGATTGAGATATCAAACGTACCACCACCAAGGTCGTAAACAGCAATAGTGCGGTCGCCGCCCTTCTTATCAAGACCATAAGCCAGTGCAGCAGCTGTTGGTTCGTTGATAATACGCTTAACTTCAAGACCTGCGATACGGCCAGCATCTTTTGTTGCCTGACGCTGTGCATCGTTGAAATATGCAGGAACGGTTACAACTGCACCAGTTACTTCCTCACCAAGGAAGTCTTCTGCAGTTTTCTTCATTTTCTTAAGGACTTCAGCAGATACCTGAGGAGCAGCCATTTTCTGGCCTTTCGCTTCAACCCATGCATCACCGTTGTCAGCCTTAACAATCTTGAAAGGCATGATTTCGATATCACGCTGTACTTCTTCGTCTTCAAAACGACGACCAATCAGACGCTTGATAGCAAATAGCGTGTTTTCAGGGTTTGTTACCGCCTGACGCTTAGCTGGCTGACCAACTAATGTTTCACCATCTTGGGTGTAAGCGATAACAGATGCCGTTGTGCGCTCACCCTCTGCATTTTCAATTACACGTGGTTTTTCACCATCAAGTACTGCTACACAAGAGTTAGTTGTACCCAAGTCAATACCAATGATTTTACCCATCAGGCTTTCTCCGAAATTCGTTTAGTTCTACTTACCTGCTAAATATTGGGACAAGCGGTGCGGACTCAACCGCAGAAATTAATTTACGATGTCGTATGACTACTAAATAAGGGCAGCCATCTTGTTTTCAAGGGCAACATCGAAAAAAAACATAAAAAAAATAAAAACCCGCCTCATCGCAGGTTTTCCGATCCTAGTGGCTCAGCTTACGCCTGGGTATCTACATTACCCGCAGCCGCTTTAGAAACCATGACCATTGCAGGGCGTACAACACGGCCGTTTAGCTCGTAGCCTTTTTGCATCACCAAAATCACAGTATTTGGCTCATGCTCTGCACTTTCCTGAATCGACATTGCCTGGTGGAACTCAGGATTGAATGCTTCGCCCACAGGGTTAATTTGCTTGAGGCCGAACTTCTCGACAGTATCTGTCATCGTTTTCAGTGTCAGCTCAACGCCTTCAAGCATCGGCTTGATTGCTTCATCATTCTTGTCAGACATTTCGATAGCACGTTCCATGTTATCGATAACTGGCAATAGCTCTTCGGCAAATTTGTTCAAAGCATACTTACGTGCCTTGTCAACTTCCTGCTCGGTACGGCGACGCATATTTTCAATGTCAGCACGAGCACGCAATACACTGTCTTGCTGCTCTCTGACTTTAGCTTCGCTAGTTAGCAGAGCGGCTTCAAGTTCTGAAATACGCGCACTCTGAAGCTCCTCTGCAGTCATTTCTACTACTTCTTCCTCAGCAGATTCCGTTTCAGCTGCTTCCACAGTGTCTTGCTGCAGCTGTTCGTCCTGTACTTTTTTTTCTCTTCGTTGCTCATGCTTTCGCTTCTCCGCCAAGATAATATTGTTCGTCGAATAAGTGGAAAAAAAACACTCAGATCCCACTCTTAAAAAAAACGTCCATGCGCATATTATGGGGATGAAGTTCAATGATTCAAGCCGAGATCGCTCACAAAGCGCGACAAGTATCTAAACCTAGCGCTATACTGGCCCCACTATCATCTGTCGGATCAAGGACATGAAGCGCATTTTTCAGACAATCGCGTTAATTGGTAAACCGAGAAACCCTGACGCCCTGCAAACACACAAAAGTCTCTATGACTGGCTGAACACCAAAGGCTATAACGTATTGGTGGATCACCGGTTGGCTAACGATCTGGACGTTCCTCAAGCAGCATTGTGCGATCTACTCACTATTGGTGACAAAGCCAGCCTGGCTATTGTTGTCGGCGGTGACGGAAATATGCTAGGTGCGGCCCGGGTACTTTCACGTTTTGATGTCGCAGTGATCGGTGTGAACCGTGGCAACCTCGGTTTTCTGACCGACCTTGATCCGATGCCTTTGATTCAGAACTCGAACGGGTGCTGGAAGGCGATTTTATCACCGAAGAACGTTTCCTCCTTGAAGCCGAAGTACATCGCCACGGCCAGATCAAGAGCCGTAACGCGGCATTAAACGAAGCAGTGCTACATCCCGATAAAATTGCCCATATGATTGAATTCGAGGTATACATCGACGATACCTTCGCCTTCTCTCAGCGCTCAGACGGCCTGATTGTCTCGACCCCGACAGGCTCAACCGCGTACTCGCTATCAGGCGGCGGCCCGATTTTGTCACCTAGCCTGAATGCCATTTCCTTGGTGCCGATGTTCCCGCACACGCTTTCATGCCGACCGCTAGTCGTCGACGGCAACAGCCGGATCAAGCTTCTGGTATCACCAACCAACGGCAGCACCCTTGAAGTCAGCTGCGATGGCCAGGTTTCTCTGCCAGTCAGCCCCGGGGACGAGATTCATATTTACCAAAGCCCCGATCGGCTCAAGCTGATCCATCCAAAGAACTACAGCTACTACAATGTACTGCGTGGAAAACTGGGCTGGTCAAGCAAACTATTCTGATAGCCCTTCCCTTCAGCGTTTTACAAAGCCAGCTTCCCTGCTGGCTTTTTTTTGTTTCAGTAATTCATCACCTTAACGTATATAAAACTTTCTTGATAAAAACTTCACTCAGCATCTTTACTGTATGTAGATACAGTATATACTGTATGAAAAAAACAGGTGTTGATTTAGACAGGTGAACACATGCTTGCACATATGACGATCTCTAACTTTGCTATTGTCAAAAACCTCGAATTTGAACTGAAACCAGGAATGACGACCATTACTGGTGAAACGGGTGCCGGTAAATCTATTGCCATCGATGCGCTTGGTTTATGCTTGGGAGATCGAGCTGATGCCGGCATGGTTCGCCCGAATGAGGATAAAGCTGAAATATCGGCCGCCTTTTCACTGCAAAACAATCAGGCAGCCCGCCGATGGCTGGAAGACAATGAGCTGATCGACGGCGAAGAATGCATTTTGCGTCGGGTGATCACCAAAGAAGGTCGCTCACGTGGCTTTATCAACGGCAGCCCTGTCCCGGCCTCACAGCAAAAAGCCCTCGGACAGCTATTGATCAACATTCATGGTCAACATGCGCACCAGCAGTTAATGCGGGCTGAATACCAGCAGCAGATGCTGGACCAATATGCCGGACATCATCTGTTGATGGAAAAAAAACCCGAAAGGCATATCAAATCTGGCGTCAGGCCAACAACGAGCTGAAACGCCTAACCCAAAACAGGGAAGAAAACGAAGCTCAGAAGCAGCTAACTCAGTATCAGGTCAAAGAACTCAATGAGCTTGCGCTTGGCGAAGACGAGTTTACCGAGATCGAAGAAGAGCATAAACGCCTGTCAAACAGCGGAGAGCTTGCCGTATCGAGCCAGACGGCTCTTTCCGTCCTGTATGACAATGACGATGGCAACGCCCTGCAGCTACTCCAAATGGCCAGCCAGCAAGTCATTAATCTTGGTGAAATAGACAGTAACCTAAGCACCATTCCGGCCATGCTGGATGAAGCGATTATTCAGGTTCAGGAAGCTAGCCAAGAGCTGCGTTGCTATCTGGATAACCTCGATATGGATCCGCAGCGTCTGATCTATCTTGAAGAACGCCTTGCCAAAATCATGTCTCTGGCCCGTAAACACTACGTCATGCCAAACGAGCTATACCAGAAGCATCAGGATCTATTGAAAGAGCTCGATGAGCTCGATTGCAGCGACGAACGCCTCGAAGAGATTGCCGAACAAGTAGAACTCCAGCGCCAGAAATTTCTCGCCATGGCAGAAAAGCTTAGCAAAAGCCGTCAGCGATACGCCAAAGAGCTGGACAAGAAGATTTCCAACAGCATGCACGAGCTGAGCATGGAGAACGGTATTTTCAAGATTGATATCCAAAGCGATGCCGACGGGATGCTTAGCCCGCTAGGCTTTGACAACATCACCTTCCTGGTATCCACCAACCGGCCAGCCGCTTCAGCCGCTAGGCAAGGTGGCATCAGGGGGTGAACTGTCACGAATATCACTGGCTATCCAGGTGATCACCGCGCAGAAAGTCGAAACCCCAAGTCTGATCTTTGATGAAGTGGATGTGGGTATCAGCGGACCGACTGCGGCTATCGTCGGCAAGATGCTGCGCACCTTGGGAGAATCAACTCAGGTTATGTGTGTCACTCACCTGCCGCAGGTTGCCGGATGTGGCCACCAGCAAATGTTTGTCGCCAAAAAGTCGACCAAAGGCCAAACCGAGACCAACATGTTCCCGCTGGATGACAAGGCCCGGGTTTCCGAGCTGGCTCGCCTGCTCGGCGGCAGTGAAATTACCGAAAGGACACTGGCGAATGCAAAAGAGCTGCTGTTTGCGGCTTAATACCAAGCAGATTGCTGTTCTGTTTGGTATTTATGGAATAAACTTAATCCGTGATGCAACTATTTAGCTAGCTCACAGTCTCAATTACAGTTTTTTTTCTTAACCGCTTTTTTTTACTTCTGCCAAGAGCTTGTTTATCATCGCAGCAGTAAAAGCGAATTTGCCGGGATGCTATGAGTTGGAAAAACATTGCTGCACTAACATTAGCGGTAAGCCTGTTAGGTGGCTGTTCAGTCGTTGAAAGACTGGTCTATCGAATCGATATCAATCAGGGTAACTACCTTGATCAAAATGATATCAATACCCTTCGCCACGGTATGAACAAAGAACAGGTAAGCTATGTTCTGGGATCGCCAATGCTGGTTGAACCTGAATATCCAAATACCTGGTACTACGTTTATTACCACAAGCCGGGCCACGATGAGCCGGTTCAAAAGAACCTGGTTTTGAGCTTTAATGCGCAAAACAAGTTATCTGGGTTATCGGGTGATTACCAGTCTGGTCCAAACTTTATGGACCCTATTAACTGATACACACAAAAAAGCTCGCCTATGCGAGCTTTTTTTATTCAATTCAGTAAACCACCCGATAATACCGTTAGGCTTTTTGTGCCGCTTTTGCGTCCAAGGCTTCCTGCTTGGCTTGTTCGGCACGCTTGCGGCGGATCTCTTTAGGATCGGCAAGCAGAGGGCGGTAGATTTCAAGCCTGTCACCATCCCGGACAGTCGCATTGAGCTTCACATTACGACTGTAGACACCCACCTTGTTTTTCTTCAGATCTATTTCTGGGTACATCTCCAGCACACCAGACTGCTCTATAATTTCCTGTACTTGGGTATCAGGCGTGATCGCCAGCTTGATCACTCGCTGTTCCTCCGGCAGTGCATACACCACCTCAACATGGATCAACTTTTCTTCAGAAGTCATAGATTTCTCTGGCTCTTTGGGTAAACGCACTCACCATATTGCTGGTTAAATCGCGGAACACCTTGCCAAAAGCAGCTTCCACCAACCCATTGGTAAATTCAAAATCCAGCTTCAGTTCTACCTTGCATGCCTCAGCATCCAGTTCGGTAAAGTGCCATCCACCGACCAAGCTCTGAAAAGGGCCTTCTACCAACTGCATGTCGATTTTATTCACCCCAATAAGCTGATTGCGGGTAACAAAGGTTTTCTTAATTCCGGCCTTGGATACATCGACAGATGCCATCATATGCTCATCAGAACTTTCTAATATTTTGGTCCCGGAACAGCCCGGCAGAAATGCAGGGTAAGACTCAACATCATTAACAAGTTCAAACATTTTCTTCGCACTAAAAGGGACCAGTGCAGAGCGGCTAATCTGAGGCATAGTTTCTCCTTTACCCATCACAAGTGCCTAATCCCACAAGTATTTACATAGATAAACACCAATATCTATGAGAAGAGGTAGGCCAATGATACCATTACTCAGCGTACAGCCAAAATCCGTGCAAAATTGTATGGCGGTAGTTTAATAAAATACCGCAACAAGGATTGCACTTCGACCAAGTGATCAACGCATTATCTTGGGACAGAAACAGAGTGAAACGAGTAATTATGGCCAAGAAAAAAAACCAAGTAAACCGGGTAGCAATACCATTGCAAAGAACCGTTCCGCGCGACATGAGTTCGCGATTGATGACGAATACGAAGCTGGCCTGTCTCTTCAAGGATGGGAAGTAAAAGCGATTCGTGACGGTAAAATCAACATTTCTGAAAGTTATGTTTTCCTACGTAACGGTGAAGCCTTTATTTCAGGCGTGACCATTACACCGCTAAATGCCGCGTCCACCCACGTGGTTGCTGATCCTACACGTGTTCGTAAGTTACTGCTTAACCGCCGTGAAATCGAAAAGTTAGAGCACGCTGTACACCGCGATGGTGAAACTATTGTGGCGTTAACTATGTACTGGAAGGCATCCTGGGTTAAAATAAAGATAGGCACCGCGCGAGGTAAGAAATTGCACGATAAGCGTAGTGATAGTAAAGATCGTGATTGGCAGCGTGATAAAGCGCGCATCATGAAACACAGCACAAGATAGTAAACTCGTGGCTAAGTGTTCGCTTTTTATCCATAAGCACTTGGCCACAAGGTAATTATGTTGACGCATATGTTTATTATGCTACTATCCAACGCGTAACAACTCTGGGGCTGATTTAGGATTCGACAGGATCACGAAGCTTTGGGAGCATGCCGTGGGGCGGTTGGCCACGTTAAAAGCCGCAAAAAAAATAGTCGCAAACGACGAAAACTTCGCACTAGCAGCTTAATACCCTGCTAAGAGCGCTCCTGCCCTAGCTTCCGCTTGTAAGACGGGGATTAACAGGGGTTCAAACCCAAACGAGATAGCGAGGGAACCTTTGACTAGAGAGGTGAACCGCGAAATAGTATTCTGGTATGTGCTTGCATAGCGTGTCAATTCGCAGTGTCGGGTACGAGAATAAAGATTGACTAAGCATGTAGCGCCTCTGGTTAGACTGATTTTGGACGCGGGTTCAAATCCCGCCAGCTCCACCAAATTCGTATACGAAGACATCCTAGGATGTCCAGAAAGCCCGCTAAGCCCTCGGTTTAGCGGGCTTTCTTGTATCTATAACATCCAAACACCTCCAATGACATCCAAGATTTTTAGTAGTACGCTTTGTAGTACCCAACCAATACTGCTATCACGGTACTACTATGGCACGGATAACCAAACCGCTTACCAACACTGAAGTCAAACAAGCAAAACCAAGAGATAAAATCTATAGCCTCTCTGATGGTGAAGGGCTAGCTCTACGGGTCAAGACAAATGGCTCAAAGCTGTGGCTATTTGACTACTACCGCCCATATACAAAAAAAACGTACCTGTCTCAGTTTTGGTACCTACCCTGAGATTTCCTTAGCCGATGCAAGAAAACTACGAGCGGAGGCTCGCTCTCTCCTTGCTCAAAAAATAGATCCCAAAACACACCGAGAAGAAACTGACCAAGCTATCACTCAAAAGCTCAGCATGACCTTAACCCATGTTGCTGAAAGTTGGTTTGCGGTCAAGAAAACACAAGTCACTCCAAACTACGCTGAAGATATCTGGCGCTCTCTCGAACTCCATATTTTCCCAGCAATGGGGAAAATGCCAATTGATGCGATAAGGGCCACACATACTATCGAGACTATGAGGCCTATCGCAGCTAAAGGCAGCCTTGAGACCATTAAGCGACTATCGCAGCGCTTAAACGAAATAATGATATACGCAGTCAATACAGGCCTCATCCCGCACAACTACCTTTCAGGAATAAAAGCCGCCTTCAAAGCTCCCACTAAAAATCACATGCCGACACTGAAACCAGAAGAGCTACCAGAATTAATGAAAGCATTGAATGTAGCCAGCATAAAACTCACCACACGCTGCCTAATTGAATGGCAACTTCATACAATGGTTCGTCCAAGTGAAGCTTCTGGCGCTCGATGGGATGAAATAGACCTAGAAGACAATCTATGGAACATTCCGGCAGAAAGAATGAAAAAGAAAAAAAACCTCATTCTGTTCCACTATCTCCACAAACAATCTCATTGCTTAACTTAATGAAGCCGATAAGTAGCCAAAGAGAGTTTATCTTCCCATCTGACAGAGATCCGCTTCGCCATGTAAATGAGCAAACAGCCAATATGGCACTAAAACGCATGGGGTTTGCAGGTCGATTGGTTTCTCATGGTTTACGTGCATTAGCCAGCACCACGTTAAACGAACAAGGGTTTGATAGTGATGTGATTGAATCAGCACTTGCTCACATAGATTCTAACGAGGTGCGACGAGCATACAACCGAGCCGACTATCTTGAACGCCGTAGAGTCTTAATGTGCTGGTGGAGTGAGCATATCGAAAGAGCCTCAACTGGTCAGTTTTGCTTATCCAGTTCAAACGTACATCTTAAAGCAATAGGTTAATAATCTAATCCAGTAATGTGTCACCAAAGAACTTCCCCCATACCTGCCTTCAACACAGTAATAGTTCGTTGACTCAAGTAGAAAACGAACTTCTGTGTCTTAAGAATTTAACCTAGACATTAGCTAGTGATTATAGATCATGAGATGCTCATTAAAGTAAATGTGAACAAAAAAAACATACTCCCTTACATGGATCTACATATCACTTTTTGTATTTTGAAGTAAATGGCACACGATATACAGTACTTCTGAGATTGACTTAATTAGAACGATTGGATGTAATCACATGCAGTTAAAAGCAACAAGAGAATTACAATGGAAGTTTACGACCAATTAAGAATAATCAGAAAACCCGAGGCATTAAAGTATATGGGTTTATCATCATCAACTTTTCACAACTATATTAACCAAGGTTTAATTGTGACACCAATAAGCCTTGGAGCCAGATCTTCTGGTTATCCTCTACATGAGATAAAACGAATCAATGCAGCTAGGATTGCAGGTAAAAGTGATGATGATATTCGATTGATAGTCCAGGAGCTGATAGAAAAACGCAACGCAATCTTTCAATGATATACCTATTAACTTATTGAAACCATATGAATAATAAAACATTTGATCTCAGTCGATATCTCGCAAGAGAATATCACCCACAACATATCATAAGAAAAAAAAGGATATGAGTCAGATACTTGGAGTTAGCTATCCACCATTTACCGTTGGGGAAAGAATGGAAGACTACCTAATGCCATAAAGTCACCATCAGGAAGAGTAATAGGTTGGTTTAGTTCTGACATTGATAATTGGTTTGATCATAAAACTGATAATAATACGGATTAATTCAGACATAAAAATAAAGAAACTTATACAGCCCATTAAGTAATGCGGTTGCTTATGAGCATGCCTCCAAAAATTTACTGATGGACACTAACTCTATGGGCGAAATATCGCCCATGATTTTTAACCTAACATGACCGATTTTGAACACTTAGCTACTCTTTTCAAGTTCAAGGTAATTTAAATTAGAAGACATAATTGATTGTTAATAGTGGATTTCCTTATGAGAGCACCATTAAATAGCCGCAGGTATTAATATATTGTATGTCCCACATAGCCAATCATGAGTCAAAACCATATCTTTCCTATTACATCTACAATAATATAGCATGGTTAATATTCAATTTAGAGCAAGGCGTTGATAAAAAGATACTTAATAGAATCTTCCAAACACTTGAATCTATGGTGTCCTACTACTCAAAAGTCAAAGTCGTTTTCTTACAGTTGCATACAGGTGAATACACAGATAATAATGCAGTGATGTCTGGATTTATTCAAGAACTAAGAGTGTGCATCAGCCAATATTACAACTGTAAAGTTGGATTCATTTGGGTCCGCGAATATAAAAAAAAGGTGAAGGTCAGCACTATCACCTTGCTTTGATGGTCAGTGGACATAACTGCCTTCGCTCTAAAATCATCCAAGATAAGGCCAATGATCTATGGAAAAAAAACACAATCAAAATGGCTATTCATGGCGAGTAAAAAAAACAGGGTCTACTCTGTTAATAGAGGTGATTCACAATCTATCCAAGCTGTATTTTTGCGTTTAAGTTACTTGGCTAAAAAAAAGACAGTAAAGAAAATTTTGCTCCAATGACAAAGAGATTCCAAGCTAGCCGTCTAAAGCCCAAGTTACCGTCACAAGCTAAAAAGCTAGTTTTCCATCAGCAGGAGTCATTCTGACCTACAAATCAAGCGTGAACGGTAGTACATGCACTAAGAGCGTTTCCTCATGGAGCATCCTAAGTTGATGCTGATACAGAGATGCCTAGTCCATAAGTGATCACAAAAGGTGATCACTTAAAATGATCACAAAAAAAAGTGATCACTTCAACGGATACACTGATAATCAGGGTTTAAGTGCTTAATATTTGTCTTCAATCACCATTCATCTAATTTTCGAAACGTAACGGTAAATACAAAGTGATCACTTTATTGGAGAGAATAGCCCAAAAAGTGAGAAACTTTGTACAACAAGGCCACTACGCCAAAAACGAAACCGCTACGGTGAACAGAATGATCACTTTTCCTATTTAATAGGGCACTTTTAAGTTAAGCGCCTTAGATGACTCTTTAGCAAGCTTTCGTACCACATAGCACTCAAACGACTTGCTTGAACCAACAGAGGGGGTAGCGGCAAGATTTAAAGGGGTTAATGTAAGGTTACCAATAAATAAAATGCTTTTATCGACAGAAGCCAACTTCAAAGTAACCTTTAGCTCATTAACATTAGAATATCTACATAAAACCTAGTAAACGAAACTTATCCATCTTCGACTGTACCCAAGCATCGTCACCGCTTATTTTTTTTGTAGACTTTCAAGTATGCAACCGATTTCTGTGGTTGCCTGGTTTGCTCATATGCCAAAGCCAGTCGCTTTAGTACATGAGCTCTACGGGGAAACTGCTTATTAAGAGTTACGAGTAGTTCAATAGCCTCATCGTAACGAGATTGCAAACCGCATACAGACGCTTTCTTTAGCAACATTTCTGGCTTATTTAGCTCACCTCTAGACTCTAAATCTTCAATCAGTCTATTGGCATTCAATACATCTTTTGTCTTTAAATACGTATTCAACGCCAATTCTCTAAACTCTACTCCCATATCGATATCCAAAACCAAACAATCTCGATTCTGCTTGATAGATTCAACGCATTCAAAGTATCGTCTACCACGGTATAGCGCTCTTAGCTGCGCCAGAAGTGCATGATAATCTTTACTAGCATTAAACTCAGCCTTCGCAACTTGAGCTGCCTCTACATACTTCTCATCTTCAATTAACGACAAAGCACGCGATGACCAATCATCTTGTCCAGCTCCAGGCATAGATGTAGCAACACGCGGCTCAAAGTTGAGCTGGGCAATTCGAGCAACCTTTAAATCACCAATCATTCCATCAATATCAGACCAACGCTCATCAGGCTTTATACTCAGAGCTTTCGCTATGAAAAGCTCCAACCTTGGAGAAACTGTTTTATTGAGTTCACTCGGTTTTGCATATGGCAGACTACGGTATACGGCACTTGGTGTATCATGGGGGGGGCTCCCAGTAACAAGCTGGTACATCAGCACACCAAGGCTATACATATCCCCTCGAATCAATTCTTGGAAACTACCACGGCGCTCGGAACAGTCTGCAAATTCAGGTGCTGAATACAAAACAGTACCGCCGTTCTGACGACTTCGAGCATAAATCTCTTCAGGTAATGCTGAACTACCAAAGTCTGTAAGCTTAACTTGATCACCGCTGATCAAAATATTGTGGGGCTTAAGGTCGCCATGGGAAACTGGTTTATCGAGCAAGGCCAAATGTTTTACCCCAAGTAAGACTTGCTCGTAGATTTCAAAAATCTGTTTATAAGTTTTAGCAAACCCACTCTGAGTATCTTCAAGCAGTTGTGCCAAGCTTCGACTTGGAAAATACTCCATTTCGATGCCATACCACTCTCTTTCTGGAGGTATACGCCCCATCTTAAAAATCTGAATAACATTGGGATGAGAAGGAGCATTGAGTAAATCATGTCCTTCACGCAAGCTGATATCTGAAGCGGAACAGTCCTTAGGGATCTTTACTGCGACAATCTCATTATCTTCGAGACGCTGAGCACGCCATACCCAGCCATGTGTACCATCACCGAGTTGCTCGAGCAATAGATAGCGTTCGCCTAACTTCATGTCACTACTAGGCATGAAATAATGTTTTTTTTCTTCGCCACAATTAGCCCCGTTCAATCACATCAACAAGTTTATGAATACCTTGATGGTCACATTCAAAAACAAAATTCATCATAACCAGCTGTTTTGGATTTGCACCTTCCACACGATCACCATTACTAAGAGTAAAGCCACTAGAAAATAGTTCTCTCAATACATCATGATCCGGCATCGCCTTTAAACCTGGCGTCCAATAAGCTAAAACTAGTAGCTCTGGTTGAACCAGCCAGCGTTGATGAGCTAGCAGCAAATTCTTCACTTTACCTACCAGCTTTTCTTGATCAGATTTAGTGCCAGAATAACGTTCAAATTCGGCGACAAGCTTAGGACGTCTCGTCAATTTATCGAACCAAACCGCATCAGAACGCACATCATGTTTTGCTCTGACGGCATATTGAAGCGGTGCTGGTATTTCTACCGCACCAGAGAAACCAAGGTGATGCCCCAATTGCATCCAATAACTACAACCCAAACTGTGAATGAGTGTATCTTCATCTTTCACCCCCCAATCACTGAGCATAGGAAAAGATGTCTCAACAAACGTCTTATCACTAATAGCACTATTCACTTGGGCTAAAAGACAATTACTCACTAAAGCTGCCCCAAACATTCAGAACTTCTGGTGATTCACCACCATGAACAAGCGCCTTAGGGCCAACTTTGACAAGCAATGGTGCAGGAATTGAACGTCCACAAATTAACGCCTCACCCGTTGATAAACTCGGCAATTCTTCTAAATCCGCCTTACTGACCATATCAGAGGCTTTTGTAATAAAGCGCTGATCATCAGGATTTTTTTTAAGCGCATGGTAATCAAAGTATTACATTGTGATGTAACATCAGCATCAAGCTTAGACGGTCGTTGGCTTACGATACAAAAACCAACACCAAACTTACGTCCCTCCCCTGCTATTTTTTTTATAATCCTGTGACTTACAGCCTTACCACCAGCTGGAGCAAAGTTATGTCCTTCTTCATAAACTAAAAATGCAGGGCGAGTTTTGTCAGTTTTACTTGATGCAGCACGCAAGATCTCACTAGAAAGCAGACCACAAATTACCTGTTTAGCCGTGTCACTCAGACCTTGAAGATCAATAACAACTAGGCGACCTTTTTTTTATCAGAAGGTCGACCAATCATTTCATAAATATCAGTCGGTCCAGAAAGTTCTGATGAGTAGAAACTTTGAGCTTCATTCAAGACACGAGAAAGTTTCATCGAGGCCACTGCAGCCGAGCGACCATTTAACGCTTGCGCTTCTGCGCTACTCAAGTCATCCCAGTTTTTAACCTCATCTATGCCATCGCCTAAGAAATACCGAAGCTTATTGATATCCCTCGGTTCAACAGTCTCAACTGTACGCCAGTAACGAATTGCAACATCTAACACTCGTTGTTGAGGCTCAGTCAAACCAGGAAGGATTTCCGAAATATCGTCCATCTCGAATTTATCAAATTGCAATGCTAACGCTTTATTTTTGTTTGCATACTTTTGTCTAAAGGTATCAATTTGAGGAGTGTAAATCTGGATGCCGGCATCAGCATTTTGAAGCTTCTCAATCATCAACTTAATTTCAGGTAGTGATTTAGCATCGCGCTCATCTTCAGTATCAAAATGATCCCCAAATTGTAAATTTCCGCCCTGCAGTGCACGTCCATATTCGCCATGTGGATCAAATACCACAACAGTACCATTGTTCAGGGCAACTAAACGCTCAATGACACGACCAACTGTATAAGACTTACCAGAACCCGTCATAGCCAAAATAGCCATATGCTCAGTAACCAGTTTATTGACATCTAAATAGACAGGAACGGTATTTTCACCATGCTCATAACCAACTAAGTTACCTATATGCAAACTGTTCTGTTCATTGAACTCGTAGAAATCACTTAAAAATTGGTAATCAACAGTTTCTACTTTTGCACCTGGGTCTAGAGGGCGACGTGGAATTTTAATCTGATTGGTCTCAAGATCTTTATAACCTACTAGATCCACTGTCGCATAAACATGCTCACCAGTAACTTCGGCACCAGGTAACAACTCAAGCTCAGAAACTGAATTACCAAAACCCGAATTGAACAACATATTGGTACGTTTAATCGATACTATTCGACCTAACACGTAGGTTACAGCTCATCATTACGCTCTTGATGCCTGATACGAACAAACTCGCCACGACGTCCTGAGAAAGAACTATTAAGTACCATCTGTAAATTATGTGGTTCACCCGTATTACCAACTAAGGTGCCTAAAACTTGATGCTTCATCAAAACTCTCCATCCAAATCAGATAACCATATATCCTCTACTTCTCTTGATTTGAGTGCAGACTGAATATTGGACTTATAATATTTTACAAACTGGTCGAGCTGTCTTAGCTCTTGCTCTGCTAGTTGAATTGGCAACGGATAAGCCTTTTGTCCACCAACAGCCATCAGCACATTAACTGGCCACACAATTTATCTAATGCTTCAGCATTCCACTCTGGCTCATCTCCAGCCAACTGAACAAGGCGAATACCAGTGCTATTGCCGCCCTTAAAGTGAAAACCAACTAAACCATTTTCGGCTGCAAATTTAGGTTCCAAGCGTGTTTGATTTTGTGACATTCTAAAAGCAGCAGTGCGTGTAAAACTGCTCAAAATACCATTAATGAATCGCTGCTCACCAATACTACTCAAGCCTTTGAGGTGATTCAGAATATCGCCTGCGGCTTGCTGGTCGAGCCCCTCACTTGATAGCAGCTGCTCCATGCCTTCATTTGTTCGAAGATCCTGTTTAGCGACATATAAGATCGCGCCAAACTTCTCTGATGCAATGCCTGCCAATATCGGACCTGCAGTATTCCAAGGGTAAAGATTTTGTTTATGTTCCTGCCAAAATCGTTCTATCACCAATAAAGTCTGCTCATAAGCTTTTCGATATTCAGCGTGCTCTGGCGCATCCTTAAGTGGAGCCATATCCCGCCCAAGAAAAAGTGGACAATCCATTAAAATTAAATCAACAGCCTTACCACTTAACAAACGTTGCTCTGCCATTTGGTATGCTTGACGAATTTGAATTAATGCCAAACGCTTTGACTGATTCACAAAATCGATGTCATCCAGTTCACATAAACTATCTTGTCCAGAAGTTGATACTGCATTATTTTGGATCGTTAACTCTAAACTGACTGCCGCACTCGCATAGAGAAAACCACCTAAGGTCTTTTGCACAGCAGATCGAGTTGCTATACCTGCCACTTTAATATTTAAAGGATTAGGCCGCTCAATCGGTTTTACTAGTCCTGCTTCCACAAAAAGCGGAGCCAGCTGCTCCAAATCGCGTATTTGCTGTAATAATCGTCCAACCGTACCAGGCATGTGTAACTGTGTTTGTACGGCTAAAGTTTGCGCTAAACTACGGTTACTCATTCTGGCATCCTTTTTAATTCTTCTGCATAAAGCCGATAAGGACTAGTCATTACAGCAACTAAGCCCTTATCGGTTAATTCGCCATTTACAAATAAATCTTCTTCAATTAAGTCAATAACTGCAAAATCTAACTCGTCAGCCAATAAACGAAATACACCTAAGCGCGTTACTCGCGAAACTAAGGAATTAGCATCAATAAATCTATGTCCATAAGCACAACAGAGCAAAGCGAGATGATTTTTATTGAGTACGAGCTTAGGCTTGTCCGAAATTGGGGACGTCTCTTTTGCTTGCCCCGCAATATCACTCAACCCTGCCAACCAAGATTGAATTAACTCGGGAATATCAAGACAAGTGAGCGACCAAAACGGTAATGCTGTTGCTGCCAGCACTCCAGCGGAGGAATGGGACTTGTAGTAGAGTGTATTCAAACTGTCATCATTCCAGTTATGCGCATATTCACGTGAAAACTGATGAGATGCTGCTTCAAACTGAACTCGAGTTTCATCAGCTAAACTTTGTGCCACCCCGATAATCGCCGTCGCTTTATCCCCACTCGTATTACACACTTGCCACCCAGTATCATTAGTTAGCAAACCGACATTGAAAGGGGGGATCAGCAAAATAGTTCGACCTGAGGTTTTTAGCCAAGTCATTAAATTTGTTTGCTGCTCTTGAGTAAAAGACTGCCACTCCTGACCAAACATCATTAAAAGCCCACTCACAGGCAATGCAGTATCCGTGTCTAACGATTTAACCGATAGATAATCAGAAATTACTGCACCACGTCTATGAGTAGCTAACGAACCAAATAAATATAAGTCAACGTTTAAGCTCAAGACTCACCGCCTAAACGATAGGTTCTCACAATCAGTTGCTTCGCTACTAATTCATCAGCTTCTGCCTGCTGTATCAGTGGGTCATTACCATCAGCCATATCTTTGACTATTTCGACCCAACGTTCAGCACTGATTAACACAGAATTAAGTAATCTTGATACTTCCAAAATATGGTTATCATCCCGCTGAGCTAGCTTTTCTTTTGCTTCAGCTAATGTTCCCATGCTCTCGATATCTTTAATGGTGAGAGCTGTCAACGGAGGTTGATTATTCACTTTTTTTTCAATATATTAAGTGCGCTATCTACCTTAGTATTTTGCGCATAAAGTAAAGAGTCTCGATACCCTTTACTAAAGTTTTTAAGCGATTCGATATCACCTAACCACTGAGTTAATTGTTTTTTTTAATGCTTTCAAGAAGTGGCGAAACTTGCTCATTTAGCAGTCTAAATTGCCCCAGTTGCATCTCACTATTGATCTTGTCTTTTAGCTGATCAGCATCATCCTGAACATCATCAAACAAGCTAACGATGAATTTAACTTTCTTCTGCAACTGTGTAAGCTTGGTTAAACCATCAGGATAACGATGAGAATAATCTGCAGGAGCATCAACTAAATCACGCTCAACGAGTGTTAGACCTTCTACTACCGATTCAGCTCGTTGCAACTGCTTCTCAAATTCCTGCTTTAACATTCTATAGGCACGAATAATCACACCATCAATTTGATCGATATCTGCAAACGATTCTGTTGTCGCTGAATAACCCACCTCTTTTGAAAGCTGATCTAGGCGAGACAAAGCCTGGTTGACCTCTAGGTTACGTAAATAAAATCCAAGAGTTCCGGCTTCAGTCTGCTGCTTATCAGGCGTCTCACCAGATAGAGTTCCAGGTCTAACTGCACCGGCTAGAATGCGAGAGATCTTCTCAAGCGCTAGCGTAAATATATTGATAGGAAATTGTGCGAGTTCTTTACTATCAGCTTTGAGCCAAGCAATCAGTTCTACTGCACGGTTAGATACTGCAGATTCAGTTTTATAAACCTGATCAGAAAAAGCCTTAGATCTTGCAATCCGTTGCCATAGAGGATTTTTATCTTGCTCGAAATCTAAATTGAAGAATTGATCTTGCTTTAACGTTTCTTGGTAACTATCAGCGTCATATACCCAATCAATGGACTGCTGGTGGTTAAATCTAGCCTGAGCCGTTTCGCTTAAAGCCAACTGAAAAGCTTCATCATTACTCGTAATGTTTAATAGCTCAGTTTCCTCTATACGCTTAAAGGTGTCTTGCTGCTTTCTGGCGTTCTCAAGTTCAGCTTTAGCTTTATTGGTTTTGGTCCCAACTTGCTCTACCGAGCGGAGCAAAAAGATCGTTAATCCGGCCCTCTCCAAATAGCGTTGCAATCGCATCGACTTGCTGCGGGTAATCATTGACAAGCCAATTTTCAGCCTCAGTTAACTTACCTTCAAAAGCACTTCTTTCAAACAAGCGATAAATCGATACTTTAGCCTTTCCTGGCATGGCACTTTCAGTTACTAACAAAGCGGTACGCAGAACAAGCATCCACTCTTTAAAAGTATCTTGCGGGCTCACTATCCAACTATAACCAAAGAACCAATCTTGTTTTGCTTGTTCAAACGTCAACGTCATACGCTTGAATAGGCGTTCTTGTATTAAACGACAAATAAAAACAGGGATTTGTGCTTGTGCTGACAGTTCGTTAGTTGATGAAAATAACTGACTCCATTCTAACTCACTGTAACCGTCGTTAATCTCTCTCGTTGGTACTCGCAGCTGATGAACCAAATCATACAAAGCATCATCTGCAACTGTTTGAGGTGTTTTATCATATCGACTTAAAGCTCTTACATCTGAACGAACGATAAGGTCAGCCCAACCTTGCACCAGTATTTCACGATCTTTGTCGTTAAGCTTTTGCCCCACACGTAACGGCATAGCAATCAAGCCACGCTCATGCAGACCTTGGCGCCAGACGTTAATATGCTCCATCACACCACGGTTTAAGGCATTTAATCGTTGAATAAATTTAGTCGTAAAACCACGTATTTCCAAAGTAAAACCATGGCAATCTTGTATTGCAATCCCCACTTGTTCCAATACGTGTTCTTCAGTATGACTTAAACGATATAAACACAAATAGTCCTGTGCTTTTTGTAAAACAGGATCTGAAGCATTTTGAAATTTATTACTTAAATCAATTGATGACGTGACTGCGATAACTGGGTATCTACCCTCATTACCAAACTGAGCCGCAGCTTGTGAACACAGCTTTTTCAATTCGGTTTCATTATTCACATAAGCAAAGACAACACGTCCTTTGGGATGCAATTGCAATGCTCGACAAGACGCCAATCCATTTATATCTTGTTTGGCTCTCGAAGCACTCGTTGCTACCGTGATTAAATCACTCGCTAATTCACTATCAACTGCATCATATTGCCAATGGCTATCAATTAGGCGCATTAATCCTGTCAAACGAGTACGTTGCTTATCACTTAACTTTTCGCTTCTTGCACGCATAGCGGATTCATGTGCATTAGCAGCATCAGGGGCTTTAAAGATTAAGGAATGCAGGCTCTTCTTTCGATAGCGAAGGTTTAAACGGTTAAGCATTGCTACACTAGGGCCAATATGCGTTGGCGTTGCGGTCAGTTCTTGTGTGTCACCATAGAAGTGCAACCATAAGGCTCTTGCAATATCATCCGTTGCACCATGTGGATAAAGCAATTGTAATAACTCGATAAATTCCACTTTAGACGTAGGAATTAACAGTTGCCCTGCGCGTTCGTGAATGGCAAATGTCGCCAAATTAGCCAATAACTGTTTTAAGTTTATTTTTTTTGTTCTATACCGTCAAACAACCACCAGTCACCTTGATCACGTTTGAACTTTGCATTTTTTTTAGTGCGGGTCTGCAGCTATCAACGTTCCAATCGACCAAGTGATAATAACTAGCTACAGGCTCTTCATTTTCATTTAAGGTAGAAACTAAACTCTTTGTTTCTTCATCTAATTTATCTAGCGCGATGGGTAACTGACCGTAAAGCAGCTCCGTAGCAGCATCTTTTACTTTTAAATTAGAGGTGTTAATTGCATCAATAGCACCCGTATCTAATATATGGTCCCTTACTCTTGGTGAACTGTTGATCACCGCATTAAAGAGTTGTCCAATACTTTTTACAGCTTCCCCACTAATCCTAAGACTCTCAAGTTTTTCATCCACAGCAGCCATGATCACGTTAAACCAACCAAAGTTACCGCCACTCATGGCATAAGCGGCTTCCACTAAGCCAGGCAAATAATCTTGGGCTAATCGTCCGCTCTTTGCTAGGGTTGCGACATAATCACTCACATCAGAGAAAGCGTTATGCTCCAAATCTAAGAGTGTGAATCGGCGCTCTAATGATGAAACTTCTTTAAGCTCTTCACCAATCGCAGGCGAACATAACGTAACGTAGCGCAGCCAGGGTAACGTACTGCGTCGGTCTTCTTCTTTAATCGCGTCTCCAACTAACTTAATTGCACGGCCTTCGAGACGTTTTAAATCATCGCCATCTAATCCATACGTTGCAGCTTCAACAGCAGTTTCAAGCTCATCTAGCACTACCACCAAATATTTGATACCAAACTGTGTTAAGTATTCATAAGCAGCATTAACAAGACGCGTAGCAAGAAACTCATCATCATATAGATCTTGGTCGCTGTAGTTTCTATCTAGCTCTAAGCGGCGGGCAAGTTCTTGATGATCAAAACCTTCGACCTCTAAACGATCAAAACATTGCTTTGCGACTTGCGATTGAATTGAACCATCAAACCGATTCATCGCTAGAGGTTGTAAAGCGGTATACAAACCGTAGGCAAACCAGTTATCTGAGTTTTGAAACTCAGTCGCAATTTGACCGTAGCGAATGTATAAACCTAAATACTGCTCACGATCTGCATCATTACGAAAAAGTTTGGCTTGGGTTAAATCCCCTGCTTGGTTGCGGCAATACCAACCGGGACTGGCATCATTGATTTGCGCAATTAATTCATAACCTAGACGTGACTTACCCCGGCCCCATTCAGCCACTATAGAAAAGACTTGAGTGAAGCGGTTGTCTTCTTTATCGACTAAATGAATAAAACTCTCAAAATCATTAAAAAAACTGACTTTGGCCGACCAGAGGATCTTTAGGAGGATAAGCTGATAGACCATCAGACTGCCAATGGTGTTTATCGGGCGTTAACGCTGCGTAACTCCCTGCACTTTCGGCAACATGATCTGCGTCTTTTATTTGAATTATTTTTGTTGATGCCACGATTAAAGCCTCTAAAAATGTTCTATATGGGAGTTATCGCACTGATAAATTAATGTTCATTAATTACTGCTTATACGGCCACTTAACTCAATAGCCCAGCGCTCTGCCTGTTCACGAATAGCTGCAGTGATGTGTTGTCCTGGACGTGCAAAACCTATGGTGCCTAAACGCGTACTCGGAACTGATTCAAACTGCGGATGAATTTGATAATGGGGTATATCTTGACTGCCGCCTTGAATAAACTGCCAAACCTTAGCTTCGACCATGTAACCGATAACAGGCGCAAGGGCTGCATTAAGTTTTGCTATCGGCTGTGAGTTATCAAGCTCAGTAAATAACGTTATATTCAAGCTATCCAGGTCCTTAACAGCAACTCAGCCAATGTTCCGCAACTAATTTCCAAATCATCACGAGTAGTCACAACCACCTGAATATCATTGGGCTGCATAAAATGCTTAGCTTGCGAGGGTTCGATTTCTAATCGCAGTCCACCAGCAATTTGCTCAGAACGCCATATATCTTGCGTATAGGTAAGGTGTGCCAACAAGTAAGCCCAAGGATTGGCTTGAAGCCATTCTAAGCACTGCTGGTTGTCAGAGTCTCTTGCTGAAACATTGCCATCTAACAAATACTCACTCGGCGGCTTAATTAGACGACCTGTATCCGGAATTTGAATCAGACGATTGGCTTGCCATGCCGCTGAGGTATTTTTACTTTCTATTTTGCTAATCTCATCAACATCAACACCAACATGTTTTATCGTCGCAGCGACGGCTAACGCACGTAATAGCTTAGGGTAACTAGCACTCTGTTCAGCTAATTGCCCTAGTATTAGACTTTCAACGTCGGCAAAACCCGTTGCTTGCAAAGAAGCTCTCTCAATCTGGCTTAAAACGTTTTGCGCAGCATTTCCTAGCTGAGTCACTTGATCAATCAGGGCTGTTTCATCTTTACGAGAACCCGCATCCTTTAATTGTGCTGCAACAACCTTACTCCATGCAGTTTGATAAGATTCTTGAGTGGCTAAGATAGCAGCGACTGTATCGTTACAGCTAGGTAAAGATTGACGTAGTTCAATCAGCTTGCGGCTAGCAACTAAGCTTTGATGATTTTCAGATAAATGCCACAGCCCTATGGGCTGCAGCACTTCCAAGCTTGGCGAATTAGCACAAACACCGTGCTCAACAAGAGAGACTAGCAGCTGAGCATCCTTACTCGTTAGCATTAGTCTTGTTCCTTATCTTGCTGCGCTTCCTCTAGTAACTCATAAAGTTCATCAAGATCCGAGAATAATGGCTTGGCATCTTTTACGCCATAGCTTTATTTGTTAGCTTACGGAGGATTACTCTGTCTTTCGTATTATCGTCGTTTTCTAGGGCTTGTTGAGCAGCGATGAGTTCAGCTTCGGTTGCATCCTTTTCGATTAGCGCCTCAACTAATAACTTTGCAGCTTCGGTTAGTTTAGATGACTCAAAATATGCTTTTTGAGATTTTTCCAACAACAGCCCTAATCTTTCTTGCTCTGCCACTATAGGAAGAATCACCTCATTCAAATCATATTTATCAATTCGAGGGTGTGTTGCACCAGTAGCAACGGGTCGAATTTGTTTCAGTGTAGCCTCAGATTTCAACGCCCCGTATAGGTACCAAGCTGATAATTCTCCCTTCGGTTTTACACACATTAATTCAGTTGAACCAACGGAACCTTTTAACTGTTTCGGAATATAACTCACTTTATTTAAGTAAGGACGCAGTTTAGCGATGACAGGCCCTTCAGGGAGCAATCGACAAGTTCCTTTAACTTCTTCTTTTTCAATCGTTGATGGCGAAAGCTGGCAACTATTACGACTAATTGAATTAAGTCCAATATAAGTCGTATCTGGGAGGTAATTCTTCGTAGTATCACCAAACACATTCGCAACCGTACTTAATTTCACCCCTTTATTTTTAATAAGATAACTCTGAACCCGCAAGCGTTCCTCATCAAATGCTCCAGGGTTAAGTGTGTAAGTGATATCTGAAGGGAAAGCTTTCGAATGTTTTTTTTCCACTCGAGTGATTTTCAAAAGCTTCCGGAAAATTACATTTTAAAGTATCAACAAATTTATCTTCGAGAAATTTCGCCCACTCACGCAGCAACTCAGCTTGGCGAACTTTATTGCCAATATAAGCCTGAGTTTCCCTATTAAGTACAGGCGCACTAATTAACCTCAAGTCTTCAAGGTTTATCCCTGCCTGAACAGAGCCTGTAATTTCTCTAGATAGCTGTCGCTTTCCGTAGCCACATGATAAGTAACTAACAAGATAATAAGGGTCAATCTTTGATAGATTGACTCTTAACCTTGCAATATGCCTATTAACATTAAGCCTACAGTTATCAGGCACCTTGCCAACAATTGCAGGACGACCTACATAGCCACCTATCGCAATAAGGACATCGCCTTGTTTAACTTCCGAACGAATATACTCTTTGAATAGCTCTTCCGATACTGATTCGCAGTCGTCAAAGCGAATAAACATAGAATCAAATTTTTCGGCTTTAGCAACACGAAATATATCCCCTTTATTATCAGGCTTTAATATTCCATAAGTGATTTTAGCTTTCTGATCTCGAATCGACTCTAATGGTGCCATATTTAATCGAGATAGCGCTTTTTCATCACTGATGTGTTGCGGAGCATAATATTCTGCATTAAATCGAGATGTCTTAAAGTCATCTTTTATACGAGAAATAAACATTACTCACCTCTCACATAAGCACCAGCAATCGCTGCAAGGTCATTAGGTACACCCGTTGAATAATCTTCAACTTTATTTTTAACGACATAACCCAAGGTATCAGCAACCGCCATAAACACATCGCCCTGCTCTTGGTTAGCAAAGGTGTTTTCATCTTCATGGTGAGCATCACGCTTTTGTAGGTATAGAATACTGGTTTTCGCGCCCGTTCCAGAGAGAGAAAATGTATCAGACGGTAATGACACTACGGCTTTAATGATGGCTTTGCCGCCACTGAACTTACCGGTTGTTTCATCTTTTTTTTACCCATAATGTACTCACGCACATAACGATCGCCAGAGTTACACAAAATACCGTCGGGTAATACCATTAGCAGGCGGCCACCTGGCTTGAGTAATTCTAAACAACGGTCTACAAATAGAACCGCCATATCCAAGCTGTTACTGGCAATATTCCAGCGATCTTTTGAATCGGGTTTACCACCTAAAGCCCGACCATAAACGGTTGGTTTATAGATCCAGCCTTTCCCCTTAGGGGCCTCATGTAGATCAGTTGTATATTGTTTTAAAATTTCTTTTATCGAAGATTTAGACTTACCAAACGGTGGGTTAGTACAGATAAGATCAAAACTACCCGCTTGAAGTTGAGAAGTGAGCAATGAGTTATCAGTTTTAAAAATATTTGCTTTAGGCGCGCCAAGCAAAGCCATATTTACCCTAGCTAATGTTACCATTCCTGGGGATGAGTCAGCCCCAACAAAGCTATGTTTTAACATGGCGTTAAAGTGCTCATGACGACGAACATCATCCGCAATTTCTGCCCCCAGTACTTCCATTAATGCGCGCTCAACATGACCTAAAGCGATAGAACCAAAACCATAGGAGCCACAGGTAGGATCACAAAAACGGAATACAGGTTTATTGTCGCTGCCCTTGGTGTTTAATATTTCTGGTGATTCTTCTAAAATGTCATGCATCGCCATCTGCAACATGCATTGCTTCACTGGTGCTGGAGTTAAATAGACACCAAAACCACCTTTAGAATCAAAATTACCACGCAGGAATACATCAAATACACGGCCTAACACGTCTGCTGCAACATGACCAAGATTAGGATGTTCTTTGCCTGCAATAACAGCTCGCTCTGAAGAGTGCTTTTTATATTCAGCATTGAGGTAGATACCCGGCAGATCTTGAATAAGCTGCACTAGCACTAAATAATTACCCGATTTCGCTAAGCGGAGGTGAGTTTCATCATCAAAGATTGGGTGTTTTTCACCGGTATCATCAGTAACGACATAATCAGCGTGTCTCTTCAGCTCATCAAACGCAGCTTTAATCTGTTTAACTGCAACGTCTTTATGTTGCTCGATGTAACGCCAGTTAAAGACATCTTTAAATACCAAGCTTTGCTCACCATAGGTGAACGTTTGCTCGGTATGGTGGATACGAAACGTTTCTAAGAATAGGAACTTAGAAACCTCTTCAATAATTTGATTCTTATTGTCGGCGTTATCTTTTTCTTGGGTATATACACGCTCATGAAAGGCATTTAACCCTTTCATCAAACGGTCATACATTTCACGGGACCAATAGTAAGTCGGGTCACGCTTGATCTGAGTGTACTTATTGATATCTTCTACATCAGGGATTTGATCTACTTCTTGAGGTGGAAAATCCATCTCAAACAGCTTTTCGTTTTTACCATCCGATACATGAACAAACTTAGGGAACTCTTCATCAGCTAATGCACCAGCAGAGTCAATAACCGCCTTTTCAACGTCGTCAGCATTAGCAAGCAGCCACTGTCCCTCAGCTAACACCCACAGCAAGACTCTATGGGTATCAATACCATCGCTGTTCTTACCAAACACGATCGTCGCAGTTTGATCGTTACTATTCGTGCTAAGGGGCGCTTGCTGATTAAAACCTTTGACATTGTATGCTGAAGCTAACTTCTCAGTATTAGCCTCAAGTAGTGCTTGAGCTTCTTTGGTTTTTTTTCTATTTCAGCTTGCTGCGCTTTCGTTAATTTTTTTTATCAGTTGTCATGAGTAGTTTATTCTTTACTTAATAGAGATGGCTCGGCCACCTATCGAATTCATATTTGGATGCACTTTTGCTATCGCGATTAGCTGCGGCCCACTGGTATTAAAGGATTTTAGTTGTTGTACCAACTTATCTGTTGCTATCGGCCTTTTAGCATCAAGTAAGATTGTTTCTAATGCTGACTCTAATGTTTGCTCTTGCCCTTCCATCGAAATCAACCAGTCATCACCTTCTGGAGTGACTTGTGTATTTGGCAAAAGAGAGAAATAGAGAGCGAGTTGATGGTGATCCCAACCCAACTCAGCTAAACCCTTTTGATAATCACTCTCAAGCTGGCTCGCTAATTTTGGTGAAGATAAACTTTGCTTGATATCACTCAGTACCTGATGAGTCGTCATCTATTACACCTAGTCCTTTTCTATCCATTGGTATCGCACTGGTCGCATTAGTTTAGTAACTACGTTTTGCTCTACTGCGAGGCTAGCCAGATCTTTACCTGCCCTTTATGAAGCTGAGAAGTTTCAACAAGTTCCGCTTCTGATATTGGTTCACGAGCTGCAATTGCAAGATACTGAACAAACAATTGATAAAAACTCTCTTTGGATACTACAGTAGGCGTAGCTTCAGCCAATGTAGGGGCTTTTGGCTCTTCTGATGCAACCTTCTCCGTTACAAGTTCTTGTTCTGGTTGTTCTTCAAATTGAGTACTTTCTTTGTTCTCTTTCTCTGATACATCAACAGACCGAGAGAAAAGATCGGCTTGTGGCTGACTGAATAAATCATTTTGGCTGCTAGGGGTATGGTTAGAGTTACTAACTAACAAAGATTTGATATCTAAATCTTCAATAACTCCACTGCACCACTGTGCCCCTGCCGCCACTATTGCTGCATTGCCAGCAGCCGTATCTTGAGTTTGTTTGACCCAAGTAGGGACCCAGCCTTTTTTTTAAGATTCTGAAGTGCACCTTCCACGTGCCGCCTTTGGGGCCGGAGTGAACCACTACAGAGGTATCCGCGAGACAATAAATGTACTTATTGCGGTCCATTGCATTAAAACGGTTAAAGCCAGCTTCAGGATTGAAAGGAGAGACCAACACAACGTTGCCGCTCATGAGACCACTTCGATATTTAGCCGAAGTCGAGGCTTTCAATAAGCTATCAGCGAATATGCCAATCACAGCACCGCCAGCATTCATCGCACCTAACATTGAAGTTTCATCGACGCCTCGGGCACCGCCCGAAACGGTACCCAAGCCCACACTTGCAGCTTTGCATCCAACCTGCTCAGCATAAGCAAGATCTGCAGGCCCAGCATTACGTGAACCGACTACTGCAACACCACCAGCCTTAAGTAGCTCTTTATCTCCGCAACCATAAAGTACAGGAGGAGCCTGGTTACCTAGTTTTTGAAGTAAGCGTTTAGGATAACTATCTTTGTCTGCGCGAGTAATCACCCACAATCCAGAACGACTCCATTTTTCGAGTGCTAACGCCATGCTATGACCGCGTTGTAATAGGGATTCAATACGTTCTTGAGTGACTTTATTTTTAGGATCTCGCCACTGAGACAGCAGAGCTTTCTTGTCTTTATGCAGCAAGTCGGCGGGACTGAGTTGGCTATCTCTCAACCACATAGCGAAACGTGCCCATTCCGCATTAGTGAGCGGTTTTGCTGCGTCTTTTTCCTGCTTGCCAAAGTAACTGGTAAGCAGAATAGTCGCTTGTGCTGTTGTACTTAAATTCATTAATCATTTACCGATGTGGAAGCTAGAGCGACTGGGTAAACTTTACCACTGCCAGCTTGCTTCAATAATGCAGCACCGACCGTAAAGGTCCATTTTGAACGAACTACATCATCAACTAATAAAACACTACCTTCAGGACCTAATTTAGTGACCTTGAACGCACCATCTAAATTCGAGCACTGATGATATCGATTCTGCTGCCATTTCTGTGGTTCATTCTCTAATACTTTCTCCAAAGAATCCACGAAAGGTAATCCCAACTTTCCGGCCAAACGTTTCGCAAAATCAGGGACTAACGTCTTATGGTTTTGCGATGGAATACAACATACCCATCTGGGAAACTCTTCTGGCTGCCAACGTTCAATAATCATTTCAGCAGTCGCATCTACCAGTTCATCTCTGAAATGGTTGTTATGTTTATCATCTGCAACCATTTTACCCCAACCAGCATCCCCCCAGCGAGAGAGTATGCGACCAGGCTCCGCCGCTAGATCACCCAATACTCGCGGGAAATCATATTTGACAAACGTTTTCGCAGCTTCATCATTTGACATTGCAATTTGTTTTCTTGGCTCCATCACCATTTCGCTTCGACAAAGAAAATCAGCAGCCTTCTGACCTAATTCTACCTCTACAGCAGTTGGCAATAAATTTTGACCAATGCAGTTTTTGCATTTACCGCAGGGCTCAGTCGAGTGATCGTCTAAAGCGTTACGAACTTGAAGCATTAGGCAATCTTCCGTTGCTAAATAGTCCCCTATTTCAGCCCACTCAGCTTCACGGATAGCCGTGATCTCTTGAACCTTTACTATATCAAATTGATACGGTACCGGGTTTCGGTGCCATTTTTTTTACCAACATTTCCTACAGGTGCTGGGTACTCAGCCGCTAAAAACTTAAGTACATGCTCAATTCTGCCTTGTGGTAAGTTCGCTTCTTTCTCTAAGCCCTCTGCTGTTAAATACTCAACAGGATCTAGAGCCTTCAAAATACGCTTTACATTTGCTTCTGTAGGAAATGCTGTTTTGCGGAAAAACTCATGAATTCTGGCATCTTCTTCTCCAGACATTAGCACACCTACCGCAGAGTCAATACCACGTCCAGCACGACCAACTTGTTGATAGAAAGCTACTATTGAACCAGGAGCTTGAAAGTGAATAACGAAACCTAAGTTTGGTTTGTCATATCCCATACCTAACGCTGTCGTTGCTACTAAGACTGTCAATTTGTCGTTCAACAATTGCTGTTCTAGATGCTCGCGATACGCATCAGTATCCAATTTACCTCGTTCATTAACAAACTCAGGGTCCGTAACGCCACTGTAGTAAGGCTTTGCGTCGATGCCGCATATATTAAGCCATCGAGATACTATGTCAGCATCTCGTTGAGTAAGTACGTATACAATACCTGTACTGGCTAAGGTAGGGATAGTTTGAGCCAACCATGCTAAGCGTGATGGTTGATCTGGTAATACTATGTTTTGCAAAGCAAGACTCTCACGGATAAGCGTCCCACGTTGAATTTCGATGTTACCTAACTGGGTTTGAATATCATCAACAACTCGATCATTCGCTGTCGCTGTCGTCCCCAGTACTGGCGTGTTTTCAGGTAATAGCTTTAATATATTAACTATACGTCGGTAATCAGGGCGGAAGTCATGTCCCCAGTCAGAGATACAATGCGCTTCATCCACCACCATCAATGAAATATTATCTGCGATTGGACGAAGAACCGTTTCGACGAATTGATCATTGGCTAGGCGTTCAGGGAGATCAACAAACAATCGACCTTATCCGCCAGAATGTCTTGAGTAACGCTCTTCCAATCTGCAACATTAGTAGAGTTCATTGTTACGGCTTTTATACCTAAACGTGCCGCTGATTCGATTTGGTTACGCATTAAAGCAAGCAACGGTGACACTATAATTGTTGGACCTTTGCCTCGATCTCTGAAGATTTTAGTACTAATAAAATAAACAGAACTCTTACCCCAACCTGTGCGCTGAACAACTAACAGCTTCTGATTAAGATTAACCAAAGCGTCGATCGCTTCCCATTGACCTTCTCTAAATCGAGCACCTTCGTCACCTATTGCAGTTTTGAGTAACTGCTCTGTCGCTTGTTTATTCATCTAGCCCACCAATTCAACGATATAATTATATTGTCATAATCATATCGTTGAATTGCATTATGCAACTATGATCTACATTCCATTATTTATCAGCATATTAGTTAGTAATTACATATTGATAAGCATCCAATTCAACCACAGTGAAGTTACATCATTCCCACTTCTTTAAAGTGACCGACTCAGTAACCTGAGCAAGCTAATTTTTGCTGCGTCCCCTCTCTTTTGCAGTGCATTTTATGACCAACTGGGACGCTATCACTGAATATCACTGAATGTCACAAAACCATCACTCTCCTATCACTTTCTCTTCAACCTCATCTTTCCTAAGCTACAACCACACCAACAAACGGAATATAAATTAATGATTAATAACAACCACAAAGCAGATCAATCTAACGATAACAAAGGTACTTCTGGTACAAATTCAACCCATCAGAAAATACTAGACAATCGAAGTAAGCAATTGAATCCCCAAAACCCTCGTTATCAAGGTAAAAAAAATAAGGAGTAAGCTATGCCTGATTCATCAGACATGTCTCAAGATGAACTCGACATTTGGTCGGATATTAACAATCCTAATAATGACGCGGATATGGATGACTGGGCGGATGCTCATAACCCTAACAACGATGACTATTTAGGTGATGATTAACACTTATTGCTGGTGGTAAGAACAATGCCGCCAGTATAACTACTGGCTTTGACGTGATGACAGATAAGAAAAAAAATATCGCTATACCAAACAGTTAGTTCGTATTGCTATTGAGCAAGGGTATACAAACAAAGAAATTGCGAAATCTGCAAGAATTAGTGACAAATCAACAGCTCTTGTATCCAAATGGCGAAATGGCAAAGCACTTGCGAATGAGCACCAAATGAAAAATTTACTTAAAGAATTTGGGCATTTACTAAAGCGCAAAATGGAACATCTGTTCTATACCATCGAGGAAAAAGATGCCGTACCTGATTTAAAATTTCTCAAACTCAATGGTGACATAATATTAAAGCACCGTGTATGCCGCACAAATGTATTAAAAAAAATCGCATACTAAAAACAGCCCTTCTTCGTATTGTTGTACTTCAAGAAAATGAACACTTCCACCTCATCACACAAGCAAGGGCAGGCTTAGACCACTCTAGACGGTTTGACTTACACTACGATTTAAAAAAAATCTCGTCCATAGCTCTAACGAAGAAGCCAATTGGTTTGCATATGACATAGCAAAAAGAATCAACGCTGAACACGTCATAGAGCTCATCGACAAATATGCTTATCAACTATCAAGCGGAGAAAACCCCGCCAATGAAGCATTCCAAAACGATGCTATCTCACTTAAATTTATTATTAGGCAAACTCTTCTCAAGCAAGGACTTAAGTCCCAAGATATCATTGACGTTTGCTCTGAAAACGAGATAATTAACGAACCCAATAAGCCCGAGGAGAGCTAAATCTCCCAATCTAAGTTGGATACGCAACTTAATATTAAATGTTTAAGCTAAAGCTGCACCAACTGAGAGCCTAATTTCACGCTCTCAGTTCGTGTTCAAACATTTCCGGTGCTTTGTGATTTTGCCACTGGCTAGGTGAACGGTACGCCAAGTAGCTGAAAGAATCCAAAGCAATATGGGATAGGGGTGGGTGAAGCCGAACCATTCTTCTTAGTGAGGAATCGTTCGGCTTCTTTATAACACACAAAATTACGTGATATTCCCCGCAAAAAAAATCATTTCAGTATTTACTGTCTAGCTCCTAAAAAAAACATCTCATTTCTCTTCAGCTCACCTTTTAGTAGTACCAATAGCAGTACCACCATTACTCAAACCAAATAAAAAAAACAACAAATACAACATTTTGAAATATTAATTCAGATGACACCAGCTTGGAAACGGGACATCTTCGGATGTCCCGTTTTTGTATCTGCAGTATTGTAAAATCATTACTTTAGCTCATCCAGCTTGTGCCAATACCTCTCACCTTCTTGCGGTTTTATTACTAAGACCATTGAGTAACAAGCTTGAGATACATCTCCTTGTTGCTCGACCAGACTGAGTTAACCGTTCTTGTGCTTAATTCTTCTTTTGGCAATTCCCTAAGGCTTGACAGCTCATGAAGGTTCACATTCCCTGCCAATATTTACTTATGGCAAAGCAATTAAACCGTTACTATAATGACAATAATAAAGATATAAACCATAACATTGCCACTATAGTAACAACGGAATTCATCATGCTTTCACTCTACACTGCCTTTGATGTTCAGCTTGAACTGAAAGAATTCATCAAACAATCACGTAAGCAACAAAAACTTACTGTCGAAGAGCTGTCAAAACGTTCTGGTGTGCCTTACAGCACAATTCGAAAGTTTGAAAGCACAGGTAACATCTCCCTCAGACAGTTTTTAATGCTATTTGAAGTTGTCGGTGATCTAAGCCAGATTCGTGGCTTAACAACAAATAACCAAGAACCTACCAGCATTGACGAGGTATTGAGAAATGCTTAATACCCCATTAACAGTTAAAAGAACCTTCTCAAATGGTCATAGAAAAACCGTCGGCAAGCTTGCTGAGAACAGAGATGGCACTTACTTTCAGTATGATGAGGCTTACCTGGAGAAACATCCTTCTTCAATAGCGCCATTTAACATCAAAGCAGATCTCAGCCTTCAAAAAGCGCCGAGACAACCACACTACGGTCTTCATGGCGTATTTGGTGATAGCTTCCTGATGGTTGGGGGCTATACCTCATGGATAGGGTTTTTAGGCAAAATGGCTACAATCCACAATTAGTTACTGCTTTAGAAAGACTTGCCTATATTGGTAACCAATGCCTTGGCTCACTCTCTTATGAACCAGAGATTGCACTGACAAAATCGAATTCTAGAGATATAGAATTGATCACTTTGGGTAAAG
>LLEN01000011.1_pt1 | contig 36920 bp, 33 predicted proteins | sample 595881 | NCBI WGS metagenome assembly LLEN01 (sample SAMN02919314, study PRJNA255460) | bioreactor metagenome | biome: chemostat; feature: culture 2012_10.3; material: sediment; isolation source: day86 10degC chemostat 2012 inoculated with Wadden Sea sediment taken from... | place: Germany: Bremen ...
TCATCCGAAATCGAGAAATTCACACCCCAGCTATACACCCAATGCCGCAACCCGCAATACTGGGATAACAATAACCTGGATGTTGACTGTCTACGTCTGCCTCAAGTTGCTGGCAACGACCAGTTCCTGGGCCAGGTACTGAGTGGTCAATTCGACTGGACGTACTCGTTCATTCCGGATGTAGACAGCACTTACGCAGCAGCTAGCCCTAACAACAAATACTGGTACCCAGCAGGCGGTAGCCAGGCATTCATGTTCAACTATGAGTCGCCAAAGGCGGGCAACAACGAAGCGATCAACAACATCGACTTCCGCCGCGCTTTCTCTATGGCCATCGATCGTGAAACCATCATCGACATCGCGTTCTACGGTGGCGGCGTTGTCAATGACTACGCATCAGGTCTTGGTCAGGCGTTTGCTTCTTGGTCTGATAATGCCGTCTACAACAAGTACAAGCCATTTATGACGTACAACGTAGACAACGCGAAGGCATTGCTGAAAAAAAAGCCGGCTTCAAAGATCTTAATAACGACGGCTTCGTTGAAACACCTAAAGGTGAAAAGCTTGAGCTGGCCATTCAGTCTCCAAGTGGCTGGACTGACTTCAACAACACAGTGCAGCTAGCTGTCGAAATGCTTGAAGAAGTGGGAATCAAAGCGAAAGCAAGCACACCTGACTTCTCCGTCTACAACCAGGCGATGCTTGATGCCAAGTATGATGTTGCCTACACCAACTACTTCCACGGTGCAGATCCTTACACCTACTGGGACAGCGGTTACCACTCACGCTTCCAGGCCAACCAGGGGATGCCTCGCTTTGCACTTCACTACTGGAAAAATGCTGAGCTAGACAAACTGCTTGAAGGTTTCTACAAAACGGCAGACCGTAACAAGCAGATGAATATGGCTCACAAGATCCAGAAAATCATTGCTGAAAATCAGGTAACAGTGCCGGTCATGTCTGGTGCCTACACGTCTCAGTACAACACTGCGCGCTTTACTGGCTGGTGGAACGAGAAGAATCCGAAAGGCCGTCCAATGCCTATCACCAATACACAAGAGCGTCTGTTACAAGTACTTGATCTAAAGCCTAAAGCTTAATTTAGGTATTAACTTGCGGTGTGCACATTGCACACCGCCTCTTCCCCCCTCTCTATTTGACTGTTATGGCGCTTTGCGTCAGGGGGATTTCTGTCCTGAATCTAGCACAGTACACAAATGCTGGATGATTAAGGTGTGAGTTATGGGATTCTTTATACGACGGCTGTCTTTTTATTTGATAGCGCTTTTATTTGCGGTAACGCTGAACTTTATTTTGCCACGTGCAATGCCTGGCGATCCGGTAACGATGATGTTCGCCAATGCCGCGGTACAGGTAACACCTGAGCGCATCGCTGCAATGAAACAGCTACTGGGCTTTGTCGATGGTCCAATCTACGAACAATATTTTGTCTACCTCCAGGGCATTTTGTCTTGGGATCTGGGTATCTCAATTCAAACTTTTCCGCAGACTGTAAATGATGTGATGGCCGGTGCCGTCGGTTGGTCAGTCTTCCTGGCAGGTACCGCTGTTATTCTGGCCTTCTGTATAGGCTCGACCCTCGGTATTTTTGCGGCCTGGAAACGCGGCAGCAAATACGATGCATTCATTTCACCGGGCATGATGGTGGTACAGGCCGTCCCCCCTGTCGTTGTCGCAATGCTCGTGCTTTACACCTTCGCCATCGGCCTTCGCTGGTTTCCGTCAACCTATGCCTATACAGCAGGTACGATGCCGGACTGGAGCAGCTGGGAGTTTATTAAAGATGTTCTCTACCACGCCGTGCTACCGCTGTTTTGTGCCACCATCATCCAAATTGGCGGCTTCCTGATCAACATGCGTAACAACATGATCAACTTGCTAAACGAAGACTATATCACGATGGCAAAAGGCAAGGGTTGAGTGAAAACCGAGTGGTTTTCAAATACGCCGCACGTAACGCCATGCTACCAAGCGTCACCGCCCTGTCGATGGCACTGGGTATGGCAATCGGTGGCCAGCTGATTATCGAGATGATCTTCAACTATCCGGGCCTGGGCACCGTTCTTCTTAACGCAATCAACGCACGTGATTATCAGGTTCTTCAAGGTCAGCTGCTTATCATGACCCTGTTTATGCTGTTATTTAACTTTATGGCAGACATCCTCATCGTGGCACTTGACCCTCGCCTACGTAAGGGAGGCAAATAATTATGAAAGGTCTAATCAAGTTACTTTCCAGTAACCATAAAGCCCTGGCCGGCTTAATCATTATCACGCTATTTATTTTGGCCGCTATATTTGCCCCGCTAATTACCAAGCATGTCCCTAACAAGAAAACAGGGAACCCACATGAATACCCGGCGTTTATTGTCAAGGCTGCGCAGAATAATCCTGATGGCTGGGTTGCCGAAAACTTTGCCGACAGCCCCCGCACCTTGCGGATGTCAAAGAAAGCCGATCACGTACTGGGCACAACCCGTATGGGACGTGATGTGTGGTCACAAGTTGTATATGGCGGACGTACCTCGCTAGCTGTTGGTTTCGGCGCAGGCTGATGGTTTGTTTTCTGGCTACGTTAGTGGGCGTTTCTGCCGGTTACTTCGGTGGCCGTGTCGATGACGTCCTTTCTGCCGCGATGAACATCATGCTGGTGATACCGCAACTGCCGCTGTTGTTTGTAATCGCCGCCTTCATTGGAGAGGCAGGGCCCGTCACGATAACCCTGGTTATCGGGATCACCGCCTGGGCATGGGGCGCAAGGGTTGTTCGTGCACAGACTTTGTCAATCAGAGAGAAAGAGTTCATTAAGGCTGCCGAGGTACTCGGTGAGTCATCAATACGCATTATCTTCGTTGAAATCCTACCCAACCTGATCTCCATTGTGGGTGCGAGCTTCATCGGATCGGTCATGCTGGCCATTATGACCGAAGCAACACTGTCATACCTTGGCCTTGGAGACCCAAGCACCATCAGCTGGGGCAACATGCTTTACAACGTCCAGACATCCTCGTCGATGCTTGTCGGTGCCTGGTGGGAGCTGCTCGTACCGTGTATTGCGCTAACCCTGATTGCTATCGGCCTTGCACTGCTTAACTTTGCAGTCGATGAGATTGCCAACCCGCAGCTACGTTCTCACAAAGCATGCGCCGTTGGAAAAATATGGCAAACCAAAATAAAGAAACCCAGAAAGAGACTCTAGAAACGGCTCAGCCAGCTCTTCAGGGAGGAGAAAAGTAATGACCAATCCACAGATCTCCATTCGCAATCTTTGTGTCGACTACATCACCGATGCCGGCGATGTACGTGCGGTAAACAATGTCAGCTTTGATATCGGCAAAGGCGAGGTCTTTGGCCTTGCCGGTGAGTCCGGTTGTGGTAAATCTACTGTCGCCTTCTCGCTGATGCGTCTCCATAAGCCGCCGGCATTTATTACCGGTGGTGAAGTTATCTTTGACGGCCACGGCGATATTCTCAAGTACAGCGAAGCCGATATAACCGCCTTTCGCTGGAGCCAGATGTCAATGGTATTCCAGAGTGCAATGAACGCACTCAACCCGGTACTGACGCTGGAAGAGCAATTCTGTGATGTGATCATGCGTCATACCAACATGAGCCGCAAACAAGCTATTCGCCGTGCCGAAGGCTTACTAGAGATTGTTGATATTCACCCAAGCCGCTTACAGGACTACCCTCACCAATTTTCCGGAGGGATGCGTCAGCGTCTGGTCATTGCGATTGCCCTGGCCCTGAATCCGAAAATGATCATCATGGATGAGCCGACGACAGCTCTGGATGTCGTGGTTCAACGTGAGATCCTGCAAAAGATCTATGCGCTGAAAGAAGAGTTCGGTTTTTCGATCCTATTCATTACCCATGATATCTCGCTAATGGTCGAGTTCTCCGACCGTATCGGCATCATGTATTCCGGCGAGCTAATCGAAGTCGCCCCGTCAAAACAAATACTTGAACAACCGTTCCACCCTTATACGGAAGGGTTGGGAAATTCATTTCCACCACTGACAGGGCCGAAAACACGCCTGACCGGCATCCCTGGTAATCCATTAAACCTACTGGAAGTACCTCAAGGCTGTCGTTTTCAGGCACGCTGTAGCAAAGCCCACGATGCCTGCTTCAGCACCGCGACTCAATTACGTCAACTTGAACCCGGTCGTTTTTCAAACTGCCACCTATTCAATAAATGCAGTTAATAAAAAAAATAGGAAGCAATGAGGAGGCATTATGAACAAACCTGTCGGACAACCCATTATTGAAGGCAAGAACCTGATTAAGGATTTTGAAGTCAATAGTAATTCGTTAGCGAAATCCAAGATGCGTGCAATCAATGACGTATCATTCAAAATGTTCAAGAGCCGCGGTTTAGCCGTTGTTGGTGAATCAGGCTCGGGGAAATCAACCACTGCAAAAATGATCGCCAAAATGTATCCGCCAACAGGCGGGCACATCGAGCATTACGGCCGAGATATTGCTGAGATTACGAAACACAGCGATTTAATGCAGTACCGCCAGGGTGTACAGATGGTATGGCAAGACCCGTTTGGTTCTCTGAACCCGACCCATACTATTTTTCATCATATCGCCCGTCCGTTGCTGATCCATAAAAAGATCACTTCGGGCAACAAAAAGGAACTCGAAGAAAAGGTATACAGCCTGCTTGAACAGGTCGGACTGATCCCGCCGAAAGAGACGGCGGCCAAGTTCCCCCACCAGCTATCCGGGGGCCAGCGCCAGCGTGTCAACCTAGCCCGAAACATTGCCGTCGGTGCCGAGGTCGTTCTGGCTGACGAGCCGACCTCAATGCTCGATGTCTCGATTCGTGCCGGCGTTCTCAACCTGATGGAAGAGATGAAGTTCGAACGTGAGATGGCCCTGCTGTATATCACCCATGATATCGCAACTGCCCGCTATATTGCCGAGGATCTGGCCGTGATGTATGTCGGCCATATGGTGGAATGGGGAGATACCGAGGAGATCATCCATGATCCCCAACATCCTTATACCCAGCTACTGGTATCGGCGGTCCCGGATACAAGCAAATCCATCCACGAGAAACTCAAGGGCAACAAGGGCGAGATCCCGCTCTGGACCCCGGAAAGCCTCGGCTGCCCGTTTGCCGGTCGCTGCATCCACGCGACCAACAAATGCCGCGAACAGCTTCCGGCGGTGACCCAACTATCAGATAACCATTTCGTTCGCTGTTATCTATACGAGAACTAATTGGAGAATTCATGCAGCTGTTAACGAACCACCTTGGCTATGAGCGTTTTGGCTCCAAGCAGGCCATTCTGCTGGCAGAACCGGATTTACCTGACACCAGTGTAGAAATCATTCGCTGCCAAGGTGCTCAGGCTATTATGCAGCTGACTCTCCAGGCCTGTGGTCCGGTTGCGCAATGGCACACAGGTTATGCCTATTCGGTTGATTTCACGGCACTCACAGAGTGCGGTGAATTCCGCATTCGGATTGGCGACACCTTGTCTGAACCATTTTCCGTAGCCGAGGGGCTATTAATGCAGCGCACCTTCAGTGATGTGCTGCACTACTTCAAATCTCAGCGCTGCAGCGGAATTTTTGACCATGCCGATCAGCATGCGCCGCTGCTAGGCTCCAACGAAACCGCTGATGTCCGGGGAGGCTGGTACGATGCCTCCGGCGATGTCAGCAAATACCTCAGCCACCTCTCTTACAGCAACTACCTAAACCCCCAGCAGACGCCGATGGTGGTATGGAACATGTTCAAAGCCTTCGAGCTGCTGGAGAACGAAGAAGGTATTGCTGATATTACCCGCACACGCCTAATGGAAGAGGCATTTCACGGTGCGGACTTTTTGCTGCGAATGCAACATTCGCAGGGCTACTTTTATATGACGGTGTTCGACAAGTGGAGTAAGTCCGCGGGGCAACGGGAGATTTGTTCATATTCAACCCAGGACGGTATCAAAGCTGATGACTACCAGGCTGCATTTCGTCAGGGCGGCGGCGTTTCAATTGCGGCGCTGGCAGCGGCTTCTCACTGGCTAACGGCCGAAGTCGCATCCAGCTAGGATGGGGGGATGAGACTCAAAGCGAAGCCTACCTGCAAGCCGCTGAAAGAGGCTACTGGCACCTGGTTGAGATGAACACCCAGTACCTCAACGACGGTACTGAAAACATTATTGACGAATACTGCGCGTTACTGGCAACCGTTGAGCTGTTCAAGCAACGGACAACAACCGCTATCTTGACGAAGCCAGACGCTGGGCCAAAAAAAACTGGCATCTCGGCAACAGTCGGATCATGAGCAAACGCATTACTGGTCGGCAAACAATGATGGCAGCCGTCCTTACTATCATGCCTCCGAGGCAGGATTGCCCGCTATCAGCCTAATGCAGTATCTGGCGATAGAAACAGATGAAGAATGGCGGCAGAACCTAAACGGCGTACTCGCCAACACGCTGCGCTTCGAGCTCAATATCACCCAAGAGGTCAATAATCCGTTTGGCTACCCGCGCCAGTATGTCAAACCCGTTGACGGTAAGAAGTTCAGTGCCTTCTTTATCCCTCACCACAACGAGAGCGGTTACTGGTGGCAAGGTGAGAATGCCCGCTTGGCATCGCTTGCTGCTATGGCCTATCTGGCACAGGCACATCCGCTTGACAGCTCGCTCAAATCAGAACTGAAGGCCTATGCACATAAGCTCACTGACTGGCTGCTGGGGCTTAACCCCTTCGACATGTCAATGCTAGACGGGCACGGTCGAAACAATCCGGACTACCTTCCCGACCTTGGCTTTAGCAATGCCAAAGGCGGGGTGTGCAACGGTATCACTTCCGGCTTTGACAATGAGCAAGATATCGCCTTCAAGCCGATTCCGTACAAAGATGACATGTTGCAAAACTGGCGCTGGGGAGAGCAGTGGATCCCGCATGGAGGCTGGTATTTGCTTGCAATAACAACACAATATAAGGAAAGACATTTTGGCTAGAATCATCAAATATTTCGTCGGTGTAGACGGGGGCGGAACATCCTGCCGGGCCCGGATCTGCGATTTAGATGGCAATTTTCTTGGCGAGGCCAAAACAGGCAGTGCCAACATCATGCTGGGCGGCAGCATTGCTATGGCATCGATCCAGGACGCCATTGCCACCGCCGCTTCCCTGGCACAACTGACGGAAGCTGATTACGGCAGCATGTCCGTCGGCCTGGCTCTGGCTGGTGCCGAACAAAAAGAATCCTGGTATGAGTTTATGGCACTTCCCCACCCTTATGCCACCGTCACACTAAATACCGATGCCTACGGGGCGTGTCTGGGTGCATGGCGGGGCGAAGAAGGAGCCATTCTTATCGCCGGTACAGGATCATGCGGGATCTTACTGAAAGACAACCAACAACAGGTTATCGGCGGACGTGAATTCCCGATCTCGGATCAGGCGGTGGTGCCGTTATGGGACTACACCTGATCCAACAGGTACTGCTCAGTGTCGATGACATCGTCCCTCACACGCCATTGGTCCAGCATGTCATGAGCCATTTCGGCCATGATGTCGATGCGATTGTCAGCTGGTCCAAAACAGCCCGGCCTTGTGACTACGGCCAGTTCTCGCCAGCTATTTTTTTTCCCATGCCGCCGAAGGAGACAGCTTGGCCATCGCCTTGCTGAATCAAACCGCAGCCGATGTTGAAATGTTGCTGTCGGCATTGATTAAGCGGGGCGCCGAGCAAATCTGTCTTATGGGCAGTATCGGTGAACATATCCAGCCATGGCTGGTGCCGCCGCTAAAAGCCCGGCTTGCTCTTCCTCAGGGGGATGCCATGGACGGGGCAATTGCGATGGCAAAAGGTTGTCATAACCTTTACCCACTTTAAGGGGCCGCCATGAGTTACCGTCTCGATTTGACCGTAATAAGCAAAAGTGAGCAACAGTCTCGCTTTGCCCTGACCCTGCATAATCTCAGTGATCAGGCACAGGAAAACTGGTCGTTGCATTTCACGTTCTGCCGCTGGATCCAGGCAGAGACGCTTTCCAATGGTCAACTCAAGCAACTGGGTAGCTACTGTACTTTGACGCCGGGAAATTCGGCGCCATTGAGCCCAAACTCCCATTTCTATACTGAGTTCACCGTAGGCACCAAGCCCTTCACTCTATACGATGAAGGAATAGTGGAAGCATTCTTAAACACATCGCCAGAAGGCAGCTTTATCAAGCCAATTCCGGTTAAGGTCACCACGATTAACCTCGATCAGCCTGCTACCGAACCGCTTTCTATACCACTGCCCAAAGCAAAATCAATCAACCTGATCCCTGCACCCGAATCACTGATCAGACTACCGGGAGAATTCAGGCTAAACTCGGGCACAGCCATAACGCCTCCGACGGATAAAGCCAGTGGCAGCACTCGCTGGCTCCAGGCCGAGTTGGGTCACTTGCTGCATGAAGATATTCCGATTCACCAGGCAGGCAATATCAGCTATCAGCTTCATGGCGATCTTGCCGATGGTGCTTATTGCCTGTTGGTCGAACCCGATCATATCTGGCTTCAGGCGGGCTCGGAATCGGGGTTTGTTCATGCAACGGCCTCGCTGCTACAGCTGATCCCGACGAGCCCTGCCCATCAGGCTCAGGCGGCATATATGATCCCGATGGTTGAGATCCAGGATCAACCTAATTATCAATATCGGGGAATGATGCTTGACTGTGCCCGGCACTTTCATCCGATCAGGCGACTCAAGCATCTGATCGATCATCTGGCACGCTATAAATTCAACACCTTCCACTGGCACCTGACTGACGACGAAGCCTGGCGTATCGAAATTGATGCCTATCCGGAGCTCACACGGATCGGTGCCTGGCGGGGGCCGAACGAAGTCATACAACCTCAGTTTACAACCATCAGCCAACGGTATGGAGGCTACTACAGCAAACAAGAGGTCCGTGACCTGATCGCCTATGCCAATGACCGCGGCGTTACCATCATTCCGGAGATTGATATTCCCGGCCACTGCCGCGCCGCAATAAAGTCATTGCCCGATCTGCTGGTCGATCCTAGCGATGAGTCGCAGTACCGCAGCACGCAGTGGTATTCAGACAATATCCTGTCTCCGGCACTCAAAAGCACCTATACCTTCATCTCCAATGTGCTGGAAGAGATGTGTGAGCTCTTTCCCGCTCCTTACATTCACATCGGCTGCGATGAAGTACCCAAAGGTGCCTGGACCAAAAGCCCGGCCTGCCAGCAGCTGATGGAACAGCACGGCTACCAGGATCCGCGAGAGCTGCAAGGCCATATCCTGCGCTTTGCCGAGGAGATACTGCAAGCCAGAGGCAAGCGGATGATGGGCTGGGAGGAGGCGACGATTGGAAACAAAATCAGCAAAAAAAACCCTGATTTATTCATGGCAGAACGAAGAGGCCGGGCTGACATGTGCCCGCGAAGGCTATGACGTCATCATGCAACCGGCTCAGTATACCTACCTTGATATGACACAGGGATACTCAGCCGATGAACCCGGTTCTGACTGGGCCTGCAAGCTTCCTCTCGATGTTGTCTATAGCTACAAGCCCTTGTCATCACTCGAAGATAATGATCCGGCCCACCAGAAGATCCTGGGGATTCAGGCCGCGCTGTGGTGTGAATTGGTCAATAGCCAAAGTCGTTTCGAATACATGATTTACCCACGCCTACTGGCCATTGCCGAACTGTGCTGGACCAAACCAGAAAAGAGAAGCTGGAAAGATTTCAAGGCCCGCCTGAATGGTCAGCTCGCATATTTAGACAAAGCTGGCATTAATTACCGTCGTTGTGAATAGCTACTCACAACCAGTGAAAACATTTAAAAGGATTAGGAAAAATGAAATACGGTTATTTTGATAACGACAACAGAGAGTATGTCATCACTCGCCCTGATGTTCCGGCTCCTTGGACCAACTACCTCGGAACAGAGAAGTTCTGTACGGTTATTTCGCACAATGCCGGGGGATATTCATTCTACAACTCTCCGGAGTACAATCGCGTAACGAAATTTCGCCCGAACGGAGCCTTTGACCGCCCGGGTCACTATGTTTACCTTCGCGATGACGAAACAGGCGATTACTGGTCTATTTCTTGGCAGCCCGTTGCCAAAAGCCTAGACGAAGCCAGCTATGAGGTCCGTCACGGCCTCTCATATTCAACGTTCAAATGTGAATACAACGGCATTAAGGCATCCAAAACCTTGTTCGTACCGAAAGGCGAGGATGCGGAGATCTGGGATGTGGTTATCAAAAATGATAGCGACAAGCCACGTACGATCAGTGCTTTCTCGTTTGTCGAGTTCTCTTTCAGCCACATTCAGTCTGACAACCAGAACCACCAGATGAGCCTTTACTCTGCTGGAACCTCTTATAACGAAGGGGTGATTGAGTATGACCTGTACTACAACACCAACGATTTCGAAGGCTTCTACTATCTAGCCTCGACCTTTGATCCCGATAGCTACGATGGCCAGCGCGATTCATTCCTTGGCCTCTATCGTGATGAATCCAACCCGCTTGCGGTTGAGCAGGGCCGGTGTACGAACACCGTGAAAACCTGTTACAACCATTGTGGTTCACTGCACAAGCAATTTGTTATCCAGCCTGGAGAGGAAGTACGTTTTGTCTATATCCTCGGTTTGGGCAAAGGCAACGGCGAAAGGCTAAGGGCCAAGTACCAGAACCTGGACAATGTCGATGCGGCGTTTGCAGCGATAAAATCTCACTGGGATGAGCGCTGTGCCAAGTTCCAGGTGAAATCGCCGAATGAAGGCCTGGATACCATGCTCAATATCTGGACGCTATACCAGGCCGAGACGTGTGTTGTCTGGTCTCGTTTTGCCTCCTTCATCGAAGTCGGCGGCCGTACCGGACTGGGCTACCGTGATACCGCGCAGGATGCCATGGCAGTGCCTCATGCCAATCCGGAAATGACCCGCAAACGCCTTGTTGATCTGCTTCGCGGCCAGGTCAAAGCCGGTTACGGTCTTCACCTCTTCGATCCAGACTGGTTCGATCCGGAAAAAGCCGATGTTGAGCCGTCCAAATCACCAACTGTCGTTCCGACACCAAGTGATGAAGACAAGATCCACGGTATCAACGATACCTGTTCTGACGACCACTTATGGCTCGTCCCGACAATCTGCCGATACGTCATGGAAACCGGTGAAACCAGTTTCTTTGACGAGGTGATCCCGTATGCCGATGGCGGTGAAGCGACGGTCTACGAACATATGAAAGCGGCGCTTAATTTTACGGCCGAGCATGTTGGCCGCACAGGCATCGCCAAAGGGTTGCGCGCAGACTGGAACGACTGCCTGAACCTCGGTGGCGGCGAATCATCATGGTGGCTTTCCTCCATTATTGGGCTATTCAAGAATTCGTTGACCTTGCCAGGTTCCTCGGCAAAGACGAAGACGTCGCCCGTTACAAAGATATGGCCGGAGGAGTGCAAAGCGCTTGTGAAAAACACCTTTGGGATGAAGACGGCGGCTGGTATATCCGTGGCATCACAAAAAAAATGGCGATAAAGTAGGTACCAACGAACAGGTCGAGGGCAAGGTTCACCTAGAGTCCAATACTTGGGCAGTCGTATCTGGTGCCGTTACTCAGGATCGCGGTGAAAAAGCGATGAATGCCGTCGATGAATACCTGTTCTCCGATTACGGGCTTCACCTCAATGCTCCGTCTTTTGCGACCCCGAATGATGACATTGGCTTCGTGACCCGTGTCTATCAAGGGTTAAAGAAAACGGCGCCATTTTCTCCCACCCGAATCCGTGGGCCTGGGTAGCAGAAGCCAAGCTGGGTCGCGGTGATCAGGCGATGAAGTTCTATGATGCGCTAAACCCGTTCAACCAGAACGACATGATTGAGCAGCGAGTGGCCGAACCGTATTCCTATGTCCAGTTCGTCATGGGCCGTGATCATCAAGATCATGGCCGGGCCAACCACCCGTGGCTAACCGGATCTTCAGGTTGGGCATATATTGCAGCCACGAACTTTATTCTCGGGGTACGTGTCAGCTTCGAGGGCCTAGTCGTGGATCCATGTATCCCAACAGCATGGCCGGGCTTCGAGGTAACGCGTCAGTGGCGTGGGGCAACCTACAATATCAAGGTTGAAAATCCGGATCATGTCAGCAAGGGCGTGAAATCAATCATCCTTAATGGCGAGGTTATCGAGGGAGCAATTCCGGCACTAGCCGAAGGTTCGGTGAATACTGTTACCGTCGTAATGGGTTAATTATTTTGGGGGTGGCTTTCACCCCCTACTTTTCGTTTTCCACAGAGAGAAATAGGAGTTCCACATGATTCAATTTGGAACTGGTGGCTGGCGCGCCCTGATCGGTGAGGAATTCACCAAAGCCAACGTACAGCTGGTGGCGCAAGCAGTAGCCAATATCATGATTGCAGAAAAAGTTACCGACAACGGCTTTGTGATCGGTTATGACCGTCGTTTCCTGTCCGACAAAGCCGCAGCCTGGTTTTCGGAAGTACTGGCTGGCAATGGTATTCAGGTTAACTTTATCGACAAATACGTACCGACCCGATAGTCATGTTTAAGTCCAAACAGATCGGGGCCACGTACTCGGCATGCATTACCGCATCACACAACCCTGCGGACTACAACGGCATTAAAGTCTTCATCGAAGGGGGACGTGATGCCGATGAAGTGATCACCCAGAAGATCGAAACACAGACTGCCAGCCTGTCAGAATCTGATATCAAATCTGTCGAGTTTGACCACGCACTGAACGACAAGCTGATACAGATTATTAATCCGATGAACGAGTTTGTGGATTCAATCATCGACTTTATTGACGTGGAAGCCATCAAGCAAGCCAACTTGCGCGTACTGATTGATCCCATGTTCGGAGTGGCGAAAAATGCACTGCAGACCGTACTAATCAGTGGTCGCTGCGACGTCGACGTCATCAATGATACCCAGAACCCGGCTTTTGGCGGCCTGATGCCATCTCCCAATGCCGCCACACTCTATCGTCTGAAACATATGGTTGCTCATGAGGGCTATGATATTGGCATTGGCACTGACGGCGATGCCGACCGCCTGGGGATCATCGACGAGAAAGGCAACTTCATCCATCCCAACGAGGTGTTGCTGCTGCTCTATTACTACCTGCTTGAATACAAAGGGTGGACGGGATCGGTGGTCCGCAACATCGCAACAACTCACCTGCTGAACAAAGTCGCAGAGGCGCATGGCGAGAAATGCTTTGAGGTGCCTGTTGGTTTCAAGCATGTCAGCTCACAAATGGAAGCTGACGATTCGCTGATCGGCGGTGAAAGTTCTGGCGGCCTGACCATTCGTGGTCATATCAAAGGCAAAGATGGCGTATTCGCCTCCAGCCTGTTGGTTGAGATGATCAGTACGACCGGCAAGAAGCTGTCTGAAATGCTCGATGAAATCTACGATAAATATGGCTATGCCTATACGGCAGAAGGGGATTGCACCTTCAAGCCTGCCGAACGACAGCGTCTATTCGACAAAATTTATGTCGAGAAGGAGCTACCTGAATTTGCCTACGACATTGAGAAAGTCAGCTACGCCGATGGTGCCAAAGTCTATTTCAAGAATGGCGGCTGGGCATTGGCGCGTTTCTCGGGCACCGAGCCTTTGCTACGTCTGTTTGCAGAAATGGAGGATCAAGATCAGGCCGAGTCCATCATCCAGCAACTGAAAGACTTTTTGCAGCTTTAGCAACGCAGTTCAACCTTCTTGATCAGCAATACTCACTGCCGAACTGCTGATGTTATACCAATCGGAATAAGGAAGTGTTGAGTCCATTAGTAACAAGCGGCATAGCTGTTACATTTCGCAGGCCTATGGTTTCGGCTTTCGCGGTAAGGGTAGCCTAGCTACCCTTTTTTTTCTTGCCGTTACCGCAACCTCTATACCTTACATTCTCGCGCGTATTGTAAAGAGCTCCAACCAAATGCATTCCCATGTAACAGGAACACATCAGGGCCAAAATTATTAACTATTAACTAATGATGTTGCCAACAAGGTCATTTAGCACATTTCCGATTTGGGCAAAGCTCGCCTGACAGCGTGAATATTGTTAAGACTGGATGTAATTGTTAATACCTCCTCCCCGGAGAAAACAAAGACCAAGTCAAAAAGCGAGTTTCTTTTTACTGCCTTATTGTCATCACCTGAAATATAAACACTACAGCGCCCGTCTTCCTTCAGTGGCAACAAATTGCAAAACTCAATGGCGGTATCGTCAGAAACAGACATGACGACCCGCTCAAAAAAAAGGCCGGCAGGCTACCCACTCCGGTTAAGTCAATTGCAATATGACGACAATGGGCATCACCATCACCCAAATACAAATCTAGACAGTTTTGCTCCGTAGCGGCAGCCAGAGCATAAACGATCAGACCGGTCAGCAACGTATCTCGAGGGACGTCAAGCTGCAACCTGATCTCCTCTAGCAGCCGGTACTGTTCGGCACCATAATGATATTCCCATTCAGGCGCTGGTGTGTTGCTGCCGATTACCGCCGAGGAAAACGGAATGCCCAGACAGGTGACTTTTTCAGCTTGTGTTTGCTGGCGATCGTACCAATCAGCCAATCCAGATATCGTGGCATATTCAAGGATATCAATGGCCATCACTTTAATGCCCTGCTCAGCCAGAGCCTTCTGCACCAGCACCACATGGAACGAATTCCCTCCCACGTCAAAAAAAAGTTATCATGAATGCCAATATGCTGAGTCGGCAATATCTCAGTCCACGTCTGGTAGATAATCTGCTGGGTACGCGTCTGTACTTCTGCCTTCGGCAGGTCGGGCTGGCTTATTTCTATGGCAGGAAACGCCCTGCGGTTGATCTTTCCGTTTGCGGTTAACGGAAAGTCGGCCAACTGTGCCCATGCATCAGGCACCATGTAGTCCGGAAGGTGTGATTTCAGATGCTGGCGAAGCCGATCTGCTTCAATGTGACTGTCTGCCTGGTAAAATGCACACAGGTAGCTTTCGGAGAAGCCCTGCACCTGACGCTCCCTCACCAGACAGACGGCATCATGGATAGCTGGGTGCCAAGTTAATACTTCTTCAATTTCGTGTAGCTCTATCCGATAGCCTTTGACTTTGACCTGACTGTCTTGTCGACCGCAGACACAGAGCTCTCCCGAAGGAAGCCAGTAGGCCAAATCGCCAGTGCGATACATTCGCTGGCCTGGCTGGAAGGGGTTATCGACAAATGCAGCTGCCGTTTTCTCCGGCAGCTGATGGTACCCTCTGGCCAGCCCCTGCCCTGCAATATACAACTCGCCCAAGCTGCCCATAGGACAAAGCTGCTGTGCCTGATCCAGTACATAGAGCTGGGTATTGTCTATAGGACGACCGACCTTGCTCTGGCTGGCATGAGTCAGCTCGCATACCGCCGACCACACGGTCGTCTCGGTCGGGCCGTACATATTGAAAACCCGGGCTGAACAGCTACGCCTGATACTCTCCACCAGCTCAAAGCCGACATACTCCCCGCCCATCAGTACCTCTTCAATCCCCGCAAAGCACCGCAAGGCCGGATCAAAAGCCAGAAACATCTTCATCCTCGACGGGGTAAACTGCAGCGTGGTGATAGATTCAGTCCGGATCAGCGCACTCAGCGCCGCCATATCCTGCTGCTGCTGACGGCTGGCAATAACCAACTGCGCCCCGGTCAATAGCGGGAGGAAGAACTCCAGTACGAAAATATCAAAGGAAAAGGTCGTGAGGGCCAGTACGGTTTTGTCAGCAGTGAACTCCAACGAGCGCTCCATTCCATTGATGAAATTGACCGCGGAGCCGTTTTCGATCATCACGCCTTTTGGCTGTCCCGTCGAACCCGAGGTGTAAATCACATAGGCCAGCTGCTGTGGTTCATAAGTGATCCCGGCCGGTACCGAGATCGGATATTGTTCTATCTCCTTGTCTCGACAGCCAAGGATCGTGCCGCTGAACAGCCTGGACGCCTGATCTTGAAGATCGGTGATCAATAGTTCGATCCCGGCATTATCCATCATGTACTGTAACCGCTCGTCCGGAAAATCAGGATCCAGCGGGACATAAGTCATACCGGCCTTCAGTACTGCCAGTATTGCCACGGCCAAATCGACAGACGGTGTCACCATGATCGCAATGCGGGCGGGCCGCTTGCCTAGCCGTTCAAGCAGGGCATATGCCAACTGGTTGGCGCGCTGATCGAGGCCGTGATAAGTCAGGGACTGCTCCTGGCTGCGACAGGCTTGCTGTTCGGGAACCCGCGCAACCTGCTGATGAAAACGCTCAATCAAAGTTTGTACGCCGACAGCCGGGTGCGACGTTTGATTAAACTGTTCCACTAGCTGCTCGCGCTCATCTGACGGCAGCATATCGACCAGCCCAAGAGGCTGCTGCTGCGACAGTTGAGGGATTCGTTGCAGTAGAACCTGCATATGTTGCACCAGCTGGCTGATCCGGCTGCTATCAACCATGTTAACGGCATGGGAGAAAGCCATCGTCAGCGCCTCCCCGTCACGGTAGGCATCAACCACAAGATCCGCCTTGACCTGCCGCTGGGGTATATGGACCTCTCCGGCTGTTACGCCTGTCTTATCAGAACGCCACATCATGGCATCATGCAAAGCAAACATGGTATCGAACAACGGCTGTCGACTGGCACTACGGGGAGCCTGTACGGCCTCGACAAGATGCTCGAAGGCAAAATCCTGATGGGCCACCGCTCCGGCGAACTGCTGCTGAATCAAAGTAAGATAATCCCCAAGGGTCATCTCACTTTGGTACGGGGCACGCAGTGGTAGCACCCGCATAAACACCCCGGGCACCTCTGCAACTTCCGGCAAGTCTCGACCTGCGACTGGAACGCCAATCACAACATCATCTTGCCCGCTCATCTTATGGAGAGCTAAGGCATAGGCGGCATACAACAGCACGAATAACGTGCACCCTTGCCTGCTGGCAAACTGCTGTAGTTGCTGCAACAGTTCTTGCTCAACATGCAGGTTCAGCGTTTCCCCTTCGCAGTTAAACTGCAATGGCCGGTCTCGACCCGGCGAGAGCTGCAAAGGTTCGGGCATGCTTGTCAGTACCTGCTGCCAGTAGCCAGATTGTCAGGTTCACGTCTGGCCAGTTGCTGCAGGTTATATCCGATATAGTCGTGGTATTGCCAGGCTGGGGGGCCGGTGACTTGTCTTGATAGCAATCCAGCAGCATCGTAAGCAGCAGTGTTGCACTCATTCCGTCAGCAATACTGTGGTGAATATCCAAGGCCAGATAGGAGCAGTCTTCCGATACTGACCATAGTCCGATCCTTATCAAGGGAGCCTGTTCGAGGAGGAAAGGACGGACAAATACTGCCAGCTCCGAATTTAGCTGCTGTTTGTCAGCCAGCTTAGCAAACTCAACCGGTATCGATACCTCCGGCATCACCCGAGTGATCACTTCACCATTCTCGATGGCAAACACCGAGCGTAATATCATTAATTGCTCGGCACAGCTGTCTATCGCCTGCTGCAGTCGTGACACATCAAACTGACTGTTAACCTCGACAACTCGAGTTAGGTTATAACTGGTATCTTGCTGGCGGAACTGGTGAGCCAGAATAATATTGCGCTGCAGGACAGACACCGGCCCTATCTGATCTGAGGACACCCGCTGCAATTTGCAGACAGGCGCTGACGTCCAGTCGATTGCAGGTACACCAACTGTGCTGCCGGTGTAAGATGCTCGAATAGCGCCGCCACTTCAACGGTAACGGAAAAAGCCTGTTCCAGTTGTACCTTCAGTGCCATCAACAACAGGGAGTGACCACCACGACGAAAGAAGTGATCGTCCATTCCAACCCTTTCTTGCTGTAGCACCTGTTGCCAAATCAACAGGATTTTTTTTGCTCTTGTGGATTCTCCGGGGCACGGTAGACATCAGCACGCAATTCAGCGCCGGTCAGTTCCGGCAGCGCCTTGCGGTTGATCTTGCCATTGGGCAGCATAGGTAACGTATCGACCAGTACCCACTCGGCCGGCACCAGTGTCTGATTCAGGCGTTGTCCGACATAGTCAAAGATTTGCTCGCCATCCGCCTTGTCCGAGACAATAAACGCCCGCAGCCGTGCTGAGGGCAGACCGCTGTCGAGCACCTGCACAACACACTGCGACACGGTCGGTGCCTGCTGGAGAATACGCTCGATCCCCAACAAGTCAGCCCGCACGCCGCGGATCTTGATCTGATTGTCTTTGCGCCCCAGACATACCAGCTGACCGTCAGCCAGCCGCTTACCGATGTCCCCAGTAAAATAATAAGGGGGAGACTGACGAAAACAACGCCGGTTTTCCTCATCCAGGCCAAGATAACCATAAGAGCGCATGGCCGTTTCAATCACCACCTCCCCGGGCTCGTTCTCGGCACAAGGTTGCCCCTGCGGATCCAAGATATGTACCTGCACCTGCTCATCAAGAGGGCGGCCTATCGGGATCACATCCAATTCCCTATCATCAGGGGTGACCCGCCGGAATACTTTCGCCAACGTAGTCTCGGTCGGGCCATAGAGGTTAACCAGCTGGCAGTGTTTTTCACCATAACGGGCATAGAACTGGGCAAGATCCTGGCCGCGAAGCTGCTCTCCGGCCAAAAACAAGAATTCCAGACTAAGTGGCTGCGGTGTAACAGCCTGTAACAAACGCTGCCTAAACAGAGTCGGCACCATATGGAGTACGCTGATTTCCTGCTGGTTAAGCCAAGATAAAAGTTGATCGGTCAGAACGAGATCCCGCTCAACAGGCATCACCAGCACGGCCCCTGCGACCAGCGGCAATAAAACTTCACGTAAGTACGGGTCGAAGGCCGGTATCGTCACCTGCCCGACTCTGTGGTGGCTGATATGCCAAATTCGCGCTGTTGCCACATGACAAAGTGGCTCAGCCCCCGGTAACTACCAAGGATAGCCTTCGGCTCCCCCGTCGAACCTGAGGTAAAATAGATGTAGCATGGATCCTGCGAGCGCGGAGGATCCAGCACCGACAGCGAGGCCAGCTCCAGAGACGGAGATACCTCATCCCAAACGACAATGCTGGGTGATTCAGGCAGCAAGGCTGCAATCTTCTCTAGCTTCTCGGCATGACGCGCTGAAGTCACAATACACGACGGCGCGATGCGTTGTATCATTTTGGCGGCCAGCTGCCCCGGCAAACCAACATTAACGGGTGCAAAGACATGCCCGGTATGCAGGCATGCAAGCAGGGTACTCACAAGGGTCGGACAGGAATCGAGGTAAAGAGCAATATTTCCCGGCTTTTTCTGCTGTAAATGATGAGCAATCGAGCCGTCTGCTGCCTCAAGGCAAGGTAGCTTATCTGCTCGTCTCCCCACTCGATGGCTGTCGCCGTCTTCCGCAGGGCGCATTGCTGTGTGAACATCTCGAGTAAATCGTGTTGCCTCATGCTGCCGTCACCTCTTCCTGATTGGATTGCATCACTAAGTCAAAGTAGGCACCTTGTTTGTGCATCAAGGTATGGTGGTTACCATGCTCTACTAGCTGTCCGTCCACCAGCACAAAAATCTGGTCAACATTGCGGATTGTCTTGAGCCGGTGTGCGATAACAATGGCTGTCTTTTGCTGCAATAAGTCATCCAGCTCAGCCTGTATCTCAGCCTCGGTCCGGGCATCCAGCGAGGCTGTGGGCTCGTCCATAATCAATATTTCAGCCTCTTTTACCAAAGCACGGGCAATCGCCAATCGCTGTTTCTGCCCGCCGGAAACATTGCCTCCCCCTTCGGTTATCTGGCTCTCATAGCCATTAGGCAAATGGGAGATGAAATGCGAGCATCCCGCTCGTTCGGCTGCTTGTTCAATCTCGGCCACAGTGCACTCCGGCCGGCCATAGGCAAGGTTGGCTTGGACCGTATTGGAGTACAAGAAAGAGTCCTGGGGAATAAACGAGAAGTTCTGGCGCCAGCTTTCTACATCCAGCTGCTCAGCCTCTCGGCCATATACGGAAATAGTGCCTTCTGACGGTGTGTATAGCCCCATCAGCAATTTCATCAGGGTCGACTTGCCCGAGCCACTGGGGCCGACAATGGCGACCGTCTCACCGCGACGAACAGAAAAGCTGACTCCGCGGATCACCGCTTCGCCAGAAGGATAGGCAAAAGACAAATCCTTCACATCAATAACGGGCAAGCTTAAATCTGCTTCCTTCGGCTGATGCCTGTCGGTTAACTCGCGAGGAAGTGCAAAAAGCTCGAAAATCCGCTTTGCGCCAGCCAGTGATTTTTGCAAATACGCTACGAGGCCACCGAGCTCGCGAAACATCATGTTGAGCGCCGTAAGCAACTGGATCATTGCCACAATTTCACCCAGAGGCGTCACCCCCGCCGCCATCAACATGGCCCCGAGTACCAACATGCCGGAGAAATTCAAGATTTTGAGATTGAAATTAGCCAGTTCCAGCTTTGCTCTTATTCCACTGTTTTCCTTGATATTGTCCAGCCAACTCCCATTGTTCTTCCCATAATTATCCTGTTGGGACGACTGCATCTGGTAAATCCGCACCTCTTTGGAGCCGTAAACCGCATCCATCGCCGCCGCCGACATCCGCCCGAGCGTTGCCTGGATACGATCACTGACAACCCGCATCTTTCCGGCATAGTAGTGGTTGACGACCGCCGTCAGCACCGCCACAACCACTAAGATAATCCCGACCTTCCAGTCAATGACCATCATGGCAATAACGGCGCATATCCCTGTCAAGACAGTAAAGACTAGCTGCCTGAACTGATAACCAAAGACTTCGGAGACCGCATCAACATCGCTGTTAACACGTGAGATCAGTTCTCCCGGGTGATACTGCTCGATATCACCGACCCGCCCGGCAGACAGGTGAGCAAATAACTGCAAACGCAAGTCGGCCAATGTTTTAAAGAGGCTATGGAAAAACAACTTCCCGAAAATAATGAAGGTCAGGCCGGTAAATAGCCCCATCCCAATCACGACAAAACTGGCTTGATGAAGCCGCGCCATATCCTGTTCGACAATGGCATTGATCATGTCACGCATGATAAAGGCCAGCGAAATCATGATAATCGTCTCGGTTAACGCATGGCCCAAAATACCGGCCAGATATCCCAGCCGCCGCTTTTTCATCAGCGTAAACAGCTGCAACAACTCGTCCCATTCTGCTTTCTTAAGCATGGCTCGGCTCCTTATTGGTTGCATGGTCGTAGTAGGCTCGATGAAGGCGGTAGAAATGCCCCTGCTTGCTCATTAGCTCCCTGTAACTGCCGTTTTCAACGACTCTGCCTGATCAAGTACCACAACACGATCCATCATTGATGTGATCGCCAACTTGTGGGTGATCACTATCACGGTCCGCTCATCCGCCTCACGCAGGATCGCCTGCTCCACCAGGTTTTCGCTGCTTTGATCCAGCGAGGCTGTCGGCTCATCCATAATCAGCACGGGTGCCGGCTTCAGGAATGCCCGGGCCAGCGAAATTCGCTGTTTTTGGCCGTAGGAAAGCGACACACCATTTTCGCCCAATACGGTATGGTATCCCTGCGGCTGTTCGCGGATAAAACTATCGGCATAGGCTTTTTGAGCCGCAATGATGACCTCGCTATCGGTTGCTCCCGGCTTGGCCAGACGGATGTTTTCCATAATCGAGACAGGGAATAGGAAAGTCTCCTGGTTTACCACCGACAACTGTTGACGGTAACAGTCTCCATCCGGCTTGCTGTTCCCGATCTTCTCAGTCGCCAGGCAGATCTCACCAGTGTGCTGATAAAACCCGGCCAGCACCTTGAGCAAGCTGCTCTTACCGCTGCCACTCTCGCCGACGATAGCGACCTTTTCTCCGGGTTCGATAACCAGATCGATATCTTGCAGCGCCTGGACGGCCTGCTCTTTCTCCGACCGGTAAACCAGCCCAACCTTATCCAGCTTTAACTGCGGCCGTTCAATATCAGACAGCCTGAGGTGCTCCAATTTTTCATCAGCCTCGTCCATCAGCTGAAAAATACGCTTGCTTGCCCCTAGGGCATCTTTGCAACCTGCAATGTGTGTCGGTAGCTGGGCAACAGGATCGATGACGAAGTTAAGAAGATAGAAAAAAAAGCAATGAGTTCACCGAGGCTAAACTCTCCGGTGAGGGCGCGACCACCACCAACAATCAAACAGACAATACTGGGCACCAGCCGGATCATCACCTGCACCGGTCCCATCCAGCATATCGATCTACCAGCTTGAGCTGGCTCGTCAGCCCAGTATCCATCTGCTTCTTGAAATCTTGGTACAGGTAGCCACGTAAATGGAACACTTTCATCGTAGAAAAGCCTGCCAGCATCTCGGCCAGCACGGCAAATCCTCGACCGAAATAGGTCTGGGTATTCATTGACAGCTGGGACATCGAACGAGTCATCAGCATAATCAAAAGGAAACCAACCGGTATGGGAATAATACTCAGCAGCAGTAGCTGTCCGTCCAAGGCCGCAAGGTAAGCGGCTCCCATGACAAACATAATCGGGTGCAGAATCAATAACGGCAGGCTAACTTCGGCAAAGGTATTAATCTTGCGTATATCGCTGCTGAAACGAGCAACGACATCACCCGCATCGTAGTGCTCGAGAGCCGCTATCGACATACGAGTCACCTTCTGAAACAAGCGCTGGTTCAGCCGGTAAACAAAGCTGCCGCTGAAATAGCCCGACAGCTTGAAGCGAAAATACGTCGCCGTCGCCCCGACGGTCAGTACCGCCAGCAACAGCATAATATTGCCAATCTGGCTGCCAAATTGCCTGTCCACGGCCTCATCGATAATTGTTTTAAGCAAATACGTCTCTGCCACTCCGGCAGCCACAGTACCGAAGGCTGCAACGATGACACCCAGCAGCAGCCCCCGAAAAACAAAGGCATCCTGTAATAGCCGGATCAACAACTTCAGATCCGAGCGGGAAATATCCATTTTCTCTTTACCCCACAAAAAAAATAACATTGGCCCTAGTCCAAAAAAATGGCCTCTGCCTAAACAGAGGCCAGCGCTAACAACTAGTGGCTCTCACCGACTGTCTCGGCCAGGTGATACAAAAAAAATCACCAAAGTGCTCAGAGAGCTTCCTGATCGTCGGTTCATGGTGGATCTTCCGGTTATACCCCATATCATCGTCAGCTCGCCATTTTGGATGCTTCCCCGCAGATCCAAAATATCGGCATGGACCAAATGATCATCATCCACATCGATGGAGATACCGTCGACGACACGAACAGGGCTGCTCTCGTCCACTTCGAACATGTCCCCTAGGTAGTTGATAGATACCTGTTTACGAAGGTATTCATAACGGCTGCCCGGCTGGCGTGACTCGATGTTTTGGGTAATGAAATTCCCACATCCCTTGGCAGGAAGTAACAGCAATTGCGACTGGACATCCAGCAAGTAAGCCAGCGGTGTCTCGCTCTGCCGGTGCTGCAATACCAAGTCGCAACCAACTGCAAATAGTCCCAATGTCTGGGTGAAGTCGTGGCTGCGATCATGAATGACATCGCGTCCGGTTATCACATTGTGGATCTCGACCCACTCCCCTTTGGTCCAATTGGCGATAGTATGGGCCAGTGCAGCAACCAAGAGATCAAGCACCGTCACCTGATGCTGTTTCACCAGCAGGCGGCAGAGCTTGTCAGTAGTCGCCCTATCGAAAGCCTGCTTATGCTCTTCTTTGGAATAGCGATAGTTGATCCCGTCGGCAATGTCCTGAGGCAGCAGCGGGAAGTCCTCAAGTGGCGTATCTGTCATAAACTGCGCCTGCTCGTCACTGATTTCGCGAGCGTAACGCTGGCTTTCGCCGATGAACTGGTAATAAGACAGCGGCTTGCTGCCGAGGCTGAGAGGGCCACCTTGCGCAACCTGGTTGTACAAAGACATCAGGCTCCGATATAGAGATTGAGGGAGAATGCATCCATCAGCACGTGGTGGAAATAGGCCGCAAGATAGACTGGCTCTCCTTCGCCCTGGGTGAACAAGGTAACGGTATACAAAGGCCCGGACGCCAAATCCAAGGTGTAGAGCTTGCTGTTAACCGTCTGCTCGATGAACCCTTTCCGTTCCGGTTCCGGTAGGTGGGCAATATCAACATGCTGGAAGTTGACCGCCTCCCCGACAGGCATGATGGCCTGATGCCAGTCACCTCCTGTCTTGGTAAAGCGCGCCCGCAGGATATCGTAGTAACTATCGAGATACTGCACAGTGTCGTGCATTATTTTAGGTTCCAGCGAGTACTGTACGGCCAGCACAACTCCCACGGTTAGGTGGCCCGGGTTCTTCAGACTATCGCTGATCCCCAGCATAAACGCCTGCGTCGAGCTGATGCTGATCGCCGGTGATCATATCCTGTATAGGTGCCAGTGCCTGGATATCGGCTTCAGGCTTATCCTCCAGCACAGCGGCCAAGGCTTCGATCGTCTGATGCTGATACAACAGCTCGGCTTTTACCTGTTTGTGCAGGTTATGGCTCAGGCTTTGTACCAGCACGGCAGCACTCAGGGAGTTACCGCCATAATCCACAAAGCTCTGATCGACGGCAATCGTATCCAAGCCAAACAGCTCTCCCCATATCGTTCCAATCGCCAGCTCGGTATCGCTATAACCTTCCTCCCCACGACCAGTGAGGCGTACTTGGTACGCCAACTGCTCCGTATTCTCGACAGCCAAAGAGCTATCAGGCTGTCGGAACGGGAGCAGCACTGATTGCGATGGCCAGCAGCGCGCTGTATTTCTTGGATAGCCGGGTAAACTGATCCGCTGGAAGGCATGGCCGTCATACAGCGATGTCCAATCAATTTGCTTACCAGTCCGGTAGGCCGCCTCAATCTGCTCCAACAGGAGAAGCTCGCCCCCGATCGCCCTTGGCAGTATCGCCAGCACCTGCTTAGTCGTCGGTAGTGTTGTCAGCACCTGATAAACCACACCGTCTTGTAACTGATAGAACCCGTCATCACCGAGTTCCCGGCAGACGAGCTCCAACCTACGCAGGCACTCAGCCCGGGAGGTAAACGCAACGGTGACAACATGGCTGCGGACCTGACGACCGGTATTGGCCGTATAACACATATTCCCCAGTTCAATTTGCTCATCACAGCGAATACATTTTTGCATCGCGTTCAGCTGTACTTTCAGCTGAACGCGATCATCCGCCGAAACGGTCATCAGGTAAGGTACCGCCGGAATATCCGCGGCAGGCGCCTGATACTCCTCAATCACCACATGACAGTTGGTCTTGGTCATACTAAAGGCACTGACGCCGACCAGCTTTTTCTTGTCCGGCTGCGGCCACTCGGTCAGGCTATCCTGAATATATACTGGTGACTGCTCCAGTTGCAGGTGATGGTTGGGAACATGAAAGTTAGGTGATGACGGCAACTTATTATATTTCATCGCCAGCAATACCTTGACGACCCTTGCCAAGCCAGAGACTCCTGCAGTATGGCCAATATTGGCCATCAGGGAGCCCATACCACAAAACTGCTTCTTCTTGGTATACGGCTTGAAGGCACTGATAATCGAAGAGAGTTCGATAGAATCGCCCAGATGGGTTCCGGTGCCATGGGCTTCAATATAGTCCAGATCTTCCGGGTTGATCTTTCCGTCCTTCCAGGCCTTCTGCAGCACTTTGCCTTGTCTGACTGTCTGCCCGTCATGGTTAACCGCCGTTCCCCGGATCACACCGTAAATGTGATCGCCGGCCTCAACCGCTTTTTGCAGCGGTTTGACAATCACACTACAGGCACCTTCTCCCCATAACATGCCATTGGCATTATCATCAAAAGCGGCACTCCTATCCGTCGTTGCATTCATGCCTTCCATACCGTCAGCAACATCGCTTTGGTAAAGGTTCAGCAGGTTAACACTGGCAACAATCGCCTGTTCGCAGCTATTGTCACGAATGGCATTGACGGCAGCATCCAATGCCACCAGCCCTGAGGAACACCCGGTATCAATAGCCAGGCAAGGACCTTCGGCATTTAGCGCCGCGGCAATCCGGCCTGGGAACCATCCAGTCATCGAGCCCATACTGCTGTACAGACTCTGATCTTGAACATAACGGTCAAGATTAAACTTGCCATTATTGTCGACCCCGACAAATATCCCGGTATTGGTGTTCATCCACTGCTGCGGGCTATATCCAGCGTCATCTATCGCCTGCCAAGCAGTCAGCAGAAGCTCCCGCTGGCCCGGATCCATCAGTTGGGCTTCCTTCGCCAGTAAGGAAAACTCACTGGCATCAAACTTATCGATATCGGTCAATAAGTTGTTCATACAAATACCAGCATCTTTCGGAACTGCCGGCTCGCCGAACAAATAGCGCATATCTGCGTGCCGGTCAGACGAGTATGCCCCGCCCCCGGTCTTCTCCCGTATCAGCTTCTGCCAAAACGCCTCTGGCGTATCGGCGGCAGAGAAGCGACAGGAGATACCGACGATGGCCACTTCGGTCCGAGAACGGTTCGCACCAAGGGCCTTGATCAAGGCCAGCGCGTGACCTTTGTCAAATCCCCCTTCCTGGACCTGTTCAAGCAAATACCTAGCTAGTGCTTTATTTTCACTCATTTCGGTGTCTCCGTCCCAAAGTTACTCAACAGCCTGCAAAATGTCATCGATAGAGGAATCACCGCTATCCAGACCATCAAGCATTGCCATCAATTCATCATCATCAGGCTGCACCTTATCTGTCGAAACCTCTTCTGATGATCCGTTGAGGTAATCGGCCATCATGGCAACGGACGGATAGGAGTAGATATCCGTGATATCAAACGATCCAGGGAAACGTCGCTCAAGGGATCTTTGCAACTCAATTGCCAAAATAGAGTCTCCCCCCAGGCTGGTGAAGGTATCGTAGATATCAATTTCTTTGAGACCGAGTGTCGTCGCCCAGATCACGGCCAGTTGCTGAGTATTCTCGTTAGCCGCGCCCTGTTCGAACCCAGTCAGGGTCACATCCTTGGCATCGACAGCTTCATGAGAGCCTGAGCTGCTCTTCGCCGGAGTATCCTTGCCGGCCTGCTTACGTACTTGCTGGCTGATCCCCTCCGACAGAGGCAAAATAGACCCCCGCTCATCGAAGACGGCCAAGTTTAGGCGACCGCCACACAACACCGGCAGATTGCTTTCAAGCATGGTATCTAACATGTCCAGCGCCTCAGTATCACCGAGGCCGTAAACATAGGTTCCCTCACCGGATCCGACACCGTAGTCCACCGCCATGCCGGTCTCCATCCAAGGAGCCCAGTTAATTGCCAGAGCACGACGTCCCTGAAGCATGAGGTTCTCTGCATACCCGTCCATAAAACTGTTCGCCGCGGTATAGTCACCCTGCCCCTGACCGGCAAACAGTGACGATATCGATGAGTAGAACACCATAAAGTCCGTTTCATCTTGTTGGGTCAGACGATCAAGCAGCACAGTACCTCGAACTTTTGGCAGCAGAACCTTGTCAAAGACCGGCTGTTCTTTGTCCATCAAAAGACCACGGCCAGCCGCACCGGCACAATGGAATACACCGTTAACCCTGCCGTATAGCGTACGCGCCTTGTCCAACGCAGAAGCCAAAGATGCTTCATCGGTTACATCAGCACTGAAGTACTGCACATGGCTACCCGCCACCTCGATGGTGCTCAAGGCCTCAGTCACCTTTTCCATTCTCGGATCGTCAGGATTCATTGCCGATCGACTAAGCAGCACAATATTCACAGGCTGCTTGCCGGCGAGATGAACCGCGGTCTCCAGGGCCAAGCCACCTGATCCGCCGGTGATCACATAGCAACCGTCAGATTTTAATGTGACAGGTTCTGAGCCGAGCTCGGCTGGGTTTACCGTGGCAAACTGCGGCAAGAACCGTTCTTCGCTTCGGAAGGCAACGCTGAACGGCCCTTCGGCATTGGCGAACTCAGCCACCAAGCATTCAGCAGTTGTATGCTGATCGATATCGATAACCCGAGTCGCAACCTTTCCGTACTCCATGCTAATCGCCTTACACAATCCCTCGACAGCCCTGCCGTAGGCATTGATCTGCTGTTCCGACGAGGTCTGTTGGGCCTGATTGGTGAGTACAGTAAATGAGACCTGGCTGCTGACCTTGTTCGCCAGCATGGCCTTGATGGTATAGATGACACTGTAAATCCCCTTATCCAACAGGGTATCGTCATCCGGCGCCGAATCAGCAAGGAAACCGTGTACAACATGGGCTATCGGCTCGGCGGCCAGCATCTCAAACAGGGCTCGGTGATCCGCCTCACTGCTTCCGACGGTGTAAGTGACGGGATCAATCTTGGCCAGCTGCTCTCCCAGTGTCACATCAATCACTGTGGCACCACGGTGCTCCAGTACCGACTTGAGTTGCAAGCTCCGCTCATCACCGTTGTTGAGAAATACCAACCGCCCAGAAATTTCTGATGTCTGGCTATCGGCGGCAGCCGCCTGCCAGCCTACTCGGTAAAATGCCGAGCCTTTATCGTTCTGGACCTGAAAGCGTTTCCGATCAACCCGCTTGATGTTGTAATCCGTCATCTCGGCTAAGATATTTCCGTCGAGATCACACAAGATCAAATCAAACGTCAGCGTTTCATTTTGTCCGCTCTTGGAGCTCTTGAGTCGGGTTACGGTATAGAATTCAGCTGGCAGCGGCGCATAAATCTTCATCGACGTATAGATATACGGCAGGTACATAGTGCCGGGTACTATGGTCTGGCTAAAGCCGTTGGCACTTTGATCCAGCATACTAGGGTGCAGATAGTAGACATCTAAATCAGGCCAGAACTCCGGCGACAGCTTATTGTTATGGATGAATTCATTTTCGCCCACCCACTGCCGTTCGGAACAACGCCAGCGAGGACCGAAGGAGAAGTCGGTGTTATTGCTGTACATACTGTCCTGGGCAGCCTTGCCAGCTTTGAGCTCCTCGAGATCCACGCGCTGTTCCGGCACTGAAGAAAGCTGACGCAGCGAGCCGCTGATATGTCGGACCCAGCCGGTACCGTCATAGCTGATTACTTCGATATCCAGCATCCCATCGCGATGAGTCACGATATATTGAACTTCATAACCGTCGGTTTCAGGTGTCACCACCAGCGGAGCCAAGAATGCCATGTTGCAATCTCAACCGGCACCTCTCCCCAGTAATAAGTGGCAAGTGCCTTGAATGCCTCGACATAAGCCGTACCGGGAAGAATATTGATCCCCAGAATCAGATGTTCGGTCAGCGGCCAGTGTTCTTCCAACGAAAGCTCGGTGGTAAAAATGTCCTTCTCTCTGCTCGAAACAGCCAGCTTGTGCAGCAGCGGATGTAGATTTTCCTGGACCTTCCCGGCGCCGCGGAAAGCGTCGATCATTGCCGGCTCAGGCCAGAACTCCTTGCGGTCATAAGGGTAGACCGGCAGCCTTACGCAGCAACACGCTGGTGTGTATAACTTATCAAAGCCAATATCAGCCCCTTTGACATAATAGCTCGCGAGAAATGTTTGCTTGATCACCGATACAGTCGACTTCGCAACCAAGTCCGCGATAAGCTGTGCAGCCGCCCGGCTATGCTCTTTCTTTTCGTGTTCAGTGAGTTCACCCTGATCCCGCTGTCGCTTGCTGTCACTAACAACTTTGTGCTCGGCAAACAAGAACCAGTCTTCGGTACACTGCTCATAGCCAGACTCAATCACCGCCCGAATCTTAGTACGTAGATCGGAGACAGAGCTGGCAATAATCATCGCCCTCAGATTGTAGTGTCCACGCCCGGTTGAGGCGGTATAACAGACATCCTGAATGGCCAGCCCGTCACCGTCACCCTCGAAGTAAAACAGGTAGCTTTTCAACAGGGCCTCAAAAGACACGACGGACTTGGCTGAAATCGGGAACAGGTATGAGGAATCTGATGATTCCGTCCGAGCCGGCTGGGCAGGTGCCTCCTGAACAACAACATGGCAGTTAGTTCCGCTAAACCCGAATGAGTTAACCCCGGCGATTCGAGGAGCATCAGCGGTCGGTTGCCAAGGCAACATTTCGCTCGACACATAGACCGGAGAGTTGGGGAAATTAATAAACTGGTTTGGCTTTTCAAAGTTAATCGTCGACGGCAGTTTCTTAGCCTGCAGGGCCATAACGACCTTGATAAGACCGGCAATTCCCGACGCCCCGACCAAGTGCCCCATATTTGATTTTGCTGTCCCGATTGCACAAAACTGCTTCTTATTGGTGAATCGCTTGAAGGCATTGGTTAAGGCCTTGATTTCAATTGGATCACCCAATGCAGTCCCGGTACCGTGAGCTTCAATATAGCTGACCTGCTCGGGGTTTATCTCGGCATCTTTCCATGCCTTTACCAACATCTCTTCCTGCGCCAGCGCATTAGGAGCCGTATAACCGTTCGAACGGCCATCATTATTAGCGGCACTTCCCCTGATCACCGCATAGACCCGGTCACCATCTTTGATAGCCTGCTCGAGGGATTTAAGCATCACCACGCCAGCCCCCTCACTCCACACGGTGCCGTTGGCTCGGTCATCAAACGTCTTGACGATACCGTCAGCCGACTCATAGGTGGCCAGAGAGGTATCGGCCCCAATGACCGGGTTGTACTGAACCCCGCTGACACCGCCGGCAAGTGCCATCTCACACTCTCCGCTGCGGATAGCCATACATGCCTGGTGGACAGAAACCAGTCCGGCAGAACAGGCGGTGTCCGTCACGATACTCGGACCTTTTAGGTCAAACAGGTATGAGATCCGGCTCGACAGAATACCGGTCCATGTGCCGGTGACGCCTAGCGGTTCGTCCTCAACCATAAGATCAAAGCTCAAACTTTTGGTATGGTTACGCCCGATAAATACACCGGTATTAGAACCGAGGATCTTGTCTCCGCCATATCCGGCATCTTCCATGGCATGGTATACCTCCTCGAGGAAAATCCGCTGGATCGGATCGATAACAGCCGCTTCACGGGGGGAGATACCAAACACATTGGCATCAAACTGATGCACTTGCTCAAAGTAGCCTTGCTTCTGATAGCTGATTTTATCTTCGCGAAAATCTGTAATCGCCCGGTCGGGATACTGTTTATTGAAAATGTTTTCTATGTAGTACTGAATCGCCAGTTTCCGGGGCTCAGGTAAATCGCGGATTAAATTGGTACCGCGAACAATGTTGCCCCAATATGCCTCTTTGTCCGGCCCGCCGGGAAAACGTCCGGCCATCCCGATAATGGCTACATCTTTGCTTTTTTTTCTCGCCGCTTTGCAGTTCATTAAGCAGCTTCTTGGCATCTTCCTTGGATAAGGTATTGTTTGCCACTTGGCTGAATATGTATTTCTTTAAGTCAGACATAACGCTTCCTTGACCCTTAATATCTAATTCTTTATCGATAACTAGTTAAATGACTTCGCATTCGCTTCTTCGACCGAAATATCCCCGGATTCCAACTGGCTCAGTAAGGTATCTATATCGGTGTCATCACTTTCCGGTTCGGATTCTTGTGGTTCCGGTGGTTCGACCAAGGGACGAATATATTCAGCAAGCTGCGAAACGGTGGGATAGGTGAAAATATCAGTGACATCAATGACATTACCGAACTCTTTTTCGAGCATCTGAATCACCTTGACGGCCAAAATGGAATCTCCGCCCAGGTTGAAAAAGCTATCAAAGAGATCGACCTCGCCGAGGCCAAGCACAGAGGCCCAGACGGCAGCAACAGACTGATGGATATTGTCCGTCGCCAAATCACCGCCCCCCTTCAGCACAACGGGTTCGTCGTTCGGTTTACTTTGTTGCGATCTGGTTTTCTGCAGCCTGGTTTTCTGAAACGAGAAGCCCAATGTCACAGGGAGCTCCTCCACCAGCTGGTCATAGGATGGGTTCGGTTGCCCTGGCATAACAACACCCTGGCTCCGAGTTGCCAACAAACTGTCTAAAACAGTCATCCCCTGCTTGGTCGTCAGCGGGGCAATCAGGCCATCGAATTTGGCATTTTTATCGACTGCCATCCCAATCTCCGCCCAGGCTGGCCACTGAATTGACAAGGCGGGAAGTCCCTGCTGACGGCGACGTTCGACTAACCCGTCAAGCCAAGCATTGGCATAGGTATAATCCGACTGTCCCATTCCGGCAAAAACAGCCGTGACCGAAGAATACAAGACAAAAAAAAGTCCAGCATATCCTCTCGGGTTAGTCGATCCAGCAGACTTGCCCCAGCGATCTTCGCCTGCGTGACCTGACGGAATTCAGCTTCGTCCTTACGGAAAATAAACCCATCTCCCGCGAGTCCTGCGGTGTGGATCACTCCTCCTATCGCACCATAGTTTCGACGGGTTTGTGCCAGTACAGGGGCAACCTCAACCTCGTTAGCAATGTCCACTTGATGATGCACGACCGTGGCACCTGTCGCCTGAAGCAGTACGATAAGCTCACTGAGCTTACGGGCTTTATCATTCGTACCCAGCGGATCAGTTCGGCTTAGCAAACACAGATGACAGGATGCCTGAGAGGCAATAAACAAAGCCGCCTGCTGCGCAAGCGCTCCCGTCGCCCCCGTAATCACATAACTTTTTCCAGTACTGAACGCCGGAATTGGCTGGGACTCAGGTAAACGACGTGGTTGCAGAACAGGCAGATAACAATGCTGATCCCGCCATACCAACATCTGATATTTTTCCGGCTGGTTGAGCAAAGGAACGATTTCATTCGCTGGAGTATCTTGCGGCACATCCAGGCAAGTTACCGTGGCATAGCGGAGCTCCTGACTCACTACCTTCGCCATTGCGTATATAGCATGTACTGCCGGATTGACCGTCCCTCCAGCCCCCAAGGAAAAACCATTCCCAGAAACAATATTGAGCTGTAATGGAAGCTTGCGCAGACTAAGTACAAGCGCTTGGCAAAACGGAATAAATCAATTGCCGTTTGCTCAAAAGCGGCCGTCATATCTTCGTCCGGTAAGCCACCAAGGCAAAAAAATAATCCGGTCGGCGCTAAGCAAAGAAGCGAGATTTTCCTCCAGTACCGCAAGGCTGCCACAAACAACAACCCGGTTGTTTTGTGCCAATACCTTCAATAAAGGCTGTAATGTCTCACTCTGCTCTGCACCTAGCAGTACGATGTCCTCCCCTTCGGGAGCACTTGATCGGGAAAGCTCCTGCGGTACCAGTACCGTTTCGAAGCCACCGCCCAATTCAGTACGGAAATTTTGCTTATACTGCTTGATGACGTAATCGCGGATAGCCATGACGGGCTCATTGTCAGGACCGACAATATCTATGTCATACTTGACCGTCTCTGGTGCTTGCTCTTGACCTCTTTTCATTGTCAGCAAGGCTGAAAAATGAGCGGGAAGCGCTCGGAAAACCTTAATCGAACGGTAAGAGAATGGAAGGTAAGTATCAGTACCGGCCAGCCCGTTGGCTATGTTGACACAGTGATCCATCAGTGCTGGGTGGATATGATAATCAGCGACTTCTCCGACAAAACGCTGTTCAAGAGAAAACTCACCAATCACCTGGTGTTGATGACGACGGGCCCGAACAAGACTATCCCAGCGCGGACCGACGTCACTGACTTCCTGTTGGTTGATCTGAGCCTCGGCTATAGGCTCAAACTTAGCCAGGTCAGCACCTTCAGGCATTGTCGAAACAGGCGCTACCGGCTGGCAACGATGGATCTCCCTTGGGCATAAGTGATCCACTCTTCTCCCTGCTGGCCAGTAACGATAAATCGTTCGAATGTCCCTTCATGGATCATCACCAACTGGATATCGCGAGGGCTTTGTGGCTCCACAATCACGGCTGAAGGAAGATGACCTTCTGTAACTCGACCGCGTCATACCCCAGGTAGCTAGTCGCCAGAGCCGAAGCCATCTCGACATAGGTCGTGCCGGGTATAATGTAATTGCCGTCGATAATGTGTTCGTTCAACACCCAATGCTTGTCGACATCAAACCGCGTCATGAAAATAGTGCGGTCATAAGAGTCAGCAAGGACACAATCTACCAAAGGATGATTGACTTTTCGCTCACCTCGAAGTGTTGTCGTTTCTAACAGGGAAACCCAACAGCGTTTCGCCTCGAAAGAATAAGTAGGTAACGATACGCGATGGTATGCGCCAGATTGATAAAGGGATGCCCAGTTGATCGCTGCCCCTTGTAGATACAGCTCCGCAACCTGCTGATCTATCTGGCTGGTTGTCATATCAGCCAGTCTGTCTCGGGCTGTGTCGGTTAACTGCCGGAGTTCAGCATCACTGAGCTCTCCTTGCGCCTTCTCCTGCTTTCCTGGCGGGACAACCTTGTGATAACCGTATTTCGGACTATCTGTCAGCGCGTCTTCTTGTAACTGAACTAATTGGTGGCGTAAGTCACCCAGATCCCTTGCACACAGAATAAGCCTGTGTGCATGATGGGTACGTCCACATGCCAGGGTAAATGCGATATCCCCAAGCGATATTGAGAATGACGGTACCGACAACAGAGTGACATAATCGGTGATCACTCGCTCCAACGCGGGCAGGCTCGCGGCAGAGAGCGAAATCCAATGAACATCATCCGATATAGTAGCGACAGTATCTGGTACATCGTACTCTTCGAAAATAACATGGGCATTGGTGCCACTGAGGCCAAATGCACTTAACGCTGCACGTCGAGGATAGTCCGCCTTCGGCCAGTTCCTGCAAGTATCATTGACATATAACGGGCTATCGATGAAATCAATTTCAGCATTAGGTGATAGAAAATGCAGAGTCGGCGGTAGCTTCTTATGCTTCAACGCCATGATCAGCTTGATCATACCGCTCATTGCCGCGGCATGATCCAAATGGCCAACATTGCTTTTTACCGACCCAATCGCGCAATACTGCCTTTTGTCGCTAAACAGCCTGTAAGCCTTGTCAATTGCAGCCAGCTCAATCGGATCCCCGAGCTTGGTGCCTGTTCCATGGGCCTCGAACAAGGCAATAGTTTCCGGGTCTATATCCCTTTTCTCAACACATCCTGGATCAGTTGGTGCTGGGCATCAGAACTCGGGGCTGTGATCCCAACCGAGCGGCCATCCTGGCTGATCCCAGTCGACTTCACAACCGCATAGATATGATCACCATCACGCTCGGCATCACTCACCGGTTTTAAGATCAGCGAGACAACACCCTCCCCCGATCCTATTCCGTCTGAGCGATCATCAAATGTCTTGCACCGCCCGGATACCGAGCGTAGTCCGAGTTCATTTTCAGTTGCGAGCGGCAGCAGGCGAACTTTGACACCACCGAGTAGCGCCATCGTGCATTCTTTCTTTTGCAAAGATTGGCAAGCCAAATGCAATGCCGTCAGACAGGATGAACAAGCCGTATCAACAACGAGGCTAGGCCCTTTCAAATCGAGGACATAAGCCAATCTACTCGCAATAACAGATTGAATATTCCCGGCAGCCGATAACATTTCGACACTATCAGGTGCTACTTGCTCTACATATTGACGGTACGTCGGGTCGAAATCACTGTTGAATCCGACAAAAATTCCGACCTTTTTTTTCCTGACAGCGTCGCCTTGCCATAACCTGCATCTTCAAAGGCTCGCCACGCACTTTGCAATAGCAAACGCTGATTGGGATCCATTCCACAGGCCTCGTTATATGACAAGTGGAAAAAGTCATGATCAAACTGGTCGACATGCTCTAGAAAGGCAGCAGGGTAATAGTTCAGGGCTTCTTGTTCATTATCTCCAGCATCGAGAGCACGCGAAGCAGGAAACTGACGAATAAAGTCTCTCTCTTGCTGAAGCTTGCACCAGAAATCATCCAGCTTATCGGTATCACCAATTCGGCAATCAATACCGATAATCGCAATATCATGACAAGTTGAGCGAGGCGAAGAGCTTCTCTGGGTAACTGACGAATCAGGCTCGGGGGGCTTTTTTTTCCCCTTGGTTCACTTTAAGAAAGTCATTGAACATCCTACTAACCCACTAACTCTGTAACAGAAAAATCCGGGATCAGAGTATTTATCTGCACTTCATCAACCACCTGATTAAAGCGCTGAAGCTGCTCTTGATGCGGTATACCCTTGGTATCAAGAATTATTTTGAGAAGACCCAATGCCTGTCGCGCTGTATCAATCGTGACCTCTCCAGCCTCATTTAATGTCTTCAATGTGTTATACGGTTGGACAGCCCCTTTTTCATAAGCTTGTATGTCATCATTGGTATTTCGGGTACTGACAGCTACCGCCATACACTTGTTAAAGACATTGATGTGTTGTTCTTGGTTAAACTGAGCTCGCTCCGAGCGGTTCATCACGAGAGCCCCCAGAAGCTCGCGATCTGCCTTGAGGTCATAGGAAAGGTTTCTACTGCATAATGATGTTTTGCCAGTTTTTTTTCAGAACGGCTCCCGGCCCCAGTTCTAATGCCAAACTGATACACGCATCCTGGATATAATCCATGGTCTGCTTCCAGCAAACCGGGCTTACCAACTGATCAACAAGTAACTGTTTTATTTCAGCAGCCTCTTTATATGGCAAGCCTGTCACGTTTGAAATTACCGAACAGACAGGTTCTCCAAACGGGTACTTCTCTATTTCCTGGGCAAACTGATCAGCAGCAGCTTTCATCAGTGGTGAATGAAAAGCACCACTCACTCTCAACCGCTGATTCTTTATACTGAGTTCGTTAAACCGAGCCTGAATAGCCTCGATACCATCTACAGCACCAGATACAATGATCTGATCACCAGCATTGAAATTTGCTGGTGTGACAATGACATCTCCTGACGAGACCTGTTCACAGCATTGCATAACAAGATCTTTGTCTGCACCAATTACAGCCAACATGGCACCTTGGCTGTTTGCGGCAGCCTCAGCCATCAACGCACTCGTTGCTCAACCAATC
>LLEN01000012.1_pt1 | contig 36635 bp, 38 predicted proteins | sample 595881 | NCBI WGS metagenome assembly LLEN01 (sample SAMN02919314, study PRJNA255460) | bioreactor metagenome | biome: chemostat; feature: culture 2012_10.3; material: sediment; isolation source: day86 10degC chemostat 2012 inoculated with Wadden Sea sediment taken from... | place: Germany: Bremen ...
GTGTTCATTTTCTTTGGCTAATTGAGAAGGCAGGGAAGCTTCTTATTCAAAACTCTGCTGTTTTAACCATCGACCTAACTTCACAATATCGGTTTGTTTGGCCCGTGATTTATCATATACAAAATAAAAACTGTCTCCGGTAAGCAGTTCATGCATGGGAATACGGACAAAGTCTTGCTGACGCTCCTGATCTGTCATGAGGTAATTGTTCATCAGGGCTATGCCTTGATTATAGCGAGTAGCTTCTGCTGCCAGTAATACATGACTAAAGTGGTTTATTCTAACGTGCTCTGGTAATTCAAACTCACCACTCTGGCACCAACGTAACCAGTCTTCGCCGGGGCTTTCCGAGGCCGATGAGTATTGCACCGATAGTAGAGGCTGCTGCCATAGCGCATCGGGAAGTGGTTTATTTTTGATTTTCTGCCATAGTTTTTGCCCGTACACAGGATAGAGGCGCTCAGTGTACAGAAACTGACTGACAAAGTTATGTTTCGGCGGATTCACTGTAATAAAACAATCGGCGACCTGATCACGGCACTCGGGCTCATCCGCCACCATGTTAAGTGTAAGTTCTATCTCAAGGTATTGCTTGCGTAAGTCTTCTAATCGTGGGATCAAAAGATATTATCGGTGTGCGGCTGCAACAAAAAGATCGTAATCATTCCTTCTTGCATGATGGCGAGCAGAATCTGGCTAGTTACCAGCTTTGAACACTTTCGTGTCTGGATAGAATGCATACCATGCAAACCAGTACAGCATGGTGGAGGCAAGCTGTTTGCCCTCTGAATCGCTGATCCAGGCCGACTGATTCTGGCTATCCCAATGAATGTTCAGCTGCTGCCCTTCAAATAGGTAACTGAACATTTTTTTTGATCATGCTTCCGTAGTTCTGATAATGGGAAGGCTATATTTTCCTTGTTTCCTTTGTACCCCAATACTGTTTCTTTAACCGCATAACTTGATGGCGCCTGAATGGCGACTGGGAAGAAAAGACGTGGAGTACGACTATAGCCGGCATAAGGATCTTGTGAATAGCTTCGGTAATACCCAGTTTTGGTCGAGAGAACTTTTGTGTCAGGGTGATCTGACTGCCATTGCTTCCAGCGCGTTAGCGTTAGCGGGTATTGTTTCAAGGAAGTACCAGCCGCCGTTCCGCTAATGGCTTTACCTCGAATTTGCGACCATAGCGATTCCGTCTGGTGGTCATACATGAGCACGTCAGAGTTATAGAGCAGGCCAGAGACACCGAAAGTCAGTGTTTGCTTGTCTGACCGGGAAAGGAAAGCCATTCCCGATCCACAAAGTGGGCAATAGCTAATAACAAACTTGCGACCATCGATACTATCGTTAACGACTTCATGCCAGTTGAGAATTTTAATCGGATAGGCCCGGCTTTTACCGTTCATGATCAGGCCCAATACGGTATCGTGGCCTTTCAGGAATTTTGCTTTGCTTGCATCAATAAAATGCGGGTTGAGGATTGCGGGTATGCCATCTCTTCCCGGACCGCCAGAAAGGATCTGTTCGGCAGGAACAGTTAGGCGGTCAAGGTTAAAGCCGTTAAGCGATGCGGCATGCATACTTAACGGCAGAGTGAAGATAAGTCCGTAGAAAAAAAAGTTAACAACAGCTTCATTATTCCCCCTACCGCGCTTATTAAATATAGACCGTGGCCTGATAGGGATCTTTCAATAGATAGGGAATTATTTTTCCTTGATCATCGTTTCGGATTTGAATAGAACCGCTGTCGATATTGTTCTGGAGTGCATTGGGCATGCCGTTTAAACAGTGTGATAAACGGAGAGGCCTGATGATAGCCCAAGGTTAGGGCTATTTCCTTTATCGACATACCTTTACGTAATAGGTGAAGTGAGTAAATAAACTTACGACGCTGTCGCCATTCGGTGAAACTCATTCCTAGCTTGTCTTGGCAGTGCCTTGCCAACGTCCGTTCAGTCGTATGAAGCTGAATGGCCCAGTCTTTGATTGTTTTAGCTGTGGTTGGGTCTTGGTCAAGCTCCTGCAAAATTGGTTTGAGCAGCTTGTCGTCGCTATTGGGTAAAAATTGGTCATGCTCTTGGGCTTTGAGTACCTGATCCAGCAGAACTTTCACTAACCGCAGATCTTGCTCAGATTCAGGTACGGCAATACGCCTCTCTTTCAGATCACCAACAATGGCTCCATGATCGGACTGACTTCGAGCAGGCAGGCGTAGCGAGGAAGTGCATCGGCAAGTGGTGATACAATGTTCATTGAACAGTAATTCAAGCTACGGCGCATGTAGCTTTCGTGCTCGATACCGGCGGGTACCCAAACGGCATACTGTGAAGGCGACAGAAAACGCTTTTCGTTGGTTGTGAGCTCGAGAATACCGCCGTTGATCAGTTGCAGCTGTCCCCACGGATGGCTGTGCCGCGGAGTCGTAGTCTTGGGAAGAAAGACTTCGTGGCCAAAGAAAATCTCCCCGGGGGGTTATTGTTATCAAATAATGGTTGGTAGATTTTCTTCATCTTAAAAGGATTTCTATATACAACGAGCGTAAGGGCTACGTTAATAATCTACGCATGGCTTGGCAAGGATTTCTGCTCCATAGTGAGTAACGAGAGGTCTCGTTAATAGAAGCCTTGTTGCTAGAAAAGGGCTGCCACTTGTGTCTGGAACTGACAAGTCGTAGCATTCGCTATTTGTTGTCTATTTAAATATTGTCTCCAGTAAATAAAACAAGGAATTAAATGACATTCATCGTTCGCCAAGTCCACAGGCATTGGGTTACTGTTACGCTTTTTTTTCTTATTTGTTATAACTTTCCTGTCTCTCACCCCACAGGTGAGTTTACCTAGTGTGCCTGGAACAGATAAAAGCCATCATTTTATTGCCTATGCAGCATTGATGTTTGCGGTTGCCTTAAGAAGGCCGAAATACTGGTTGTTGATTGGCTTGTTTTTTTTCTGCTGGAGTGGCGGGATTGAAATCTTGCAGCCCTACGTCAACCGTTATGGTGAGTGGTTGGATTTGGCTGCAAACGGGGGAGGCCTGATTTGTGGGGTGATCCTGGCGAAAGTAATAACCAGGCTGTTTCCGCAAGTTGCTAATGAATACAGCTAGAGCAAATAGCTAACGCAAACAGCCTCATGATAGGTGTTTTTCTCACAAATTCAGCCACCGATCAATACGGTTGGCATTCCCATAATAATGGTTCCGCCATGGGCTGTGGTGTCTCCCATACGAGCAGCGGGCTTACTGTTTACCAGTACGGTAGCGCTGCCTTTCACCACACTGTCTGGTGGGCCGACGCAGACACATATCTGCCCCAATGTTGCCGCGGGCATATTGCCGATTAATACTGTCGTTGGCAGTGGGAGAAGTGGCCCTCCAACATGCGGGATCGGCACAACGGCCGGGGTTTGCATTGGGCAGACATGCATATCGGTAGCCCTTGCTGCTGGTAGCATGATTACACTCCTATTTGACCATTACCGCCCTGCGCGATATGTAAACCGATTTTGAAATACTGCGCATAACGAGATTTCGCAGCTAGGCCGTCAGGCAAGACAGCACATAGATTTACCGCGCCTGCTACAGCGTGGGAATATAAATATTCCGGCGGCGGTACAACAGGCTCTCCCGCCGCAATCATACTTCCGCCGCTCCAGAAAGCAGCCTGGGCTACCCAGCCTGCGCCGGTTTGTAACTGAGCCAGTTCTGCCATTTGCTCAGCAAACCGTCGAGAGGTTTCATCTGGCGTATGAACCAGGCTTTTGCTGCCCGGATCGCATTGGCTTCATCCAGGCTCCAGTCATTTCGCTGATCAGCACAGCAGCATGCCCACCAGACTGCTTCCCTTACGGGCAGGGCATGGGCGATAAAGATGGCAGTATCGCTAAAAAAAACTCGGCTTTTATAGCTGCATCAATTAGGGCTGCCGGTTCAATATATTGTTCGACCAGCTCGAGGATTTCATCGCTTGCTTCGTAGCAGGACAAAATATCCTTGGCTGATTGGTGTGGGATCTTTAAATAAGTCATTAGTTAACCTTCGCTATTGCACCCTGGATCTGAACCATCGCACCCGCTTTTACTTGTGTCATTGCGCTGCCGTTTACTTCGACCAGCGCTCCTTTGACATCGGTTTTCGCCTGACTCTCGATGCTAACCATTGCGGCTTTCATTTCTGCTTTTGCCTGCCCTTTTATTGATATCTGCGCGCCTGAAATCTTAATCCCGCTTTGGCTGAGTTCAATAGAGGTACTGCCAACGGAGAGTTTGATTTTGGTTTGGCCTTTGATGTCGATGCTCTGGCCATCGACGAGGACCTTGGATGAGGCACTTATTTCTGCGTTTTTACCGGCTTTGCTATTAATGGTGGCATCAGATTGTAATGATAGATCTTTTTTTTAGCGCTGGCCGTGAATTGATCCTCTGTTTCAAGGCTCATTGCTTCTTTGCTTTTCCAACTGACAGTTTTTTTTCGGCCTCTAGGCTGGCAAGTCCTTTGATGGTTTGTTTGAGGTCATTTTTGACATTGATATTGAAATCTTTTTCGGCCTGAAGGAATACTTCCTCTTTGTCCTTTTTGTCCTCAAACCTGAGCTCATTGGCGGTGTTACTGCTGCCTTTGGGCGTGGATCTTGTCTTTATACCGCTCTGTGTTGCAGTGCTGTATGGAGGCTTGTTCTTACCGTTATATATCGAGCCTGAGATCACTGGACGGTCTGGGTCACCATCAATGAAGCTTACCAATACCTCGTCACCTATACGTGGAATGAACTGGACGCCAAAGCCATTGCTGGCCGTGGGCTGGGCGACAGGGATCCAGCATGAGCTGTTTTCGTCCTTCTTGCCGTCTTTGTTCCAGTGGAAGTGAACCTTGATCCGGCCGAGTTTATCTTGATTGACTTCTTCTCCGCTGGGCCCGCTCACTTCTCCGCTCTGGATACTATGTATACGTGGTTTATCAATAAAAGCAGGTCGCCAAGTCACACTTGCCGGGATACATTGGAAGCTATTCTGATACTCGGTATGGGAGCCTGACTCACTGGCATCAAAGACGTGTTCTGCCTGGGTTATTACATATTCCTGGTTGAACGCGGCCTCGGTATGATCGGTAAGGGTAAAACGCATACCGGCCCCGAGTGACGGAATTGCGGAGGAGGCCTGAACTATGACTTTCTGGCAATCGCGACTTTCCATCTGCCTTTTGGCTGCATCCCGAATGGCACCTTTGGTGGCATTCCCCTGTCCAAAAAAAAGTATTCGCTGAGGGCGTTGTTTTTAACCGAGGCTGTAGTATTCCTCTCTCCACTGGTTAAACATTCGGCCAGTTCTTCACTATGATCGGCTAAAGATAATTTACTGGTGCCAAGTTGGTCCCGGTAGTGCCATTGGTTAATCGAAAATGTTTTGTCACTTGCCTGAATAACAAAAGGAACTACGCTGTTTTCAGCTTTAGCAAAATCCTGGTTACTGTCCGCGATGACGACGGTGGGCTGTTTGCCTCTATGGTCACAATGGTAGTGCCAGCCTTCGGATGCCATCAAGCGCTTAATAAAAATCAAGTCACTCTCATTATATTGAATGCAGTAGCCGTGTTTGATGCCTGCCCCACGGGGCGAGAGTTTGAAGTAGCTTTTTAAGCCGGAATCGGACAACACCTTTTCTATGATCTGTTTTGTGGTCATGTCCTGAAAACTACGACTGGTTGTTCGATAGGCAAAGATAGAAAGCGGATCTATTGCTTCGACACGGTAAGTATAAAGTTGTTTGTTGATACTAAATTCAAGGTTTTCTAATGATGAGATTATGGCATAGAAAGTTCGAGCTTTTTTTTCTATGGCCTTCAACACCTGGCGAGTATTGAATATCCAGAACTTTACCAAGGGCTTTCTCGGATAATTTTTCTTTTGAAATAAGAGTTGCCGTGAAGCTTGAGCTATCGGATATCTGCTCTTTTATCGTTAAGCAGGTAACGATGTACGGCCCTTTGCCATCCAACTTTGCAAGAATAGGGCGCTGTTCTTCATTATAATTGGGGGCTGACATGTCGTGACTCTCTTATTGTTCTACAAAGATTTTTAAAAACTTAAAAAGTGAAAGCATATTAAGTTGAGATTGAATGTCAAATGTTGCCTTGTTGTTAAATGCTGTTCTTTTTTTTAGTTGGTTTTTATGGCGCATTAACAAAACTGGCTTTATTTATAAATCATCAAAGGTGTTAGATATAATTATATATTAAATATACCTTTCAAACAGCTCAGATGAGTTTGTTTAATTAGCCTACGAAAACTTAATACTATGAGTATATTTTTGAGTCGGATATAAAGATGTAAATATATTGCATCTTTAATGTGTCCAGTTAAGCCTGCTTATTCTAATTAATACTATCATTGCAAATAAAATAGCGTTTTAAAAATGCTTTTATGTTGAAATCGATTGCATTGGTAGGTTTAGGTTAAAAATATACCCCTTTAGGGTTATATGTGATTTCATTTTTTTTGTCATATATCTCGAAATAAAGTATTCCATTGCGCTCCTTTAATATGTCCAGTATTCAATACACATGCTTTGTGTGGTCTGATGAGAAAAAAAATATTGTTAAATTACATAATCAGCTGATAGGATTCAGAAATTATATATTAGGCGTAATTAATGATTATAAACGCATGAGCAACAGGTCTCATTTCCCTGTACGGTTTTTTTTAGTATTAAAATATATGCATGCAACTTGTTTTTTTTATTAAAGGGCTACTGTAATTAAAATTATTAACAGCTTATTTAGTGATTGCTAATAAATATAAGTGACAAATACAATGAAATTTACTGAGAACCAACGTCAGGGTTTATTGTCGCCATTGATGGAAGATAATTTCTGCGGCTTGTATTTAAAATCAGATAGGCAGGCATTTCGGCCTCTTCGCAATGAGTTCAATTTAGCTCAGACATCATTAAGAAAACTTACTCAACATCCTGAATTGAGTGAGCTCGATGTATTACTGGAAGAGAACAGTAATAATTGGGACACATTGTCTACTAGCCTTGTCAATGTGTTTGCTAATTCATCCCGAGATGTTGAACTTGTGGGCTGGATGATGGCGGCACAAATTATTATTGACCCTAGTTTATCTGGGACTAAAGAAGCGGCTGCATGGTTTCAGGAATTAGTGACCAAGCATTGGGACTCACTTCAGCCTATTTTGCCAGATAACAAAATTAAAGCAGAGGGTGAAGGTGAGCGATCTCGTGAACGCAATGCATTTAAGATCAAGGCATTTGTCCAGTTGGTTGGTGAGAGCGAAAATAGCGGCCTGCTGTATTCACCGCTGCTGATGACGCCATTAATTGGTGACTTGGACTACACCCACTTCCAGAGTGAAGAGCATAAAGGTAATTTGTCTGATCTTCGCAGCCAATACCATAACCTTGCCCTGAGTCAGCGAGCAAAGGTGGTTGCACTTATCAACAACCTTGAGGCTACCAAACAGAGCTTTGTTGCGATTGAGCAAAAAGTGACTGATATCTGTAAGCAAAATGGTCAGCCAACGGTTGGTTTTAATTTTGTTATTAGTCTAATAAACAAGATGCTGCGTGCGATTGAATTTATCTCTGGGTTAACGGTAACAGCAGCCCCCCCGGTGAGCGATATGCAACCAGTGCCTGCTGTGCAAACGGAACAGACTGTAGAGCATTCACAAGGAACCATTTCGGAATACGCTGATATGCAAGGGAACCCTGCTGCTACCCACACTGTTTCAATATCGTCACTTGCCGATCAGCAAGTGACTAACCGTGATCAGGCATTTCACCAAATACGAGATATTGCAGATTATTTCAGAAAAACTGAACCCCACAGCCCGGTGGCGTATTTGCTTGAGAAGGCCATACGCTGGGGGTATATGCCATTACCCGAACTAATGACTGAGTTGCTATCGAATCAACAAGAAACGATTGATCGGATATTCAACCTGACCGGGCTGGATGAAGAAGGGGCGATAACATTGCCTGAGGTTAATCATACAGTGACTCCGTCTCCCATTTCATCTCCGTCGGCGGGCACGCACGAGCCAGCGGTAGAAATGAAGCCTGTTTCCCCTGTTATTGAAACAGAGAAAACACCTAATCAAGAACCACAAAAAAAACAGAGCAGAAAGCGAAATCTAGCAATGCATTGCAGTGGTAGATCATGCTGTTACTGCTTAATCATAAAAAAAAGAGGATAGTTATTATGGCGAGCATTTACATGCGTATCGACGGTGTTCAAGTTGATGGCGGTGCAACCGTTGAAGGGTTGCCGGGTGAGGGCTGGTTCGCACTAAATTCATACAGCTGGGGTGCAGTACGTTCTGTTGCTATGGATATTGGTAACGGTACGAATGCTGACTCAGGCATGGTTGCTATGAGTGAAGTGAACGTAACCAAGGAAGTGGACGGAGCATCTGAAGATCTGCTGTCTTTCCTATTCAGCCCTGGTCCTGAAGGCAAAGATGTTGAGATCGTTTTCACTAAGCCTGCACGCGACGGTTCTGGTGCAGAAATCTACTTCCAGGTGAAGCTGGATAAAGCACGTCTTGTTTCATACAACGTAAGTGGTTCTGACGGTTCACAGCCATTTGAAAGCATTGCTCTTTCTTACATTCAGCTAGATCAGCTGCACTGGCATGAAGACAACGGCGGCAAAATGGAAAAAGGTGGTCTTGTTTCTTACCACGTACCACAAGGCAAGATGCTTTCAGGCTCGAAGTAATCTGCAGTTGTGCGCCGTTGATAAAACGGCGCATAGCAACTGTTTTGTTAGGCATCATCATTAATCAAAAGGTAGGGAAGCATGGCTCTCAACTCGCAACATAAGCGTGTTAGCAAAAACCGCGTCAGCATCACTTATGACGTAGAAACCAATGGTGCAACTGAAACAAAAGAACTGCCTTTTGTTGTGGGTGTTATTGGTGAGTTCTCTGGCCATAAGCCAGAAAGTGAAAAAGTCGATCTTGAAGAACGTGAATTTACCGGTGTCGATAAAGATAACTTCGACACTGTGATGGAACAGATCAGCCCAAGTCTGTCATACAAAGTTGACAATAAATTGGCCAATGACAATAGCCAGTTTGAAGTGAACCTGAAGTTCAAATCCATGAAGGATTTCCACCCTGAGCACCTGGTTGAAAATATCGACCCGCTAAAACAGTTGGTTGATACTCGTAACCAGCTGAAAGTGCTGCTGAGCAAAGCCGATCGTTCTCGCGATCTAGAGCGACTGCTAAAAGAGCTGCTGCAAAGTGCAGATGCAATTCAGCATCTTGCCGGCGAACTGGGTGTCGAAAAAGGGGAGACAGAATAATGTCGACTGAACAACAAGCTGTAGCTCAGCAAACTGAAGCGGCCGGCGTTGAAGCCGGTTTCCTGGATCGTGCGATTTCGGCTACGACACAAACCCCGGTTGATACCACCAAAGAATTGCTGTCTGTACTGACCTCGCAGGCGCTGGAAGGCACGGTAACCTGGGATAAGAACCTGACACTGACCATTGAGAAAGCGATTGCGGCGCTGGATGTGAAAATTTCAGATCAGCTTTCTACAGTGATGAAAAATGAAGCTTTCCAGAAGCTGGAAGGTACATGGTTGGGTCTGCAGAAACTGGTAAAAAAAACAGTGAGCTGGGCCCAGACCTTAAAATCAAGCTGGCTGACTACACCAAAGACGAGCTGCTTGAGCAGTTTGAAGATGCGCCTGCCATTGACCGCAGCCGCTTGTTCACCATGATTTACCAAGAAGAATTCGGCACTGCCGGTGGCCAGCCTTACGGTGTGCTACTTGGTGATTACGAATTTGGCTACGGTGACGAAGACGTGGCCCTGCTTCGCTATATGGGTGAAGTAGCTGCCGCTTCGCATGCACCGTTTATTGCTGCTGCCAATGCGACGATGTTTGATTTTGAGTCGTTTGAAACTTTTAACGAAGGCAAACCAGTAGCTGCAGGCTTTGACTCGCCAGCCTATGCTAGCTGGAATGCGTTCCGTGAAAGCGATGATTCACGTTATGTTTCATTGACGCTGCCTAAAACTATCGCTCGCCTGCCTTACGGGCAGGGTACGGTACCGGTGAGCTCTTTCCAGTATGAAGAATTTGCTACCGATGCAAATGGCAAGGCTGTACCTCAGTCTCAGGATGATTTCGTCTGGAGCAATGCCGCGTATGAATTCGGTCTGCTGCTGACCCAAGCTTATACCCAGTACGGTTGGTGTACGGCAATCCGTGGTACGGATAACGGCGGTAAGGTCGAGAATCTACCTAACTTCACCTATTTCTCACCAGCTGGCGACTTGCTCCAGCAGTGCCCGTCAGAAGTGAACCTGACCGATGAGCGTGAGAAAGAGCTAAGTGATTTGGGCTTCCTGCCTTTGGTGCATTACAAGAACACCAACTACGCGGTCTTTATGGGTGCGCAAACTGCCCATAAACCAAAAACGTATGTTGATCCTGATGCAACTGCGAATGCAGCAATTTCTGCACGTCTGCCGTATACAATGGCCAGTAGCCGTATTGCCCAGTACCTGAAAGTGATGGGCCGTGATCGTATCGGTTCGAACATTGATGCGGGTGAGATTGAGAAAGAACTGACCAACTGGATCCAGCAGTACGTTAACCCGAATGCAATTGGTAACGAAGCGAAAGCCAAGTACCCACTTGTCGAAGCTCGGGTTGTTGTCGAGGAGCAGACGGGTCGTCCGGGTAGCTACTCAGCGATTGCCCACCTTCGCCCATGGTTACAAATGGAAGAACTCACGACCTCGCTACGCATGGTCGCGAACATTCCTGGCTAATCAAAATTCTCGGGAGCTTCGGCTCCCGAGCGGAGCATCTATGACAGTAACCAATCCGACATCATCCGCCAATGTCTTACATGACCTAGGGTTGTGGCGAATGTTGTTTGAGCATGCCCGCCAGCACGATGCAAGCCAATTTAAGGCCCTGCTGAGCAGGGTGATCACTCAGCTGGACCAGTTGTTAAGCGAGCAACTTTCTGCCGTTATTCAAGCTGAAGAATTCAAGCGGCTTGAAGCCTCATGGTCAGGGTTGCACAGTTTAGTTCAGCTTCCTGTGTCGAGCCGCCGGATTAAAGTGAAGCTGCTTGATTTTAGCTGGAACATGTTATCGACGGACTTAAACCAGTCGTTTGAAATCAGCCGCAGCGCACTGTTTAAAAAAAATCTACGCCAAGGAACTCGATACCGCAGGGGGCCAGCCTTTTGGCTTGCTGGTGGTTGATCATCATGTTCATTCCGATTTGGACGAGAGCTGTGATTTCGATGATCTGTATACGCTGCAATTGCTGGCAGAGCTCGGTGAGCGCTCGCTGTGCCCGGTGGTACTGGGCGTTGACAACTATTTCTTTGGCGATGACCCTGCCAGATTGGCACACGACCACGCCAGAATAAACCGTATTCTGACCAGTCAGGATTTACAGAGCTGGCAGCTGTTACGACAGCACCACTCAAGTCGTTTTTTTTGCATCTGGTCTTGCCCCAATACCGGATCCGCACCCCGAGACAGCATTACCCGGCAGGCTTTGTGTTTAACGAAGCCAATACCAACAGCAGTGTGTTGTGGGGGAATGCCGCTTATTTATTGGCAGCGAATGTGATCCGTGAGTTTGATCGTATTAGCTGGTTTGGTTTTTTTTAAGGGCGCATGATGCGACTGGCAACCATGGGGTGCTGATTGATTTAAACGACAGCGTCTGCACGCCACTGAAAGCTCGTATTGATATTTTCAGCGAAAGTGATGGTTTCTGGGCCGATCAGGGATTCGTTCCGGTTTCGAGTATTTATCTTAGTGGACAGCTGGGGCTGTTTAGCAACCAGTCGGTATGGAAGCCGGCCAACGAAGCCAGCAAAACCAGCGGGATGCTGCAGACCAATCTGATGGCCTGTCGTTTTGGTCATTACATCAAAGCCCAGATGCGTGATCGTGTCGGTAGCTTTGATAGCGCGGCAACGTGCCAGCGTGACCTGGACAAGTGGTTACAGACTTATATCAGCAATGTGGACTATGGTGACGAGTCGATTATGGCGCGTTACCCCCTCAAGCATGCAGAAGTCCGTTTTGTTGCTGATCGCCACGATTCCACTCGCTATCGCTGCGAAATCAAGTTGCAGCCGCAATATCAGTACGAAATGCTCGACACCCATATCACGCTGATGACTGATGTTTCGTCTGACAAGCTGGGAGAAACACCATGAGTTTGATGGCCAAACTGAAAGGTCAATGGCGTGGGGATGTCGATGATATTCGCGATGCCATTATTGAAAACCTGTCGGCTGTGCTGTCGGCACGGGCTCCGATGTGGCAGAACACGGAACTGAGTCCGCAGGTGCGTGACTCGATTGCTGCATTCGGCATGGTGAGCTCGTTGCGTAGCCAGGGTAAAAGCAGCAGCGATGTGATCCTCCATGATGTTAAGCAGCTGATTGTTCAATTTGAGCCGAGGCTGAAAGAGGTTGTTGTCGAGCTGGACGAAAATTCAGTGGCAACCAACAAGCTCAAGTTCCGGATTGAAGGCCTGATCAGCAGCAAGTTTAGTGAAGAAGTGGTGGTGTTCGATTCTAGCCTTGATTTTACCACCAGCAGTTTAGATGTAAGGAAGACGAACCTTGTCTGAGTCATTACTAAGTTATTTCGAGCAAGAGCTGGCATTTATTCGTCAGGAAGCGGGTGAATTTGCCCGTCGTCATCCGGGATCGGCTAAATCCCTGGGGATCAGTGATGACAGTGTCGATGATCCGCAAATCTCTCGTTTGATTGATAGTGTGGCGTTACTCAATGCTCGCCTTCAACAGCGCCTGGATGACTCGTTTCCACAGCTGACGGATAGTTTGTTGCGGTTGTTATTTCCACATTACCTGCGTCCGATCCCGTCATACAGTATCCTCAAGATGCAACCGTCTGAAGAGGTCAGTGCCCGGCATTTTATTCCGCAAGGTACCCATTTGGGGATCACGGATGCTGATATTGAGCCCACGGTGTTCCGTACCTGTCAGGATGTGACCTTGTACCCGATCAAACTTGGTTCGGCCCATGTGGCGATGGCACCGTTTGATGTGGAGAAACCGCCCGGTGCCGAGCATGCCAAGGCGATGCTGGAAATTCAGCTTCGGACCACGGATCCGAGTATTTTGTTTTCCGACCTCGATCTGACATCGTTGGAATTATTCCTGCGAGGTGAGACGCAGTCAGTACTGCGGTTATACGATTATTTGTTAGCCGGGGTTAAGCAGGTGTGCGTCCAGTATGGCGAACAGCGGGTATCGCTGGCTAGTGATGCGTTGCAACCTGTGGGGTTTGAAAGTCAGCATCAGGTGCTGCCTTACAGCTCGCGCAGTTTTGGCGGGTTTAAATTGCTGACCGAGTTTTTCACCTTCCCCGAACGGTTTCATGTGGTTGCGTTGGATCTTGCTCAGTCGTTGCGTTACGCCCATACCAATGAGATCAAGATCCAGCTGTTTCTTGATGATATGGCGATTGACTTGTCGCGCAGCTCGGTGCGGATAATTTCCATCTGTTCTGTACCCCGATAGTGAACTTGCAGTCGTTGACTGCAGAACCGCTCAGTGTTGATTTTGGACATAGTCAGTACCCGATTGTGCTGGATGCCGGGGGGCAGCAACAGCTTCAGCTATTCGCTATTGATCAGGTGCTTGATGTGACCGATCAACAGAGTTGCGCCGTGCCACCGTTATATGGTGAAAAATACAAAGGTGCAGAGACCGGCCTTAGGTGGCAGCTGGTTCAGGATTGGCATAGCGAGACCGCGCTGTACAGTAGTTTGCGGGTGGCTGATCTTGAACATCTGAGTGCTAACAGTGAAGCTCGAACCTGGCTGGTTTCGGCAACGTGCTCTGACGGTGCGGTTGCCGGTCAGTTATCGATTTCCAGCGAGGTAAGCTGCCGCGATTCCATTTCGTTGCCTGCTCGGCTGCAATTGTTGCGTCGTCCGACCAAGCAAGTTCGGATCAAAGCAGCGGAGCAAAATGCCTGGCCGTTGCTGGCTCATCTTCATTTTAACTACCACACCCTGCTGGGAGCAGACGATCCTGTTGCGGCTCTCAAGGCGATGCTGAATCTGTATAACCATACCGAAAGTTCGCAAAACATGGCTTATATCGCAGCTATCCAAGGGATTGAGCAGGAGCAGGTGGTCGCCCCGATCCGCATTTCTGGCAAGAGCTGCTTTGCTTACGGTACCCGTATCAGTGTCACCCTTAGCACCAAGGCTCTGGGCGGCGGCGGGATCGAATTGTTATCCCAGTTGCTCGATCGCTTTTTTTTGCATTTTTTTTGCCGGCTTTAACAGTTTTACCCAGGTCGTGATCGTGCTCGAAGGCACGGAAGGGGAACACAAGGTCTTTCCGAGGAGGTCTGGATGCAAGAACATGCTCTGATCCGGCTCCTCCAGCAGCCTTATACATTCGATCTTCACCGTGCGATGCAGCTGGTCAAGCATGAAGCCGCTGTTTTGGGCAAAAGGCCGACAGTATCATTTTCGGCCAGTCTGCTACCGGCTTATCAACAGGCAGATATTGTTGAAGTCAGTAACCCGGTAGCCGGTCAGTGGGCGTTTACCTGTGATCTACCCGCATTGTCGGGCAGTCAGGGTGTCATGCCCCGCCATAGCTACAGTGAATCACTCAAAGAATTATTCGAGCAGGGCAACGATGCCCTGATTGATTTCCTGAACGGTTTTAATAACCGCTATTACCGCTTGCACTGTCAGGCGGAGCTAAAGAATGACTTAGTTGCTCAGGCTGAGGAAGAGCATTTTAGCTGGAATCGTCACAGTCTTTCGCTGACAACGATGCTGGCTAATCTCAATGGTGATCTCGGAAACAACAGAACGTTATCTTCGGATCATCTGATCCAGTATTCGGGATTGCTAGGCATGAAACTGTCCTGTCCGCAGACCTTAAAAGATTTGCTGGCCGACTATTTTGAGTATGAATTTGATGTTGAATACGGCGATGTTGATTATGTCCCTTTGTTGCCATGTAGCGTGACTAAGCTGGGGAAAAAAAAGGACAGAACAATCAATTGGGTTTTGGTGCACTGGTTGGTAAGAGTGCCGTCACCGCATTCCAGCGTTTGGAAATCATGATCAAACCGAATAACAACCGCCAGTTTAACCAAATCCGGAATGACCGCCAGTTGGTCAGTGCGATAGATGCGTTCGTTCGACATTACATGGGGGTCGATCTAAAGCTGAAACTGATGATTAAAGTTGATGGAAAGTTCCTGCCCGGCCTTCGCCTGAGTACGGAAAGCAGCACCGATATCCGTCTGGCGCAATCGACCTGGCTTGCCCCAAAGCAGATAACCCGAGAACACGTGGTAATGCCACTTAAATAACAGCAAGGACACAGCATGATCAATGTTGAATTACAGAGTCTGGTAAAACGGCTCGCCTTACCATTAAAAAGTGCACTTGAAGCCGCCGCAGGCGATTGTATGGCACGTACTCACTTTAGCATTGAACAAGAGCATTGGTTTAATCAGCTATTGAACGAGCCTAAAAGTGGCTGGGTTGAATTATTGCAGCAGGGCAATATTGGTCGCGACCAGATCGTGGATTTGCTCGCTCGCCATTTAAACGGCCTGTCTCGGGGGAATGATAGTTCTCCGGCTTTGTCTCCGACGTTGGTGGAGCTATTGAAAGACGCGTGGCTGCTGGCATCAGTTAACCACAGCCACGGAGAAGTCAACGGCTATCATATCTTGCTGGTCCTGAAACAGCGGACTGCACAGGGCGGTTATAATGGTGATCTTAGCCCTTGGCTCAATACCCTTTCGACGGAATCTCTCAAAGCGAATGCTGCCAGGCAATTGCCAAGCCAGCATGCCGAACCCAGTATCGGCTCGGCCGAAGTACTGGCAGGGGGCGAGGCCAGCACCGTTGCGTTGGACAAGTACACCCACAACCTGACGGCAGCTGCGCGAAACGGGGAACTGGATCCTATTTCTGGTCGGAATACCGAGATCCGCAAATCTATCGATATTCTTTGCCGTCGTCGGCAGAACAGCCCGATCCTGGTTGGTGATCCCGGTGTGGGTAAAACGGCGATTGTAGAAGGTTTGGCCCAGCAGATTGTTGATGGCAATGTTCCGCCGTCGTTAGCCAATGTTGAATTGCGAACTTTGGATCTGGCTTTGCTACAAGCTGGGGCGAGTATAAAAGGTGAGTTTGAGAACCGCCTGAAAGATGTGCTGGCCGAGGTCAAACAGTCTCCTCACCCGATCATTGTCTTTATCGATGAAGCACACACCCTGATTGGTGCGGGTGGTACTGCTGGTCAGAACGATGCGGCCAACCTGTTGAAGCCGGCATTGGCTCGTGGTGAATTCCGCACCATTGCCGCCACGACATGGGCGGAATATAAACAGTACTTTGAAACCGATGCAGCCCTGACCCGCCGCTTCCAGCTGGTCGCTGTTGGCGAGCCGAGTGAAGATGATGCGATTCAGATGCTGCGAGGCGTGACCCGAGGGCTGGAAAAACACCACCGGGTTAAGGTACTAGAAGAAGCAATTGAATCAGCGGTTAAGTTGTCAGTACGCTTTCTTCCCGAGCGCCAATTGCCGGACAAGGCGATCAGCTTACTCGATACCGCCTGCTCACGTATTGGACTTAGCCAGAGTGCGCTGCCTCAACGTCTTGATGGTTTGGGTGAGCAAATTCGTTATGCCAAAAATGAGATTTCGGCAGTAGAACGCGAACATGCCATGTTGGCTAACGGTACAGACAAGTTAGCAGCTGCGGAGAAAAAGCTTGCTTCGCTGGAGGCTGAATATGAAAAGCTGGAACAGCGCTGGGAAGCGGAGAAGGCTCTGGTTACTGAGATCACTGAGCTACAGGGCATCATAGATGAGAGATATTTTGCTGGTGATGATGTAAGCGAGAGTACAGAGCAGCAGCTTTCTGTAAAGCTTGATGCATTGTATGAGCTGCAAGGTGAATCCCCCCTGGTAATGCCGCAGGTGGATACCCAGACCATCGCCCAGGTAATTTCTCTGTGGACCGGGATCCCTGTCGGCAATATGGTCAAGGACGAGGTCGAACGTCTGTTGCAGCTAGAACAACGAATCGGAGAGCGGGTGATCGGACAGATTGCACCGATACAGGAGATCTCTCAAGCGATCCGTATGTCTCGTGCCGGTCTGACGGATCCGCGCAAACCTATTGGCGTGTTCCTGATGTGTGGGCCTAGTGGCGTCGGTAAAACTGAAACAGCTTTGGCCCTTACTGATCTGCTGTATGGTGGCGAGAAAAACATCACCACCATCAACATGACGGAGTTCAAAGAAGAGCACAAGATCTCAATGCTGCTGGGATCGCCTGCCGGTTATGTTGGCTACGGTAAAGGTGGGGTATTGACTGAGGCAGTGCGAAAAAAAATCCTTATTCAGTGTTATTGCTTGATGAAATGGAAAAGGCCCACCCTGGTGTTCATGATCTTTTCTATCAAATATTCGATAAAGGCTCGATTTCTGATAGTGAAGGTCGCGATATCGATTTTAGAAATACCATTATCATTATGACCTCTAACGCCGCTGATAGTGCGGTGGTTGACGCCTGTGCGCAGGAAAGACCGTGTATACCGACGTTGACCCAGACGATATTCCCGGCATTGCAGCAGTATTTTAAACCGGCCTTTATCGGCCGCTCGACGGTAGTGCCTTATTTCCCGCTCAATGATGACGAAATGGCGAAAATTGCCCGCTTGTCGCTTCGTCGTATCGAAAAACGTGTGCGTAGTCATTATGGGGCAAGTTTCTCGTATGGTGAGGAATTGATCGAGCACTTGATAGCACAGAACCATTCTCCGGAGACCGGAGCGCGTGCCATCGAGCAGATCATTAACCGAACCTGATGCCAGAGCTTGCGACGCAGTGCATTGTTCGATTGAGTGCCAGCCAGCCAATCAATGCTGTAAGCATCTATTGTCATGCCGGTGAAGTTAGCTTTGATATCGAATAGTTCAGTACTTGTGATAGGCCTTTAATGGCTAATTGAAAATTGTGCTCAAGTAAAGATGTAGGGGGTAACGATATGTTTGGTAGAAAAAAAAGTTACGACTTGGAAAAAGCACGAGACAGAGACAGCATACTGGCTAATGCGGGTATTGCCGGTGTCGGTACTCAAGGAATATACACACCGAAAGGCAAAGCCAGCGGTGCAAAATTAAAACCTCGCCAGAAGAAGCTTCCAAAGCAGGCTGGTTATACGAAACAGCAAGCTTTAGACGATGCAAAGTTACTGGGTCAGGTAACTATGGATATGCGTAGCGATATCGTCGGTTATGTCGGAGATGTGGTTGATGCAACCAAGGACCTAGGTAGCTTAGCTTCCGGCAGCGGCGGAATTTATACGGCTGGCGGTGGACTTGAATTTACTAATGGCAACATTATCGGTGCGGTGAAGCTCGGTCATGATGTTATCTGTAATATCGTTGAGTGGGCAGGCAAAAGAAAACCTAAAGAGCTACCGGCAAACCCGTTACTTACACCGATAGATGCTGCGTTATATGAAAATACTAAAACAGCGGCATATTTTAAGAAAAGAATGGTCAAGAAGATTGCCGGCGATGCGGTTTCGTTTACCGGCGGTGTGCTGAGTAGTGCAACGCATGTGAATGCTCTGGGTGCTGCTCGCCATGCTCGCTCTGATGCCAAGACTATTGCGCACCTGGTTCGGTTTAAGGAGCAGCTCAAGCAATATAAAAGCAAAGGCTGGCGATTGAATATAAGCTCTGCAAATTAATCATTGACTGCAAAAAGCTTAAAATAGAGTCGCAGTCAGCGGCGCTGGCGGCTGATTGTATTCCGGGCAATGTTATTACCAGTAGTGCAACTGCTGCGGCAGGTTTTATTCACGGACAAACTCTGGCTTATCGTTTGTCGAATATGGAAGCTGATATCGAGAAGGCTGCCAAAATACTGCATTACCGTGCTTTTTATGAGATGGATGATGATTACGGTATTGCTGGTTTATTTGGCGAGCAGGCAACGAACGAATATGCAGCCGAAACGCCTGCACTGGATATGGTTCGGGAGCTTTTTGCCAGATAGCTCAGATAGAAAAAGAAAGAGTTCTGGTTAATGTCAAAGGGCATAAGTTGAAAGTCGGTGGTGAACATTTCCGTGCAGATAAGCTGATGCGTGAACCTGCTGGCTGGTTAGTTATTGTCGACAAGTTAAATCTTATTTGATTCTGACTTTATAACTGTTTTTAACATGAGTTGAAAACAGTTATTGCTGTATTTTTTTTGTATTTGAGGATGTTTATTGTATGCATGAGAATTTCGGTAAAGCTTTTGATCTAGGTAAAGGGATTGGCGATTTTGCAGGGAAAGATCCAAGTAAACGCGAGTTGAAAGATGGTGTTGATCTAGCGGGTAATGTTATTGATTTAACGACGAATATTGTCGATTCTACGCCGCTGGGCGAGATCATTAAAAAGCCGATGGCGTTACTTGATGAACACGGTATGGCTAGGCTTGAGCGAACCAAGATTGCTCAGAATGTTAAAGAGAAGTTTTCCAGTAAGATCAGCCGCGTTGTTGCTCAGAAGATGCACGCATCGAGCATGGTAAAAGCATCAACGGCTGATAGTGTGGGCTATTTATTGAATGTCCATTCTGACCAAGAGTTCATGGATCAGAGTAAAGCGGATTTTGACAGGCATCAGGCAAATCGAGGTCATAAAATCAGACGAAAGCTGCATGATAAATTCCGTGTGGCCAAGAAAAACCCAGTTAAAATCCTGATGATCCCGCTGGGGCTTATTCCTGATGGTGGTATTACCAAGAAAGTTGTCAGTGGCCTTCAGTATCTCGGAAATAAAGGCCTTGAAACGCGTAAAGCCCGAAAGAAAAAAAAGGTTATGCAGCAGGCAATATGGCGGTTCTTGAGCAGCAGATGGGCACGCGGGAGGCACAGCGCAAAATTGCAAAATGGAAAGCAAAAGATATTGCCGAGCTTGGACCAAAACTGCAGAGAAACCTGTATAAATTGAAACAGTCTGTTGCACTGTTGGAAAGCCGTGAAGCGCAAATGAACGCACAGTATGCTCGTGCGCAGGCTATTCCTGGTGGTCCAGAAGCGGCAGCGGCGTTAGCGCAACTAAGTCGATGTAATATGGATTTAGCAATGAGTTTTCATGAGAGTAAACACTATATTGAGAAAATCACCTCTATGTGCGAAGTCATGGAAGAGACCGCTTTTGAGACCCGTGCGCACATGGTATTTCTTGATGAGTTGTTAGTACAAACAGAATTGGCTATTAGAGCTAATGCCGATGCTCTTTATAAATAATAGTTATCGGCAATACGAAAGTAGATGAAAGGTGGCTGATAAGACAGCCATAGTTAGATTGTTGTAGAAAAAAAACAACATATTTAATTTCGATATAAAAGTGCATTAAAAAAAATAAATGTCGAAATAATTATTAGGATACGGCAGTGAAGAATAGTCCATTTACAACAGAGCAACTTCAATGGATACGAAGTTCACTAAAAATTGCGGTTGTGCACGGAGGGGAAAAGGCACAATCGGATAGTTATATCTATGAGAATTTGAGCCCGCGTTCGACCAAAACGTATCAGCCGGTTGCTTGCGATATGGCTGATGCACTGAGGGAGTCTGGTTTCCGGCATGTAGAAGTACTGGCTGAAAATCTAGCGCTGCCTCAGGCGCTGAAAACCCTTGGTATAGATCTGGTGATTACTAATAGCGGAGGCCTGCAAGGCTTTGATTCTATGTGCCACCTACCGTCGATGTTGGAAATGCTGGGGGTGCCGTATGTCGGGCACTCACCAATGACCGCAGGGGTATTGGACAATAAGCACCTGTTTAAGCATGAGATCCATGCTGCCGGGATCCCGACAGCGCCGTTCGTTACTGTTGGTCATGGTGAAAGCGTTAATGATGATGCTAAGCGAGTCATGCTTGATCTTATCGAACAGGAGTTTGGTGAGGCATTTATTGTTAAGCCGGTTTCTGGTCGTGCCTCGATTCATGTTCATCCGGTATTCAAGCGTGGCGAATTGGCCGAGATGGTTGAACTGGTGCAAAAAGCGACCAGTAACACTGTGATGATAGAACCGTTTTTGTCTGGGCGTGAATTTGTGGTCGCCGTTGCCGGGCCGACTGTCTTCAAGGATGGTGTATTGGTTGAGCGCGATCAGCCGTTCTCATTTTCGATCACTGAGCGGGTACTTGCGGATGACGAAGCCATCTTCACGTCAATGGATGTTAAACCGATTACCAGTGATCGGTTGTTGAAAGTAGAAGATCCTGAGTTACGTAGCGCGCTGGCTGATATCGGCTCTAGGATATTCAACCAGATGGGCTTGCACACCCTTGTGCGGGTGGACTTGAGAATGGACTCGCGCGGTAAGCTGTTTGTGCTTGAGGCGAATCCGAAACCGGACCTCAAGCGCCCTGAAGGCAGTAAGCTAAGCATCGTTTGCCACGATTTGGCGGGCGAAGGCATGGGTTACCACGATCTGATCCAGTCATTGGTGTTTAACCGTCTGGCTTATTTGCATAAGCACCGCTCTACCACCCTGGCGCATTGCTTTACTGAAGAGTTCTTCAGTTTGGCAGTGGCTTAGGAGTTGCTGTGAGACCGGTAAAGGATCGAATCAGGCTCATACTCGGACTGACAGTGGTGACCTTGTCATTGCTGTTGGTTTTCGTCGTGGGTTATGGTCAGGCACTGAAAAGCTACCGTCAGTTGACAACAGATACGGTAATGGCGCAGACCGAAGCTGCGCGTCTAGGCGTTGAGCAGGTACTTAACTCTGGGGTGTCACTGGAAGATATCGCTGGGTTAGGTCAGGTCTTGCAGCCGATTGTCGAGGCCGATGCCTCGGTGACAGGCTTGCGCCTGTTATCAGGACAGAAGCAACTCTACCTGTATGGTGATGTGCCGGAGAACGGCAACCGGATTTCCATTCCGCTCAGCAACAAGTTTACCCAGGTGGGGACGCTTGAAGTCGTTCTGAGCGATCAGATGGTTGAAGCCACGGTGCTGAAAACTTTCAGCCGTTTATCTGGTTGATTGCGGTGCTCCTGGCGGTGTTTATCGGTAGCGTCTTAAATAGCAGCAAGCGGGCGGTTTATCTGACCAGTTTTACGATGGTGTTTCTGGCAATGTCTGTCAGCGTCATGTTCCTGGTCGGTAGTCTGTATCGTGATGGCTTGCAAAGCAAGGCGGTGTCGCTGGCTGATGTGGTCAGTCAACGCCTGTCACCGATCTTGGTTCATGATGTGGATCGTGATCTGGTGGTTGGTATCGAATTGATGCTTGATAACTTTCGTCAGACCAACCCGGAGCTGTCAAAGATCGCGGTGTTTAAAGAAAACCGTCCGGTGGCGGCTAGCTGGCAGGGGGAGGGGATGGCAGAGGTTATCTCCGATACCGGCATGCTCGATTACGTCATTGGCAGTTCTTCATCAGGACAAGTTCGCCTGACCTATAAGGCAGAAATTGTCCTTGCCCAGCTGGCCCGGACTTTAAAAAAAACTTTGCGGTACTCTTCTTCGCATGTGGTCTGGTGTGTTTTGCCTTTATCCGCCTGTTGAGCGGTGAAGCCAACCAAAAACGCAGTGATGTGATATTAGAGCGGATCAAGCCCCTGTTTCTCGGGGCGGTGTTAATGGAGGCGTTGATGGCGCCGATCATGCCACAGTATATGACCTCGGTCGCGGAGTCGGCCGGACTAGGGGCTGGGGCATCATCACTCTTCTTTACTCTTTATTTCCTCGGTTTTGCCCTGACCCTCCTGCCTGCGGCGAGACTGGTTGAGATGTACGATATCCGGCGTGTGTTGGTGTTCGGTATCTTGCTGTCCAGTCTTGGATGCGGGTTGCTGGCGATGGATATGGGGCTGGAAGTTATCTTGTTGGCTCGTTTGGCTTCCGGGGTTGGTCAGGCGTTGATCTTTATTTCTGTTCAGGGTTATATCCTGCGGTTTAGTAATAAAGACAATAAAACTCAGGCTGCCGGGATTATCGTTTTCTGTTTTAACGCAGGCTTTATAGCCGGGGCTGCAATTGGTGCGCTGTTGGCTGATTATCTGGGGGACAAAGGCACCTTTACCCTTGCCGCAAGCATAGGGGTGATTATGAGCCTGTTTAGCCTGATTTTGCCGTCAATGCGGGCAAGGCAGAAGCGACAGGGCTCGGTTGCAGATATGGTATCGGCAATGATGGCGGATTCATGGCGCTTGATTAAAATCCCTGCTTTTGTCCGCACTATGCTGCTGGTGGGGATCCCAACCAAAGCGGCACTAACCGGAATTGTGTCATTTGCGGTGCCATTACTGCTGGCCGAGCGGGGTGTCAGCAAAGAAAGTATAGGCCAGGTGCTGATGTCATATGCAGCTATCGTGCTGCTGGTCAGCCATAAAGTCGGCCCTTGGGTTGATCGACTGGGTAACAGTAAAACAGTATTGAGCCTAGGTAATTTTATTGCTGGGTTTGCTTTGGTCTTGCTGGCTATCGGGTTGGCTATGCCGCAAAACTGGCAGACCGTCGTTGTGATGACGTTGGCGATGATGATGATGGGCTTTTCTCATGGTCTGATCAATGCGCCTGTGGTTACCCACGTGGTAGTTAGTATGGCTGAGAGCCAAGAACCGGACTCTGTCGTTGCGGCAACCTACCGTTTTCTTGAGCGGTTTGGCCATGTGTCGGGATCGGTTCTTGTTGGCCAGTTGTTGATCTGGTTCGGTGCGGAGCATGCCATGCTGGCGCTGGCTGGTTTTTTTTGTTGCGGCTTGCGTGCTGTTTACGATTTGCGGCCAAGGTACAGCTAAGGCGGTGTCATCATGATGCGGCTTCTATTACTGATGACTTTGACGTGGAGCTCGTTCTTATGGGCTGATACCAGTGGCCGACTTGGTTGGGGGATGAGTTGAAGCCTGCATCTGGCAGCCACTGGCAGACCAAGAGCAGCCAAGATAGCGTCGAGTTTCTGCCGGTGAAATCCGAGCCGAAAATTTTGGTGATAGTGTCTCGTCAGGCTAAATCCTATGATATTGCACTTGAGACCTTGCTTGGTATCTATAGCCGTGAACTACCATTGGCCCGTATAGTGGTGCGCAAGCTGCCTGTCACACAAACCGGTAGCGATGGGCAACAGTTATTATTGCAAATGCTCAAGGAGGCGGAGGGTAAGACTCACCTGATTTACACCGTTGGATCGAAAGCGACGGTGGCTGTTCGCAATGTCTACAAAGGTGGGAAGGTTGCTGTTGTTTCTGTTAATGCAAAAGACCCAGTGCTGTTAGGCCTTATCGATAGCGATCAGGGATCGGGCGATAATTTTGCGTTTACATCACTAAATCTGCCTGCCGAGGTGACGCTGGTATTTATGAAGCGTTTTAACCCATCGTTAAGACAAATTGGTGTGCTCTACGCGAGGAAGAATAAAAGTGCCTACACCACACAATATTTGCCGCTGAAAAAAAACTCGCCGAGAAGAGTGGGGTGAAGATTGTGCCAATCGTGGTTGATGAAGAGCAGCCGTTGTTTGAGCTAGAGGTTGCGATGACCAAGGCAGTACGCACCATGCGCCTGACCGATCCTACCTTAGATAATAGCTTATTGTGGCTGACTGGCAGTTCAAGCCTGCTGTCCCGAATGACCGAAATTAACCGCTATTCCGGTGGCTTGGCAGTAATTTCTGCCGTGCCTGATGTGGTGAAAAGTGGCCCCGACAGTGCTCTGATGTCGTTCGGGGTGAGTTTTGTCAACAACGCCCACCAGGCTGGCTTATACGGTTGAAGATTTTGCGTGGCGAAGTTAAGCCCGGTGACTTGCCGGTGGGTCATATTTCTCCACCGGATATTGCGATTAGTTTTGAGCAGGCTCGGCGGATCGAACAACAAATTCCGTTTGTACTTATGGAGATGGCGAGCGATGTATACGGCATGAATGGCGACGTTATTCGTTCGAAAGGTAAATCGATGCAGGAGCAACAATGAGTTTAGCGATGTTTTTTTTAAAACTCAACGGTTTCAGTTTGCTTTGGCTGTTTTGTGGGCATCTTGCGTCAGCTTTAGTGCCCACAGTGAAGTGCGCCCCGAGCGGTTACTACTCGTTACCCAGGAATGGCGTCCTTATCAATATCAGCAAGATGGCCAGATGAAAGGGCCGGGTATTGAAAAGCTCAAGTGCATTATGAAAGTGATGCAGCAACCATATCAGATCACTATGACTGATTGGGACCGGGCACAGATCCTGGTTGAAGTGGGTGAGCACCATGGTTTTTTTTCCTGGCGTCCCAAAATGCGATTCGTGATAAATATGCCGATTATTCACTGCCGGTGCTCAGCCAGGTATGGAGCTGGTTTAGTTTGTCCGATTCGATTGATACAGAAAGCATAATGTTTAAAGAAGAAGTTGCAGTTACAGCAATCTTCGGCTCGAACAAGTGGTTTTGGCTGCACAAGTCGGGTTATCGGGTGGAGAAAAAAAACCACGCCAGCCAACCACGCTGATTGAGCTGTTGCTTGCTGGGGAAGTCGGGGCTGTACTCGCCAATGACTTCGTGATGAAAGACGCGATTGAAAGTATGGGGATCAGCCATCGGGCGATCACCCGTAATATCGTTAAGGAAAAGCCTCTCGGGGTGTATTTTTCAAAGAAGTTTACCAAGCAATACCCGTTGTTTGTCGGTGAATTTAATCAAGCAATTGGTCAGTGTAAGGAGAGGTAATATGCCGTTGTCATTAAGAATAATAAGCTCTCCTGATGGAGAACCAATTTCTGAATGGAACAAGAATTTCCCTGAAGAGGGCGGCAGTATCGGGCGCTCTTACGGTACCACGATGCAATTGTCTGACGCGTCGCGAGCTATCTCGGGCACCCATGCGATTATCAATCGTGGTAGCCGTGGTTACCAGGTAATGGATGTTAGTACCAACGGACTCTTTATCAATGGTAACGCCCAGCCGTTGGGTAAAAATAACACTTCAAGCCTCAATGATGGGGATGTACTGGATCTTGGCCAATATCGTTTGATGGTGTCTTGTTTTGTACCGGAACGGGCTGCGGTCAAACCCTCTTTTGCAACGGAGTCGCCGTCATTGGGGGATTGGGCTGACGATCCTTTCGGCAGTGAACACCCGGTGCAGGAGCTGTCTGTACAACCAGAAACGGATCGCCGGGAGCCGGAATTGTCATTCACCGCGTTTGCTGACTCGTCGATGTCGGCAAATGTTGAGCTTGACCCCTTTGCCGATCAGGAGCCGGACGTATTGCCGACGGTAGCACCGGTTCATATCGATAGATTCAATGATGACAGCTTCGACGATGATCCATTTTCTGGCGAACAATCTGAGCTGCTGGCTTCTGTGCCGCTTGCTAGTTCGATCCCGCAGGCCCAGAGCCATTCACTGATCCACCGTTCTGCCCATAGCGAGCGCACGGCCTTACCGTCAGTCGGGCTGGATCCCCAGCAGATCCTAGCCATGCAGGCCAGACAACAAGAAATTATGACCCAGGCTGCTGAAATGGCACTTGGCAGGCTAATGGAAGAAATGGCTCCGACCAACCTTGAAGAGATGTTCAAAGATCTGATTCGGCCAGGATTGTTCAGTCGCAAGCCGGATTACTGGGAAATGTACAAGCGTTACTTCCTTCGTCAGCAGGACAACCAAGAGTGGCAGTTAAAATTCAAAGCGTATTTCAGCGAGAGCTTACGCATCAAACAATCTCTCGGAGAAAAGTGATATGGCAAAAAAAAGCTTTTTACACTCCTTAGCGTTTTCTTGCTTAGCGGATGCAGCTATTTAACGTTTTGGAAAGACGCCTCACCATTACAGGTGATCGTCAATATTGAGGCTGCCAATAATATCAACCCCAATATCGATGGACTGGCTTCACCGCTGGAAGTCCGTATTTATCAGCTTCAGGACAGTGAAGCTTTTAATCAGGCGAGCTTTATTGACCTCTATAACGATGATCAAGGGGTGCTGAAAGCCGGTTTGTTATCAAAACGAAATCTCGACAGCGTGCTACCCAGTGAAGAGCGCCAAGTGGCCATCCCGTTGATTGCCGAGACGGAATACATCGCTATTGTGGCGGCATTTGCGGATTTTCGCGAAGCCAAGAATAAAGTGATTTTGCAGATTCAACCAGGATTTCCTGTCGTGGTTGAGGTCAAGGTTGATGGCGTCAATATAAGTATTACCGGTCAAGAGGACTAACCAAAAATGGATAAGAAAAAAAAGTTGTTTGGTCTGAAGGTATGTTCCTTAGTCCGCAGCACTTCCAGCAGCAGGAGCGCTACCTAGAAGGATTCGTAAAAAAAACTACCGTGATCTGATGATTCCGAACCGTTTTGGTCTGGCGGAACTAGAGCTCGACGTGGCGTTGAACAATATTGGGAAAGTGGGAATTAAGCGGGCAAAAGGACTATTCCCCGACGGAACGCCATTTGATGTACAAAATGGTCTGGCGCTGGAGGTGCCGTCTGGCACCAATGACAAACTGGTCTATCTGGCATTGCCTATTTACCGTACGGGGGTGGTTGATATCGGTAGCCCGCAAGATAAACACCGTCGTTATCACCGCCTCGATCATAATGTGTTTGATACCAGCCGGGATCATAGCGAAGCCCTCCAGCTTGAACTGGCCGAGCTGAACATTGAGCTAAAGCTGGAAGGGGATGATCTGCAGGATTATACCGTGATCCCTATTGCCCATGTGACTGAGCATAAGGCTGATGGTGAGGTTGTACTGAACAAAGCGTTCATTCCGGTGTGTCTGCATTTTACGGTATCTGATTTCCTGCAGGATAACGTCAATGATATTTATGCCCAGATGCAATACCGGGCACGCAGTATTTCTCAGCGCCTGCAGGTTGAATCTGCCAGTAAAAGCCACCAGGCCCTGATCCGCGATTACTTGTGGCTGCAAGCTCTGGGACGCTGGCTGCCAACGGTTAAGACCTGGCTCGACACCGGCACGATTGCCCCGCAGGACATTTACCATGAATGCCTGAAAATTGTCGGTGAAATGCAGGGACTGGAAGGGAAGATGCCGCAGGAGTACGGGCGCTGGGACCATAGCCGCCTTTACTCATTGTTTGCCGGTTTGTTTTCGGATATCCGGATCTTGCTTCGTGAGGTACAGCTCGATAGCCTGACCACACTGGTGTGGGATTCAAGCCTGTTTGAGAAACGCCGTCTGCTGCGTACCCTGGTTCAGGATCGTGCCCTGTTTAATGGTGGACGCTTTGTGTTGGTAGTGTCCTCAGCCTTGGGTTCAGTCAAACTTAGCGAGCAGTTTCCGTTGGCCAGTAAATTGGCTGGCAACAGTACCATTGCCGATCTTGTCCGTAATGCGCTTTCCGGCGTATCGCTACGTACTCTTCCGGTTCCGCCTTCTGAGCTAAAAGCGCGCAGTGATGCTGCGTATTTTGAAGTTGATACCCAGTCTCCGTTATGGCGAGAGCTGATTCAGAAAGATGAACCTATCGCACTGCATATCGACAGCCGTATCGGTGATGTTGATATTGAATTTTTTGTGATTCGCTAGGAATTAAGTTCATGACTTCATTATTCAATGAACAAGAGACGATCGCGATCCGCCGCTCAGAGCCTATTCGAAATGCCAGGCAGGAAGCTCAAGTTGCGACACTTGACTTAAGTGGTACTGAAAAGCTTATTGAACAGTTGGCGATCTATGATAACCCGTTACTTAATGCGGGCAGCGGATTACTTGCATTGCTGGTGAGTTTGCCGCGTCAGGGATCACCGCTTGATATCGATGGTTTCCGCCAGCAGTTGTTAGATGGTATTGCCGACTTTAAACGGCATGGACTGTTTTTGGATTACCACCCGAGTGTGATCGAAAAAAAAGTTGCTTTGTGCTATGTGCGGCATTTGACGAAACTATCCTCTACACCAGCTGGGGCGAAAAATCACGTTGGGAAAACCACTCTCTGCTGAGCAAGGTATTTAACCAGCGTGATGGTGGCGAGGTTTTTTTTCAGCCTGCTTGATCAGGCTCGGCGCCAGCCAGCTAAGCTGGTGGATTTTCTCGAGCTGCAATATGTGCTGATTATGCTGGGCTTTCTTGGCAAGTATCGCCATGCAGAGCGCCAGAAAATTAATGAGCTTAAGTCTGAACTGTATACGATTATTCGCTATTACCGCGAAGAGTCAGCACTGCAAGTTCCTAAAACACCGGAGTTGCCGGAGGTGCAAAAGCCATGGTGTTTCCTCAGTTCGACCAAGTTATTGCTTATCACCCTGTCGGTACTTCTTGGCGCGTACTTTTTCTCAGAGTATTGGTATCAAAACCGCAGTGAAGCAACGCTGTTGGCGTTCAGCTCGCTCAAAATGGATGGGTTTGGCCACACAACCCAAAACCAAGATTTGGTTTATGTCAGCACCGATGAAGATCTAGGGCTGGTTAGTAGTGCCAAAGAACAAGACCCGCAGCCTGAAACTACAGTTTCACCTAAAGTTGGTTGGGAGATCCTGCTGGCCGGTTTTGCCGAGCGGGCGGATGGCGAGCGGCTTGCAAAAGATTTGAGGGCGGCGGGTTACTCCGTCACGCTTAATGATGTTGATGGTGGCACTGAACTTATCGTGCCGGATCAGGCGGATATGACCAAAGCAAAATTACTGAAAAATGAGCTCAATGTTCGCTTTGGCCTGAATGCATCCGTACGTCGGAATAGACAACAATAATGAAAATGATGAAATTAAATAAACCATTACTTTTGCTGTCGATAGTTCTGCTTGCTTGCTTTGGAGCAGCGTGGCTATGGATACCTGTTGACCCGGAATCAGATTCCCTGCTTAAGCCGATTGTCTTGGTGGGAATTTTGGTTGCGGCGTTACTGGCGCTGTTCTTTTGCTACCGCCCGGAGCGTTCCAAGGAGAAAGATCAACAGCACGAGCAGTCCATTTTGTTTAGGCAGGATGTCAGAATTATTCGCCAGCTATTTAAAGCTGCGGTTAAACAACTGCGTGGCGTTCGTGGCAATAAGCTGAAGAGCTTATATGATTTGCCGTGGTATGTGCTTATTGGCGGTGAAAACGATGCCAAAAGCAGCCTGCTGCAGCAAAACAGCCTCGAGCCGGTCCTGCACCGTGCTATCGATGAAAGCGATACCGACCAATACATCCGGTTCTGGAGTAACGACAATGCCGTTGTTATTGAAGTCGGCCACCGCCTGTTCGACAGCGAAGGCATTGATGAAGGTTTGTGGCGAGAGCTGACCAAGCAGCTGCTGAGGTACCGCCCGCGCCAAGCGATAAACGGAGTGATCACAGCTATTGGTTGTGAGCAGTTTTTACAGTGTGATAAGAAAGCCCGCCATATCCTGAGTACGAATCTTCAGGAGGCGATCCTTCAGCTGGGTGAACAGACAGGGCTGGCATTGCCTGTCTACCCTGTATTCACCAAAGCCGATACGATTTCTGACTTTGTGAATTTCTTTGCCAGTTATTCCGGTTGTGATGTCGACAACCCGTTTGGTGTGACTTTCACCATTGATGAGAAACATCACTTTGAACCCCGTAAACTTGATAGTTCCTGTCAGGATATTCTGAAGAACCTAGTGCAGCAGCAATTCCAGCTGATGCGTGAAGCGCGTAAGGACGAAATGGATTCTGTTATCGCGCTGCCATACCAGTTGTCGGTGTTCTTTGAGCGCGCCAATGAGCTGCTGACCAATCTCGGGCGGGAAAACCGGGTTCGCCAGGCTGTCTGGATACGGGGCATGTATCTGGTGACCACAGGCAGAAGGGAACCAGTTATGATCTTCTCACCCAGCTGGTAGCGGAAAAGGCGGCGTTTAACGCTGACATTACTCAATCTCAGCCTCAGGGGCGCAAGAACCTGTTTTCAAGCCGGATCTTCAGCCATGTTATCTTGCCTGAAGCCGACATCGTCGGGGTTAATACCCAGCGCCATTACGGCTACCTTGCTGCCCGCAGTGCTTTTGTTTGTGGCTTAGTGGGCGTCGTTGCCGCCTTTGGTCTGCAGTTACAGGATAACTGGAACTATGACGAAGCGTTCAGGAGCAAAGCCATTACCGAGCTGAGCTTATACCGCAAGGATGTTAACAGGTTGCAGGAGGATCATTCGGGCTTGGCAGAACTGATCCCGGTTTTGAATGAATTGCGAGAAGTGGATCAGCAAGGGGCACAACCTCTGCCTTGGTATCAGAAAGTCAGCATTAAGCAAGAAGATACTGCCGAACAGATCCAGCATGTGTATCAGCAGCAGTTGCAGCTGTTCCTGTTGCCGCAAATTGCCGATCTGCTGAGCAGTGAATTGTATGTCTACGTTAACCTGGGCAATCCGAGCAAGGTGTTTGAGCTACTACGCTATTATCAGATGTTGTTTGATGCCAAGCGCCTGGATCAGGACGAGATGATAGGCTATCTGGTTGATACCTTAAACGATCAGGGTGATATTTCGGCTGATAGCATTAATCAGCTCAGCTTCTTGATGACAGACTTGTTCAGCAGTGACTATAGCCGTGCTCTGGATCCTAATGAAGAGCTGATTTCTGTCGCGATACAGAATCTGGAAGGCTTATCTCCGGAGCGTCTGATCTATGCCCGGGTTAAATCATTACCTGAATACCGCAACCGAGTGGATGTGCGCCGTCAGCTAGGTGATAAGTTCTCTTCGATGTTCCGCTTCAAGTCCGGTTTTCATGGTTATCTGCTTCCAGAGCTTTATACCCGGCAGGGCCATGCAAAAATTGATTTATCCGTTAAGTCGTCGCTCTTGAAAAAGCAGCTTGAAGAGTTCAAGTCAATCCAGGGAGATATGTCCGGCGCATCGGTTGCCGAGCTGACGAAGCTAAGCAAGAAAGTGCAGCGGCTCTATTATTCTGATTATGTTTATCAGTGGAAAGAACTGATAAAACACATTGAGGTTAAAGACTTCGACAGCATGGCGGATCTGGCTTATGCGGTACAGACTGTCCGGGACCCAGCCAACAGCCCGCTGATTGATGTGCTTGATGCAGTGGTGATTAATACCACACTGGCAACGGAAAATGATGCTGATACCAAGGGTAATACCAAGGCAGCCAGACAGCTGGGTCTGAAGAAGACGGCGAAAGTACTTAAAAAGGTCGATAAAGTTAACCGTATTGCGGGTGACAAACTGGTTCGATTACAGCCGTCTTTTGTCGTTAACGATGCATTCAACAGTTACGCCACGTTTATGGCGATCCAAGGCCAGAGTGCCCCAGTTGACGAACTGTTAGTAGAACTTGATAACCTCAATACTTACCTTGATTCTGCTTTGACCAGCAGCGATCCCGGTAAAGCCTTATATGGTTATGCCAAGCACATGCTGCAGGTAGCCAGGATCCCCTAGTGACACTGCGCCGTCAATCCAGCCGTGCTCCTCGCCAGATTTCGTCCTGGGTGACTGAACTGAGTAAGCAAACCTGGAAGCGGGTTGTTACTGGTGGTGTAGGTTACCTCAATACCCAGTGGCAGGAGCAGGTGTATGTGTTCTACCGTCGGGCTATTGAAGGGCGTTTCCCTTTTGCTTTACAAGGCCGTGGCGAGGTGGCGATTGATGATTTTGCGACCATGTTTAAGCCGCAGGGACGGATTGATAAGTTCATCACTACAGAGCTTCAGCCATTTGCTTACTGGGACAATGGCACCCTTAAGCTGGCAGAAGTCGATGGTGAAAAGCTACCGCTACGCGCATTGACCTTAAAGCAAATCAAGCGTGCTAAAGAGATCCGGGAGCTGTTCTTTGGCCCGACCGGGGAGGAGCTGGCATTGCAACTGCGCCTGAAAGCCAGTTCGATGAGTACGACGACAACTAAATTTGATATTCGGGAAACGGAAGGCGTGTTCTCTTACCGTCATGGTCCGAGATTGTGGCAGGACATCGCGTGGCCTTCTGCCGGGAGAGACGGCTATATCTCTGCCAATTTTTACAAAGGCGAAAACCGTATTGCCAGCCAGTCCTACTCCGGACAGTGGGCGCTATTTCGGATGCTGTTTGACGGCCGTTCCAGTGCAACGGGCGACCGGAGAGTTCGTAACCTGCTCTACAAAGTTGGCGATGAAGAGGTAGTCTTGAAGTACTCGCTGAAAGACAGCAACTTGCCGTTAACCAAAGGGTTATTACTAGCTTTAACCTGCCTTCAGCGCTATAGCGCTGGGGGCGGAAATCTACGTTCGTTTTCCGTTTAATACAGGAATGAATATAGTTCAACATAGTCGGTATAAGAGGTAATAATAATGACTGATGTTTCTACTACTACGTCGTCAGGTAGTGTGACGAATTTTGCTGAGGTCACAACCTGTTGGGATCTGTCGCAGATGAGTTTGCAGGGCAGGGCACAATACGAGGCCCGGGTCGGGATTATCAACTATTTAGCAACGCTGGACTTTCAAAAGACGCCCTCGTTGTCGAGCAGTGTTCTGGATAACTTTGTTAATGATTCAACCATTACCAATGATATTGCCGGGCTGGCGAAAAAAAAGGTTGTTCGGCGGTGTTGAGGCAGACGGGGCCTGGCCGGTCTGTATTGGGCGCTGTTGAAACGGTTGGTAAGAAATGGGAACAGATCAAAAAGAAAATCATCGCCAAGCTGGAGTCTTTTTTTTCAGCCGCCTGATCAACAACCTTAAAAAGAAATACGCTGAGGTAACTTGGGTTGTTTCTTATCTGTCCGAGATGGCTGGTTGGCTAGTTGGTACATTGGTGCGTGATATTACCCATGCAATTCCGGGCTGGGGTTATGTGCAGGATGCTGCCGATTTGTATAAAGGCGTGAAGAAAGCGGTCGTCAGTGCTTCTCGTTATTTTGAGCTTAAGAGTGCCGGTAAAGGTGTGATGCTGCTTGATGGCCATCCGGACGATATCGCCTACTGGCTTAAGAACCATATTGGTTGCGATGCCATGCTGGGGATTAAAGATGTATTGGTGACCTCTGGTAAGTTTGCGGTCAAAATGGCCGGTGATGCAGCTGGTGGGCTGGGAACCATCATTGGTTTGTTGGTTGGGGCTTTGACCCGTATCGGTGCCTTGGTGGACTATATTGTTCAGCGGGCGAGTGTTGATAAAGCCTTGAAAACAGCGCGTAAAGAAAAGGATCGGGTACTAAACAAGAATGGCCTGGTAAATGATTGCGACGCGTTCAACAAATGGTTCAGTCGTACGTTGAAAGTGACGCCTATTTTTGCCTCACTGGTACTCCATGCTGGCGTTGCCGCGCATCCGTATAACTTCCTGGAGCTGATTAACTTCCGTGGTCATGAAATTTCAGCGCAGCGCTATGCACGAGGGGCGAAATATATCCAGAAGCTAAAAGAGGCTGGCGGACAGCATATTCGTGACTATTCTGAAGGCTACGGCCTGAGTATTACCAGCTCTTCGGCGTGGCAGAATGTATTGCTCAAGCAGCAGCTAGAGGGGGGCGCGGTGATTGAATCGGATCTGGTATTGCCAAGCCCTGACCAATGGCGCAGAAATGCGATTCGTCGCAAGGGCACTCCGCCGAGTCGCGGCCAGTGGCATCGCCAGCCGATTCGCAGGAAAGCGACAGTGTAATTAATGGCTAACGGTGTGAACCGCGCCTGAACTGATTGCCGTGTTGGCCGAGAGACTCGGTCAGCACGGTGAATCGGTATTTTCTCTTCAGCAGCCCCTCGAACGTGTTATAAATATCAATGGTAAAGGATCCTGAGTTGTCTACTGGTACCGTTTTGATGGATCGTTTTACTCTCATTGAGCCGCTGACTTCGTGTGTTTTTGTTGCTGTCGACGGTCATTCCGGCCAGAAAGTGATTGCTAAACATGCACCAAAATCACAGGTCGAAAGGGAGTCGCGCTGTATGATCCAGTGCCGCTCGCCTTATATTAATCAACCCATTGAAACGCTGCCCGAATGGTTGGTCTTGCCTTATATTCGCGGGACAAGTGTTTTAACCTTTACCCTCGAGCAGCGTCACCTGTTTATGGGTTGCATCCCCTATATTGTCCGCGCTATTGAGCATGCTCACCAGGCTGGTTGGGTTCACGGCGACATCAAACCATCTAATATCCTCTATCTACCACAGTTCGGCTCAATTAAACTGATCGACTTTGGTGCGGCATGGCCCGTCGGTACACCATTGAGCCAGCTTAACGAATGGCAGTTGACTCTGGGTTTTTCTCGGAAATCAAAACAGCAAGGGCTCGGGAACGTTGAACCGTCAGATGATTGGTATGCGCTGGCAAAGTGGCTGGAACAAATTGATGTCAACTCTTTATCAGCCAAAGAACGATCTCAGCTGGAGCGCTGGAAAGCCTGGTTGAATGAGAGGCTGATTGAGTGAGAGGTTGGAAGTCCAGTCCCCTGATCGTTTGCAATGAGATCAAGAGACTGGCGCGAGTGTTATTAACTGATGGAAAAATTACACTTCACTGGCAATAAAACCTCCTGTTATATAAGCTCAAAAGATATATTAAGGTAAATCATTTTTCGATATCTTAACTATCTGATGAAAGCTGAGGATAATCGATGAAAACCGAGCGCTGTCGCCATTCATCATAAAGTGACTCGCGAAAGAGTGCCTGAGAACATGGATAGCCTGTCCATCAGGAACATGTTTAGGCAGAGCGCGCTTAACGCTCTTCCATGCAGCGTAGTAACGAACAGTGAAAAGGTCACTCTCCGTCTGTCTAATTTCTAAATGTCGCTGTATAGCTCTTTAGAAATAGGTACTGAGCGATTTTTCTTATTCTCGGTGTCGGTAAACGTGAGGAGGTTTAAGCGTTAGCGCTTCGCCAATTCGTGCCCCAGTAGAAAGGCATATCTTAACCGCGATAAGAATCTGATCGGCCATGGGCTGTTGTCGTGGGCGACGTTCTGCAAGAATGCAGGAATTTGTTCTTTCATTGTTGGTAACATGTTCATCTATTGAAAATAGTAATGTTGGCTTAAATAGTAAAATAACACCGAAAGAATTAACAACTCCAATTCAGTATAATAAATATAGTGTTGATTACTTTTTTTTGGCATAAATGGACTAAGTAGTTATTAATTGAGATTGTTTCATCTTTAGTCGGTTGGGAGCGTTGAGGTTGAGATATTTATGCCATCAATACCAAGGTTTGGATGATATTAAAATATAAATGTCAATATCAACTGTTCCTAGTAGTAGTTAATTTTGTCACATCCCTTGCTGGGTAAGGCTTTGTTCAAGTTTGAGTCTGAAACCTTGTTCGGCAAGCATCTCATAGACTACTTAATGTGTAGTTCAATAAATAGCCAAAAGAGCCGAATGTATGCAATAATATTAGGAACAGTTATTTTGTATCTTAACGATATTCCGTACTTGGCACCACTTCAGTCTTGAATTGTTATAAGTCTTGAGTATAAAGCATTAGTTGTTAAGTGTGCAATCTAAGACATAAGGTTGAATAAGGCCGCTTTTGCAGCCTAACAATCGTAGTAAAGATAACGAGAATTTGTTACGTTAAATTAAAAGCTTTCAAGATTGATAATCTCTCACCTATATAATTAGCACCAGCCTTTGTAGTGTGATTTTTATTATAAAAAAAATCAATTTTTTTTATCATTAGTTACTACAA
>LLEN01000013.1_pt1 | contig 35614 bp, 32 predicted proteins | sample 595881 | NCBI WGS metagenome assembly LLEN01 (sample SAMN02919314, study PRJNA255460) | bioreactor metagenome | biome: chemostat; feature: culture 2012_10.3; material: sediment; isolation source: day86 10degC chemostat 2012 inoculated with Wadden Sea sediment taken from... | place: Germany: Bremen ...
TCCCGAGCAGGCCAAAGTCATCCTCGCCCACGACAATATCTGCTATATACCGCTTTCAGCCTATTGCGAACCCTTAATCGATCTACTGGCACTGCGCAGCAAAGTGGGCCTGCGTACCCCGCTCAATACTGTCGCCCGCGGACTCAACCCGTCTGCGGCGCCGTTTGCGATCCATGGCATTTTCCACCAAGGCTATGAAAAACTTCATGCCCAAGCCGCTGCGCTGGTGGGCGATGCCAATATGGTCGCCTTCAAAGGCGAAGGTGGTGAGAGTGAACGCAGCCCCCGTACGGCCTGCCGTTTAGCCGGTGTCTCAAACGGACAGATTTATGATGAGGAGTGGCCGACATTCCTTGAGGGTGCTTCAGGCAAACACGGGGAAATCAGTGGTGACTACCTCCAGCAAGTCTGGAGCGGTGAGGTCGACAACAACTATGGTACCCATGCTGTCGTTTCAACCATGGCTATTGTGCTAAAAATGATGCAGGTTTGCCCCGATCAACAAGCAGCGCTAATTCAGGCGCAGCAGTGGTGGGATACCCGCCACCAATAATTATTCCTCTCTGTTATCCGCCCTACTTAATACTAGAGAGGGCGGACTCACTCTATGCCAATCAAAATACCGAGCCAAATACTAAGCAAAATATCAAGCAAAAAGTGAAGTGACTCAAAATATAGCTAACACTACAGGGATCCATTCTTAATCATATGCAACCATGCACATAAATTTATAACTAACGGCTATTGTCATGAACACCATCTCTTTTAAGCTAAATGACTGGGTAGCTTTATCTCCCGGTCTGACCGATATCGACAGTTGGAAAACGTGGCTGATCTCGATATGACCTGGCCTGAAAATCCGCCAGCAGTCCCGGCCAACCTAATCCCGCCGATGATGCGAAGACGTACCAGTAGCCTGAGCAAGCTCGCTCTGCAAACCGCCCTCACTCTTACCGAAGGCAAGGACATAGACTACATTGTTTTCGCCAGCCGTCATGGTGAGCTCACACGCTCCATTCCTTTGATCGAGAAAACACTGCAAGGTGAAGCGGCCTCCCCGACGATTTTCTCTCAGTCAGTCCATAACACGGCAGCCGGACTTTTTACTATTGCTGCCAAGCGTCCGGTTCCTGCTGTCTCATTGGCATCAGGCCCAAATACGCTCCATAGCGCGCTAATTGAAGCAACCGCTTACCTTAATGAATATCCTCACCATCAAGTGCTCGTCGTTGACTTTGACGAACCACTCCCCGAGCCTTTCCGCGATTTCGATCATGGTCAGTACCAGGGCTATGCGCTTGGAATGCTACTCACCGGAGGAGATGAGTATCAGCTTCAATGGGAACCACATACCAATCCGGTACAGCCTTCCGTTCCCAATTCGCTGCATGTGATTCGCCAGCTGGTCAGTGATGCAACCACATGGACAATCGCTTCCGGCCCGCAACGTTGGCACTGGCAACGTTCTGGCGCATGATCAACCGTTCGCAGAAATGACTATCAACATTGTTAATTGGCTCGAATTTATGACGAATAACAGTTCTGAATTTAAGTCGTTATGGCACAATTAAATATGAAACAAGTTGAATCAACTAATTAGGATACAGGTGGCTATGGAACAGTTACACACTGAATTGAAAAATCTCATCATCAATTCACTAAATCTTGAAGATATTAGCGTAGACGACATCGGCAGCAATGATCCGCTGTTCAATGACGGGCTGGGATTGGATTCTATCGATGCACTGGAACTCGGTCTGGCAATTAAAAAGCACTACAGCATTACCATTGAGGCCGATGATACCAATGCGCGACAACACTTTGCTTCAGTAGCCAGCCTCGCCGATTTTATCTCAACAACTCAGGCTGCTTAGTAGTTTTTACCAAGAGAATGCCGATAGGGTAGGCGCTAAACCTATCGGTATTCCTCCTCGTTATTCTTTATTTTCCAAAACATCCTGTTGATTACTTCAACAATGTAACTTCTACGTGACAAGACTCGAAAAACAATCCCCAAACAATACGCAACCACAATCATAAGGTATACGATGAGCAAACCATTAATATCGCTATAAGCGCTTAATATTCTGACACTTAAGTGGAAATTCAACATGACAGTACATACTCAAGGTTCTATCCTTTTTGGTGCCAATCGTCTGACTATCGAAGATGTCATCGACATTGCAAATGGGGCACCGGCAGCATTAAACAGCTCGCCAGAATTCACGAGCAAAATTGACCGGGGAGCGGCTTTTCTTGAGCGCCTACTAAAGGAAGAAGGAGTAATTTACGGTGTAACGACAGGTTACGGGGATTCCTGTACTGTGGCTATTCCTCCCGAGTTGGTCGACGAGCTACCACTCCACTTAACCCGTTTCCATGGCTGCGGCTTAGGCGAAAACCTCAATCATCAGCAGGCCCGTGCAGTACTGGCCACCCGACTCTGCTCACTGTCACAAGGTGTTTCAGGGGTCAGCAGAGAATTGCTGAACCAAATTGTCACCTTGGTCAATCATGATATTGCGCCCCGAATCCCACAAGAAGGTTCGGTAGGTGCCAGTGGCGATCTGACCCCGTTGTCCTATCTCGCTGCCGCACTGATTGGCGAGCGAGAAGTTATCTATAAGGATGAAGTCCGCCCGACTGCAGAAGTATATGCCGAGCTCGGCCTTAACCCTATAAAGCTGAAGCCTAAAGAAGGCTGGCATTAATGAACGGGACATCGGTCATGACGGCATTAGCCTGCCTGGCTTATAAACGTGCTGAATATTTGGCCCAACTCGCCACTCGGATCACCTCGATGGTATCCGTTGGCATTCAAGGCAATGACTTCCACTTTGATGAAGCACTGTTTAATGTAAAACCCCACCCGGGGCAACAGCAAATTGCCAGCTGGATTCGTGCCGACTTGCAAGCCGCAAAGCCGCCACGAAACAGCGACCGACTGCAAGACCGTTACTCACTGCGCTGCGCCCCTCACGTAATTGGTGCTCTACAGGACAGCCTGCCATGGTTGCGCCAGCTGATTGAAAACGAGCTCAACAGTGCCAACGACAACCCAATTATTGACGGTGATAACGAGCGAGTCTTGCACGGCGGACATTTCTATGGCGGCCATATTGCCATGGCGATGGATACGCTCAAAACGGCCACGGCCAATATTGCCGATTTGCTGGACCGTCAAATGGCCCAGCTAATGGACTACAAGTTCAATAACGGCCTGCCATTCAACCTCACCGGAGCAACGGGTAGCCGCAAGCCAATTAACCACGGTTTTAAAGCCGTGCAAATCGGTATCTCGGCGTGGACAGCCGAAGCACTTAAACACACGATGCCAGCCAGCGTCTTCTCACGCTCGACCGAGTGCCACAACCAGGACAAGGTAAGTATGGGGACCATTGCTTCCCGTGACTGCTTGCGAGTTCTTGAGCTGACAGAGCAAGTGGCTTCGGCGTCTTTGTTAGCAGCCACACAGGCATTGGAACTTCGCAAGCAACAGGGAGAACTGGATGAAAGCCACCTCAGCCCTGCACTACAGGCAATGCAGGGATCGGTGCTGAAAGACTTCGAGGTGGTCAACGAAGACCGCCCGTTAGAAAACGACCTTCGCTTGTTCATCACCAAGATCCAGCAGCAATCTTGGAAAATGTACGACTAAAATGGTTACTCGCTTTCAGTACATAGAAAAACACCGGGCGATAGGCCCGGTGTAAGTTCTTTAACTATGGGCTTTCACCGCATTTACTTGCGAATCGACATGCTGATATCAACATCAGAACCACTGATCGTAAACTTGTTGACCTCATCAACTAACTCGGTCATCCGCCGCTTCACCAGCTCCATCTCATTTTGAATATCAAAAATCGTTTTCTTGGTATTGCTCGCCATTTCCAGCAGCTCATCAACATCGGTATCAACACTTTTCGCCGTTTGCGATTGCTCATTTGAAGCAGTGGCTATGCTGGCATTGAACTCCGCAATCTCATTCACCGTCACAATCAGATTTTCAACCAGTGCCTTGGTATCAGACACCACTCTCTGAGTCTCGTAGCTAGCTTCACGGCTTTGCTGCATGTTATCGAAAGAATCCTTGGCATTTTGACCGATACCGCTAAGCAACTGGCGAATGTCCTCTGTCGACTGCTTGCTTCGCTGAGCCAGCGTACGAACCTCGTCTGCGACAACTGCAAACCCTCGGCCCTGCTCGCCAGCTCGTGCAGCCTCGATAGCCGCATTCAATGCCAATAGGTTGGTCTGTTCAGATATAGCATTAATAGTGTCGAGGATCTCCGAAACATTGCCCATTTGTTTTTCCAGTGTTTCGATACAATCGAAAGTCTGGTTCACACTCTCAAGCAGCGTCGTTGTCGAAGAGAATGATTGCTCGCTATGCTTATGGCACGATTCAGCATTATTTTTCACCGAGTCTGTGCCGCGCTGGGCATCCACGGTAATATCGGCGACTTGTTCACTGGTCTGGGCCATTTCTGTCATCGCGGTAGCAATATTATCGCAGCGTAAGTGGGTCTGCTCACTGGCATCACGGGCCTGGTTGACAAGATTCACCATTGAGACCATTTCTTTCTCAGTCTGGCTGGCTACCTGTAACGCCTTATTCAACGTATCACCAAGGCTAACCGCCAAGTGGTCAAAGTGCTGGGCAATCTCGCCAAATTCATCTCGGCTACCATCCGAAAGACGGATTGTCAGATCTTTATTCGAAGCCATCTGATCAAGCTGGGTCGTAAAGCTCTCAACCCGACGGCGCACGTTATTCACTATCTGGACTGTCAACAAGATCAACGGCAGTACAATCAGGAGTGTCACGGCGATATACACCATGCGCATCATGCTGGCGTCAGCTCTATCCTCAATCGCTTTGTTCGTAATGACAACGGCTAAATTATCACGTACCTCTTTCACCATCCCGATACGTTTTGTCGCCAATCCAAACCAAGCCGACGCTTCAGGGCCGTTTACTGCAGACAAGTTGCCTTTCTGAGCCAGAAATTGCTGCTGGATAGTCATCACCTGCTGCCAAGTTGGCTGGCGTATGATTGCTTGCAGCTGCTTAAGCGGCTCATCAGTTAACAGCATTTCTGCCTGTCTTAGCGCATAGCGTTCCGCTTTTATATAAGTTGAAATCTGCGCATATCGATCGAGTGTCGAACTCTTTCCGGAAAAAAAACGCCATTAAGCGCCCCTCGCGCCATCCCGGCCTGCTCTTTAACCACCAGCAATGAGAGCAATCCCTGTAGCTCCTGCTTAAGTTCACGATTGCTGACAAGAGACATGACAATAGCCAGATTATCCAGCGACAGTCGATTCACATTCGAATAATAAGCAAATGGCGAATCAACTAAATTTCTGCTATCAACCTGAGAGCGAATATTCTGTCGCTGATCCAGTTCTGCTTTGACCTCACTCAGCAAAGTCGTAACCACGGCTGGATCCAAACTTTCAGGTTTGAAAGCCAACAAGCTATTGTAGGCAGCATCTGCAGCATGTCGCTGTTTTTGTAGCTTATCACTCTGTTTGCTCTGGCTTTTTGCCGCGATCACACCAGCAGTAAGGCCTCGTTCAACGGCAAACTGATGCGCAACATTATCATAGAGATTAAACAGCTCTACTGTTTCTTGAGAAAGCTCGGCATAAGCCAGCTGATCATTGGCGTCTTTTATCTGTATACCAATAAAGACCAAAAGCAAAGTTGTAGGAATAATAAAGACGGTAAATAGCGTCGTTCGAATATTCAGAGCACGGGTAGGGTTAAACATTGTGCAACCTTAACGTTATAATTATTTTCATTTCTAATACAAAATAGCAAAGGCAACAAGCATGCCACAATACTGCTTGCGCATATTATAGAGATTTATGACCCAGCTCAAATCATACTTGCTTAGAAATGCATCGCCTTTCACACCAACCTTGCAAACCACTTACAAAACAGCTTATTAGATGTGGTTGATATGCATATTTACCCCTATGTGGCACATACTTTATCAACTTCGATGAGTATGAAATTCAGGTCAGTGCTCTGTATCTAGGATTCAGCCGTTAACACCAAGTTAACCCAGCGTTAAAACAGCCTTCGTCGAACTATAAAAACTACAAATACCATCACACCGCCACCAGTACTAAGTTGTAGACAACTAGAATGACAACTTTCAGTTCAGTTTTAAACGCTGGATAAATAATCAACACGCTGTGACATTTACCATAAAGTTACCCACTGTTTTTGTGGATAAACTTATTTATCCCATTAAAAACATGAGCTTATCAATTGCAATGTTAATAATGGGATTTTTTTTGGCTATTGTCATGAGAGATACATTTGCTGCGCGCCGCGAGGTTTGAAAAACGAAACCGCTAGGAATGACAAATTCCTGTTTTTGCCATTTTGCCCAATTTCAGTGCAAGAAGTGTTTAAAAAAAACGTCGGCCTTACACTCTTTAAACGGTTTGGAACGGATGTTGAACAGTCACTTTGCATCACCTCATTGCCCTCTCGAGTAGCGATATAGATGATGGTTAATCGCTGGGTTTCTGGTTATCCAGTTCTTCTTAATGCTGACCACTAACGAACTGGCTTCATCTCCTTTGACATAGGGATATATTGAAACAAAGTCATGCGTCAGAGTAACGGTTTCGCTAAAATGCACGCATGTAATCCAGACAAGGGAAAAATCGTGAGTTCCAAAAAAAACCTTTCTCCGTAATGTTTTCTCAAGCCGTAGGCAGTTCCTATTTTCGCATTGGCCATGATCATTGGTACATTGAGGAGTTACTTTCCCTGCAACACCTCTTGCTGTTAACTGCCCCAACAATCAAAGAAGGATTACTTTGGTGGAGCAAGTCTGTGTCATTGTACGATCGCACAATCTATGTTGAACCCACATCTCGCTATGACGGCCTATCGCTACATTTCAAATCACGAACAAACACTGAATTACCTTTGTGGGTACACTACCTGACCCAAGATTTACTCGAGCACGTTTCTTCATTTGCTAACTTAACGCATACTTGGATGCAAACCCCCGGCCAACGCAACTCTTTAATTCGCAACGAATACGGAGAGTCGCTACAACTGCATTTTGACCGTCAAGAGATTCAGGTAAGTGCAACCCCTGATCCCAAGTTATTTTCTCTCGCCAAGCAGTTTTTTTTACTGCTACAACACGTCCGTATTGAGAAAGAAGATCTAGTCTGCCGATTGAAAAAAAACGTATCCATGATGACATCAGTTCACCTTTACGTTTATCCGACTTAGCCGTTCATCTCGGCTTATCACCCAGAACACTGCAGCGGCGCCTACAAGATAAACAGATCAGCTTCACCACATTGGTTGATGGCGAGAAAAAAAATCCATCGCTTTACGCCTGCTTGCCGATACACAAACTAGCGTTTCCAACATCGCAAACCAGCTCGGTTATGATGACCCTTCGAACTTCCACCGCGCATTTCGAAAATGGTATCCATTTTCACCCCAAATGTACCGTGAGCAATGCCGAACCAATCGAGTCATCCAACAAAAAAAATCCCATCCGGTTGCACTATGCGACAGCCGTGATCGAATCGAGTACAGGCAAACAAGGCCAAAGTGGCCGAGTCTGGATTGAAGTTGACAACATCGCATTTGAAAAAAAAGTAGCGGTAGAATGTGAAGACAGAGATGGTGTCTGGCGCCGATACCCGGCCTTTTTTTTGATTACTTTCTGGCTGACGGCATAGAACTTTGGTCAACGGCAAATCTACCTGTCGCCCATCCATTGCGTTTTCGCTTATGTTACGAAGTCGACGGCAATCAATTCATCGATGATAACCTTCAACGCAACTTTCTTGTCGACGAGCCGATTTTGCTAGGCCATCCTATTGTTGTCGTCCCAGCCCTTGTCGTTGTGCCCGAAATGAACGGTTTCCGTGTTGTTATACAACTAGCATGCCGTCTGCCAGATATTGAAATCATCCGTTGTCATATTGATACTCAAGAAAACAACCATTGGGCAATGACAAAAACGGCCCAAAACCGTCACTTTTCATCATGGTCTCTATCTACGTTTCTAGCCGAATCCCCTCAGAAATGCCATTTTGAATTAATTTCACAGCAAGGCGAACATCTACGGTGTGATAATTATCAACAAGGCTATCTATTCAACTCACCACTTTCATAGCCAACATAAATGATAACAAGCTCAAATTTATCGTCAGATGACACGCCACAACCAATAACTTGGCGCGAAGTGACACTCTCATCGTATTAGATTTCCATTACTGTTTACGCAGATTTGTAGACGGGAAATTTAAACGTGGAACACAAAAAAAACATAAAACACTGAATAATATTAAGTTTTTGACATTATCGATAGCGTTCGCTCTTACCGGCTGTCACTCAGACAGTAAAGCCATCGAAAAAGACAATAACGCTGTGGCGCCAGTTGATAATCAGGTGGCATCACCTGACTGGCAAGACCAGGTCATCTACTTTTTGATGATCGATCGATTTAACGATGGTAATAGCCAGAATAATGACCAAGGCCAGAATGAATATGATCCGACATCAGACAAGAAGTTCAGCGGTGGCGATCTACAAGGCGTAACCGATCAACTTAGCTACATCCAAAATTTAGGGGCAACCTCTATCTGGATCACTCCCCCCGTAGCTAATCAATGGTGGGATTCTGAACAAAACTACGGCGGTTATCATGGCTACTGGGCGCGTGATTTTCAGAAAGTAGATGAGCATTTCGGGGACCTAGAAGACTACCAAGCTCTTTCTCGTGAAATACACAGCCGAAATATGTTCCTCATTCAAGACATTGTAACGAATCATGTTGGTAACTTCTTCACTTACGATAATCCGTACAATTATGATACTTCAAACCCTTGCACCGGTTTCCGTCTCATTGACAGCGCATTGGCTGCAAACCAACCCCTACCATACCCATTAAATCAGAATCAGTGCAAAGACGACGGCACAGGTAGTTATCATTGGACACCAAGCATTACCGATCACAATAATCCGATACAAGAAAAAAAACATGGCAACTCTCTGATTTAGATGATCTCAATACCTCGGATCCTGAAGTCAGAAAGTACCTAAAAGAAAGCTACCGCAAATGGATCAAAGACGTCGGCGTAGATGCATATCGAGTAGATACCGCAAAGTTTGTCGAGCACGATTTCTGGAACGATTTTTTTTCCACAGTGAAGACGGCGTCTTATCACAAGCCAAAGAAACAGGTCGTGATAATTTCCTAACCTTTGGTGAAGTCTTTGAAGCCTCTACACCGTACAAGACAGAAGGCGAAGAAAAAAAATGCTCACCTATATTGGTGAGAATGGCTCTCCGGCGCAGTTAACGTCTGTATTAAACTTCCCGCTGCAGACCACCATGACCCGCGTTTTTGCATCAGGCCAACCAACGGATTATTTACGCTTCCGCCTGGAGCGTATGATGGAGATGTTCCCTAACCCTTACATCATGCCTAACTTTATCGATAACCATGATATGCCGCGCTTCTTGTCCCAGGCTAGCCCGGAAGATATGCAGCAGGCTTTGATTACCATGATGACAGTACCCGGTATTCCGGTTATCTATCAGGGTACTGAGCAAGCGATCGTCAACAGCCGCGACAGTATGTTTAACGGCGGCTACCGTACAGATGGTCAACTTGCCGATTCTTTCGATTCAGACAATAAAATGTACCGATTTATTCAATCATTGGCCCAGCTTCGGACTGAAAACAAAGTCTTAACGCGTGGTGAATTGAAAGTCATCGCCAGTGATAAAGCGGGAGCCGGTATATTCAGTTTCACTCGTCGTCTAAATGATGATGAAGTGTTCGTAGTCATGAATACCTCTTCATCCCCTATGCTGTTAAACCAGCTAGATCTAGAACAAAATGCAGGAACGGTTTTTGAACGGAAGATTCAATCTAACTGGCAAGCCGCACCAGAAACACTAACAACAAATAGTCACGGTGAAGTCAGCCTTGAACTCGCACCAAAATCTGCTGTGATTTATTTCAAAACAGCTAAAAGCGGTAATGTCGAGACCCCGAAGGCAACCGTCGAGTTAAATGGCGACTGGAAAGAATCGGTGATAACACGAAACACCGAAATTACCGGAACAGCAACACCCAATGCGATATTAAAACTGGTTGTCGATGGTAACTTGGCCGTGGCAAAAGACATAGCTGTTGATGCTAGCGGGGATTGGAAAACAACAATTTCAATTCGTCATTTTGCTATCGGGGAGCAACAGCACCGCTTTGCGATTTACTACCCGGAGGCCAAAACAGGAACAAAAGATATTGCGTTTACTTCTGATCTCTCATGGCAGAAACACCCGAGAAAATCATTGATGATGCAGGCGATGCTCAAGATGGTAATGGCGGACCATACGGCTCATATTCTCTACCCACTGATCCCTCTTTTAACAAAGACAAGAACCAGCTCTCGATTGAAAAGGCAGAGGTTTATACCGTAGGCAGCAACGTTCGCTTAAAAATGACCATGGATAACGTCACCAACAGCTGGTTACCGCCCAACGGCTTTGATCATGTCGGCTTTTCGGTTTTTCTAGGTTTGCCCGATGAAAGTGAGAAGGGCTTAACAACACTGCCTAAGCTTAATGCCGAAATGCCTTCTGGCACTTGGAACCGAAACGCAGTGATCTTTGGCTGGCAAAGCTCAATCTATAGTTCAACAGGTTCAAACTCACAAACATGGGGTGAAACAGTCTCACCCGCCCCGGTTGTCACGGTCGATAAGGCTAGCAGAGCAATTTATCTCGATTTTGCCAGTGATGCTCTTGGCCGCCCCAATTCGCTTGACGGTATCAGCATCTATGTCACGACATGGGATATCGACGGATTATCGGCCGTCTACCGTCCGCTAGACACCCAAAAAGGACCGTGGAATTTTACTGGTAACGATAAATCAGAACCCAAGATTTGGGATGATCTCCCCGTCATCACTTTAAGTGAGTAAAAAAAATCACTCATAATGTAAATCATTAAAGTATGAGTCCTCTGCAGCCTCAGCAGAGGACTTAACAAACTATCAGCCAATCCCTATCATCCGAAAAAGGCGTACTTACCACAAGATTATTTTTTTTAATAGGCAAAATACCCTAACAAATCTCGCTTAAACCAAACAAAAATACCGCCCAAAACTGGACGACATTTGATATTACTAGTTTGGCGTTAGACACTCAGTCAATTATCAAGCTTTTGATACATTAATCGTCGCTGCATCACTGCTGGCTGGCGTTGAAGGATCTTAATGCTGACTGCTTTCGTATTAGTCTTCTATTTGAGGAGAAAGAGGCACCAACTGGCTAACCCAACCAATAACGTGTAATTCAGGCTCTGAATCTGGTTCTAAATGTGTAACAAAAGGACCAACCGATATCCGCTTTCCTTTTCGTTTCGCTTCATCGATCGCCTGTTGATCTTTCATGCTCCATTCTGCTGCTAACTCAACATCAATAGCAACCAACATAGAAGTGGTTATAAGAGGAATAACCCCTGGGTTAATATCGAAACTTCCACTAGAAAAGTAGCCTGAGTTCTGTCCTTCAATAAACCATCCGCCTAAATTAAACACTTCAAAACTAAGCCAGGGTCGATTTAAGCGCACTTCCAAATATTTTAGCTTAATGGATTTTAGTGATGTGCCTTGATCAATTGGCACTGATAAGCCACTGCCGCTTTGTGTTAAAGACGAGAGAATATTGGTGCCACCTTTTAATACTCTATATGGTCCATCATCTGTTTCTTCTCCTATGAGATCTAGCGTGATTTCACTAAACCGTTCTGGATCACTTGTATCATACCAATCCACTGGTGTGGCATATACCGGATACCAAGAATCTGGAATCCCGTCCATATTTGAAAAATCAGAAGATTCATACGTTTTTAGGGAGCTAGAGATTACACTTTCCGTATATTTTTCATCGTTTCCTACAGATGACCCATGCAGCAAGTTACCGTATACGGATGAAACCGTATTCAGGCTATCTGAATAGTACTCTGAAAAACTAGGAATACTATTCGCTAGCTGAGAAAAAGCATACAGTGAAGTAAAACTTCCATTAGGGTTAATACTTGAATGTGCATTTTCATAAGTTTTTGGTGACAATGTCATTGGGAGCGCATTGAGCTGTAATATAGGTCTATTATCTATCTTTGTACTACTGCTAGAAAACCGACTTCTGCCAATGTTTTCCATCAGAATATTGCCCTCTGCCTTAGGCATAGCATTAGGGGGTTGAATACTTTTCCCTAATTTACTTGTAAGGTTAAAAGACAAAATTTTCTCCCTTTCATAGTCGATTAAAAAGGTGATCGGCATTCGGCAAACCAACCACCTTCCTTAGTATTATCAAACCTTTACGTGCCAATTAAACAGCAGGTGCGTCTGCAGTTTCGGTGGTCTCCTGCACAGGAGCGTTTTCTGGTGGGCTAGCTGGTGTGATTTCACTAACCCAAGCGATGATTTGAATACCAGGGATCGTCAAAGTACCACCATCGAAAGTCGACTTATGGTAGTCTTTGGATGAACTATGTGAGTAGCTGCCACTCACACTGAATGGCCCCCATCCAACGCTAGCCTTGGTAGAAATGGAATCTTCGACATGTTTTTTTTGTCGTCTGAACTCCAGTCCGCTGTAATCTCAACATTACGTGCAACAACAAACCCTGTTGGGATCAAAGGTAAAATAAGTTTTTCACTAGTAAGTTCACCCGTTGATATACCATGAACATCCGTCATATTCGTATACCAGTTATTCAACTTAAAAATAAGATCATTAAGCCAAGGACGGAAAACGCGAACAACAGCAATTTCAGCACTTAAGTCAAATTTACTGGCGTCCATATGTGAGTGACTCTCCGCATGATGCCCGCTAGCACTTGTGCTACCACTCCATAGTCCCCAACTTGCAGAACCACTCGCGCCCCAATCCGTGGCTTTTGCGCTGGCTGTCTCTTCTAAGTAATCACTCTTGAGTGAAAATGCAGTGAACCCCGAAGCATTCGGATCAGCAAAATCAGCAGGGAAAGGATAAGAAAAATACCACTTACTGCCATCACCAGTAGATGATGCCATTCCCGAAGACATGGTTTTTTTTGAGCATCACGAATTACATTACCAACCGCATCATTGATGGCTGAAGCTAATGCCGATAATGCTTCCTCCACCTGAGCAGCCCCCTGAGCACGCCAAGTATCATAAGTCTGATTGACATTGTTGCTTAACATAGGCTCGTTAGCCTGCCACTGTCGCTGCTGAGCTGGATCGGATAAGTCGTAACCGAGGTAAGCCGTGCGATATCCACTCACAGCCGTGATGTAAGCTGTTTGGTTTTTTTTAGATAGGTCTTGTATATCGCTGAGTTGTCTGTTTGAGTTGTCTCGGCTCCCGTGTAGTCCTTAATGGTAGATGTGGTATTAAGGTAGTTATAAGCCTGCTTATACTTTTCTTCTTGTTCAGGATCTGGCTTTGTCGTTGAGTTTGCTCCATCGACAATAGCTTTATAGGTTTGTGATATCAGCGTAGAAGAAGGAGAGTAACTCGAGGTCTGAGATGGCATTTGATCGACAAGGTTTGCAAATGTCTGAGAAGCACCTAGGTCTCCCGCCGGATTCGTTGGTGAAACAAGGTTTGTGAAATCTTTTGGGTTCAGCGCCTGATTTTGTGCAAACTGGAGAAATGTATTCTCACTGGTAAAGGCGTCATTTTGCTTTCCCTCAGGTGCATATGTGACCGCTTGAAAAAGCCTGTCATACAATGAATTGAGAACCTTTGTTTCTGTTGCTTGATCCATTGAGCTGTTCCTTATATTTAGCTATTACTTATAATTTACGGATTTTATTCCGTTTAAAGTGCTCACTATTCCTCTTATCAATACAGCCCAATGATTGCTTCAAGCACTACATAACCCATGTTTATCATGAGTAGCTCTTTCTGCAACGATTTGAGGGGATGTAAAGCACTTAACCTGCTCGTTTACTCATCAAAAGTAAACTGTCTGACGTTCATGATTAAACGTAGACTATGAAACATGACGCACAAGGTGGGAAGTGTGATTTCTATCGCAACGTTAGTCATTAAGCTATATAAGTGTTGAAGGTCAGGTCTTGCTTTTTGCATTACAAGCTAAACCATGCTTAAGGCATCATCTATAGGAAACGAAAAGCAAAAGATAAATTTGGACAAATGCCATGTGCAGTAAATACTAGGGATAATTGTTCAAAATGAAATCTTGGCAGAAGAAATTCAGAAAAATCTTTCCAGCCTAGTAAAAAAAATACCGCCCAAAACTGGACGGCATTTGATATTACTAGTTTGGCGTTAGACGTTTAGTCAATTACCAACCTTTGATACATTAATCGTCACCGTATCACCATTGGCAGACTGATCGGCTACCTGGAACAAGATGCCGTAGTGAGGAGTCAGACGCCCTGTCGCAGGTCGAAGTGGGTTCGAGTAGTCTTCCCAGTCAATGAACATTGGATTGGCGACAATGTATGGGTCAGACAGCGTTCTTCCATCGTTGTCTACAAGGTCAATCTGTTGCCCAGGTTTGCTATTGAAAGCTGCATCACGAACTTGATAGCGTGAAGTCGCAGGTGTGCCGTCACTCCAAATCTGCGGATTGCGGTCAGCATCGACGACACCAAGCCACCCTTCACCAGGGTGCGACGCTACACCGTTGTCGGTAAGCGAAGTATCGACGTACCACACCACCATTCCGGCATCAAAAGTCATAATATGATTATTACGGTTAATTCTGCTTAGCCCAAGGTCGACACCTTTGTGCTGACGCCACTCGACAAGGTAATAATGCTCGTAGTCGAAGTTGCCATCATTGATCTCGACTCCCGCATAGATTACTTCCGGGTGTACGCTTTCTCCATCAAGTAGCAGTTTGCTCTGACCATCCGCGACGATAGCAATATTATCGATCCAGAAGCCGTTCTTTATCAGCCCGCCATCCGTCAAGTACTGGACGCCAATCTCTACCTGCTGGCCGGCAAACGCGCTAAGATCGAATGTGGCATCAGTCCAGCCATTTGAGTTGCCTGTAAAGCCAATACCGAAGCCGATTTCATTCGGATCGTTTGTGGTTGTAATGGTTCCGGCAATAGGCTGGCCGTTGACTAAGATCCGGCCGTAGTCAAAATCATCTTCGATATCGTAATGGATCTTGAATGACAGAACAGCTTCTGCTGCTGCAGTTAGATCAACGTCGAACGACATTGCGTGGTTAAGGTTATTACCTCGACCAGAGTAGAAAGAGTTAGTCCCAATTGGCTCAATCAAATTAATACGTTTCGGCGGCAAATTAACGCGCAGGTAATCACTGTTTGGCCCTTTCATCGCTGCCTGATCAAGAACATATGGCACAGGACTCGCTGTCAACGCTGAAAACTCAATCGTTTCACCCAACAACCAGTTACCGCCCAACGAATTTTGCAGGAACTGACGTGCCCATGGACTAAACCCTGTAGGTTCGGTACCCGGGATCAGGCCGGCCCATGAGCCAGAAGACATAATAGACCAGTATGAGACAGGCTCTCCCGGAGGCGTATCGTATTCATCTTTACCATAGACAGTGTCATATTCATCAGGCAAACCCAGATCATGACCATATTCGTGCGCAGCAACCCCCGCCGCCGCATCAATAGGCTGAACGGTATAATCGTAAGCTGCCATTAGGCCGCCCCAGTTAGGCACGCTGGCTTGCGTTCCTTCAATGGCAAAGACGCCACCCAAGTTCCACCGGTGCGACCAAATCGCATCCGATCCTAGGTTTCCACCGCCAGCTTCTTGCCCGACGGCGGAATGGAAGATCATAATATGATCCACCAAGCCATCCGCTTCCCGATAGTTCCCATCGCCGTCTAAATCATAGCGATCTTCCAGATCATAGTCGGCCAAATTAACACTCGGATCAGCGGCAGCTGCAACCAATGCCTCGCGAACCAGTGCTCTCGCATTGACATCATTATTAGAGCCCTGCTGCGCCCCATAAAATGCAGCCGGGTGCTGCGCCTTGTACCACCCTGCGACATTACCAATCTGGGTATAGGAGCCACCGCTCTGCTGATTATAAAATTGAACCATCGATATCAGGTTTTCACCGTTACTACCGGTATATCCCTCTTGGCCAAAAAGCATGTCCTGATAGTGGCTAGGGTATAATCATCGTAATAGTTCGAGGTTTCTTCCGCCGTTATCTTATTCGCCGGATAGTCCGGAAACTCAATCAAAATAGCTAAGATCTTGTCCTGGACAACTGGTCCGCCCCAAGCATTATCCAGTTTATAAACAGACTGTCCGACCGCTTGCGTTTGACTGGATACTTGATCCTGCCCGCCAGACATCAACTGAAGTAAATGCTCTTTACGCTTTTGCTCAAATGGAGCCAGCTCTCCTGGTTCACCACTATGGGTATGATTAGCTTCGAGATATTGATGGAGCGCTTTTATCGCATCAGTTTCATTGGCGTCCGCCGGAATTTGGCCGCCATCTTTAAGCATACTGATGAGCTTATCCTGATTGATAATACCGAGATCAACAGAATGGTTATGTTTATGGGGTGCACCAATGGCAGTAGCAGAAACACCTGCCAGCAGTACACTGAGCGCTACTTTATTTAGAGCACTTCGAAAAATGCTGAATTGTGTGATCATTATCTAGTCCTTTATGTAATGAAGGCAATCGCACGCAGGTTCTTGCAAACTAAGTTGTGTTTATAACGATTGCGAGCGAGTGCTTCATTGAAAGTACTTGATAGTGATTGTTTTTTTTCAAAACCTTACTCTGAGTTTGCGATGAGTTAGGTGATTTTAATGAACTGAAATGTATCTTTGAATTCTACCCACAACCGAAGAAAACATCATATAAAATCAATACTTTGAAATTATTTTCTAGGGATATAACAATTCAATGGAATTAGGTGATGATAGTCACGAGAATCAATAGTTGTTAACACTGAATTATTATTCAATGGTAATAATATTCTTTCACTCACAACGAAAAATAAGCCAATGATTTTAAATACAAAAATACAGATAAATCAATACAGTCGAACTATAATCTCACCCTAACTGCAACAAAGGGATGATGAAGATGTTTCTATCCGCTTCAGCCTATTATTCTGAGATTATTCCTATTTATGGCCTAATCTTGTTAAGATGATTTTTCGAGGCATTCGACATTTTTATTACTCGTTTACTGTTCCTGATCATTATCAGGAATACCTAATATTCAATTCCAATACTTAAAAAAAATATACCGTATTGCCAATCAGAACCACCTGCTTCACTTCCCACGCAATAATCCCTGCTTGCTTGCTTGATTGATTGATTGATTGATTGATAAAAAGGATGTATGACTAAATAGACATACATCCTTAGGCATTATTTGAGTTAAGGTTTAGTTCACAAGCTTTAACCTACAAACAGTGAAGTTAGCTCGGTTATCATTGCTCTATTTAGGCCAGCATTTTCCTTAGTTCCTGAGCCTTGCTTTGCGCCTCTTCAAGCACTTTGTTAGCCGTATTGACAACTTCAACCATCCCTTCCTGTGTTCTTTGTGCCGCATCGGAAACATTGCTGACATTCTCAGCAACTTCATGACTAACTTGTGACTGCTGCTCGGCAGTTACCGCTATCGTTTGGACATTTCGATCAATATCGACAGCACTGACAATAATACTTTTCAACACATCCGCTGTTTCTTCCGTTAACCTTCGATTAGTGACGACCTCTTGCTGGCCGTCGGTCATAACAGTTACAGCCTGCTGGGTACTACTCTTGATAGCCAGAATAGACTGTGTCACTTCCTCCGTCGCTTCGGCGGTGCGTTTTGCGAGCTGGCGAACTTCATCTGCAACCACAGAAAAGCCACGCCCCTGATCACCAGCCCGTGCCGCTTCAATGGCTGCGTTCAAGGCCAGCAAATTTGTTTGATCAGCAATTCCCTTGATCACCTGGATAATACTCTGGACTTCCTCTCCACGGACACCCAGCGCATTTACCGCATCAGCGCCTTCAGTAAAGGCCCGGTGCACACCTTGCATGCTAGTTTGTAGCTGCTCAACGGTTTCTCCGCCAGCCCTAGCTTCTGTAAGCGCGCTGGTCGTACTTAGAGATGACTCTTGGATATTACGAGCAACATCCTGTATCGAGGTTGTCAGCTCTTCAACTGCCGTTACAACGGTAACAATCTGCTCACTCTGCTTTTGAACATTGTTCTTCATGCCTTCATTCACGGTATATATTTCTTGCACCCCTTCAGACACATCGTCGATTGTGTGGGTTGTATTGGTAACAACGTGGCGCAGAGAGTCTGACATTCCATTAATAGCCAGGGTCAGTTGCGCCAATTCATCATGCCCTTGAACCTCAATTGTCTTGGCGCTGATATCACCATCAGCAATTGCATTGGCACGGGTGAGTATTAAATGAAGACGACGGCTAATATTCCGAGCAAGGGATAGAGAAATAGCCACGCCCAAAATCACCGATATGATGCAGCTGAACAACGCAACTCTTTGTACATCGGTTAGGCTCCCCTCCAGCAGCGCTTGATCTTCCAGCATTAGTCGCTGCTGGGAAGCCGCCATTTCTGCCTGAATACCTTTGATCTCTGCAGCTTTCGGTGCTGCCCGGGTAGCCAACCAATGATTGGCCGTATTCCAGTCCTTAGCATTACGTGCGCGAAACATACGATCAGGCAGTTCTGCAAACAAACCATGGTCGTGAGTAAATTGCTGCCAATATCGGGCTTGTTCTGTACTCAGTAGGTATTGCATACCATCAATCTGCTTTATGCGCTGGCTGTTAAGCTGCCATGATGATTCAAATTTCTGCTGAAACTGGCTGTCACCGGAAAGGAGATAGGCACGAATGTTGCAAGGCCAATCGCAAAGCTACCGCGTGTATCAGCCAGATATTTGAGCAACTGTTTGCGTTCAGGTGTAGCCGACAAACCTTCTTCCCTATCAATGATGTCATTTAATGCCGTTATCATCTTTTCTGCCAATGGCGCAGCCTCTGTCAGCAAGATATTGTAGGAAAGAATATTTTCGTTGGTATGAGATATCGCTTCGATCTGTTGCTGCGCCTGTCGAAATTCCGCGACCAGCACCTTAAGCTTATTGAAGCGATCTATATTTTCAGGATCGGTCCAGTTACCTGAAATTGCTTCATACTCGATCATAGCCGTATCGATCTGTTGCCAGGCCTGTGCTCTATCCAGTTTCATTTGTTCGGCTTTGGCATGATCATCTCCCAGGATCATATAACCACGAAGCGCCGCGAGGGAGGAGTTAATACTATTGATCAAATCTTTCCCGCTAATAACCGTCGGCACTCGTAGCTGTACCAAGCTATTTACACGTTGCTGGGACTTTGTAATAGACCAGTTAATGATCACAGTATTAATGATGAACAATAGTAAAACTACCGTAAATCCTGCCAGTAATTTATGACTCAGACTCCATCGCATATTTCACTCCATTATTTTCCTAGTCTATTATGCTTTGCGATTCTATCAACCCATACATACAACCTAGCACACAATTAGAGTAAAAAAAACCCACAACATTTGTAAGCCAAACTTCTTCAGAGGATAAATAGTCGATATCGATTTTCCCTAATAACTAATAAGGTGAATTATATCAGTTCAAGAAAATTGATATATTCGACCTCAAGCTATATAAAATACTGCATAACCACCTTTATGTGGTTGAAAGAATAATGTTCATCGACTGTCAATATAGTTATTCACAACATTTAAATTATATATCACCCGCATTAACATGGCATCAAAAAGAAGTTTAAACCTTAAAAAAAATCAATAACTTAGAATCAACCACTTAAAATCAAAACCATGAAAAATAACATAGGCCCTCTTACCTAGTTATATACTTAATACTTATATAACCTAGGTGAGATCAACAGCAGAAACCATTATCTTGGTATTTATTAATGCTATCAATGAATAAACTTTCACTCCTAGTGTAGTGACACTGATCAAACTATTTTTTTTATTGTTCAATCATAGCTATCAAGTCAGATATAAAACAAGTTGCACCTGCATCTAATCCATCATGCTTTATATATCACCTTATTCACTGCTTCTTATTAGCTAGCAAAGCTAATAACTGTTCTGCTGTATTTATTGGAATGTATCATAACAATCACACAGTCAATAACAAAGATCGCACTCATTGACTCGGCCAATACCCAGCATAAGCAACTCATCGGTCGGTAGTCTCTTAAGAAAGTACCGCTAAGAGCTTGCTGAAAAAAAATAAAGGCGTTAACTTCTTCGCGAGTAGAGAAACGTAACTTATCTCCCTTAAAATCAGCATACAATTGGTTATGATATTCATGTGAACTTTTCGATGTTCTCGAATCGTATTCCGAGGCCCAATTTAGAAGTGCCTGGAAGTTCTTTTCTGCTAATTCACTATCCAACTGCTTTGAACTTTCAGAGCCTCGCAATAAGAGCGATTCTTGACACAGAAGCCAGTCCATATCCAAAAATATTAACATTTCGGCTGAAGACACTAACTTCTCCGCTAAAGCACCAAACACACCTTCGACAACCCAAGACGATTCGGAGGATAGCTTGTCTAATTCACTGTCTATCGACTCCTGAGAACGTTTCTGATTATATCCTCCAGGCTCCCAGACAACACTATCGAGATTAACTTCCTTCACTCTCAGTAATGACGACAGATGAGATGATAACCAGCTTTTACCCGAGCCAGAGTTACCAATGATCAAAACTCTTTTCATTTTTCCTCGCCCAATCCAATGACTCACAATATTAATAAGCAGAGTATTCGTTTACTGTCTTCTTAACCATATTTATGCCCGTCGCTTTAAAACCAAGCTCCTTATACAATTTGAATGCACGCTCATTATCATAAGCAACAAGGAGTTCTATCTGATCAATTCCATCACTCTTCAAAGTCTGCTCGAGCAAGTTGAACACACGGCTCCCATAATGTTGAGATCGATAATTCGAAAAGATCTGAAAGTCATAAATATAAGCAGAGTTATCACCTGAACCGTAACCATACCAGAGGTAACCGACAACATGAGATTGTTGATCAATCTCCACCTCAACGCACATAAGATAGTTTCCGGCGGTTTCTAACCCTGACGGCAAGCACTCATCCAGCTCATCGTTTGCCAATTGTATGCCTTCGCTAACAGATACCTGCTGAGCTTCAGATAATTCTTTTCCTCTAAACGAATTAGAGTATTTTCGATACTCTGAAAACTCTTCTTGTGTCATTTTCCGATATGAAATCATGTCTCTTAATACCTTGAACTTAAATACTTTTGACCTTAAGCGTCATTTTAATGTTTACAGCAGCCCTCATTACCAGCTTTGGCTTTTCAGATTCAGCTGTTGTTCCAGAAAATCTAGAAAGACCTTAAGCTTGGCCGGCATGAATGCCTTTTGGGGATAAACAGCATAGATACCGTGCTTGGGCAAATTATACTGCTCCAGAACAGTAACCAGCTCGCCGCTGGCTAACTCAGGCTCAACAAGGAATAGTGGCATCTGACAAAGGCCAACATCGTCAAGCATCAGCAGCTTCAACACCTCACTGTTATTTACCTGAATATTGCCTTCCGGTTTCATTCGCTCCGAGCCATTCGGGCCGTCGAATACCCACTCCATGCCCGCCCTGAAATAGGAGTAATATAAACAGTTGTGCAGCTTAAGATCTGATAGCATTTCAGGCTTGCCGAATTTCTCAAGGTATCCCGGAGAAGCACAGATCACACTGCGACACGGTGACAACTTGCGGGCAATCAGATTCGAATCAGACAAGGCTCCGATCCTCAGCACCATATCTAATCCCTCTTGCACCAAATCGACCACTCTGTCATCCATCGACACGGTTAGCTTTATATCCGGATAACATTGCAAGAACTCACTGAGCAACGGGGCAATGTGAAGCCGCCCGAACACCATCGGAACACTCACCTTGAGGTGACCTTTGGGAGAGCCCTGAAGGCTGCTAATTGCATCTTCACCTTCATTGACCAAAGCCTGAGCCCTGTAGATATAATTGTAATATTGCTCTCCGGCCTCCGTAAGGCTCAGCTTCCGCGTTGTTCGCTGGATAAGCTTGACCCCTAGATGTGCTTCCAACGCACTAATTCGCTTGCTCACGGCCGACTTGGTGATCCCTAGCTTGCGACTTGCTTCCGAAAAGCTGCCCAATTCGACAACCGCCGTGAACACAGGAATGGTTGAAAAAGTATCCATTTTCATTGTTAACCTGAGAGAAACAAAGAGTTCAAAATATAGCGGGTTATCAAACAAATGGAAACTCACTATATTACCCGCCAACAGAAAATCGTTGGAAAAATAGTATGAAAACTCATCACTTAACTTGTCTCTGGCACTTGCGGGAGGGGTTACGCTCGCCAGCATGATAGCAGTCAATAGTCAGCTGGCATCTTATAGCTCTCCCTTGCTGGCATCCTGGATCGCACATGGCATTGGCGCTATAACCTCCCTTATCGTACTGATAGCTGTCAGTGCCTTGGCAGGAAGAAAAATGCCTGTGCTGCCGAAAACTGGCACTCCGTTCTGGGCTTATCTTGGCGGGATCCCGGGCGCGGCTACTGTGGTGCTGGCTGCGATAACAGTAAATAGCCCGCTCGGACTGTCAGGATCACTTGCGTTAATCATGGCTGGCCAAGTGCTGTTCGGGCTTTCCTGTGATGCTTTGGGCCTATTCGGTTTAACCAAACGTTCGCTGACTCTCAAGGACGGCGTGACACTGCTGCTCATGACTGCCGGCTGTCTGTTAACACTATTCGGGAGAGGATAATGATGACAATAGTAATTTTTTTTAGCTCTATTAAACGGCTGTTGTATTAGCTTCTGCCGGATCCTAAATGGCAGACTTAGCAAGATACCAGTGCGTTTACAGCCTCGTTGTGGAACCATACTGTAGGGTTTATTTTTCTCAGCCTTCTTGTCTATTTCACCACCTCCGTACCGGTTGAAACAGTAACAGACGCACCTCTTACTGCCTGGTTCGGCGGTGTGATCGGGGCTTTGTTTGTCGCCCTCAACAGTTACGTATTATCAAAGGTCGGCGCAACGCTAGCAGCATTGCTGGTTATCAGCGGACAACTCATTACCGGGGTTATTTGGGAGGCAGTCAGCCATGGAATCACTCTCCCGCAAATGGCCGGTGTATTGCTTATTCTGGTCGGAGTGATGGTTGCAAAGAGCGGGAAGTTGCCGGGAACACAATTGTTAAAGAAAGCCACCAGATAACCAACGCAAAAAGGCTTACCCTGCGAAGGTAAGCCTGTTATTAGCTTTGAACGGTAACCGTGTGATTAAGCGATTCCGTCCAACACTGACTCGATCACCAAGACAACTTCCTGGGATTTCTGATCATTAAGTGCATCAGAATGAGGAGAGCTAAATCGGCCCGCATCGTTATCAAAATACAGGCTAGAAGCCGTCGCAAACTCATCCGACAAAGCGGCACGACAGAGAATATCAGCACCGATCTTGATATCTCCCCCAGCCACGCCGAATGCATCTTTTACCATTTTACTGCCGAGCATTGAGGCCGGGTTAACCGCGACGATCACTGGGCCGTCCTCCTTGAGCGAAAGGGCCATAGTACGAGACCACATAGTCAACGCCAGCTTGCTTTGTGCATAGGCTTCGCCATCAGAAAGCTGGCCCTTTCCAGCAAGAGCTTCCGTATTCACAGGTGCTTGAGCCGCGGAAGAGACGTTAATTACTCGCCCCGTCGGTCCTAGCAAAGATACAAGTTGTTGTGTAAGCAGATAAGGGGCAATGGTATTGACAGCAAAACGTACATCTAGCCCATCTTGTGTTACAGGATTTACGGCACTGTAGACACCCGCATTATTGATAACAACATCAAGATTCGGGTGATGTTGGGCAATCGTCTTGGCCAAAGCACCGACATCGGTGAGAGAAGAGAGATCACACACATAGCTGTCAACATTTCCGCTGCCCGGTAACTCACAGAGTTTATTCTCAGCTTCTTTCAGTTTACCCGGATTGCGCCCGTGCAATAAAACGTGATGTCCTTGCGACACCAACATCTTGGCGGTCTCAAACCCTATACCGTCGGTAGAACCTGTCACAAGAATTACTTTCTGCATGCTATGTTCCTTACTTAGAGATAGTTAACTGGGGCTTTTTAGCAAGTCCACCATAAGGCTTCATATAGACAGTTAGACAAACCGTTGCCTACTGAGCTAAAGATTAGCTGTAGTTGTTTTTGTTGATAATCAGGCAGATTAACGAAACAGTTTATGCATATTTTTTTTATAATGGAGATGTAACCCTCCCTGAGCCACGTAGCTGAAGTGGAAAAACACTCTACGACTCAACGGTAAACTGATAGTTGGTTTGAGGTTTGAGGTTTGAGGTTTGAGGTACGATAAAAATGAAAAGCCGCACCATTGCAGTGCGGCTTAATTATATTTTTTTTCTCACCTTAGTCTACCTACTCAGCACACATAAGGCTTTTACGATGTACGTTTACATCTTGAGGCTTCGCCACTCATTACGTTGAGTATGCCGTGCCCGATACAGTCACTTCTTTAAATCGGACATCTTTATCAATTGGCGAAGAAGTATTTATATGTTTTTGTCACTTAACCAAATTGTAAGTCACTAAGCAATAAGCACTTAGCTTTTCGCTTTGTTAACGTTGATTCACATCAGCATCAACACGAAACTTGTGCCCTTGAGCCCTATGAATACGGCTTAATCCTCCAGAAGCTAAGCAAGAAACAGCTCATCACAAGCTTCATATTAAATATGGTATGAAAATCTACTTTTCGCAACTTCAATTTATAGGAAAAGCTATTTGAAACGTGACCTACAGCACTTTTTGACTTAGATCAAAAGAGCGCTTTTTATCACCAACCTGGTGTAAAATCCAACATCACATCACGATCCGTTCATTAAAGCAGGAATAGGGATTTCATGGTGGCAATAGGGAATGCTGTGAAACATGTGCCCACGGCACAGGCTGCATTAGCACTGGCTACAACAGGGACCGGACTTGCCTGGTCACTGTTTTTACCGGGCAACGGGGAGATGATCCGCAGTTTCTGTGCTTTTCTCGGGGCATGCCTGCTAGCACCAGTCATTCTCAAGTACCTGTTCAATCCAAAATGCTTTGTCCAAGACCTTCGTCATCCTCTCTATGGCAGCCTGATGGCACCGATGACAATGACCATGCTGGTACTGGCCGACTACCTGTCATCTATCCATATTGAAAGTGCCCGTCTGCTTTGGTATCCGGCACTTATGCTCCACTTTGCTATGCTGATCTACTTTTTCAGTTTCCAACTAAGCCGGTTCCGTTTGACTAACCTGTACCCAAGCTGGTTCCTGTATCCGGTCGGGGCAATCAGCGGCACTCTGGCCGGCCCGCAGCTAGGACATACTGACTTTGCCATCGCCATGACCAATACCTGTGTCGGCATTTACTTCCTAATGCTGCCCGTTGTGCTATACCGGCTCTGCTTTGCCGGTCGCCTTCCACGCCCGGCAAGGCCGACACTGGCAATTATGGCAGCGCCAGTTAATCTTTCCCTCACCGCCTACTTGCTTAACGTCGAACAACCAGACCCGGTACTGACTGGCGCACTAGCCGGTGTCGGCATTACCATGACCATCTTGGTCTATCTATGCTACTTCAACCTGCTCAAGCAGCGCTTTCAACCCTCTATCGCGGCGGTCACTTTTCCTTCGGTGATCAGTGCTGTCGCCATTGAGCGCCTGACCCAATGGCTGGTAATCGATTATCCTCATTGGGCCTGGCTTGGAAATCTGGGGCTATTTGAACTGACGGTAGCCACAGGTTTGGTCATGTGGGTAGGGTGGAACTACATCGGTTATTACTGGCCGAAGGCTGCTATCTCCAAACAGCCATCAATATAGATACTTGTTCTCAAGGGCGTCTGTTCAGGGCTTATGCTTATAGCACTAAACAAATTCTAACCTCTCACAAAACACTAGACGACTGGTCTAGTTTGTTTTATTCTTGCCACATGAACGCACAAACAAAAGAAACTCGCCAACATATTCTGGATACTGGTTACGATCTAATCGTGGCTAAGGGATTTTCGAATGTTGGTTTGTCACAGCTCTTAAAGCATGCAGAAGTGCCAAAGGGCTCGTTTTATCACTACTTCAAGTCTAAAGAACAGTTTGGTGAGGCCTTAATCAATGACTACTTCACCAACTACCTAGAACGCTTGAATACCTGTTCTGCAGCAATGACGGATCTGCTTACGATCGCCTTATCAGCTATTGGCAACGTTGGATAGATGTTCAAGAAGGAGTCTGCGGGGCACAAAAATGCCTAGTCGTCAAACTTACTGCCGAAGTGTCCGATCTGTCTGATCCGATGCGCTTGGCACTACTAGGCGGTGCCTCAAATATTATTTCGGCTATTCGCCAATGTATTGAAGATGGCGAGAAAGATGGCTCTGTGACAGTGAGCAATAGCCAGGAGACTGCCCAGCTACTCTATAACCTGTGGATTGGTGCCAGCTTGGTGAGAAAGCTCACTCAGGATCAAGCGAGCCTAGAGCTCGCCATGAAAACCACCAAGAAAATACTGGCTGGCGAAACATGCTGTTAAACGGCTAACGAATCAAATAGCCCCGCCCTTTTGAGGACGGGGATTTTTTTTAACTATCAACTAGACGACCGGTCTAATCAGGTCAGACTTTCTAGTGTAAATATACCGAGATTCAACAAGGAGTTTCCTATGACTGATACCCAAAGCACCAACTCACGTATTGTATTGGCTTCACGACCAGTAGGCGTCCCGACACAAGACAACTTCCGTTTGGAAACCGTAGCAAAGCCTGTTCCGGCAGATGGCGAAGTACTGCTTCGCAGCGTCTACCTCTCGCTTGACCCGTATATGCGCGGTCGTATGAGCGACGCAAAATCTTACGCTGATCCTGTGGCGGTCAATGATGTAATGGTGGGCGCAACAGTTTGCCAAGTCGCCGAGTCAAATAACCCTGAATTTGAAATTGGCGAGTGGGTACTTGCCTATACCGGCTGGCAAGATTACGGCGTTTCCGATGGTGAAGGCCTGCTTAAGCTAGGCAAACAACCAGCAGCCCCATCCTATGCATTAGGCATTATGGGGATGCCCGGTTTTACGGCCCATATGGGTTTGCTCGATATCGGCCAGCCAAAGCCAGGTGATACGTTGGTAGTAGCGGCAGCAACCGGCCCGGTAGGCGCGACTGTTGGACAAATCGGCAAACTCAAAGGCTGCCGTGTTATCGGTGTCGCCGGTGGCGAAGAAAAGTGTCGTTACGCCAAGGAAGTACTGGGCTTTGATGAATGTATTGATCATAAGGCAGACGATTTCGAGCAACAGCTACAGGCTGTGTGTAGCAACGGTATCGATATCTATTTCGAAAATGTCGGCGGCAAAGTGTTTGATACGGTATTACCACTACTCAACACAGGGGCCCGTGTACCGGTATGTGGATTGATTTCCCAATACAATGCCACCTCTTTGCCTGAGGGTCCGGACCGCATGTCTATGCTGATGGGCGCTATCTTAGTCAAGCGTATAAAAATGCAAGGTTTCATTATTTTTGACGACTATGCACATCGCTACAATGAATTTGCCCAAGACATGACGCAATGGCTATCTGAAGGTAAAATCCAATACAAAGAGCACTTGGTGGAAGGGTTAGATAAAGCACCGGAAGCCTTTATAGGCTTATTGGAAGGGAAGAACTTCGGCAAGCTGGTTATCCAGGTCAATCAGCCACTATAAGCATTCAAAGGAAAAACTCATGATTAAATTGCATCACCTTAATAAGTCCCGCTCAAAACGTATTATCTGGTTGTTGGAAGAGTTAGGTCTTGACTACCAAATCGTATCTTACCAGCGAGACAGTGTAACTTTTCTTGCACCGCCAGAGCTTAAGGCTGTTCACCCGCTGGGCAAGTCTCCTGTAATTGAGGACGACGATTTAGTGATCACCGAATCAGGTGCCATCACAGAGTATCTCATCGAAAAACATGCCTCGGGACAGTTGTCGCCAGCAAAAGGCACTCAAGATTTCGTCGAGTATTCGCAGTGGATGCATTTTGCCGAGAGTTCAGCCATTCTTCCTTTATTGCTGAAGATGTTCGTTGACAAAGATGGTTGTGAGACCAACTTCCTTGCTGGTTATGCCGATGCTGAAACCGTCAAGGTCGTAAGCTATTTTGACCAGTCTCTTCAGGACAAGCGCTACCTGGTGGCCGATAAGCTCACAGGGGCTGACATTATGATGTCTTTTATTGTCGAGATATTAGCAAACAACAATACACTGGACAGTTTCCCTAATATCGCCGCTTATGCCCAGCAGCTAGGTACTCACACAGCTTTCCATAAAGCCGATGAGATAGAAGCGAGCTATTAGAAGCTGTCACCCAATAATGAAACGGCCCCGAATTGCTTCAGGGCCGTTTCTGTCGTTGATCAGATAGTTGCGCAGGAATACCCACCATCGTTCCATGGGGTTTAACTTAGTTGATTTAGAAGCTCATAATACTGACGACCACTGAAATCATGATACCGCCAAGCATTGGGATGGCTGTTCGCTTTGCTAACTCAAATGGTGAGGTGTCTGCTACACCCGCAATGGCGACCATGTTAGGGGCGATAGGGGATATATTTCGGCTCATCCCAGCAACGAACTGCATCGGTAATAACATCATTACAGGGGCGATGCCCATTTTGGCTGCAATGTCTGGTACCAGATTCGCGAAAGAGAAAAAGGCAGCATTACCTGAGCCCATTAATATAGCGGAAATCATGATGATCAAAACCATGACAATGGTCATTAATACAGGGCTAAAGCCTGCGGTTTCTGCTGAGTTAACGATGACATTAATCGCGCCAATCGCTTTTAAGCCTTGGGCAAATGTTTGACCGGCAACGATAAACGTGACCACGTTGCAAATTGTCGGCCCATACCATCAAAAAAAAGTGCTGGATTGAATCAACAACGGCCATTGCACTGTGGCGGCGGAAGAATTCAAATATTAATGTGACAACCAACGATACAAACATCGCCGTCGTAACATCCATTTTTATCGTGGTAATAACTAATTTACTAAAGGTAAAAATAAGCACTAAAGGGATGACCGGAAGGATAGCGTAGATCGCGGGTGCTTCTTCCTTGTTATCACTCTGCTCGGTGTTTAACTCTGATTCGCCAAGATGACGGTGCTCGCTGGCAATGTGGCCAATTTTTAGATCAAAATGCTTTTGAATAATAATATGAAGTATCGCTACAACCAACAAGGCGGCAAAGGCAACGACCAGTTGATAATCAACAACGTAGTCAACAACATCAATACCTATAATTTCGGCTGCAAAGTTTACATTCCCTTGCCCTGGCCCCATTTCGACTGCGACCGCAGTGGCAATCGGTGCACATGCCGATAAACGGCTAAGCCCAACGCTACGCATCAATGGATACAGCGTAACCATTAACAGCACCCCTAGTCCAGAAGCACTCGTGATGAAAATAGACAGGAATTCTCCAATAATAAAACACATCGCCATAAACATATAAGGCATATGTTTTATCTTAACCAAGGGACGGGTAAGTACTTTAACCAACGCTTCTGACGCGCCTATTTCATGCATATAAACGGCAAAGCTGCAATCGCCATAATTTTTAAACCAAGCCCTGCACTCTGGCTGGAAAAGGTGTTTTTGATGAACTGAAAAATATCAAGCCATTTTGAACCGGTAGATGCCGCTTCGGGTAATGGAAGATCTTGGCCGATTAAAATCGCGGCAATCATGAGAACAATACCGCCTGCAAGTAATACAGCCTGCGCTTTGTAGCCTTTAAGTACGAACCTGGCCACCAGACAAGTGACAACAAGCGCAATAATTATTGATAACATACAACCTCATTAACATTTAATTTCTTTAAATAATCTTTAACAGGTTAATAATTTTACATTTAACACGATTATGTAGTGATTAATGCCAGGTTTTTATTATTAGCCGGAGTTATTGGATGATATGGTTGGATGTGAAACAGAAATGTGACTAAAGCGATTAATTCTAGCTTTTTACTGATAAAACTAAGATTTCATTGGAAAAGTAATTAATATTGGGCCTGATCACGCCCCACCAAGAAGCCTCACCACTCAAACACTACAGAATCATACTCCTCTCGCATTTTTTCTTTCGTCAATCGCAACTTTTTACACAACAAAGTGCACACATGCATATTCTCGCCTCAGGGGAACTGGCCCACCAGCACCAAAATTGTATACATTTTTTTTCTATATTGCCAGGAGGCAAACATGGTAAAGGAACTTAGAATCACAATTGCTCTATTATTTATTTCACTCAGTACCGCCACCCTTGCAACACAAACAGAACTTCCAGCACTGAATGCCCTGCCCAACGAAACCTCTATATCTGGGTTATCCTCCGGTGCTTTTATGGCGGCGCAATTCCATGTTGCCTATTCTGAAGAGCTGGTTGGTGTCGGGGTAGTGGCAGGGGGGCCTTGGAACTGTGCCGGCAACAATCCCTTCAGCAACCCGTTTATTACGCCAATTCTGACCGCGACAACGACCTGTATGAATCCCTGTAAAGGCAGCATTGTCGGTTGCCCGTCAATGATGTACCCAAGCAGTGGTTTTTTTTGGTCGATCTTGCCAAACTCACTGCCGACTCAGGCAAAATTGATGCCGTAGACAATCTGAAAGATGACAAGGTCTATATATTCTCGGGATCAAGTGATGAAACAGTGGTGACCGGTGTTGTCGACACCACCGCAGAGTTCTACCAGAAACTAGGGGTCAGTGACGATCACATTCTGTATAACAACCAAGTAGATGCAGGGCATGCCTTTATCACCACCGATCAAAACGATACCCAGTGCGACAAGACTCAAGAACCCTATATCAATGACTGCGATATCCCGCAGGCCCAGCGCATTCTCAACCATATTTATGGTGAACAAAGTCCTGCGGCCAAGAAGTTAAGTGGCGAACTCATTGAGTTTGATCAGAGTGCCTTCTTCGACAGCCCGCTTACGAGCATGAATGAAACCGCCTTCGTGTATGTACCCGACAATTGCCGGACAGAGCAGTGCAAAGTTCATGTCTCCGTGCATGGCTGTGAACAGGGCGTATCCGTAATAGGGACAACCTATGTAAAAGAAACGGGTTATTTGGAAGCCGCAGATACCAACAGCACGATAGTGCTCTTCCCCCAAGTGAAAAAAAATCAACGTTAAACCGATGAACCCCAAAGGGTGTTGGGATTTCTGGGGTTATAGTACCAACAACCTACCACCGTATAATTACTACAGCAAAGATGCACCACAGATGGTAGCAATTCATAAAATGATTGCTCGCCTGATCAGCAAACCACTGCACCTTACCCAAAAATAAACCTAGCTTGGCTTTTAGTCCCAACAAGAATAAACGGCGCAGAGGGAATACTCTGCGCCGTTATACATTTCGCTATCTATTCCTCTAAAAATGCAAACTGACTAAGGACATGAAGACGGCTCGAGAAATGCGTTGAAACCCAACTGAAACCCTCCAATCTCACCTCAAAAAAAACTGAATCAATTGATATATTATTTTTCACGCTGTAACAAAACAACCTCAGTCACTGGTCAACTCACACCGCATTTAACTATCAGGATGATAAGATGAAGTACATTATCAAACCGCTTATTCTCGCCGCAGCAACGACTACATTTTCCTTTTCTGCGTTATCGGCAGAAATCAAAAACGTTATCTTTATGATTGGTGACGGTATGGGACCACAGCAAGTCGGCTTATTGGAGACATACGCCAACAATGCCCCGCATTCAATTTACAAGGGTAAAACCACAGCTTTGTATAAACTCGCTCAAGAAGGCGTCGTCGGCTCATCGCTGACCCACCCTGAAGACGCGATTGTTGTCGACTCTGCGTGCTCAGCAACTATGCTGGCTACCGGAATTTATACCGCTTCCGAAGTCATTGGCATCGACTCAAACGGCGACCACGTAGAAACGGTGCTTCAAAAAGCACAGCGCCTTGGAAAGGCAACAGGGCTGGTTTCCGATACTCGCCTGACTCATGCCACACCGGCATCCTTTGCCGCTCACCAACCGCATCGCTCGCTAGAGAACGATATCGCCTCAGACATGCTGGAAACCGGTGCTGATGTCATGCTCTCCGGCGGTCTCCGGCACTGGATCCCCAAATCAACAAATGAAAAAGGTGCAGCCTACAAAGAACTTGAGCAGCTCACTCAAGGTGACGTAAAACTAAAATCGAAGCGCAAGGATGACCGAAACCTGCTTACAGAAGCAAAAGCTGATGGTTACAAGCTCGCCTTTAATAAAGACATGCTAGAAAAAAAACGCAGGGCGACAAACTGCTAGGGCTGTTTTCGTATTCGGGCATGAATGACGGTATCGTGTATAGCAACTCCAAAAACGATCCCACCCGTACGCAGCCAACGTTAACAGAAATGACGGAAAAGGCTCTGAGCTTGCTATCCAAAGATGAAGACGGCTTCTTCCTGATGGTTGAGGGCGGGCAGATTGACTGGGCAGGCCACAGAAATGATGCCGGCAGAATGCTGCATGAAATGCTCAAGTTCGACGAGGCTATACACTCCGTCTACGAATGGGCCAAAGACCGCGATGATACTCTCATCATCGTAACAGCAGACCACGAAACAGGCTCATTCGGTTTTAGTTACTCGTCAAAAGATTTGCCGGCACCGGAAAAACGAACCGGAGAAGCCTTCAAGAAATACGATTACGCCCCAAACTATAATTTTGGCGCTTTCGATATTCTCGATGGACTATACAACCAAAAAAAAGAGTTACTCTGCGATGTTAAGCGAATTTGATGCACTTGAGGAAGTGCAACAAACACCGGAAAAGCTGGCTGAAATCGTCAACGCAAATAGCGATTTTCCCATCACGCGGCTCAAGCAGCCAACGTATTGCAGAAAAAGCCAAACCCGTACTACCGAGAAAACCACAAGCACCTAGCCGCTAAAGAGGTCGCGAAGATCAATGACTTTGATGCCTTCTTCCCCTATAACTACCGAGAAAACTTGCTTGCACGTGAACAGGCAACAGCGCAACAGACGGTTTGGGGGACAGGTACTCACACTCATACTCCGGTCAACGTATTCGCCTGGGGGCCACTGAGCGAAATAGTCCCGGTATCGAAAATCATGCACCACTCCGAACTGGGTGAATATGTTAAGGGCATGGTGAAATAAGCATAGGGTGGAATAAATATAGTACCACCGTCTTCTGACATAAAAAACGGCCCTGAGCAGATGCTCAGGGCCGCTTTCATTCCAAAATATCGCTAACATATACTGCCAGCAAAAATAGTCTCTTATGCCGTCATCAAGTGAGCATCAATCATTTCAACTGGAAATGTCTCGCTTGGCTCGACGAGTTCGTTTTGCGCGTGAACGGTTTGTAACTCCCATTCATTCTGTTGATGCGTCTGTTTTAGCACGCCATAGCAAGCATCATGGCAATGTTGAAATGCATCCATTGGGGAGTCGCCTTTCAAGAGGCCTGCAGTGAATACTGCAGATATCAAATCGCCGACACCTACAGGTTGCTGCTCAAAAGGTAAATGAGGGCGCTGAGCAAGAAAACAGCCGTCTTGAGTGGCTAACATCATGCTGAACTTATCATCTGAAATACAATATAGGTGCTTGACTAGAACAACGTTAGGACCTTTAGCCAAAGCAATGTTACAAGCTGTCACGGCATCAGACAGCGTGTTGATCTCCATTTGTGCAAATTGACTGAGTTCGAATTGATTCGGCACAATGACATCTGCGATTGGCATTAAATCATTTACTAAGTGTTCAGTAATACCGGGTGCAACGATGCAGCCTTTATCCGGCGCCCCCATGACAGGATCGCAAATATATAAGGATGAAGGGTTTTGGGCCTTTACTTTTCCCACTGTTCTGACAACAGCCTCGCACTGTTCAGCACTGCCTTGATAACCGGTAAGAATTGCCTCACAGCGAGTTAATGCACCAATATTATCAAGTCCTTGAACCAGCTCATCAATATCTGAGGCAGAGAAAGCACGCCCAGTCCAACCTTGCTTATATTGAGTATGGTTGGAAAATTGGACCGTATGGATCGGCCATACTTCAAACCCCATTCTTTGCATCGGGAAAACCGCAGAGCTATTTCCTGCATGCCCGTAAGTTACATGTGATTGAATGGATAAAATGCCACGCATAATGTTTTCCTTTTTATATTCCCAAATCACCTCAAGAAGGCTTCAAAATTGCGCATTTAGATAATGGGAATAATCTAAAACAGTTTTTTTTGTCGTTTTATTACTTTTATATATATTAACTAAAAATAACCGTGATGAATTCTATAAAAACACTCAGCTCTATCCTTTATAGGATAGAGCTGTAATTCATTTAAAATTTATCATACATTTTAAAGTCATGATAGCTATCTTGAAGCAATCATATCAGCTTAATATAATATTGGATTAATCTTGTTTACCCTGTAAACGCTGGGAGAATGCCTAGCATCGACATGAAGTGGAACACGGCGGTTAATATACCGAAGCCAATCACCAACACTATCATTGCTTGACCACCGGGAGCTCGGAATCCTTCATTGCCTGTCGCTAACGTCCTTGATTTTCTAACCAGCAGAGCTGGGATGATACATGTCCAAACGGTTGCTGCGGCCCTGCATAACCGATGGCAATGACAAAACCAAACGGGAACAGCAGTGACATAATCAAAGGAGGTAAGAAAGTCACAACCCAAGTTTTTGCACGACCTTGTTTGGTATCTTCGAATTTTAATAGGTCCGCCAAATAGTCAAACACCCCAAGCCCAACGCCAATGAAAGAAGAAAGAATTGCCGCCATTGAGAAGGTATTGATCGCATTCGCCACTTTTTCAGATTCAATGACAGAGCCTAACGCGGTTAGCAATGCATCTACGTTACCTCCTTGTTCAATCACAGGTCCGAATTGGTTTCTAGGTAAGTTGCCAAAGATGCTGAACAGCCATAGAAAGTACAGGCCCAATGCGATTGCGGTACCGCCCAGAATCGCATTTTTTTTGCTTTCCTCTCATCACCGTAATAGGCGCGCATTGATGACACTGAGTGGTGATAACCAAACGAGGTCAAGGCGACGGGTAACATTGCCATTGCATAGGGGGCATAGCTCACTTTTTCGTTGATGGTGTCAAACAGTACGGACATATCAACTTTGATTGCCAGCCCTGACACACCAAATGCGAAGCTTAAGACCATAAATATGATTAAAACAACAGAGATTCGGTCTACTGCTCGCGTTGAGTGCCACACAAAGGCTGAAAATATCAAAACAAACAATACAGAGCTGATTTTGCTATCGATCCCCAGAACATCTTGAAGGATAAGGCCTGAAGAGGTGATGTAAGCGTACAGTAAAATACCCCCGACAAAATACACCGTCACGTTATTGAACATGT